>Ga0194112_10000004_pt1 | contig 374148 bp, 324 predicted proteins | sample TA2MahC400mmetaG_FD_146191 | JGI IMG/M metagenome (GOLD analysis project Ga0194112, IMG submission 146191) | Freshwater microbial communities from Lake Tanganyika, Tanzania - TA2015016 Mahale Deep Cast 400m | ecosystem: Environmental > Aquatic > Freshwater > Lake | place: Tanzania: Lake... | reverse complement strand
AACAAAAAAATGGGAAGAAAGAGCTCTTAAAAGCCAGAAAATCAAATTAATTTACAAAAACTGAGGGAATACAAGAGGCTATAGATTTAGAAACTAAGCTGAGAAGAGTTCAGTGCAATCGCCATGTTCCAAGAACTGATCAAGAGAACCTCCTATAAGTTTGGGCCACCAAAGGTATGTCTCTCTTAAACACGTTCATTTGAAGGAGGCTCGGAAGCAAAGGAATCCTTTGCTTCCTCATTTTCCTTCTTTTTGTGTGATGTTTGAGAAGACTCCTTCTGGAAATCCTTGGGGTATTTTTTGTCTTTAATTGGTTCATTTTGCCTTTGCGGCAAGTTGATACATCATGCCCAAAATCCAAGATAGAAGACCCTCTCAAGCATTCACACTCTAACTTCTATAAAGAATAAAGAGACAGTGAATGATACAAATTTTGCCTTTAGATGGGACGCCGCCTCAATACTTTGAAAGTTTCAAGGAACTTTTTGTGGAGCTTACGACAGCAGGAAACTCGAAGCTTCTGGATGATCAATATGATTTTGTGCGCTTGGATTGGAGCTTTACGGTCTATCCTCCTAAACGGGTTGTCGTTCTCCATGCCCATACCAAAGTCCCATGCGGGGCGATGCAAGAAGCCGTCGAGGATAATCTCCCCTTGATCGAGATCTGTGCCGGAGATTACAAAAACCCCCAATATATCGTCCTGACTGCCAACGTTGATATGGACTACCTGAAGAAAAAGTGGTGCATCGATTACTGTACATTTCATCATGTGCTTGTAAAGGAGGTTTAACAAATCAACTTAGCTTTTAAAAGGGTACTGAGGGTATTATTTTGTGAATCAGTCTCTTTTGATTATTTCAATAGTTCAATCAAAAATTTTAGTAGTGAAGAGTCACCGCAAAAATGTAAAAACTACCAGCCTATCCTTTAAATTTTAATATGGCACAGTGATCTAAGTGATTTGTGAGGAGATTCACTTGGACATCTGCCAGATTAACACTATTCATGCTCCGTAAGATGTCTCCATGTGCAATAAAGTTCCTTCCATCACGTAATTTTTCCACGGCTGTAATTTCGGCTATAGGAGGCACGGCTTCCCTTAGTGTCCATTCCTTTAAAGCCCCAATACCAACACTGAGAGAATATACAGAAGCTAAGTACGTTACAGCATTATTTCGAAGTGCGGCACCCAACTGTAACGTATGCGCACTGCGATAAAAACGCTCCATTACTTCATTTCCAAATGTTAAAAATTTAGGAGTTATTTTTTTTGGAAAATTGAAGCGCAAGCCACTTTGAATTAGTTCATGTTGAAAGATTCTCAAGCCTTCCGGGTTTAAATTAACATAACCATACTCATCTAAAACCCCATAAGTATTATGCAATTCTCCGGACTTTGCTTTGAAGGCGATAACCTTAGGATCACTTGGTGAAAGGTTTTCGTAAGCGAATCGTGCAGGAATGGTTGCCATTTCTTGCATCATGCGAGCTTCAAAATTAGGTCCATGAGCAAGCTCATGAAGATGATGGGAAGTCCGTACAAACATACGTTTTGCAAGATCTCTTCGAGCTGCTTGTGCTAGATCTTTTGTATTGTCAAACGGAAGAGCTTGCCGGACATGTCGTGTCACCATCATCTCTGGTCTAAAGCGACTAAAGATGGGGGATATTGTGCGAAAGTCTAATCCATTAGCTAAAGAAGTATGTACAAATCGGTTGGTGTTTTCTACTGTTAAAAAAGCTTGATGCATGTTTAAAAGCGCAAAACAAAAATTCACTATATCGGGAGTTTTAAAATGAGCTATGGCTGTGCTAATTAATAAATTTCTCTCACTGACAGAAAGATGTACCGCTTCACGTCTTAATCGATCCCACAGATATGTTTCTACACTTTCGTATGAGGCAAGAAATTTTTGAGCCTCAGTCTTTTTAGTTGAGTTTGTGAGAGTTGGAATAAGATTTTTTAAATCATTAATTTTTGACACTAGTTCACCTACGCAAGCATGACTTACGGAAACAGTCCCATTAATTAGCTTTCCCCATAATTCAGCCCCTCCATTAAAGAGTGCAGTTTGTCGAAAAACCTTTTTAACGGCTGGATCAAGAGACACAATTTCAGCTCTTTTAACCACGCCGTATAAAGGGCTTGCCAACAATTCATTTTGTAGCCAAATTTCAAAAACTCCCTGTGCATCATTAGTCCATATAATAAGCTTCGCGTCAGATACTCTTTTAGCTAAGATTTTTAATTCCTCTTGCCAATCTTTAAAGTTAACAGACGTATTGCTACCATCAACAAGACCTGCAAAATAAGCATCAAAACCATGTTCATCTTGATGTTCAATTGCGTCTCTACAATGTACTAACTCTTCCCACGGAATAGTCGGCATGGAGTGACGCACAAAACGAGATAGGTTTTTATTTGTTGCCAATTCCCCAATTTGGATCATTCCCGCTAGAAAAGCTTCTCTTTGTTCACTATTAGTAAAGGCAGGGATATCTAAAATAACTTTTACTGCGTCTTCAATGCGACCAAGAGTTAGATAATCATGGGCCATGGAAGAAAGAGAGCATAATCCCCTCATTCTTTGAGGGGGTACTTTTCCTTTTATTGCTTTTAGCACTTGGGCTTTGGCGCCTCCTGATACTAAGCTTAATTTATCGAGACTGGTATTAATGACTTTCAGGTCATCTGCATAACCGACAATCCCTCGCTCATCAATAGGTTTTCCCTGACGCATGGCGTCTAAATCATCTATTAACACAAAGGCATTTCTAAGAACCGGAATTTCTCTTTCAAGAATTTGGTCAACCATTTGCCGATAAGCTGATCCATCTGTTAAATTAAAAAGTGTTTGACGATAATGAAATACTTGGGCAACCCGATCAAAAGAAAACAAACTAAAAGGTAGTTGAGTATTCCCGTCCCATTGCTCAATAAAAACATCGTAACGAGTTTTAAAATTTGGATGTTGCAGGTTAACAATATCGCATATATCAACGATTAACTCCGCAAAATGATGAGTTGCGCTTACAGTTTTTGTTCCATGATGCTGCTTTCCTTGTTCGATGAACTCTAAGATTTCATTTGCTTGTGTAAATTGAAAGTCTGGGCGTTTTAGTAAAGAACGTGTTTCTCGCAAAACTTTAAGTTTGCCAACAACAAACAGATCACATTCCTCAGGCCAAGATGCAGCCTTTACTGGTAAGTGAAGCACAAAAAACACTAAAATATAATATGAAAAACGGAAGTAAGATAATTTAAATTGAATGCCCATAGAAATTTTTCTCCCCATTAAGGAGTACACAGAATATCATAACCTCGATTAAAAAACATTCAAAAATACGGCATACCCCTATTATCCTATCTTAACTCCCTACGATCATCATACCTCATGAATATGTACTTTATTTAATCAATGTTAGCTCTGTGGAGATTATAAGGAGAACGTGGTAGAACTGCCTCAAGTAAGCAAAAACAATAATAATGCATGAATTTTAAATGAAAATCCTTGCAATTCGACATAATAATCCTATATTGTGAGATGTAGGAGAAGAAATATGAATGCTCTTCAGTCAGTAAAAACTCATTTGAGGCCAGGAAAGGTCTATAGAAGGAGCGACCTAACAAAATGGTCAAATGCTGTTGATCGTCATTTGAATCAACTTCAAAAGGATGAAGTCTTGCTCAAGGTAGCTTCTGGGATGTATCTTTGCCCCAAAAGAACTGTCTTTGGAAAGGTTCCCGCCAAAGATGATAAGCTCATCGAACGATTCTTAAGAGATTCTCGTTTTTTATTAGCGCCCCCCAATGCATACAATGCCTTGGGGGTTGGAACAACACAGCTTTATAATGAAACGGTTGTCTATAATCATAAGCGTCACGGTCGCTTTAAGCTCGGAAATCGTTACTTCCGCTTTGCTATGAAGCATCATTTTCCCGTCAAACTAAGCAAGGAATTCCTGCTTGTGGATTTAGTTGATAACTTGCAACGTTTAATGGAAGACCGCGAAAAGGTGCTGAGACTAGTGGCAAAGAAAGCGCATACTTTGGATCCGAAAGCTCTTCTTAGGGCCGTTAGAGACTATGGCGGCGTCAAAGCCAGAAAATTCTTTGGTGGCATTTTAAATGACAAAAAGGCAGCGTATGTCCCTTAAATATTTGCATGAACATCCTGAGTTTTCGGATTTGCTCGCAATCGTTGCAAATGAAGAATCCATAGACCCCCCAAGCCTTATTGAAAAAGATTATTGGATTATGCACTGCCTCTTTGGACTTCAGGCAAACAATTTGAAATTTCAGATGAAAGGCGGCACTTCGCTCTCAAAGGGGTTTGGTTTGATAAATCGATTTTCTGAAGATATCGATATTCAGATTGAACCGCCTGTTCATATGAAGGTTTATACAGGAAGAAACCAGGACAAACCCCCACACATAAGGAGTCGTTTCGATTTTATGACTGGCTGGCTGAAAACATTAAGATAGATGGCATAACCGCAGAGCGCGATCGAGAGTTTGATGATGAGAAAGCAAGAAGCGGAGGTATCAGACTATTCTATACGACGACATAAGATTACCCAGAAGATTTAAAGGAAGGTATTCTTCTTGAAGTTGGATTTGATGATGTGACGCCAAATTCCCAGAGAAACATCAGTTCCTGGGCATATGACTACGCTTCTGGAAAGGTAGAGATAAAGGACAACCGAGCAATAGCTGTGGCATGCTACCATCCAGGATATACCCTCGTTGAAAAGCTTCAGACAGTATCGACAAAGTATCGTAAACAACAGAAATCAGGGGGCTTCCCCGAAAATTTCATGAGGCATAATTATGATATTTTTTGCTTATTACAAGATAAAGGCATACAAGGATTTATTTCCTCCCCGGAGTATATTGTACACAAGGAAAAGAGATTTAGAGAAGCTGATAATCAAATCATTGCTCAGAACGAAGCCTTTGTTCTCAGTGATTTGAAGACGCGTGCACTTTACGAAGGTGAATACCAAAAAAGCACGACGCTCTATTACAGAGAAAAGCCATCCTTTGAAAGCATCTTGAGCCTTATACGAGAATATTCAGATAGGTTGTGAGTATGACTCATCTTTGGCAGGGAATTGTAGAAAGCCTCTATTAGGATCCTGATCCCTACCATTGAATGGATTACATCAAGGAAAAAGATTCATTGACTGGTGTAGCTTTTACTATCTGTTAGTGAATGATTAAGGGGGACATCAAATTTCCGTAACGCCTTATATCAAAATAGAAAACAATCAACAGATAGGAGCCGTTAGGACTGTTTTGCTAAACTAAGCTATAGAAAGATCCCTGAAAGAGAGTTGTGCGATCTATCAGAATTTTAAAGGCCTCTTGTCCTAGATAGAACTAGAATTAGTCTTCTATGCTTTTCTCGCATTTACAGTTTTTTCCACGATTATAGTTTTTATATCTCTTGCACTTATCATTTTCTTTTGAGAATGCTCCCACGCAGCACCTATAACAATCGATTATGCAGTGTAGTTCAGAATCGGGTGGTTGGTTTGGATTAAATTGCATTTGGGCTGAAACATCTGATTGTTTACATGGTTCCATATTTTTATTTAGTAAATCTTCAGAGAAGCAATCGCTTGTAATGAGAAATAGTAAAACGAGGATATGTAACATACGCTTAATCCCTAATATATTGTATTTTGAATGGACAACTCTCATAGTCTACTTCACCAATAGGGAGATCTTCTGACAGGACATTAAATGTTATATGTTTCTTTCCAGAACCATTAATAAATTTATAAATTCGGCGAGTATCTTTATCATTTTGTATCTCAATATGGCCATTAGGATCATATACAAGAATTTGTTGGCTCTGTTTTATCACTGAATCAAAAGAAATAACTATTTTATATACTTTTATTTTAGATATATTGGACGGAATGTTTGTCTCCATAATATTGCAGTTATTTGCTATTGGAAGAAGAGGTTGGTTTGCCCATTTTGATGCCCACCTGTACCAATCAGGTGAAATAAATGAAATTATATAGAAGATTAGAGCAACAAACATCAAACTTGTAAAAGCATTACCAAAACTTCTTGCAATGAAAAGGAAAAAAATTCTTACAACATGTTCAAAACAATCTTTGAGATTTTTGCAAGGATCTCTCATGAAAATTATCCCATAAGGCGAATCTTTAAACAATTATAGGGATGCTATTGGTTAATAACCTCTTAAAACATTTAAGGAACGTAAAGTTAAGCATTTTTTCAAAACATAAGGGACAGCACTATTTCTTCTCGTAAGGGGGTGGATTCCTCCCCCCTTACCCCCCATTAAATTTTCAATCTAGATGTATTTTAAAAACAAAAAAGTAATATCCCCACCATTATACATTTCGAAAATTTGAGAAATGCACCTGCTTACAATTGAAGCGATAAAGAATGTTCAAGTTAGGACGTTGTGATTACAAGCAAGGTGGGATCCATTAGTTTATTTAGAAGATCCGTCTTACTTCTACTGGTACAAATATGGTACAAATACAAATTCAGAGGGGGGTAAAAAGTAGCAATTTTTTAAGGACTATAAATCCAAAATAATTCAATAAAATCAATGGCGGATGGGGTGGGATTTGAACCCACGAAGGAGTTGCCCCCTTGCCGGTTTTCAAGACCGGTGCTTTCAACCGCTCAGCCACCCATCCGCATTGTAAATAAATGTGCCCCACGCACGTGAATGCGTCAATAGGTAAATTATATGTACTTCGACGTCACATCGACTTGAGGGACGGGAAGTTTATGTAAGAGAGGAATCACTTCTGCAACGTCAGAAACAAAAAGCAGTAAATTTTCATCCATGGGACGCGCAAATTTATGTTCGACTACGTGGTGGATTAAGGTTTTTAAAGGGTCCCAATATCCGTCAATATTAACAATAATGAGAGGCTTATCATGCATTTCCAGTTGGCGCCAGGTCAAGATTTCGAAGAGTTCATCAAGAGTGCCAAATCCGCCTGGTAAAATGACAAAAGCGTCTGCATTTTGCGACATGTTTAACTTGCGCGTGTGCATGGTATCCACAACGTGCAATTCGCTTAAACTATCATGGCCGCCTTCAATGTGCTCTAAGTCTTTGGTAATATAGCCAATGGCCCGACCCCCATGGTTCATGACCCCATCTGCAACCAGCCCCATGAGGCCTAATTGACCTCCTCCGTATACAAGCTGCATATCAGCACCTGCAAGGGCTATGCCCAGTTCGAAGGCGGCTTCTTTATAAACCAATTCCGCGCGGGAGGAAGACCCACAAAAGACGCAAACAGACTTAATTTCTTGCAATGACCGTCTCCTTGGCTAATTTTAATAGAAAACAGGGGAGGAGAATGGTTCTCTCTCCCATGCTTATAAAGATAATGATAGAGTTAAAAATTATAACAAAGCCTTAATTTGTCAAAAATGAATTTTTATTCTTGTTCAAATTGTCCGTGGCAATGCTTATATTTAAGGCCAGATCCGCAAGGACACATCGCATTTCTTTGCACACGCCCCCAGGTTGAAGGATCTTGGGGGTCAATATTCCCATCACCGTCCGGTCGCCTTGTGCGCACAGGTTCTTGAGAATAGTTGACGTTGGGAGCCATCGTGACGGGATCCCATTGAGGTGCCCCGTCCGGTACATTTATTTCTTCATTCCCCTCAATCCAGTCAGGCGTTTCTTCCTTATAGCGGGAGAAGTCCGTTTCTCCCAAAATATCGTCAATGTCTTCTTGACCATCCATTTGCAGATCAAAATGAGACAAGAGTGTCGTTGCTTCTTCACGAACCCTTACTAACAAGTCTTGAAATAAGTTAAAAGCTTCTCGTTTATATTCATTCAGAGGGTTGCTTTGTGCATAGGCGCGCAAATTGATTCCTTGACGCAAGTGATCTAGCATAAGCAGGTTTTCTTTCCAGCACCGATCCAATGTCTGAAGGAGCAGAGTCCGTTCCGCTGATCGCATCATTGAAGTGCCATATTTTTCTTCTTTTTCTGAAATGGCAACGTCAACAGATTTCATAATGCGGTCATATAATTCAGGCTCGGCTATTCCTTCTTCCCCAGCCCACTCCTCAATAGGAAGATTCAGTCCAAATATGCGCACACAGTCCTTCTGGAGGCCGTTAAGGTCCCATTGTTCTGATAAAGCATTTTCAGGAATATGAATTTTAACAATGCTATCCACAACTTCAGACCGCATTTCTTGAATAAGCTCTTGCGTGTCTTCATTCGTCATCAATTCGCGACGTTGCTCGTAAATTATTTTTCGTTGATCGTTCATGACATCGTCATACTTTAAGAGATGTTTGCGAATATCAAAGTTACGAGCCTCAACCTTTTGTTGAGCCCGTGCTAAGGCTTTGCTAATCATAGAGTGAGAGATAGCTTCGCCTTCTTGCACACCAAGCTTTCGTAACATACCATCAAGCCGCTCTGAACCGAAAATACGCATTAAATCATCTTCAAGCGAAATAAAGAATTTAGAGGCTCCCGGATCTCCCTGACGACCCGAACGACCCCGTAATTGGTTATCAACGCGACGACTTTCATGGCGCTCCGTACCAATGACATAGAGGCCGCCTGCTGAAATAGCAATGTCGTGAGCCTCTGTTATTTCCTTACGAATGGCGGCGATTCTCTTTTCTCGCTCTGTCGGGTCAGTAATGTCGCTTAATTCTCGCTCTATACGCATATCGAGATTGCCACCCAGTTTAATATCTGTACCGCGACCTGCCATATTGGTGGCAATAGTGACCGCTTCTGGATAACCGGCTTCTGCAATGATTAGAGCTTCTTGCTCATGGTAACGAGCGTTAAGAACCTGGTGAGCAATCTTTTCTTTGGTTAATAGAGCTGATAAAACCTCAGACTTTTCAATGCTGGTGGTTCCCACTAAGACAGGTTGCCTGCGATCCTGGCATTCCCGAATCAATTTTACAACCGCGTTATATTTTTCTTTAGCTGTTAGGTAAACTTCGTCATCATAATCTTTACGTTGGATAGGCAAATTAGTTGGAATTTCAACTGTCGGAAGTTTATAAATTTCTTCAAATTCAGGCGCATCTGTCATGGCCGTACCTGTCATACCCGCAAGCTTGGGGTACATACGAAAGAAATTTTGATAGGTAATAGAAGCTAAAGTTTGATTTTCCATTTCTATGGTTACTTTTTCCTTAGCTTCCAAGGCTTGGTGTAATCCTTCAGAATAACGACGACCATCCATCATACGGCCTGTAAATTCATCAATAATAATGACTTTGTCATTTTTGACAATGTAATCCACGTCACGAGTATAGAGTTTGTGTGCCCGTAAAGCTTGATTGACATGGTGGACTAATCCAATGTTGTGGATATCATAAAGTGTGGCACCCTCTTGCAAGAGACCGTGTTCACGAAGGAGCTTTTCAATATGTTCCACACCAGCTTCAGTTAGGGTTACGGTGCGTTGTTTCTCATCCTTTTCATAGTCGGTGTCAATGAGCGATGGTAAGATTTTATCTATTTTGACATATAAATCAGAAGAATCTTCCGCAGATCCTGAGATAATGAGGGGTGTTCTTGCTTCGTCAATTAAAATGCTATCAACTTCATCCACAATGGCATAGTTAAAGGGGCGCTGAACCATATCGGTTAAGCGAAACTTCATGTTATCCCGCAAATAATCAAACCCAAATTCATGATTTGTCCCATAGGTTACATCGGCAGCGTAAGCATTGCGTCTTTCTTCGTCTGTCAGTCCATGAACGATACAGCCAACAGTTAATCCCAGAAATTCATAAACTTGTCCCATCCATTTTGAATCTCGTTCAGCCAAATAGTCGTTAATGGTCACGACGTGCACACCTTTTCCGGTCAAGGCATTCAGATAAACCGGCAAAGTTCCAACGAGCGTTTTTCCTTCACCGGTGCGCATTTCCGTGATCATGCCTTCGTGTAAGACCATTCCTCCTACGAGCTGCACATCAAATGGGCGTTGTCCCAAAGTGCGTTTCGCTGCTTCACGAACAGTGGCAAAGGCTTCAACAAGCAAGTCTTTTAAGGATTCCCCTTTTGCAAGTCGTTCCCGAAACACGTCTGTTTGGCCACGCAATTCTTGATCAGAAAGTTTAGAGATTTTATCTTCTAACTCATTGATTTTTTCTGCGGTTTTAAAATGTCTTTTTACGATACGATCGTTGGCGGAGCCAAACAATTTCCGAAAAGCCGTTGCTAACATATCAGCCTCAATTAAATTTTTAGTTTTATTCTCAACTCTTCAAGTTTCATCCTGAAAAAAATATCAATGACACTTTAAACATAGACTATAACATGACATCTTGCGCTTATTGTAATTCTATTTTATAAAAGACTCAATGGTTATAGCCTATTTATGGGTCCATTGTGTTATTTAATTTTCAGAACAAGGAAATCGGTCACATGAAATCAATTATTTCTACACGGATTGCTGTGCTTTCCATAGCATTACTAGCGTCTATCCCCATGACATTGGCCGCTGCGGCTGATTCAACCCCGGCTACTGCTTCTGCAGCTGCGTCAGGGACAGAGCCTGCAGATAGTACAGTGGTTTCAAAAATCACTGTGGATGGCAAAACCATCCAAATTACCTATGGCCAAGTGAAGGATAAGTTAAAACTATTGCCACCACAACTTCAAAACGCGCCGTTTAAAGATATTTTTCCTCTGCTTCAAAAAAGTGTAGGGACAGAACAAGTCATTACTTATTTTGCTGAAAAAGCAGGAATTAAGAATGATCCTGAGTTTCAAAAAATGGTTGCCGAGTGCCAAAAGGGTGTTTTGCAAAAACTGTTTCTTGACAAAGAAATTGAGAAGCGCGCAACAGATGATGAGCTAAAGAAAGCTTATGAGGAAGTTAAAAAAGCAGCTCCGAAGGAAGATGAATACAATATCAGCATGATCACTTTGACAGATAAGAGCAAAGCAACGAAACTCTTAGGCGAAGTCAAAAAAGCAGGGCCGTCAAAATTCGCTGAGTTTGCTAATAAAGAATCTATGAACAAGATTCCCGACGGTAACTTGGGTTATGTGCGCTTAGGTGAATTACCTGAAGCATTCCGAGATAAGGTTAAAGATGCGGCAAAGGCAACGATTGTTTCAAATGTTATAGAAATATCCATGCCAGATCCTTCTGATGCTAATAAAAAGGTCACAACTTATAATATCGTCTTAGTTCAAGACAAGCGTCCAGCCACATTTCCAGCTTTTGATGCTGTGAAAGGTGAGTTGAAAACGGCTGTAGGTTCCAAATTTGCAAAAGAAGCCATTAAAGAGTTTGAAAGCAAAGCGACTTTCGAAACTTTTGGAATGGATGGGAAGCCCATTGAGCAAAAAGCTGATGCGGCAAAGGATGCTCCAAAGACAGATACACCCAAGACAGACGCACCCAAAACAGATGCGCCAAAAGCTGGCTAGTCTGAAACTTAAAAGTTTAAAAATCATAAAAAACCCCCAGTATTTGGGGGTTTTTTAAGTTTAAGCCTTAAATAATTAAAGAAATTATGTGCTATGACTCTACCCATTGTTACTGTTGTTGGGGCTCTTTTGGAAGATGATAAGGGAGCAATTTTATTGGCTCAACGTCCTGCCGACAAACCCATGCCTTTTCTATGGGAGTTTCCAGGGGGCAAGATGGAAGTCGGGGAAACGCCCGAAGCAGCTTTAGCCCGAGAATTACAAGAAGAAATAGGCATCACCGTATCGCTTAAAGATTTTAAGCCATTTTCATTTGTGAGTATGGCTTACCCAGATTTTCATATTATTTTGTTGGGATATCATTGCAATCGATGGTTGGGAACACCTTGCGCAAAAGAAGGCCAAGGAGGGCTGGAATGGGTTATGCCTGAAAATTTAAACCATTACCCCATGCGCGAAGCAAATCAAACGCTCATTCCCTTGATAAGACATCATAAAGTCTCACTTTAAAAATGACTGAACTTTAGGAAAGCTACCAAGAGGCTAGGAGGCGGCACTCGCCTTTAGAGCCATGCTTTTTACAAACTGACTCGGCTTCCTGCTTCGAAATACCCAACAAACGGGCTCCATAAAAAGATTTTTTCCCCTTTGTCACTTTTGGTGTGGAAACTTCCCCTGACTTTAAAATAGCTAAAGATCTTTTTGCACGCATTTTGGCTTCATTTAACGATTTATAAGTACCAATCTGTACACCCCATACGTTCTTTCGAGGCATATGATTAACTTTAACTTTTGGGGCAGGGGGAGGCCAGCTTATAGCAATGGGGCGTAGTTCAGGTTTGCTAACCACTTTTGGAGTGGGTTCGGATTTTAAGAATTCGTTGACCTCATTGTCAAAGTCATCATCGTCATCTTTTGAACTATAATGAGGGGCTGCAACACTCTCTCCCAGTCCAACTTTTTCAAAATTCATTTCAAGAAGATCAGCTACGCGTCGATCCCGCCAATGGCGATTCGGGCCTCCCAAAACAACCGCGATAAGTCTAATGGGTTTATGGTTAGCCCTTTTCCGAATAGCGGATACAGATATATTAAATCCAGAAGCAGCTACATAACCTGTTTTAATACCATCAACATCAAGGCCACGACGATTATTGAGTAAGTGGTTGTGATTGCGGTGGACTTGACCACGATGATTAAACGCTTTTAAGCGAAAATGCCCGTAGTCTTTAGGAAAGTGTAAGTAAAGCGCGCGTGAGAGAGTTGCCATATCCCGTGCAGTCGTAACCTGATGGGGATTTGGTAGGCCTGACGCATTCTTAAAAATAGTTTTGTGCATACCTAATTTTTTGGCCTTTTGTGTCATCGCCATGGCAAAATTAGCTTCGCTGCCGCCCAGATGTTCTCCTATAGCTGCCGCCCCGTCATTTGCTGATTTTGTCACAAGTCCTTTAATAATAGTTTCTACAGATACATATTCCCCGGCGCGTAACCCTAATTTAGACGGAGCTTGGCGTGAAGCATGGGCAGAGACATAAACGCGAGAGTTCATCTGCAATTTTCCAGACTTTAGGGCTTCAAATACCATATATAAAGTCATCATTTTTGTTAAGGAAGCGGGGTGACAAATTTTGTCAGCACCATCTTGTTCTAAGACTTGGCCTGTGTGCGCATCGATAACAATGGCGGTATAGCGAGGGGACAATCCAACAGCATCATTAAGATAATTAAAAAAAATCAAACAGATAATAATTCTTAAATAGGGCATGGATCTAGTAGGCTCTCTCAATATTGTGTCTGTTTGTCATTAATTTCCTAATATACTCATTAGAAAATATTTCTTAGATTTTGTCCAGTTTTGATTCAACTTAGTTCAATTTTTTATGAAGCCTTTATTTTATGCAATGAATTTTCTTCTTGGAGCCCAAAAGCCTCTTCAAGTTTTTTAAAACCTTGTGGTTTGGGCGTTGCGGCAACGTAAGTCAATATTTGATGTGCGCAATCTGCTGCAGACGTATGAGTGGTGTCAATCTCGAGGTCATAATGTCGCGTAGGACCATGAACTTTGCTGATTTGATCTCGCCCCAGGCCAACACTAAACCCGCCTCTTTTGTTTTCCCGACGAATTAATTCTGCCAACTCAAAATGAATTCCAATACAATAAGCTTTTTGGCCTTTAAAAGCTTTTGTATATTCTTTTAAATAATAGTCGTGAAAGAGGACTTCATCTACAGCAATATTAAGCTCTTGAGAAGACATTTTGGCGACGACCGGTGAAATGGTATGAAGAACGGTTCTTCCAAAATCACCATTATAGACCCTTGTTATCGGACCATTTTCGTCTTCCTCGCGAACAAATTGAATTCCTTCTTTTGCTTTTTCTCCCCATCCATAGTAGTCAGGGGGCATCATATCGATAAAGTTATCGACGCCCAATTTCATAATGGGGTATGAGGCTTGTTTTTGAAGTTCATGGATAATGGAAGTTTTGCCTGAAGTTGCAACACCATTTAAAAAAATAATCATTTTTGCCTCTCTTCTAATACTTTGTCGTGAGTTTAAGAAGCCATTGGGGTGTGTGGCTGACGGCCCACGTTTCAAGAGCTTTGTCGCTTCCCGTCAATATCAAAAAGCTGATAATGATAAGGGAGTAACCAAGCCATTTTCGCCCCGTTCGACCTTTCTTTAATAATTGCTTTTTTTTGAGGTATTTTTTGGAAATAATTGACAGCAGTATGAGAGGAGTTGTAACCCCAAGAGTGTAAAAAAACATTAAGATACTAGCTTGGCCGAAATGGTCTCCCCGGTTTGCAAGAGCAAGGGTTAAGGAAAGTGTTGGCCCCGCACAGGGAAGCCAAATAAAGCCAACTAATGCGCCGATTAAAAAATTAATGCCCAATTTTTCAAAGGGGAAATTTTTTATCTGGGAGGGATAAAGCGTATTGCGAATGTCGAAAACAAATGGTTTACCATGCTTGAGAATATAAGTCTGCAAGGGCTGGTGAGACAAAAATGTTCCAATTCCTAAGATAAGAAAAGCTGAAATAAGGCGTAAACTCTTAATTTCGATTCCCCATACCGCGTGAGAGGTGGTCAGCGCTAAGCCCATGGTGGCAAATGTAAAGAACAACCCAAAGATAAGAGCAAAGGGGCCTAACCGGTGACGTTGCCAGGTGCTCGAGAGAAATATTGGAATTAAGGGAAAAGCACAAGGATTCAATAGTGTGCATAAACCAACTATATAACATAAAGGCATCAGCGTCATGGACAAATCCTCAAATGGATCACGACACAAGCCCTATAATCAAAGGTATGCAGATGACTAATCACAATTGTCCTCAAGATAAATTTCTATCTTAATACAAGACTATCAGGAGAAAGTTATAAAAAACAAGATGATGTGTAAGGTATAAAAAATACCTCCCCCAAAATTTAGGGAGAGGTATTCAAAAAATTTGAAGGGTTTCTAAAGCGATAAGGTAAATTTCTTAAATTTAACCTTGACGAGCCTTGAAACGGGGAGCTTGCTTATTGATCACATATACACGTCCTTTGCGGCGTACAATTTTGCAGGCCTTGTGACGTGTCTTTAATGTTTTAAGTGAATTGGCGATTTTCATGACTGAATTCCTAATAAATTATACATTTACTTCTTACCTAGCCTTTTTCTCACCAAGTGTCAAGAAAATGATAAAGAATAGTGTTTATATGTTCCCTCTAAATCAGTGGCTAGACCGTAACTCATAATGTGAAAATCTATGATTCGCCTAATTTTGCGATTGAATTAAAGTATTTAAAAGTCTCCTTCATGCGACAAAATCATATTAAAAGTCTTGACTCTATATGAAGAGGGGCCTATAAAAATAGACTATGACTTTCAAGAGGAAACTATCGTGAAAAGAACATTTCAACCCAGTAACTTAGTACGTAAACGCCGCCATGGCTTTCGTGCACGTATGGCCACTGTTGGTGGTCGACGGATTATTAATGCTCGTCGGGCAAAAGGGCGCAAGCGCCTATCGGCCTAAAAATCTAATAGTAAGGCATTTGCATGTCACTCACTCCGCGCTTAAAGAAGCGGTCGGATTTTTTGCGAGTTGCCGCTTATCAACGAAAGGTTGTTATGCCAACAATGATTGTTCAGCTGGCAGAGCGTTCACTGAAAGATAGCAGCGGACACGAGTTGCCTGCTTTGCGAGTTGGCTTTACAGCAAGTCGAAAAGTTGGTAATGCCGTAAAACGCAATTTTGCGCGGCGGCGGTTAAAAGCTGTTGTTGAGACCGTATGCTCCTCTTTTTCTATTGAGGGAAAAGATTTGGTCATTATAGCTCGACCCACTACAGTAACAGCCCCATTTTCAAACATTCTTCGAGATTTTCATCAAGCTTTATACCGTTTGGAATTAACATCACTATGATAGCACGTCTTATTGTTTTAACGATTTATGGATATCGTCGCCTCGTTTCTCCTCTTTTTCCGCCTCGTTGTCGGTTTGATCCGACCTGTTCTCGATATGCCATTCATGCTATTGAACACCACGGGTTGCGTCGAGGAGGCTGGATGGCTCTAAAACGCTTATTCCGATGTCATCCCTTGAGTGGCGAGTGGGGATATGACCCTGTGCCAACAGAAATTTCGACGAATTTATCAAAAAATCATGTAAAATCAGCGTCCGTAAATTAAATAAAAAGCAGAGATATCTTATGAGCGATCAAAAAAATTTAATACTTGCCTTCTCCTTATCTATCGCAATTTTGTTAGGTTTTAATTATTTTTATGAGCGACCAAAGTATGAAAATCTTAAACGTCAACAAGAATTGACAAAGGTCGAAAATCAAACTTCTTCTAAGGAAGAGAGCAAACTCGAATCTAAAATTAAAGCTCCCGTCTCTCTAAAAGTAGCTTTGGAAAGGGCTCCGCGGCTTAAAATCCAAACAAAACTCTTAAAAGGGTCTATCAATTTAAAGGGATGTCTTTTAGATGATTTATTATTGCTGGACTACCATGAGAAGGTGGAAAAATCGAGCCCACCAATTACATTATTATCTCCAGAAGGGGCTAAAGGGGCCTATTACGCTGAATTTGGTTGGGATGCAAAGGAAGCTGGGACAAAACTGCCAGATTCCGAAACCATTTGGAAAACATCTGCAACTGTTCTCACTCAAGACTCTCCTGTAGTTTTGGAATGGGATAATGGACAAGGTCTAAAGTTTGAGCGGACGATATCCGTTGATGATCAATATATGTTTTCCGTAATGGATCGAGTTAAGAATACAAAAGATGCAACGGTCGGCATAAGTTCTAAAGCGCAAATTAATCGCCTCGAGACACCACCAGTTGGTGGTTTTATGATTTTGCATGAAGGCCCAATTGGGGTTTTAAATGGCAAATTAACAGAACTGACATACGCGAAATTAAAAGAGAAAGGAACGGTTGAAGAAACGACAACGGGCGGTTGGATTGGAATTACTGACAAGTATTGGTTAGTTGCCTTGATTCCAAATCAAAAAACTTCAGAAAAAACAATTTTTAAAGGCCAAACTATTGAAGGCCAAGATCAGTATCAAACAGCTGTTAAGGGGCCTATTCTGGATATAAAGCCTGGTGAGTCTATTGAGACTAAACACCACTTATTTGCTGGTGCAAAAGTTTTGCGTACTTTGGATAATTACGAAACCAAGCTTGGATTTGATAAATTTGATTTAGCTGTTGATTTTGGATGGTTTTACTTCCTAACAAAACCGTTGTTTTATGTTCTTGAATACTTGCACCAACTTTTGGGTAATTTTGGTTTGGCAATTCTAGCTTTAACGGTTTTGTTTAAGCTTGTTTTCTTCCCTCTGGCTAATAAATCTTATCGTTCAATGTCTCATATGAAACAAGTGCAACCTAAAATTGAGGCACTGAAGAAACGATTTGGAGATGACAAATTACGGATGAACCAAGAACTTATGGATTTGTATCGGCGTGAAAAAATTAATCCTTTAGCAGGTTGTTTACCCATGTTGATTCAGGCTCCGGTTTTTTTCTGTCTCTACAAAGTTTTGTTTGTAACCTTAGAAATGCGACATGCGCCCTTTTATGGATGGATTGGTGATTTATCTGCACCAGATCCAACAACTGTATTCAACTTATTTGGGCTAATTCCTTGGACACCCCCTAGTTTGTTGATGATTGGTGCTTGGCCAATTCTCATGGGGTTAACGATGTATCTTCAGCAAAAGCTGAATCCGCAACCAACTGATCCTGCGCAAGCCAAAGCATTTATGTTGATGCCGTTTATCCTCACCTTCTTTTTGGCCGGTTTTCCGGCTGGTTTGGTGATTTATTGGGCCTGGAACAACGTTTTGTCTATGGCACAACAGTGGGTTATTATGCGTCTTGAAGATAAGCGCTCAGCCAATGTCAGAAGAACTTAGCCCGCAAGCCCTGGATTGGGGGCAGTGGTTATTTTCTCAAGATTGCAATTTCTTGAGGGGCGTTCCTTCATTGCTTGATCTGCCGGATTTTGGCCAACCAGAAGTATCCTTTGCAGGACGCTCAAATGTTGGAAAATCAAGTCTTATTAATGCATTAACGGGCAGAACAACTCTGGCTCGTGTTTCAAATACACCCGGACGCACGCAGCAACTTAATTTCTTTTCTCTGGGCAATCGTTTGGTCCTGGTTGATATGCCTGGATATGGCTATGCAAAAGCTTCTAAGACAGCGATTTCACAGTGGAATGAACTTATTCAGCTCTATTTAAAGGGGCGTCCGACATTATCTCGTGTTTATGTGTTGATTGATAGTCGGCATGGGCTGAAAGAAAATGATTTTGAAATGATGCGGATGCTTGATGTTGCAGCTGTATCCTATCGCATTGTCTTAACAAAGGCAGATAAGGTTTCTCCAACAGCACTTCACAATCTTCAAAAAGATATTGAGCTTAAAATTAAAACGCATGCTGCTGCTTTTCCAAAAATCTCTTTAACAAGTACAACTAAAAAAATTGGGATTGCAGAATTAAGGGCAGAAATTGCACAATTTGCCATAGGTAGCCATCCTCTTATTTGAAGGAAATCTCATGCAAAACTATCAAGTCATTATTGAAGATGCTTGGGAAAAACGAGAAAATATTACCCCCCAAACCCACGGCGAAATTCAAGAAGCTGTTAATCATATTTTAGCTCTTTTAGATAGGGGCACGCTTCGAGTTGCGTCCAAAGATTCGACGTCACAAGATATATGGCAAACTCATCAATGGATTAAAAAAGCTATACTTCTTTTCTTCAAATTGACAGGATGTGAAATCATGGAAGGAGGCCTATTAAATGCCCCCTGGTACGATAAAGTGCCTTTAAAATGTCAGGGCTGGACCAAAAAAAATTTTGCAGCTGCTGGTTTTCGCAGTGTTCCGGGAAGTATTATTCGCCATTCTGCCTACATAGGATCTAACGTCGTCCTGATGCCTAGTTTTGTCAACATGGGGGCGTATGTAGGGGAAGGAACAATGGTGGATACATGGGTTACGATAGGATCTTGCGCCCAAATTGGGAAGAATTGCCACATTTCAGGAGGCGTTGGCATAGGTGGTGTATTGGAACCTTTGCAAGCAAACCCTGTGATTATTGAAGATAATTGTTTTATTGGTGCTCGTAGTGAAATAGCAGAAGGGGTGATTATAGGAGAGGGGGCGGTAGTATCAATGGGCGTCTTTCTGGGAGCTTCCACTAAAATCTTAAATCGCCAAACAGGGGAGTTGAGTTACGGATATGTCCCTCCCTATTCTGTTGTGGTGCCAGGGACCATTCCGAATAAAGATCCGACTTTGCCTGCTTTGGCATGTGCTGTTATCGTGAAACAAGTCGATGCGAAAACCCGTAGTAAAACGGCAATTAATGATCTTTTACGTTACTAATATTGTCTTTTCGAGTCTCTAATCGGAAAAGTGCCGACGGGTAAATCCCCACAAAAACTTATTATATTCTGAAAAGATTAAGAGAAAAGCACCCTCGTTAAATAACCAGCGAAATCGACTTTGACCGAAAGGAAAGACGGGATGGGGAATTATAGTAATTTCAGGCAACTGGTGCATCATTTCCATTAAACTACGAGGCATATGATAATCTGCGGTAACAAGTCGTAGAGAAGAAATAGATCGTTCGTTCACCCATCCTGCAGTTTCTAGGGCATTTTCTTTTGTATTTTTTGCCCAATAGCCTAGATGGGTGGATGCAATGAGTTGATCTTTATCGATGGGGCAAGTCATTGCGGGGAGGTCAACTGTTTTCAACAACGACTTTAATGTTTCCTCTCGATTGACGCCGGAAATGAAAATGACTTTTGCTTGTTGGTTACATAAAAGATTAAATCCTGTTTTCAAACGCTCTCTACCCCCAGTGAGGACGACGATGGCTTCAGTTTTTGTAGGATTCAGACTTTTAGGTTGAGGAATCGTGAACATGAAGACTATGAATCCCCCCAACCACAGAAGAAATATGAGACAAGCAACTTTTATACTGTTTATAAATATCTTTTGCAAATAACTACCCCAGACGAGATAAAGTTCGAAGAACAGAGAGTCTAGCTGCTAAAAGACTTATGCCACCGACTACAAATGGCAAAGATAAAATTGCCAATAAAAGGGGGATACTCAATGTGGGTTTCAACACTTCAGAAACACCCAAATGAAGACTCAACCAATTTAGCAAAAAGAGCGTGGGAAGAGCAATAATAACGCCCCACAATCCGCCTTTAAGGGCAAGCCAAAAGGCGCGCCGTTGAAATTTAGCAGCGATATAACTGTTATTCGCACCAACCAACCGGAGAACATCAATAATACTGGCATGGGTCGCCAGAGAAGATCTCGTAATCAGTGTTATGGTTACCATTACGGTAATTGCTATGAGACTAATAAATAAATAAGCAATAATTTCAAGTGAGAGGCGCAACTTCTCGAACATATGCTGCCATTGATTATGTTCTTCAATTCGTATTCCATGGGCAAATTGGCGTAACACAGCTGTTATTTCAGGAACATTCGGGGGAATTTCTGGCTTCATATCCACATCAATGAGTGCGGGAAGAGTTAAGTCTTGTAAGAGATTGACTTGTCCCACCCAGGGCTGCAAAAGCTTTAACACCTCTTGATTGTTAACAAGCTTTACACTGGCAACGCCAGGAATTCTCTGTAGGGTGGATAGTATGGTCTCAATAAGTGACTCTGGATTTTGGACACCATGAAGAGGTAGCTCAATGGTTATACGGCCTGAGCTGCTTAGATTCCATTGACTTAAGGAAGATGAGAGAGATATTGAACCCACAAAAACGAGGCTTAATAAAAAAACCATAAGACCCACAATCCAGCACACATAGCGACTGCTAACATCCTGTCCAATCGGAATATCATTAATGGTTTGAGAAGGTGTATTACGCATAATTATGATGGGCCTGTTGTTGTGCATAAGGTTGGTTCGCTATGAGTTGACCTTGGTGCAAATACAATTCTTCGTAAGGAAATTCTGCAACGAGTGACCGGCTATGGGTGGCCAGAAGAATTGTTGTTCCAATGCGGTTCAATTCTTGGAATAAATGAACAAGGCGCGTCGCTGCCTCATGATCTAAATGTCCTGTGGGTTCATCTGCAAGCAATATTAAAGGACGTGTAATCACGGCACGGGCTATAGCTACGCGCTGTTTTTGACCATCAGAAAGAGTTGTGGGGTTGCTTTTTAACAAATTACCCAAACCTGCCCATTGGAGTAATTCAACAGCTTGTGTACGGGCTTGCGTTAGTCGAACACCTGTAATCGTGAGGGCAAGTGCAACATTATCAACAATGCTTAAATGGGGAAGAAGCTGACAATCTTGCAATACAAGGCCAATTCGTTGCCGAAAAATAGGAATAGAAGCGGCGCCAATGCGACTAATGTCTTTACCAAAAACCTTTACGGTTCCTTGTGTTGGGAGAATGCCTCGATAGATAAGTTTTAAGAGAGATGTTTTCCCCGCCCCACTTACCCCTGTTAAGAAGTGAAAAGAACCTATTTTCAAGGAAAAACTTAAGTTTTGTAATACCTGACACCCAGGATATTTAAGGCCCACTTGGTCAAAGCTTACAATTTCAATCAAGTCAGATCGAGGATTTGTCAAAACGGTCTTCTCCATAATTTTGTTGACTTTGACATATTGTCTATAGCACGTCCAGGGGGCTGAGAAAAGAAATCAAGCGTGTTATTGATATTTCTCTTGCACAAAAGTTTAATTAAGAATAATAATCTAACACTATATTTGAGATTTTCCTCAGATTATTTCTTATCGCGGGGTAGAGCAGCCCGGTAGCTCGTCAGGCTCATAACCTGAAGGTCGTTGGTTCAAATCCAGCCCCCGCAACCAATCACCCCGTCATTTAATGTTTTTCAAAAAATCTTATGATGGGACAATATTAGAAAAATGTAGGTCTAGAACATTACCACGTTTCAAAACCTGCTTCCAAGCTTTCTTTGGGTCAGCCAAATATCCTTTTTCACCTTTTCCAGGACACACGTATGGACTTTTGGAGACTTGTTGTCGTTCCTTTAATATTTCAATGGCCGGAGACGTCAGGGGAAGCACATGAGACTCACCGTCTTTCGTTTCTTGGATATGCCATTAAAAGAATTTTATTGCGTGAAAAATTATGTTTCTCTTTAAAATAAAATTTGTCTAATTTCACGCATCAAGCTATAAAAAAAGTAATACGTCTGAGGATCGGGTTTAACATATGAAAACTATCGTCTTAATTTTTGCCCTCACTAGTTTGCCCATAATCATGGCTAATGCGGTGGATAAAATAAAAAGTGAAGAGGAAGCAAAACCGGACATCTCCAACCCAACCACGATTCAATCTGAAAATACTAATCCTCATCATCTTAAAATCGAACCCTATACATTGCCGGATGATATCTTCACATTGCTTGCAAACAGATCTGATCTAACAGCACTAGATGTTTATTTTACATTTTTTACAGATGAATTAGCGGGTTATTTGCCGAAGCTTTGCCCAGGAATTGTGGATATAAACCTTGATCACAGTGAAGTAACAGATAAAGGTGTTGGATTGTTAGCCCATGGTTTAAAAGGGTTGTTGAGGGTAAATTTAGACTTTAATGCCGTGACGGATGCGTCACTAGAATTTCTTGGAGAGAAGTGCCAAGGACTCACTTCCTTAAGTATAAAGGGAAATTTTCAAATAACTGACGATGGGGTCAAGTTGTTAATCAGTCGTTGCCCAGCCCTCACCAACCTTGATGTTAGTTTTACCAGTTGTACGGCTGCTTTGCTTGAATTCATGAGAGAGAAGAGGCCTAATCTTTCAATTGAAAGACAAACGAGACCGGCCCGATTAGTTCCTGCTCGAAAAAAATCATCGAATGTTAAAAAGCAAACGTCTAAAGCAAAAAAATAAAGCAATAGAGAAGCTGCAGACACAGTTCTATGAAAGGGGGTGTGCTCTTCCACTAAAGACGCGAAAGAACTTCCCAAAACCTTAAAAATATATCTAACTCTTTAAGAGTCCCGTACGTACGTTGTCTCCTAATTCTGCATTCACGTGGCTTGTATGGACAAAATTAAGACCTTCAACAATTCTTCTAAAGTCCTCGGTTCTATCTAGAATATCCAGTGTATTTTCCTTGTAGTGGTGTGAGTCAAGAAACCACAATACTCTTCGTTTGCCAAGAGGCCCGCCACTGGCAAACCAGTTGGTAATATGATCATATTCGCCACCTATAAATTGAGCGACGGGAGGATATATAGCGGCAATCATAAAGGGAAGGATTAAACCTTCTTGGGTAACAGGATTCGCGATTCCAACTTCGGCTCCTAAGATCCCTTTTTCTAAATAATCTTTAAATGGAACGAGGAAATATACCACAACAGCTCCTCTGGCTAATAAGGGGGGAATTCGGCTGAATACTTTACCGGCAATGGATTTAGGCCCCCAAGTTTTTTGAGGTTTCCATAAATGGAGCGTATCATTTATTTCCCTTTTTAAGCTGGAACTTTCCTTTGCGGCGGCTAGCACATGAAAGAGGCCCGTTAATACAGCGGTAGTTGCCCCTAATCCCATATTGATTTTATCATCCCCTCCACAAACTGCAGCAAATTTATGCATAAGACCATAGGTAAGAATTATTCTTGCTGGGAATGCTGTTGCCTGCATGACAGGGCATAATACACTAGCTAAATTTGAATTAAAACGATTCCATCTTTCAAGATATGAAATGCTATCTTTTAAAATTATTTCCTGCATAGTGCCCAATATAACTTCGTAACGGCGCTTAACCCTCTGGGGATCAGCTATGGGGCTCCAGTCAGATTGAGCACCCTGTACTACTTTCCTATCATCATTGTCATCATTATGTTCGTTTCCCTCATTTTCATCGGAAAGAACACCAAAATTTCCTCCGAGAGCTCTGACTCTAGAGGTAAGACCTTTTTCCTTAATAACATCTTCAACTGCTGAAAGTTTCCCGAGGCAATTTTCTCTCGAATTTCTATCCGCTTTATTCCAAAAGAAGTGCATTATGCCTTCATTGGGGTTGTTATTTGGACTCACAAAAAGCGCCCACACGGCAGGAAGAATGAGTGTTCCCAAAACGGCTCCCCAAATAACAGGATCCCCCCAACCCTGTACACGGGATTCAATGTTCATAATGAGTGCAAAATTAAGGGCTGACCAAAATAGCATTTGCACGAATTGTGTCGGGTAACTATATGTCCAAGCTTCTATTTTTGATAATTGACGTTTATTAACAATTTTGAGAGCTTCGAGCACTTCAGGCGCCGGCGTTTTAAGTCTACGCAAAACGGCTTTATAGGTCGCCTCCCCGCCAATGATAAGAGGGGTTAAAGCCATCAAGGCGACAACAGCATTTGTGCCTTCACTATCCGGGGGTAACACTTCAGAAGTTAAGCCCAGTTTGCCCAGTCCAATCATCCCCATGGGTACAAGGGCTTGAAAGCTTAGCACGGAAGCAAAGGCAGCTATAACGCCCCCGCAAACTCTTCTAACAGGGGGGGGAAGATAAAGACGAGAAGTTGATGAAAATGCTGTTTCAAGCAAATCTAGGTTAAGTCCATTTAATGAATTCGCTACTTGAGAAACATTTGATTCTAAGGGTACTCTTTCAAGAGAATTTTGAGGGGGCGTAAGTTTTGCCCGAAGGGTATCACTTGAATAAAGACTTGGAATTTCTTTAGTTTGCTCAGCACTTATAGGTTTATGAAAAGTATAGAAAACCGCGAAGACATAAATGAAGTAACGAACGAAGTGTTTATTCCCAAACATAGATTTGTTCCCTTATTATTTTTAACAAATATTATTTCTTTTCAAAATTATATTATCTGAAAAGGACTTATGGTTATTTATAATTTTTAAACATTTCACTCAATAAGAGCAAGAAATTTTAATCAAATTTCTATTAAATATTAGATAGTCATACTTGCTTCAGTCCTTTACTGTGGTGCATTTACAATACGTTGCGGCGTATAAAAGCGCGTATCAGTATTTTTAAATTTTTCAAGTAAAGGTGCCGGAATATCATTATCTCGGATGTCAACACTAATAAGATTGGGGAAACTATTTTTCCCAAGTGAGGGAACTTCCGTCAATAAATTATCTGCAAGATTAAGGTCGGTAAGATAAATAAGATCCCTTAAAAGTTCTAATGTTGATCCTCTACTTGTTAATTTATTTTTTGAAATGTTTAACGTGGTGAGTTTTGGAAATCTCTTATGTTGCTCTGCTGTTACCAGACTCGCTAAAGAGTCAATATGATTGGAACTCACATCGAGCACGAGCAAACCAACCATTCGTGGAAAATCAGTAAAATTTGTTAATGCAGCACCAGATAAGTAAAGATGTGTCAGATTGGTAAAAATGTGGAGACGATTTAAAAAATTAGCGTTTGGGCATACACCCGCAATCTTGAGTTCAAGCAGATCCGTGGCTTCAAATGAAATAGGAGATGTCAAAGTCATGGCGTCTCTAACTGTGCCGCTGGGGAGCCCATGAAGATAGGCAAAAAGAAGCTTTTGAGAAGAAATTTGGGGGTCATAAGGTTGACTCAAAAGAGGAATAAGTTTTCTAAGGTTTTGGATACGTGGTTTAAATTCACCTTCAGCTTGAGTCAAAGCGGTAAAGAAAAAAGGATCTCTGGCAATATATTCAATTGTATAGATGACTTCTTCCAGAGTTTCTTGAGTTGTATGTTGATCAATAACAACCTCTACTAAAAATTTTAATTGATCGAGAAGAGCCATATCTTTATGTTTCTGATCTCTTTCCGCATTTTTCTCCGTATTTGTACTTTTTAAAGAAGTAAGTTTGTCGATTGACTGGGTACAAAGAGTTTGTATTAATCGTTGAAATTCAAGTATTGCCATGGACGGCACCCCTGTATTGCATAACTCTAAAGTATGAAGTTTTGGCAAGCCAACAGCCGGGGCAGGATTATGAAAAGGTTCGTTCTCAATACGTAAGGTTGTCAAGTGAGGTAATGCTCTTAATCCAGATAAAAGAGGACTTAAAGATCTTAAGTTGTTATCTTTAAGGGTGAGCACTTGGGTCTTAGGGTAGAGTATGACGAGTTCTCTTAAAATGTCCGTCCCACGAGTTCCCGATATGGTGAGAGATTCTACGATGCCACTTACTTGCTGTGTCAGTCTCACCTGAAAACCCATTCTCAAAGAGGCGGCAAGTTCTACTAAGGCAATAGGGGCCGTCCTGGCAAGTCCCCTAATAATTGTAGGTTTGGTCCAATGGGGAAATCTATTATTCTCAAAGTCGATATTAAACTTTGAAGCTACTTCTAAAACTTCCTGCAACAATTGGGGTTCAAGTTCTTCGGGAACAACTTCTTTCAACCATTCTGTTGCCGCTTGGTCAATAGAGACAGGAGCATCCGCAGTTTGTTCGTGTAACCTATCCCATTCATTTAGAAGGGAGGCCATGTTTGTACCCACTTTAGATGTTTCTTCATTCATCCAATCAAAATTGCTTGTACTTTCTTCCATTGTTTTCGTTGGAATTGAATTTAGAGTCGGATTATCAATAGTTTCTATGAAAAATTGAAGTTCAGGGTATAAAGTTGAAAGAATTTGTCTGAACGTTATGGATAAATCTCTATTTAATAATTCTTGTAATTTAGCCGAACGCTCTATAAGTACCCCCATAAACCAAGGTTCAAATTCAGTAGTTGGAGACTGTTCTTTTAATCCTTTTAACCATTGCAAAGAGAGCAGCGGCATATAGATACTTAAAATAGATTTACGAAGTTTACAGGGTAAAAAAGTGGGTCGTGCGAGTAAGGGAGCCCACTTCTCACTATATGTTGCTAATGTATGGGAACCGGTTGTGTGGTTAAGCTTAAAAATACCTCTATTTCTATTTGGACCCAATACAAGTCCAATGGATCCAGGATCTTGCAAAATATTATCAGAGTAGGAAAGGCTACTTGCAGAGGGAAGAAGTAAAAGATCACCAATTGCGGCAACAATCATTTCCCATTTTGGATTGATTTCACTTCCAAATAATAACTGTCGCAAAAGAAAACCGGGAGCATGCCTTTGTCGTTGACTAGGCGTCAAGGCACGCTCAATTATTTGTGCACCCACACGCGATGTACAAGTTTTCTGAGTCTCAAATTTAACTAATTGTTCTCGCTCTAAAGCTCTTTTTTCATCTGCCGGCGTTAGTCCACGCATCCTAAAAAAGTAGAGTACGTTCGTCGGTGGCGCGACAAATACACTTCTGACGTCAAATAATAAGCTACTCCAACTTACGTGAAGTTTTAAAGGTCTTGGTACCTCAGCAACAAGATTTTGAGAAGGGATTAGGAGTGGAGAAGCCATATTGAGAAATGGATTGATTACGGCCAATGCTAAATTGGGATAGACTAAAGATAATTCAGTACATTCAGCTAAATCTCGGACCATATCTGCTAGCAAATGATCGGGTAAAGCAACAGCCACATTGCTTGCAACATTACTCGAACTTGAGCTCGCCGCTCCTGCAGATCCTCCTAAAACCGGCACCGTTTCATAGGCTTTCAGAGCTATTCTAATATCAAATGCACCTCTTTCCCGAGCTATATTATAATAATTAATAAAAAACTGAAACACACTTCCAGGAATTTTTTTAAAATCTGAAAGGGGCTTAACGTTATCAAAAAAATTTTCTAAGGGATGTTTCTTAAAATCAGTACTGGCAATATTATTAATAAAATCAATTTCAGCAATAACGTTACCATGCTCCCTCATTTTTTCTTCAATTTCCTTAAGAGCGTTTGAATTTCGCCCTGCAAGGGCTGCTATTTCTGAAGTTTCTTTTTGATTAGCTTCTGCTTGTCGCAAAGTCTCAATTGTCCGATTATTTCCCTCAACAATTTTTCTTAAATCAGTTATTTCAGTCCATAAAACACTTCTTCTCTTAGATTTTTCTGGTTTCTTTTTTGTTAAATCTTTTCTTTGTGCGATATATTTTATTGCGTGGGCCTTAAATAGATCAGCATACCCTCTATAAGATTCTACATCCTCTAAATTCATATCATTTGGTTGCGGATCAGTTGATCCCTTAATTCTAGCTTCAAGAGTGGAAAGTATTATGGGAACAATTGTTTCAAAAAACATTGGAACAATGTCTGTATCTTTTTGTGTTTTCTTCAAATGCTGCTCGTGAAATTCAAATTCAGAAGGCCACACGCTCTTTAGTACAGCTGTATAAGTAATGTCTTCTGGGGCTAAAGCTGATCGAAGGGCATAAAAATTATTAATTATCATTTGAATGGCTTGTTTGCGTCCACCAATCAGGAGACCGAGGGCGCGGGCTTCGTTAAGTTCTTTTTTGGGTTGTTCTCCATTAACAGTAGGATTGAGATTATTTTGTTCTATAAGGGTATCATAATATCCTTGAAGCGTTGTAAGTTCTGATAGGACACCTGCTAAAACAAGATATATGTCACTAGACACAAAAATTTCTTTAATCTGTGGGGGTATAAGAGTGTTCCTAAAAGGAAGAAGATATAAAATATTGCTGGGATGTTGAGCGGGTTGACCATTTTCCTCAGTCAAGGAAGGAATTGGAAATAGGGGGTTGAATCCGACATTTTTTAACCGTCTTGATTTTCCATTTTGAACGAGCTCAAAGTTGTCGAGTGGCGTATGATTTCTGGTTAATAGGCTAAAAAGAAAATGCACCCCTAAGGATTTCTCATCAAGAAGTTCCGCAAGACTGACTTGACCTGTGGCCACGGTATTTAATACACCTCTTAAAGATTGTCCCGTTAGTTTTCGTTGTGCCGTCACGAAATACGTATTTTTTGCCATTTTCCAGTTTTTCGAATCGCTCAAAAAGTTGTCTGTAAAATTATTAGGCGTTAGGTTTTGGGTATTTAAGGGTCTTAAACAATCTACTTGACTGCAAGTGAAAAAAACAAGTGGTTCTGTGGGTATCCCGAGCAGACTTTCAAGCCAATAGCGGGTGAAGTGTTCCCCAATATGGGAAAGTGAGGAGGGAAGACTTCTTCTAAATACAAATTTCCCAAATTCGGTTTCTACGCCTTGTGAAGTTTCTCTATTTCCGTCAACCAAATCCGCACACAAAGTGCCTCTCACCGCTAAACTACATATTTTTCTGGCGAATGATTGTGTTAATCTCTCGCCCGTCTGGCCAGGTATTGTCAATACAGCTGTTGGGTTAGCGTCATCTTGGCTTCCTACCATGTATACTTTTTTAGAAGCTGCGTAAAATGCTAAAGCTTTTTTTAAGTTGCTTATTATAAAAGGTACATTTAACCACGGAGAAATTTCTTTACGAAATCTTTCCCTGTTTTCGTCCCACTGCGGAGGGGGGGCAAATTCTCTAGCCAGGTCATTTGCCAAACTTTCTTTAAGATTAGGTGTTTCTTGAGTAACAGCTGGCTTTGGTGAGGTTAGTAATTTTTGCAAAGGTTTGGGTAGGTATGAATTTGATGCTGAAGAGGGAAGAATAGGCTCGGCCGATTGTAGGGGCATTTCAATAGTAAATTCTTCATCTACATTTACGTGCTTAAGAAAATCAGCTATCGGGTTGTGCGTATCATTTGTGAAAGATTCTGAAGCAATAATCTCATAGTCTGGTATATCAGCAATAGGCAACGTTCTTTGAAGTATTGCCCACAATATCGCGGCTTTCTGATCATAAAATATATATAAGGAATCTACTATTTCTTTTAAAATAATTTGTAGTTTTTTGCGAGCGGCCAAATCCGTTTTAGAGGGGGTATCAATTTTAATATTATTATAAACTTTTAATGCTTTCTCAGTTTCTTGGCGAAAATTTTTAATGTGGCGATACAGTGTTTTAAGATCACTTCCCTTTAATTTGCCGTTCCGAATCTTAATAGATAATTCCCGGGCGAGATCTTCGTGTTTTTGCCAGACCGTTTGCTTTAAGGCAAGATTTAGGGTTTCCGTGCAAGTGGTGATTGTCTCAGCAAACGCGATAAATTGCGAAAGATTATCGATGACACCATCTAAATTTTTTAGATTTTCCATAGGGTCAGAAGTAGAAGATGTCGACATCGAGCGTGAAGCAATCAGAGATAAATGTTGTTCACTCGTAACTAGAATTTCTGGTTGACTAAAGGTTTTTAATAAGACATCTAGCTCATTACGAAATGAAGATGGTAGTGAAAGTCGAGAACATTGTGCTGCAATTTTTCCTTTCGTCGAATTTAGAACGTCATCTTGAGTAAAAAGCTCAGCTTTAACGTCACTTTCAAGTGTGGCTAAACGCTCTTTTCCGCTTGCTAAACGTTCCTGGTATTTTTGGAGAGTAATATCTTCCGCGAGTGAGAGCGAAGGAGTAAGAAAAAACAGTAAAAACGGGAAATATTTCATTTACATCAAAATCCAGATTTGGCCAGGTCACCAGTAAAATTAATATAAAATTTATCTTATACCTTTTACAAGTTTTAGGTAAACAACAAATTTGAGCCTGCTTCGTTTAAGAAAATGTTTAGTGGCAGTATCTGAAGCATATCAATTCCTGGGTTTTTAAAGCAGGGTGGCAAAATGTCCGTATCTTTTGGGGACATATTTCGAGCGTTGGTGACAAAGATATTCAGTTCTGTGAAGTTCTGAAACATTATGGTTTTGAAGAATATCTGCTATTGACAGAAAATTGAGACCTTTATATCTTTAGGATAAATTATTTAAAATAATAGATAAAGGTAAAGTATCTCATGAACAAATTATTTAAGTATTTTCTTTTATTTACTGCAGTTTTATTGTCTTTAGCAGAATCAAAAGCTGCGGATAGTTCAGATGAATCTCATGCGCCTCAGGCGCCAATAACATGGAATCATGTAAGACGAACTTCTCAAGGCCTTCCACAAGCTTCCTCTTCCAGCGATGCGATTATACAACTTGTAGATCCTGATGATGTAGATTTAACTGCTTCACGGCAAAAAGACCACCCTATGGTCTCAGCTGCATCAAGCTCATCCTCCAGAGCCGTTGCAAGTTCATCCCAATCTCACCCATCAAATGTATCGGCATTCGGAGGGCAGATGAGTATGAGCAATTCTCAGCCACAGCTCACTCAAGAGCAAGCATCTTCTCCAACGGCTGCCTCACAAGAATTCCAGCCGCATTCTCTGTCAACTGATGCAAGATTTGACCATATGGTGCGTTCCGCATCTTTATCTTCATTAAGAGGTGATGAGTCCCACATTTATTACAGGGCACCAGAAGTAGTGCCTCTTCCAAGATCTCTCACGCGCGTTTATGAAGATCATGCTTTGTCGGATGAATCCATCGTTGATCCCCGTCACAAGCCATATGGGAGAGATTATTCAAAACCGGGTAAAAGTGTTGTAAATCCAATTCTTTGGCAGTGGCTTACAGATACGCAAACTTTTTGGGGAAAATTTAATGAGGCTCATAGAGAATTAAAAGCAGCTCAAAGAAAATTCGAAGCAAAGGAACAAGAAAGTGATAAACTTTCAATATTTCCCGAAAAAGTTGATTTAAGTGCCAGTTCAAGCTCCCTTTTGGGTAAGTGGAATATGACGGCAGATGAAAAAGTAGCGGCTAGTTATCAACGTGCTAGGGCTAGAAAGGAGGAAGCTGAAAATGCCTATAAGATTTTAGCCAACGAGGCTCAACGTCGTCACCCAAGCTTATCTCTTGATGATATAATTAACAAATTAGCTTGTGGAACATTAGCAACAGCGGATGCCAGCATTCTTCATCGAAAAGAATCCTCTCCTCTAGCTCGTGCAAAACCAGCTTTTAAAGCTTTTGTGATAGACCCCTTTGATTTGAAAATTAGTTTGGGGAGTTTGATCAACCGATTGGATCGTATTGAACGGGAAAATGAAGCTTTAATCTTTTTAAATAGGATTTACAAACAAGAAATATTGGCTCGAGTCGGTGGTTGGAGAATAGCTGCTTGGAAAGAATGGCTAAATTTAAATAAGGAAGAAGGACCACTACATGCAGTAATAGATAATTTGTCAAAAAAATTTCCTTTTAGATCCCTGACAAGATGGAATAGGGATCTTTCTACGAACAAGGGGGTCGTTATGGCGGCTCTTCATAGAGACGAAAGAGGAACACATGTGTGGAAACGTTGGCTGCAACATGTTCGAAAATATGTAAATCCTTTTGAGCGGAATTTTCAATCATCGTCTTCTGCAATGCAAAAGTTAGATGAGCAGTATAGAAACCTACCCAAAAACTTCACGCCTGGTGGGGAACCGATCCTTGGTGAGAGCGTTGATCGAGGAAATTTTTCCCAAAAAGTTTACGATGGTTTAGATATTACAGATGCGGATTGGGGAGATTGTGAGGATGCGGATCTCAGGCAATCTAATGATCCAAATCTCGAGGCTCAACGTTTGGTGCGGCAGAGAATGTATACAAACAAGAAAGGAGATGTTGTTCCCTTTTATCCGATGAAAGACAATGATAAAGCTGGGACGCTACGCGCGACGATTACAGAAAACTTATTGAATCGATTCGTGATGTTAGAGATGAGGTCAATGCTGAAACAGGTCTTGTAGATAATTCCTTAGCAGACAAGTGGACGGCAATGCCTAAAAAATATAACCCAATGGTTAGAAGTTTTAGATCTTTTAAATCTGTAGAGTTTCACAGAACTGTATATAAAGATGTTCTGAGACAATTACATCTAAAGTCGAAGCCAGTTATGATTGGATATGGTGATGGTTTAACAAAACCCAATGAACCTCAACCAACGGATGACCCCATAATTCACCCATATAATTATACTCAGATCAAAGATTATAATGGTTTATGTACAAAGATGGAGTTTCTTCTGGAGTCGAATCGAAATCTTTGGCGACAAATCACATCCAGTCAAGGATCATGGACTTACATTCCTGCTGCTTGGGAATTTGTTGTCTTCACTAAACCGGAAAAACCGAAGACAAATATGATTAAGTTCGGTGTGGCAGATCCACAATTAGAGACTTTTGATTTAAGAAAGAGTGATTTAACAGATGAAGAATTACTTGTAAAATGGCCAACCACAGAAGGATTAAAAGGAATTTTTCATTGGTGTAAGACGTTGGATCTAGGTCACAATAAACTTAGCAATCCTAGCTCAGCAATTGATTTTACAAATCTTACAACGCTATATGCGAACCATAATAATTTGGGAGGATTATTTTTTCTTGAAAAGAGCTGGGGGCGGTTGGAAAGGCTCTCTGTTGCCCATAATCGGATAGTACATTTTCCTCCACTCACTGGCGTTAATACGCATTTCTTACAATATTTAGACATTTCTAATAACAGACTGAATGAAGTAGCACCCTTAGGCAATATGGTTCAACTCTTTGAACTCATTATTTCTGGAAATCCAGTTGCTACTCTCAAAGGGTTAGGGGGCTTAAAAAATCTTCAAGTCTTAAAAGCTGCTAATTGTGAACTTGTTGGGAATTGGGATGTTGTTATACCTTCCCTATCTGAGCTCACAACACTTGATTTGTGTGAAAATCCGAGTTTGATTATGTTGCCCTATCTAGATGAAAAAAATCAGGATGATAATGTGGATTCACAAAATTATGAAGAAGAGGTGCAAAGACTAATTCCTGATGTTATTGAGGCGAATGATACTAAATTTAATAATGCTTTCCCTCAATTGACGAACTTGAAAATTCGAAATCTGATTCTACAGACCAGAAAAAAGACAGTTCAAGAAAATGAACGTCCCATAACTTTAAGTGACTTAATCAGAGGACGCATTATCCTTAAGCAGCAAAAAGAAAATCGTGAATAAAGTGTGGAAATTATTTTGGAAGGAAGGAATTTATATTTAAATTCCTTCTCTTCGTGATGAAAGACCTATTTATTGATTCCCAACTTTTGAGTAATTTTTTTCAAAACGTTTGGTTTATTTTTTTTAGCATTATACGCCAGAATATCAGAATTTTGTTTGGACAGTTCTGCATTCATGCTGGATGTGTATTTTTCACAATTTTTTCGACTATTCAAGTCAATATCTCCAAAAATTTCTTCAAATAATTTTACAGGATCATTATTCTTACCCGGAAAATTCTGTGGATTTTTAGCTCTTCCAACAATGTTTTGAACCCTTGCTTTCAGGTCTTCAAGAGATTTATGTATTTGTTCTATATTGAGTTTATAATCCTGAGCTGTCTTGTAAGTATTATTCTTTTTTTCTTTAACAAATATCACGTTATAACTATAATTTTTTGTTTTAGCTTTAGGATTGTTGTGATCAGTTTTTGAGATAACAATGACTTTATTAACTACAGTTCCAGGTTTTGCATTCTTTACAATTGATTGTAATTCTAAGGGAATTTTTGATAGCTTCATATCTTGAAATTGATTTGGAAATTCATTTGCGTTAAAATCTTTTACGAATTTCAAGTAATCTTCGGCCTCAGCTTTAGTGTCAAAACTATCAATACTAATACTGTATTCATCATTTTCAGGAGTACCGTATCCTACCGGTTTTGGAGGGATTTTATCTAGCCATTGAGTTTGAGTTTCTTGTATCAGCCTTTGGCAATCGGACTTCTTAGCAAGGAGAAGCCAATTGCTAATTTTTTCTAAAAATAAAGCATCAGATGAAATTTGAGAATCTGATGATGAAAGGGGGAGAGGTTGTGACCCTAAATTTATTGTTGCTCCCCCAGAATTTCTGGAATTCGGAACAGGTGGGAGTGGTCTCTTTGATGTTGAAGGCGTGTTGGGTTGGAATGAAGAAGCGGGCAGGCTCCCTTGATTTGAATTGTTGGGTAATGCTGGGGTTGATTTTAAAGTCCCGCCACACAAGGAGTCTTTAAGTATAGAACCACAATCTGCTGTACACTGGTTTTTCTTGAAACTGCCTTTGCAAGCATCAACCGTCGCACAAAGTATTGAGCATTTTTCAGCGGGAATGGTTGCTTGTGTGCCTGATGTTAAACTCATGAGGCCAGCCATAAGCAAAAATATATTTCTTTTCATCATTTTTTACTCCCTAAAATAGAAAATTCTATTTCTTAGAATAAATGAAAATATTTAAGAATTATTTAAGGGGCAAAGAATAGTTAACGAAACGGGGGCTCATCAAATCCGCGCAATTTGCGTGAATGAAGTTGATCAACCCCTTGCTCGCGCAACAAACGCACCGTTTCGAGACCAATTTTTAGATGTTGATTCACCCGTTCGTTATAAAAATTGTTGGCCATGCCCCGTAGTTTAATTTCCCCATGAATGGGTTTGTCGGAAACACACAACAAAGTTCCATAAGGTACGCGGAAGCGGTAGCCATTGGCAGCAACAGTAGCGGATTCCATATCGAGGGCAACTGCTCGACTTTGTCGGAATCGTTCATAAAGAGAATCAGATCGCAATTCCCAGTTTCGATTATCAGTTGAGACAACCGTTCCGGTGCGCATCCCAGTTTTAAGATCTTTTCGATCCAAGGCTATATTTTCGACAGCTTGTTGTAAAGCTACTTGAACTTCAGCTATAGGGGGAACAGGAATCCAGGTGGGTAAGTCCTGATTCAAAACATTATCTTCCCGCACATATCCGTGAGCTAAGACATAATCACCCAAAGCTTGAGTGGAGCGTAGCCCTGCGCAATGTCCCAACATCAGCCAACAATGAGGGCGTAAAACCGCCAAATGGTCTGTTATGGTTTTGGCATTTGTGGGCCCAACACCAATATTTATAAACGTGATGCCCATGCCATCTTTCCGTTTTAAGTGGTACCCCGGCATTTGTGGCAGATTTTTGGGAATGGTGACATCGAAATTGCCCTTTTGATAAATGGTATTCCCGGGGATAACAAGAGCTTCATATTCCGAAGAATTTTTAAGTTGCTCAATCCCAAATGCCACAAACTCATCCAAATAGCGTTGATAGTTGGTTAACAGGACAAATCCCTGAAAATGATTCGGAGACGTTCCCGTGTAATGATGGAGACGATGGAGCGAATAATCGGCTCGCTCCCCACTAAACATGGAGATGGGTTTAATACCCGATGCTCCCGGACGGAAAGTGCAGTTGGCAATATTATCGTTAACCCGAGTTAAGTCTGGCAAAGCAAATCCATTTTGCAATTGCCATAATTGCCCCATATCTAAGGTACGCGGGTCTAATTGAGCCGGGGTGTGATCCATAGCAAAGGGTAGGGGAATTGGCCAGTTGCTCGATCCTACATAAACGGGAACTTTATGACGTTCAATAAGGAGGCGAATTTGTTCGAGATAATACTCTTTAAAAATATCCAGACGCGTAACTGTGCCCCCGTAAACACCGGCTTCAACAACAACACCATAAGAAAGTCGAGCATCTAAATTAAGATCTTTGGAAAGGACTTGAATACCAACATAAGGGTATGTCGCTTCGGCTAACAGAGACTCTGGAACTTCTTCACCTTCCAAAAGTCGCTGAAAAGCATCTCGTATGAGCATACTATTCTTGTTATAAATGGCTTCAATGGCATTAACGGCTTCAGATGCATCCATATATCCTACAACGTCTTTTACGTCAGGAAATAAATTCTTCGTTAGGTCACTCATATTTTCGTTCACAGATATTTTCACCTATGGGTTGGATAATCAAGACTACTCTTTGACCTTAGCATATCCTAATAATCATTATATTAAAACTTTCCTAATTTTACCCTACAATCGCTGCAATTATAACGGGCTAACTTTCCAGGCCTAGCAGGTTACGAGCGAAATCACGACTCGTAAAGGCACGAAGATCATCGGCGGATTCTCCGACTCCAATGGCATGGATAGGAAGCCCAAATTTTTCAGCTAGCGAAACAACAACCCCTCCACGCGCAGTGCCGTCGAGTTTTGTGATGATTAGACCCGTTAAGCCAATAATTTCTTTGAAATTTTGGACTTGGCTGTGAGCATTTTGTCCCGTGGTTCCATCTAAAATTAATAAGGTGCTATGCGGGGCGGATTCATCAATTTTTCCTAAGACACGTTGAATTTTTTTCAATTCATCCATCAAATGGGCTTTATTTTGAAGGCGTCCCGCTGTGTCAATGAGGAGCACATCGGTATCGGCTTCTTGTGCCTTAACCAGCGCCTCATAAGCCAGGCCGGCTGCATCTGCGCCCGGGGCTCCCGAAACAACGGGGACATCTATTCTTTGGCCCCAAATTTGTAGTTGTTCAACAGCTGCAGCTCGAAACGTATCTCCGGCAGCCATCATTACAGAAAGTCCTTGGTCTTTCCACTGCTTCGCCAATTTTCCTATTGTTGTTGTTTTTCCGCTGCCATTCACACCGACAACCAAAATAACATGAGGTTTTAATCTGTCATTTAAAAGAAGGGGTTGAGCCATGGGTGTTAAAATAAGCTCTATGGCGTTGGCCAAAAAATCTTTAATCTCGTCCAAACTGATATCTTGATTGAGGCGTTGTTTCCCAAGATCTGTTGTTAATCGAGAGGCCGTTTCAACACCCAAATCACTTGTGATAAGCAGTTCTTCTAACTCGTCAAGGGTGGGTTGATCGAGCTTCCGAGCCACAAAAATTGTCTTAAGGCCATCACCTAAGCGATCAGATGAGCGTTTAAGTCCCTTTTTCAGACGTGACCACCAACCGCTTTTTTCTTCATCAATAGTCTCTACCGATTCGGTCATTCGATTATTTTTCCTTTTAAGCCTTCTGAGGTGGCCTCGACAACATGCGCTTTTATAACCGATCCTATGGCATATTCTATAGGGCTTTCAAGTTCTATAGGAGCAAAGTGATCTGTTTTCCCTCGGATTCGCATGCCATATTCTTTCTTCTCTGACGTTTCAACCAACAGCTGGGTATCTTGGTTAACGCAAGATTTGTAAAAATGATAAAGAGCTTCTTTGCCTTTTTCTCGCAACAGTGCTGCTCGCTTTTTAATGATAGGGCCGGGAACGGCGGGCATGCGACTCGCGGGTGTGCCGGGACGTGAAGAGTAAGGAAAGACATGCAGATAGGTTAAACCACAATCAACAATACTACGTAATGTGTTATCAAACATCTCCTCTGTTTCAGTCGGAAAGCCAGCAATGAGATCAGCACCAAATACCACATCAGGTCGTAAGGAGCGTGCTTTTTCACAAAAAGCAATCGCATCGGCGCGCAAATGGCGGCGTTTCATGCGTTTCAATATCATATCATCTCCCGCTTGCAAACTCATGTGTAGATGGGGTAACAAGCGAGGTTCTTGTGCAATTAATTGCCAAAGTTCATCATCTATTTCAACAGGGTCTAGAGAAGAAAGACGTAAACGATTTAATTCAGGAACGAGTGCCAAGAGTCTTCGAATCATTTGGCCTAAGGTTGGGGAACCCGGTAAATCAGCCCCATAAGCCGTTATGTCCACTCCGGTCATTACAATTTCTTGGTATCCAGATTGAATCAACGTTTTGACTTGAGCCACAATTTCCCCAATCGCTACGCTGCGTGAATTACCACGGCCGTAAGGAATTGTGCAAAAAGTACAGCGATGATCGCAGCCATTTTGAACTTGGACGAAGGCACGAGCTTTTCCCTCAAAACCGGCAACGAGATGTCCCGCAGTTTCTCGTACAGCCATAATGTCATTGACCAAAACACGGTCATGGTCAGTTGTTTTTAGATAACTTGAAAGTTTCATTTTTTCATCATTACCAATGACGCGACTGACTTCGGGCATATTTGCATAGCTTGATGGATTTATCTGTGATGCACATCCAGTTATAATAATTTCTGTGTCTGGATGTTCCCGGCGCAAACGGCGAATGGTTTGTTTGGCTTGACGTTCTGCTTCAGCTGTTACAGCACACGTATTAATAATAATTGACTGACTGAGGCCTGCCTGCCGTCCTAAATCTTTCATGACTTCAGATTCGTAAGTATTTAAACGGCAACCGAATGTAATAACAACTGGCCCCTCATCTGTTGTTAGAGGTAAATTTGACTGAATTTGAGACGAATGAGTCATAGGTAAATTAATTTCTAAATTAAAACAATAAAGTATAGGGCTAAGCATTCACAGATTTTGTTTATACGATACTTAAATCACATTCAGCGTTAAAAGGCAACGAAAAGCGGGAAATGCTATGGAAATATAAGGAATAACGGTTCCTTTTATTAATCTTCTTCCATTTCCTTTTCGATGGATTCGAGTTGATCGCTTAATGCCTTATTTTGTTTCATTAAGGACTTTAAGATCATGGTGATTTGTTTTGTGTCACGATTTTGTGAGTATTGAATGCTAAAGGCCATGAGGAATGTTACAATTGTTGTGCCTGTATTGATGACTAGCTGCCACGTATTTGAATAATCGTAATATGGGCCCGTTATGGCCCAAGCAATGACCACAATCAAAGAAACTGAAAAGGCGCTGAGAGAGCCACCTAATTTAGATAGTTTGATAATTTTGGAGCGTATGTACCGTTTTAAGGCTTTTAATTGTGACCATGTCGCTTGGGTGATGGTTGCAAAAGCTTGTTTGATTTTCATGACGAACACCCTCCCCGGGTTATTTGTAATTCCCGGATACACCTTCATACAATGATGTACCTACTAACAAAGAGTAGGGGAATCTCGTTAATGATTTCTTAAAATATCCGTGCTGTTTTGAGAATAAATATTTAAATAATTCCTTTAAATATATCCCTAATTTTTTGCGTAAAACCTTGTTTTATATGGTGACTTTATCTGGCTATGCCGGGAAAAATCTTCCCCCCACCAATTAGGGCCCCCAAAAGATCCCCGGCTTTAAGATTACCTTTTCCCAAATTATCTATTACACCTTTAAAAACATTTTCTATCATATATTTTTCTAACATTCCCGTATCCAATTTTCGCGACGGATGATCAATCGAGCCGCTTAATTGCATCTGAAAGGGGGGAATTTTTGGATGATCCGTTAAACGGAATTGCGCCTGGATATTTAACAGATATTTGGGAAGGTCAATTTGACCCGCAGCTTGTCCGTGTCCGCCTTGAGCAACTAAATTCATATTCTGGATTGTTCCAATTCCCTCTTTAAAAACGATATCACCTTTAAAGCTGGAGAAGGGAGTTTGACCTTTTCCCATCGACGTTGTTAAAAGCCCCAAAAGTGAAGCTGGATTTTGAAGAGAACCTAAACGTTGGCTGAGGGTATGCAAATCAAAACCATTGATAACCCCATCTTTTGCCGAAAGAGTTACTGGGCCGCTCAAATTGTGAACCATGGCATAGAGGCTATCTCCATGGGTGGTGAAATCACTCGAAAAGAACATTTTTCCACCGACCAGTTTAACACTTGTCCCTTGTGCAGGGAGATGTTTCAAGTTTGCATCTTTTAAGACAATTTGGAGGCCTAGAGAGTTGGTCGATGTTACATGACCATTACCCACAAACGATCCATCAAATACAGTGCCGGTAAGGGACGTAAGGTCTAAGCGACCATTCTGGAGTGTTGCCAACAATTTTGGGTTCATTATGACCCAATCGCCTTGGTTTAGTTTGGCGGCGTTAATCTCAAACTGTCCATCAAATTTGTTCAAAATACTTAAATCGATAGGGTCATGAGACCAAAGGGATTTTTCTGCTTGTTTTTTGGTTGAGGTGAGAAATATTTTTGCTTCTGGGAATGTTAAATTTTGTCGCATCCGAGACGCAACTAAAGTGCTCATGTTAATGGTATTAAGTAGGAGAGCTGCTTTAATTTTTGGCTTAGTGCCTTCGTGATTCACATCCACATTTCCCGAAAAATTGAAGTGAGGACCTAATTGCCCTTGAAGATGGCTCAAATGAAGGGATTTAGCATTCCACGTTATATTGCCTTTCAACTTGCTGATCCCCAGAGGTTGGGGGGCTTTAGCACCCATAATTTTAAAAATATTTTCAATCTTAGGTGTTTGCAAATCCACGACGAGAAAAGGCTCTTTTTTTCGAGTATCCCAAGCTAGACTTCCCAGAAGTTTTGCATTCTGAATTGAGAGATTGGCGTCGCTTAATTGTATTATTTCTCCCACAGTAAAGTGAGTGGAAACAGTTACAGGGCCCAAAATCTCGATGGGTAGAGCTTCAGTGTCAATAGCTAACCAGGCTAATAGCTCATTCATTTTGCCAGCATTTGCTTTTAAAGTGCCTGATAGTCCTTTAGCAGCGGGGATTAGGGTAAACGCACAATCCCCTTGACCTGGTAGTTCTTTTAACATGCCTTGAATTTGCAATGCCTCTTTAAAGCTGACTTTAATATTTCCCGTGGGGTGGGCAGAACCTATGTTAAATTTTGCTTGATGGAGATCAATGCCTTGATCATTTATTGTGATAGAACCCTCAACTTTTAGGGGGCCAGACGTTAAGGGAGAAGCTGTCTTAGGATTGCTCTCAGTATTCAACGACTTGAGATCTGCGAAAGCTTTTATATTTCCTTTAAAGTCCCGCGTAGAAAGGGATGTTGTGCCCTCAAGATTCAGTGTGGAATCTCCGGCTTGAATTTTTAAGTTAACATCCTGCGCTTGCCCAAGGATGCCAAATCTTCCTTCCATTTTGACAGATTGACCAAAGGTGCTTAAATCGCCTTTTAGGGTATAGGGACCTTGCAAGGTGTCCAACTTGCCTGTCACATTAATATTATGAATTTGGGTGTCTTTGCCTTTATCTCGGAAAGTAATATGTCCCTTATGAATAAAAACTTTATCGAGGCTCACTTCAAAGTGAGGAGATGAAGATGTAGAGTCGGGAAGATTAAACATCCAATTTTCTTGGCCATTGGCCAATTTCTCAAGAAAAATTTCTGGTTGATCTAGTTCAATGGTTTTAATTTTTATTTGTTTTTTTAATAAAGGGAATAGGTCGATGGCAACACGTAAGTTTTGGACGTGAATTAACTCTTTGGGGCTTCCTCCGGAAATGTTATCAATACCTATTTGTCCTATTGAGAGCTGTGGTGTTGGCAGAATGCGAAGAGAAATTTCACCTTTTATCGTAACTTCTCTTCCTAATGACTCTTTGGCTTTGGCAATAATTTCAGGTTTGTAATCATTAAAATCTAAAAAAAGAGGAACAATAAGAGCTAATCCCAAAATGATACCAAAAAGCCCTAGAATGCCGAAAGCCATACGTCGCATGGATTTTTCTCCTTATTTTTTAATGATTTGTTATGCTTAACAAATATTCAGTCATTTTTCTTAATAGAGATAAGTGATTGTCAGAGTCTGTGTTGAATATCATCTAATTTAAGTAATTAAACAATATAAATTATGAATGGATAGGCATGCCCTTGGAAAGATTCCGATTCAAGATGTGGGGGGTAAGTGAAGAAACTTATAGCTTAAGGATAATAAGGAAAATTGGTGTCAAAATTTTGACACCAATTTCTTTAGTTTTTGGGGGTAAATATTTTTAATCACCCTCAGCATCACGAAGTTTTTGTTCATTCTTTTCATTTGTAAATGTTTTGTTTTGAAACGCCATACCTCTAACGTTGGCGTTGGAAGGAGATGTTTTCGAATTTGCTCCGTCTGCTGGAGATGGAGTTGGTGCTGCAGGTGGTTTGCGCGTAGGTGGTTTAGATCCCGGTTTCTCCGTCACCGTTTCCGGCAAAGCTGATGGTGCCGCTAATGGGGGTTGATTTGCTCTCGTTGCAGGAGGTACAGGTCGACCTGCGGGAGATACAACTTGTGGTGTAACGGGTCTAGTGGATGGGGGCGTAGGGTTTTGATGAGTATTTTCTTTATGAATTTTGACTGACTGAATTTCTGGACTAGACGTTATATCGACGCCTTGAACTGTTTTGGGACCTGTAGTTGGTTTAACTATTGAAATTTCTGACGGGAAAGTTACCTCAAATGCGATATCTCTCTTATTGCCAGCCAATGAATCTATTTTATAGAGGCAAAGACCTTTGTTAGAATTATTGATGTCAGCGGGATTTTTTGCTAACACACCTTCGTAGGTTTTGCTTGGGTCTTTGGAAAAAAAAGCTTTAACGGAATCAGATTCTCCACAAGTACCAAGCTTATTCACAAGAGTTGTTCCCTCTACAGTGACTTGCCCCGCTTGAATTTTTAATCCAGGAATTTTGGATAGAGCTTTCCATCGACAAAGTTGCTTCAGTTCCGTTTTATTCAGTACGGGACAAGTTCTTGGATCTGCCATCGTTGATTCAATAATCAAAAGGCTACTGAAAGCTGTTAAATAGGGGGCTAATTTTAAAGATAATTTCATTTGAACTCTCCTTCAAAAAATATGCTTCTATTTTTAGTTTAATTTGAGATGGTTAAATCTTCGTTAAGAATCTAGAACATGGTAAGAATTATTATTTTTCAAGAAAGTCATTTCTTTATTCAAGAACCCTATGTTCTGTTTTTCCACAATATGGTAAAAAGATTAGGAGGGATCAATGTGCTTTCTCTCTGATAATTTTAAGATATTATTTTAAGGGATATTCCTGATGCTTCATTCTTTTATTCTTTACGCATTTTTAATCGTTGCTTCGCTCGGTTCTGCGCACGCGTCCCCATTTTATGAATGGCACCAACAAAATGCTAAAGAGTATGCACAATCTTTGCGAGATAATGCCTCTAAAACAAATAAGGGAAATGGAAAGGACGCAATTTTATCGCGCATTAAAGATGCTAAAGTTCAAAAAAAATGGGCAGTTGCCATTGCAGAACTTGAAACACTTATTGGTCAGAATTCTCAAGATATAAATTTATGGTTAGATCTCGCTCTTACGTCCTATCGGGTAGCGATTGAAAATCAGCAAGGATATTATGAGGCTGCCAATCGAGCTGAAAAGGCAGCAGCCTACGTATATTTCACATCTCAAGATAAAATTCAGCGAGCATTGGCGCTTCTTGTTTATGCGGCCATCTCAAGAAATGCTGAAACAGAAGAGAAATGTTTGATTGAGTTAGCAACCTTAACAGACATAAAATCCCTTCGACAAAATTTTCCCAATTTTGCCGATCTTATGCCATTTGTTTTTAAAGAGCATTCAGTAGATCGTGATAGCAATACCCCTCAAGTTTGCTTTACTTTTTCCCACCCCCTTGCTGAGGGTTTTAAACCTGCAGACTTTTTTGAAATTAGCCCTAAAATTGATGGGGCTTTTCATATTCGGAATACAAAAGTTTGTTTAAGTGGCATCCAATTTGGCGAAAATTATAAAGCTTTAGTAAAAGAAGGTATTCCTAGTCGTTTTGGAGAAAAAACAACTCAATCTTCCAAAGTTAATTTTCTTGTGGATGACAAATCATCCCGTCTGAATTTCCCGACTAAAACTTATATTTTACAAAAAAATGATAAGCTTCTTGTTCCCCTAACAGCCGTTAATGTCAAAAAAATTGATGTTAAAGTGGTAAGAGTTAATGACCATGCATTTGTTGAAGGATTTGCACGCCCTCATCGTCATCTACAAGATGAAGTTTCCTCATATTCCTGGACAGATATTACAAATCGTTACGGTGAACTATTGTATACGGGCACTATGGACATAGGGGGTGAGGCCAACAAAAATATTACCAAGCAAATTTCTTTAGACACGATTGTGAAAGATTTATTGCCAGGAGCTTATGGTATTTTTGTGAAAGATGCGGCGAGCAAAGAAGATTACAGTAGTTTGAGTGCAAGTCAGTGGGTTTTGGTCACAGATATAGGGTTAACAGCATTTAAAGGTACAACGGGTCTCGATGTGAATGTCCGATCCTTATCAACAGCCCTTCCTTCAAGTCAGATTTTGGTAAAACTTGTCTCTTACAATAACCAAATTTTAAGTTCGGAAAAAACAAATGGGGAAGGATTTGCACACTTTGATATGGCTCTTTTGCAAGGTAAAGGAGGAAATCGCCCTGCATTTATATATGCTTATGGAATTGAAGGAAATTTTGCTGCCCTGAAATTATCTGACCCTGCTTTTGATTTGAGCGATCGAGGGGTAGAAGGGAGAAAAGTTCCCGGGCGTTTGGATGCATTTCTCTATACAGAACGGGGTGTGTATCGTCCCGGTGAGACTGTTCGTATCAGTACGCTCCTTCGTAATGGGAATGCTACGGAAATTGGGGGAACTCCTCTCACATTTCGATTAATGCGACCTGATGAAGTCGTGGTGCAAACAGAAACACTAACAGGCAATGCTCACGGGTACTATGAGTTATCAATGCCGTTGTCAACTTCATCCAGAGCAGGACAATGGACAGTTCAAGTATTTGTAGACCCGAAAGCCGAACCCATTGGTCAAGTTCAATTTTCTGTAGAGGATTTTGTTCCTACACGATTACTTGTTACCCTAAAATCCTCAGATCCTTTAATGGTGCTTGGAAAAACCCTACCAATAGATGTTGAGGGGCGCTACCTCTTTGGGAGCGCGGCAGGAGGTTTAAGGGGAGATGCTTCTCTTGTGATTCGTCGCCATCCTAATCCTTTTCCTCAGTACACAGATTATCAATTCGGATTACTCAATGATAAGTATGTAACTTCAAGATTTGATGTTGACTTACCAACCTTAGATGCGAATGGGAAAGCAAAACTCAGTGTAACGGCTAGCCCGCAAATTGAGACATCAGTTCCTTTGCAAGCGATTATCCAAGCCGCTATTCGCGACGCAGGGGGAAGACCACAATTAGGGACAATCCGTCTTGATGTCCAAACCTATCCTTATATGATTGGCATTAAAGGCAATTTTAAAAATGGTGCCATCGATTTTCAAGACAAAGTCGCCAATATAGATATCATAACCGTTTCTCCGAAAGGGGCCCGTGTCAGTGCAGCAAATCTTCGCTATACGCTTTTCGCAGAAGAAACTTTTTACAATTGGTCTTTTGAGCAAGGAAGAAGTTGGGAATATAAACCGGTGCGAGAAGACAAACAAATTCAAGCTGGAGACTTATCGACGACAAGTGAAGAGGGGGCAAAAATCGCTTTGCCTATCGAAGGGTGGGGATATTATCGCTTAGAAGTCAAGGATCCCAAAACCGGTGCGGTGAGTAGTTTTCGCTTTACCAAGGGACATTTGTCTTCAAATTCCCAAAGTATGACCCCAGATAAATTGACGGTCATTCAAGATAAGCCAAATTATGGTATTGGAGAAACCATACGACTTCATATTGATTCCCCTTTTGATGGAGAAGCAATATTGGCTGTGGCAAATCAGTCTCTGTTAGAAACACGCAATATCAAAGTTTCAAAAGCAGGAACAGATGTAACTTTGAAAGCTTCTGAGACATGGGGCACTGGAGCTTATGTCTTGGTGTCTGCATTTCGTCCTTTAAAAAATAAGGAGAAAGATCTGCTTCAAAATGCGTTGACCCCAAAAAGAGCCGTTGGATTAAGTTGGGTGAGTTTGTCTCCAGAGCCTCGTACTTTAAAAGTTTCCCTGACACCGCCTGCTGCAGTGAAACCGCGTCAAAAACTAGATTTGCCCATTACGGTTTCAGGTAATATTGGCACAACGACATTCGTAACTGTTGCAGCCGTAGACGAGGGGATTCTCATGCTGACGGATTTCAAAACGCCAAAGCCGCAAGATTACTTTTTAGGGAAGCGAATGTTGGGTGTTGAAATGCGGGATCTATATGGTAAAATTCTCGATGCGATTCCCGGTGAAATGGGAGAATTGCGTTCTGGGGGAGATGAGGGAGCTCTGGCGCGCAATTTAGCGGCTTTATCAAAGCGTTCTTTCCGAATTATATCTCTTTTCCAAGGGCCCGTTTCTCTTGATGCCAAAGGTCACGCGGTTGTTCCTTTAAACATTCCAGACTTTAACGGCACATTGCGACTTATGGTGGTTGCTTTTAACCAAAATAACATTGGAAGTGGTGACGCCCAACTTCTTGTGAGAGATCCCATCGTTAGTGAGCCCGTGTTCCCCCGTTTCTTAAGTGTGGGTGACACATCTCAAATGAGTTTGTCGTTATTTAATCCGTCTCTTGGAAAAAAAACAGTCACGTTGGCCATTAAAGGAAGTGGATCTATTGAGCTGAAAGAACAAACGCAAACTGTTGCCCTTGAAAAAGACGGAGCCTGGCATACCCAGATTCCATTAAAAGGAAAAAGTATAGGTGATGGTTCCGTATCTTTTACAGTGTCTGGTGAGGGTTTTGAGTCTATTACAAGAACTTTTGAGATCACAGTACGCCCCTCAACGACGGCAACGTCGGTAAAAACAACACTGTTGCTTAAACCTGGTGAAACAAAGACGCTCGATATACCGGAAAAGCAGAATTTATTACCCAATACGGCATCGTTGACGCTAACAGCTTCTGATAATGTTCCATGGGATGTAATGGCTATCGTTAAAAAATTGACCACCTATCCTTATAATTGTGTTGAACAAACCATTAGCCGCGGATTTGCGCTTCTTTATAAAAAATCGATGGGTATTTTAATAGATGAAGAAACGACCAAAGATGTTGACAAAGATCTCTTTAAAGTTTTTGCCATTTTGGCTGAAAAACAAGGGATTGATGGAGCTTTCCCCTTATGGAGTGTCTATGAGCCGAATTCCGATGTTTGGTTAACGGCCTACGCATTCGACTTTATGCAACAAGCAAAAGCTCTTGGCGTAAAAGTGCCAGAGTATACATTTGAGAAAACAGGTGTTTATTTACGTAACTTTGTGAAATCTCAAAACTCTAATTCTTCCCCTCAAAAATTAGCTGAGGCAGCCTATGCACTTTCTCTTTTGGCGGGAGGGGAAATCATCGAAGATGGGGCTGTTCGCTATTTCTTTGATACTTATTATGACAAATTAACTTATCCTTTGAGTCGTGCACAATTAGGGCAAGCTCTTGTTAAAATTGGCGACTTAGGGCGATCAAAGCAGGCATTTGAGACTATGTTGGAGATCACAGAAAGTGATCCAACCCTTCTTCCTTACGGAACTCTCATTCGCAACAAAGCTGCCTTTATAAAGACCTTAATAGAAACCTTAAAAATGACGCCTATCTTGAAGGATTTAGGAAATGTCGCTGAATCACAAATTAAGATTTTGGCTCAACTTGTGGAGCCGTCTAATCAGCTGGCAACGCAAGAGCAAGCGTGGTTGTTAAGGGCATCTCATGCTTTAACATCTCAAGGTTTAGGGGGAGCAACAGAAAAAGTTATTCTTTCTCTTAATGATAAGGTTGTAGAAAATGGTAAACTGGTTACACAAATTCTCACAGAAAATATGTTTTCTAAGGGGCTGACTCTCTCTAACAAAGGTACTAAACCACTTTGGGTTAATTCTGTTTTGTTTGGGTTTCCAAAAGAGGCTTCAAAGGCATTTGAAAAAAATCTTAAAATCAAACGATCTTACCATATGTTAGGGGGTCAAGAAGTAACTCTTAATAATAAGATGACTCTTACCCAAGGGGATCAATTAATTGTTGTTCTAAAGGGGGAATTGCCGCAAAACACCTCTCCTCAAGCGATCAATTATATGTTAGCTGTGGATTGGCTACCGGCGGGATTTGAAATTGAGTCCAATCGACTTGGCACCTCGCCCATACCAGGGGAACAAGAGGGAAAATCTTCTCAAAAATATCCTTGGTCTGAGCTTACACAAACTCTAACAACAGAAGCTCGAGATGACCGCTTTATAGCGGCATTCAAATTAACAGATGGTGTCAGAACGTTTACCTTGGCTTATCGTATACGGGCAATTACACCCGGCATTTATCGATACGCCGGCCTTCAAGTTGAAGATATGTTTATTCCAACGATTGCGGCCAATACGGAAGCGGGAACAGTAGAGATTAAGGCCAAAGCTTAAGCGAAACTGGTTCAAGCTGTCTCAACTTTCTAATAATTTTGACGTTTGGGAAGACGTCAAAATTATTTTTTTCTTTAACCCGGCAATCATGTAAAGATTGATCATGACCATAAAGCGTTTTTTTGTTTTTTTGACAGTCCCAATCCTTTTGGTCTCTGCTATTTTTTTGAGTCTTCCCAAACTCAATGTTCCTAAATATTCTCCCGTACTCTTAGATCAATTTGATGAAATTCTTTGCGTTCAACTCTCAGCAGATGATAAATGGCGTCTGCCAATTGCTTTGGAACAGGTTCCACTTTCTTATTTGAAAATGCTTGTAGCTTATGAAGATAAACGTTTTTATAAGCATCCGGGTGTGGATCCAATTGCTTTAAGTCGCGCACTATGGCAATGGATGAAGAATGGGCAAATTATTTCCGGGGGATCAACCTTAACCATGCAAACGGTTCGCCTTTTAAATCCCCGTCCCCGCACAATATTTTATAAACTAGAAGAGATTCTCCAAGCTGTATGGCTAGAATTTCGATATTCGAAAAAAGAGATTCTTTCTCTCTATCTGACCTTGGCTCCTTATGGAGGCAATATAGAAGGTCTGAGAGCGGCAAGTCTTACCTACTTTCAACAAGAGCCCTTACAGTTAACGCCTGCAAAAATGGCGTTACTGGTTGTTATTCCTCAACTTCCATCAGCCCTGCGACCCCATATTTATCCCACTAAGGCTAAAAAGTTTAGAGATAAAGTTTTAAAACGTATGGAAGAAAAGGGTGTTTTGACTCTTGAGCAAGTTGAGGAGGCGGTTCGGGACCCCGTTCCCTCGATGAGAGTTCCTTTCCCCCAATATGCGCATCATGTTATGCAGAATTTGCGGCAAAAAAACCCGTCACAATCCGTTTATCGTACAACTCTGATTAAGAAAAAGCAGAAGGCGTTAGAGTCTCTCCTGCTTTCTGAGATTGCTTTCTTTGAACCTCATCAGACAGCGGCAGCCCTCATTATTGAAAACAAGACACGCCATGTCGTGGCATACGTAGGCTCTGCGGATTCTTTTAGTGAGGATAAAAACGGGTATGTGGATATGGTGCAAGCCATCCGGTCACCGGGGTCAGCTTTAAAACCCTTAATATATGCTCTGGCTTTTGATGAAAACTTTATTCATCCCGAAACACTCATTGAAGATGTATCTATGAATTTTAATGGCTACATGCCAACGAATTTTAAAGACGTATTCCATGGGGAAATCACAATAAGAGAAGCTCTCCAGCAGTCTTTAAACATTCCCGTTGTTCTTTTGCTGGATCGTCTGGGTCCGGGTCGATTTGTGAATTGGCTAACCCAATGTGGTATTACATTATCATTTTCTTCCAAGGATCGTATTCCTAGTTTGCCCATTGCGTTGGGGGGAGTAGGCATTCGACTCTATGATCTTGTTGCTTTGTATGCAGCCTTAGCAAATGGAGGGCAGTACATTGCCCCCACTATTGTGCCGCGTAAAGACATGCCGAAATCCTTTTCCCTTGTTCAACCGGCGAGCAGTTGGTACGTCACCCGCATTCTTGAAGATGCCCCGGCACCAAACGGTTTGGTAGATTGGTTTGTGACAGAAAAGACGCCGGTTGCTTTTAAAACAGGTACATCTTATGGTGCGCGAGATGCTTTGTGTATAGGGTATATTGGTGGTGAACAAGGATATACGGCCGGTGTCTGGACGGGGAGAGCGGATGGCAGTCCCAGCCCTAATCAATTGGGGCGGAAAACAGCGGCGCCCATTCTTTTAAAAATATTCAACACCATTCTGCAATCGAATACGGAAATTACCTCTGTTACGCCCCCATCAGGTGTTTTGTCCGTTAGGGGGCCTGAACTGCCGGAAGCTTTGCGATGGTTCCGTCATGTTCGAAGGGGACCTAATAATAAGATTTTGCAATCTACTGCATTTGCTAAAGATACAATGCCCTCCAGAGTGCAATTGCTTTCTCCTCAAACGGACACAGCTTATACGTTGCAAAAGAAAAGTAGCGATCTTTCGACATTCGTGCCCATTCCCATAACAATTATGGGTGGAAAATCACCGTTTCTCCTTTTGGTAAATGGAGAGCCCACACCTATAAATGAAGTCCCTCTTCCGGGGCGAAATACCCAGCAAATTGCTCTTTGGCATCCGACAAAAATTGGTTTTTTTGAATTAAGCGTTGTCGATGCCCTAGGGAATTCAGATACGGTGACGATTCAGATGAAGTAAACGCTTCTTAATTTGAGTTTTGTTTATTTTAGGGGAGGATCTAAATTTCTTGTGTTGCTTTTTCCAGCCACTGCGCATCGTTACCTTCCAAGTAGGGTAGAAGAGTGGTGCGTACGGTGGCGTGATATTCATTAAGCCAATCGCGTTCTTGGGCGGTGAGAAGGGCGATATCAACCAAATTGGTGTCAATGGGGGCTTGGGTTAATGTCTCAAAACCTAAAAGAGCTCGTTCGCCTTGGCTCGGAATGCCCTTTTCGACCACGATAACCAAGCTTTCAATGCGAATACCGTATTCGTTGGTTTTATAGTAGCCGGGTTCATTTGAAACAATCATCCCTGGTTTCAATGCAATAGAAGAGGGAGCTTTGCTAATGCGGTGGGGTCCCTCATGAACACTTAAAAAACTCCCCACACCGTGGCCTGTACCATGGTCATAATCTAATCCCGCCTGCCAAAGGGCATGTCTGGCGAGGGGGTCAAGCTGAGATCCTGTGGTGCCAACAGGAAAAAGAGAACTGGCAATGGCAATATGGCCTTTCAAAACACGTGTAAAGCGATCTTTTTGTTCAAGTGTTGGCGTGCCGATGGCGACAGTACGCGTTATATCTGTCGTGCCATTAAGATATTGCCCACCTGAATCAACCAAATAAATTGTGTTCAAATCAAATTGACGATTACTGTCAGGAGTGACTCGGTAATGGACAATAGCTCCATTTGGCCCCACACCAGAAATGGTGTCGAAGCTTGTACCTGTAAACAACGAATTTTGTTGGCGAAAGCTTAAAAGTTTTTCCGCTGCGTTTGCCTCATTAAGGTCTTCGGTCTGAGCCGTTGTAAAAAGCCAAGCTAGAAATCGGGTGACGGCAACGCCATCTTGTATGTGGGCCTGACGAGCACCTTGCGCTTCAATGGGATTTTTAATAGCTTTAGGCAGTGTGCAGGGATCTAGACTATGCAGGAGATGACACGCTTCGAGCTTATGCAGAAGTGTTAGGGGTGTTGAAGCTGGGTCGATGAGAATGGTTTTATCTTTAAGATTATGAAGCCAATTTTCTAAAGAAGCTACATCTTTGATTTGCACATCTTCTCCTAAATAACTTTTAATTTCTGGTGAAACTTTTGAAGGATTAAGAAATAAATCTACACGCGTATCTTCCCAAACCATTGCAAATGCTTGGACAATAGGAGTATGAGGAATATCATTTCCCCGAATATTTAATAACCATGCAATGGAGTCTGGAGCGGTTATTAACGTAGCATTTGCACGCTTTTCTTTGAGGGTTTTGGCTACAAGTTGACGTTTCTCACTAGCGGGAATACCCGCATATATCAAATCATGAATTTGTACTGGTGAAGAGGGTAAAGAAGGTCGGTCCACCCAAAGTTTATCAATAACATTTTCAGTAATGGGTACGAATGATGCTCCGACCGTATCACAAACATCTTGGGCTCGAATTTTGTCATTGAGAGTATGAAGCCAGGGATCGTAAAAAATTTTTTGCCCCGTTTGAAGATTTTTTTTCGCCCACGCACAAGGAGGAAAGTTCTCAAGAGAGCAAATCTCATAAAATTCCGCATCAACTTGGTTTTTGGCTTGTAATGTATATCGTCCATCCACAAAAATGGCCGCTTTATCTTTAAGGACAATGGCCATACCTGCTGACCCAGTAAACCCTGTGAGCCAAGCCAAGCGCTCGTCGCAGGGGGCGACATACTCGCCTTGATAGGCATCTGTACGGGGAATAATAAATCCGTCTCCCCCTCTCTCAGTAAGGTATTCTCGAAGATTTTTCAAACGCTCTGCGGCAGTTGACATTTCACATATCCTTAATTTCGCGCCTAATATCTTTGTAAAACGCTATCTTATAATTATATTTTACCTGAAAACCAGGAGAATTATAGGCTAAAATTACCCCTTACGAGCATTTTCCTTAAAGTTTCAAATTAGAGTGACTGTAAAATTCGCATGGATGCGTATATAATAATTTTAAGTGTCTTAATTTTATGAGCACATTCCTGTTTACAATATTTGTATAAATGGGAATATTGAGTTGAATAGATAAGGAATTTCATCATGGTGATCTCTTCTCAGCTTCAGGCAAATGATGCTCCTGGTAAACGCCAAAGTTCTGATAAATCCAGTGAACCATTCTTCTTTCAGCACGCTAGTGCGCCGGTTGCTGTTTTGTTTGATTGGGATAACACACTCGTTGATACGTGGAAAACCATTTTTTATGCCATAAATGATACTTTACTTGCATTTGGATTGGAACCCTGGTCTGAAGAATATGCGCAGGCAAATATTCAGCAGTCTGGGCGGGAAGCTTTTCCCAAACTCTTTGGGGCTCGAGCTCAAGATGCCCAAAAATTCTTTTACAAAATTGTGGAGGAAGATAATCTTCAAGGCTTGAATCCATTACCCGATGCTAAGGAATTACTAGAGATGATTACCCAAAAGGGTATTCCAATGGGTGTTGTGAGTAACAAAAGTAGTCGTTTTTTACGCAAAGAAGTTCATCATTTGGATTGGCAACACTATTTTGGGGCTTTAGTCGGCGCTGGTGATGCTTTGCGGGATAAGCCAGCAGCTGATCCTGTATTGTTAGCCTTATCAAACCTGGATATTCCTGTAGGTCAGAATGTATGGATGATTGGGGATGCTCCCGTTGATTGGGACAGTGCCCTTGCAGCCGGTTGTCAACCTGTAGCGATTGGTAATCGATTTAAACCAACATCCTCGGGCATTGTTTCTTTTGAAAATTGTGCCGAATTGAAAAAAATATTTACAAAAATGTAATTTCTCCTCTTGGTCTTTTGGTAAATTCGTACTATTCATTAATTAGAATAAAATTTTAAGAAAAAGAGGGAGTGTAGTCCTGTGGCCAGTGATAAGCCTGTAAATGTTCAAGATGTATTTCTCAATCATGTGCGTAAAAATAAAACACCTCTGACAGTTTTTCTGGTTAATGGTGTTAAATTACAAGGGGTTGTGACTTGGTTTGACAGTTTTTCGATGCTGTTACGCCGGGATGGTCATTCTCAACTTGTTTACAAGCACGCCATCTCAACAGTTATGCCACAAGGGCCTATTCAATTATTCGAAGCTTCTGCTGGATCTGCAGCTACGGAAGGACAAGAAGAGTTTGGTGAAGAAGATGACGGGAACTAACCTGTTTGGTTGATACGTCTTCGACCTCCTCTTCCCCTGCACGGACTGGAGTTATCCACGTCTCTTTTCGTACCCGATCAGTGACAGAAAGTAAGTCGGCAGCATCTAGAGGACGAAGTCTAGAAGGGCGACTAGAAGAAGCGGTAGGTCTTGCTCAAGCCATTGACTTAACCATTGTTCACTCTCAAGTTATCCAACTTCAAAAAATTGTTCCCGCCACCTTATTGGGTAAGGGAAATGTGGAAGCGTTAGGGGGGCTGATTCAGGCTTTGGATATAAGTCTCATCGTCATGGATAATGCATTGACTCCCATTCAACAAAGAAATTTAGAAAAAGCATGGGGTTGTAAAGTCATTGATCGCACAGGCCTAATTATTGAAATATTTGGTGATCGGGCTCGAACCGCTGAAGGATCTCTTCAGGTTGAACTTGCTGCTTTAAACTATCAACGAAGTCGTCTCGTTCGGTCGTGGACACACTTGGAGAGACAACGGGGTGGATTTGGTTTTATTGGGGGTCCCGGTGAATCCCAATTAGAACTTGATCGTCGACTGATTGATGAGCGCATCATAAAAATTAAAAAGGGACTTTCTCAAACAAAGCGAACGCGTGCCCTTCATCGTTCGGCTCGAATTCGCGTTCCTTACCCCGTTGTGGCGCTTGTGGGATATACAAATGCGGGCAAATCTACCTTGTTTAATTTGATGACCCGTGCGGATGTCTTTGCTGAAAATCTTCTTTTTGCGACTCTTGATCCGACGATGCGTCAAGTTAAATTGCCCAGTGGTCGTCAGATTATTTTGTCAGACACGGTTGGTTTTATTTCTGACTTGCCGACACAATTGATTGCTGCATTTAGGGCAACACTTGAAGAAGTCTGTGCAGCTGATCTGATTCTTCATGTGCGCGATATTGCTCATGCTGATACGCAAGCCCAAATGACAGATGTTTATGACGTGCTTGAAGAATTAGGGATAACCCATCCTCTGGAAAGTGGCATTCTATTAGAAGTTTGTAATAAAATCGATTTATTAACCGCCCAAGATAGGGAAAATCTTGAGCATCGGTCGAAAAGAGATAACAAAATAGTGGCTATTTCCGCACTTGCTGGTCAGGGTTTGGCCTCTCTCTTATCTCGCATCGATGAAAAGCTTCAGGAAAAGGGTACTCTTGTAAATATCCAAATAGCGAGTTCGCAAGGCGAAATGCTGGCTTGGTGCTATCGTCAAGGTATTATTGTTGATCGACAAGATGCTGAAGAAATTATTTCTTTAACTTTGCGGATAACGCAGCCGCAAAAACTTAAGCTTATTGAGAAATTTGGTCCTTTAAATATTTAAATTCTTTTTTTATGTCATGAAATTAAATTTGCCTATCTTATTTTGGAAATAATCACTTTTTTTACTTGAATATGCATCATATCTTTAATGCCCTCTCTTTTTTTGCTTGGTTATAAGGGGAGTTTAAGGTTAAAGTTGTGTGTGAAGATGAATAAATTTATGACTGGATTCGTAGTGGTGACATATATGTCGACTGAAAAATTTGACGCACCTATTATCGTTGCTGGTCTTTTCGCGCGCAAGAAGCAAGGCTATGACCCGGCTTTCTTGCTATCTCATCCCAATATTAATGAACCCCTGAAAGAGAAGCTTTCAACACTTTTGCGCTCAAATTTCAAGCGCTGTGTTAGCTTTAGCTTAAAATGGGCTGTTATGGAGAATATTGCCTTATGGCTAAAAAAATGCTTATTGATGCAACTCACGACGAAGAAGTCCGAGTTGCGATTGTTGATGGCAACCGGTTAGAAGAATTCGATTCGGAGACATCGACAAAACGACAAATTAAAGGAAACATCTACCTCGCTAAAGTGGTTCGAATTGAGCCCTCTTTGCAAGCCGCATTTGTTGAATTTGGAGGGAACCGTCACGGTTTTTTGCCTTTTGGTGAAATTCATCCTGATTATTTTCGCATCCCTGTTTCTGATCGTTCTGTTCCTGAAAGTGAAGAAAAGCCCGCCGAAGTAGTTGTGACAACTGAACCCAAAACGGGAAAAAGAAAATCTAAAAAATCTAAATCGAAAGAAGCCGAGCCTGGTGTTCTTGCAGAAAATGTGGGAACTCCCTCTGAAGATGCAGAAGTTACATCCGTCGCTGCTGATGATTCTAGCGATTCGGGTATTGATTTGGTGGATGAGGATGAGCTTCCACGTCGTCCTCGAAACTATCATTATAAAATCCAAGAAGTCATCAAACGCCGTCAAATTATGCTAATCCAGGTTGTAAAGGAAGAGCGCGGTAATAAAGGGGCCGCTTTGACTACATACTTAAGTCTTCCAGGGCGATATTGCGTCTTAATGCCAAATGCAGGGCATCGTGGGGGCGGAATCTCGCGTAAGATTAGTGATAGTTCGGATAGACGTCGCTTAAGAGATATCTTAAAGGAACTTGAGATTCCGGAAGGAATGAGCTTAATTGTTCGTACCGCCGGTCAAGAACGCAACAAGCTCGAAATTCGTCGTGATTTTGACTATCTATTACGTTTATGGGAAGAAATTCGCGAAACAACCCTTCAAGCATCAGCTCCAGCATTAATTTATGCGGAAGGTGACTTAATTAAACGATCTGTCAGAGACGTTTATAATCGGGATATTGATCAAATATTGGTTGAAGGAGATGAAGCTTACAAGGCCGCTAAAGGCTTTATGAAGGCTTTAATCCCAAGTCATACGAAGAAAGTTCAACCCTATAAGGATTCTATCCCTCTTTTTCATCGTCATAAAGTTGAAGAACAAATCGATGCTATGATGAATCCAACGGCAAAACTTCCTTCGGGAGGTTCAATTGTTATTAATCCGACAGAAGCTTTGGTTTCGATAGATGTAAACTCCGGAAGATCAACCCGAGAGCGTCATATAGATGAAACGGCCCTAAAGACAAATCTTGAAGCAGCAGATGAAATTGCCCGTCAGATGCGTCTACGTGATTTGGCTGGTCTAATCGTCATTGATTTTATCGATATGAGCGATCAAAAACATATTCATGCGGTTGAAAAACGTTTGAAGGATGCTACGTCACGAGATCGTGCTCGAATTCAAATTGGTCATATTAGTCAATTTGGACTCTTAGAGATGAGTCGTCAGCGGCTACGACCCAGTTTGATGGAAACAAACACTTCTGTGTGTAATCATTGTCGAGGTTCTGGGGTGGTTCGTTCTGTAGAGTCAATGTCTCTGCTTGTTTTGCGGGCTATTGAGAATGAAGGAATTGAAGGCCGCAGCTCAGAAATTGTCGTGACGGTGCCGACGGGTGTTGACTTGTATCTTTTGAATCAGAAGCGTTCTTCTCTAATGGTCATAGAAAATCGCTATCAAATGCATGTTATCATTGCTCGCGACGATACTATTATTTCTCCAGATTTTCGAATTGAAAGTTTAGAGGAAAGAAAAGTTCCCTTAAATTTGCCTCAGTTACAGCCTCTGCCGTTACCACAACCTATTGATGACGAAGAAGATGAACAGCCTCAAAGTGCTTCAAAAGATTCAAGTAATGAAGAGAAGCGAGCTCCGCAGCACGCGCAACAGGGCGAAGGGAATAACCGTCGCCGCCGGAGACGTCGCCCGTTTTCTAAACGCAGAGATCATGAGCGTAATAGGGATCATAGTCAGGGTGAGCAATCCGGGGAAAGCCAATCATCTCAAGGTCAGGCTGAAAAAATTTCTGCGACAATTGAAGAGCAAATTGTTACAGAAATTAGTGGATCAACCCATCAATCACAGTCCCAACAATCTCCTGGACGACCCCCTCTTCCAGAAGAGAGTGGTAGTGGAAAAGAGGATGGAGTTGCAAAGGAAGGTGTAAATACGGAAAATCCTCGTCGACGTCGTCGAAGGGGCCGTCGTAATAACCAGCGCTCTTCATCTCCTGGTGGGACTGAAAATGGGAATATATCTTCAGCATCGCCTACTGGAGATATGGCAGCCGAAAAAATAGCGGCAACTCCTGTTCGGTCGACAACTCAAGTTTCAAAGAGTAATAAAGCACCAAAATTTGAATCAAAAGATATCTCTATACCGGTGACATCTTTGCCCGAAGGCGCAGAAGCGACCTCAAAAAAGAATCCTCATGGTCGATGGTGGAAACGATTGTTGGAGTCTTAAAATTAAGTCTTAACAATATTTTGAGTTTTGTTGTTGAGTCATTGCGAGGAGAATAGCACCATGGCGATTCAGGATTTACAAACAAGACTTAATTCCCCTCTCTTGAATTTCCCTTTAAGGCTTGGACTCAAGGTGAAGGCCAAGATTGTGATAAGCCTCCTTTTCTTAACATTGGCTTCGCTTATTTCTCCTTCTTTGGCTGGCCCGTTATTTAAACAAGGGAGTTTGCTTCTTGATGATGAAACGGATGATGCTTTTAAAGAGTGGATTCAAAAAATTTTTACTGTGGCTGGTTTAAAGAAATATCAACCGCGAATTTTTGTAATTGTTAATTCTGAAGTGAATGCTGCGGCCTCTCTTGGGGGGCATATTTATATATTTTCCGAATTTTTAATGAAATGTGACAATGCGGATCAGTTCTTAGGGGTAATGGCGCACGAAGTCGGACACATTGCCGGGGGCCACGTCTCTCGCATGGATTCAGGCTTTGATCACGCTATGGTTCCTGCGGCGGCTGCGGTTATTTTGGGAGGGGCTTTGGCATTAGCAAGTGGAAGTTCTGAACCCTTAGCGGCCGCCATGGCTGGAAGTGCCCACGTTCTTGATCGAAGTATGCTCAAATTTTCTCGCACACAAGAGGCTGCGGCCGATCAAGCGGGTCTTTCCTACCTTGAAAAATTAGGCTGGCCAGCAGATGGTTTGTCTATGTTTCTCGAAAAAGTGGAGAAAATTTACGGTTCATCCACAAAAGTGGATCCGTACACAACAACGCACCCCGTAACCCCGGATCGCCTTGAAAGCATTCAATCCTATATGAGGAAATGCACACACCAAACACGGGCAATCCCTCTCGCCATTGAATCCAAATTTCAAAGAATAAAAGCCAAGATGATGGCTTTTTTGGATCCTTCAAGAGCGATGGGAGTCTATAAAGATAATTCCCTACCCGCACGATATGCTCGGGCGATTGCTCATTATCGTTTAGGGGATTTTGGTCTAGCTTTGTCAGCTATTGATAAGTTGGTGGAAGATTATCCTAAAGATCCATATTTTTATGAATTAAAGGGTCAAATCTTGTTTGAGACAGGAGAAGTCGATAAATCTGTTCCTGCTCTTCAAAAAGCGCTTTCTTTAAGACCTCATAGCCCATTGATCAAAATTTTGCTTGCTCACGCCTTTATAGAGCGCAAATCTATCCCCGGATCTGAAGAGGCCATAAAACTTCTAGGTCCTTTGACACAAAAATATCCCGGGGAGTATCCAATGGCTTGGCGATTACTTGCAACGGCATATGGCAAAATCAATCGATTAGGCGAAGCGAGTCTTGCTTTGGCTGAAGAAGCTTATCTGCAAGAAAATTACCGGGTTGCAACAACTCAAGCCAAAAGGGCGAAGGAAATGCTGAAAAGCAATCCTAAAGCTTATGTGAGGGCGGGAGATCTTCTGTCTCAGATTAAAAATAAAACAGGCGAATAAAGAGTTTGTTGTCCCTATTTCTGTAGTTTATTACATCATTCCTTTGCATTTTTCAATATATTTGCTTGATTGTCATGAGTTGTTATCAGTAATTTATAATATTATTTGCCATAAAATAGTATTATATTTTTATTTTAAAATAATCTTATAAATATTTATTGTAATTTTAATTTTCATTACTACATATAACTTACAAATAAAAATAAATAAACTTTTTATAATATAAAACGTTGGAGATGTAGAATGAAGAAGTATTTAGTGTTAATTAGTATTTTTGCAGCAATGCAATCCTCAAAAGCTATGGAGGAAATTCTTGAGGGGAATGATATTCAGGGCCAAATACGCAATAATCACCATTATGGATTGGGAGAACAGTCTGAATCCTTTAAAAGTATCTATCTTGAGCCTTCTTTAACTCCCGAAGAATTGTCATCGCAAATTAAAGAATATATAAGGCTTCATACGGAATGGGTAAATAAAAAGGCGGCTGAGGCCACTCAACAGCCAGAAGCCCCAAAGTCCCCAATAGCCCCACGAATTATTCCTAATGTTATAAATAATGACGATGATGACGGTATTGCTGCTGACATACCCTATATTCCTTACATTTCTTCTCGTGTAGATCCCAATTATGATGATGACGACGGTATTGCTGCTGACATACCCTATATTCCTTACGTTTCTTCTCGTGTAGATCCTGATTACGATGATACCGATTCGTTACAAATGCCGAGTCTCAATGCATCAAACTCTGGGGAAAAACATTTTGTGAAGGCTGAGAGTAAAGTGGTTATTCCAGTAGCTGCGCCTCAAGCAATCGTGCCAGCGCCTATAAGCTTAGAAGTGATTTACCAAGATGCTTGTGGTCACATGCCTCTCCTCCTTGAGGCTCATAACACAAAATTTCCAAATAATAAAATTACACCTCTTAACATAGATGAATTGAATAATATGAAAACTGTTGCAACGCTCTTAGCGGAAAAAATGAGTATACCATTTGAGCTCGCTTACGAAGCTGTAGATAAAATCAGCAATCCAGACTAAAAAAACTTTTTAAAAGTGATTGTTGTCATAAAAAAGCTACTCCAATAGGGGTAGCTTTTTTGTGTAAAGACTCACCAAATATTCCTTAAAACAGAAAACAACCTACATTTTAAAATTATCCTCTCTTGCTTTCTTACAGATTTTATTAAAAAAAGAAGTGTTTCTCAGTAGTTTAGTTTGCTATATAATGCGCGTGTATGATGTGAATTATCACACAAAATATTTCTACTTAATTAAACTTGGGATAAAATTATGAAAAAACAACTTTTAAATTCTGCAACAACATCTTTGATCATTTCTTCCGTGATTGTGAGCGGTCTTGCCGTATCCGGATGTGCGCCACGAATTGGTGCTAACAACATTTCTGTTCAAGGTGTTGGAGAAATGAGTGAAACCCTACGTGGTGTCATCATTGCTGCTCGCCCGGTCACAATCTCCGCTTCCAGACAAGATATGGATAATCAGCCTGGCACAGGTGCTGGCTTAGGTGCTGTTGGGGGTGGTGTTTTAGGTTCCCAGATTGGCGGTGGCAGAGGTAGGGTTCTTGCTGCTTTGGGTGGGGCAGCTTTGGGGGGCGTTGCGGGTCACATGATTGGTCAAAAATTGACAGATCAAGAAGGTATGGAATATCAAATTAAACTGGATCGGGGGGACATTGTAACTATGCGCCAAGGTGCTGACCCTGTCATGCGTGCTGGACAAAGAGTTATGGTCATTAATAGCAGTAAGGATGTTTTGAATCACGGTGGTGGTAACAGTCGCGTTATCCCTGATAATTACTAAATCTTTTTGAGGTAGCTTGGAAATTTATCCTAAGCTACCTCTTTGACTTAATTTTTCACTTTATTTTGATTTATCCGAACTAACTCAAGGGCTATTTTTTTGATGTCTTGAGCTACTCTGCTATTGGGATGAGTTGTGCTTGTTAAGGCTTTTTGAAGAATGCTGTCGGGAACGCAGGGATCCCGATGAATGATTCCAACAAGAGAGGGTGTTGTTTTCAGAAAATGCTTACAGGCTTGTAATAGCGTGGTGTAAGTTTGTTTGCCGTGCGCATCTGAGTCAGCTTTATTTACGACAATATGAATAGGTAAGTCAGGATTGCGCTGATTCGAGACCTTTATAAACGCAAAGGCGTCAGACATTGACATAGGCTCATCTGTAACGATGACGAGACACTGCTGAGCAAATGTTGAAAACTCTTGAATAATCTGATCGAGACCTGCGCTTAAGTCCATAATCATATGATCATATTTTGGAGAAATAACCGTTAGAGAGTCCTTCAATTTTAGAATTCCCGCTTTAGAGACGCTCGTAAATGCCCCTTCAACAGCTTTCCCAGCTATAATATCTAGATGATTGTGAAAATCTTCAGTTGGCTTATAGTTCAAAATGGCATCTTCGAATGAACATTTTCGCTTTAATACACTGCCAATGTCCCATTCTGGCTTAAGCCCCAATTGAATATCGACATTTGACAATCCAAGATCTCCGTCAAAAAGTAATACCCGTTTGCTTTGACCGCCTAGAGCATGTGCAAGATTAATGGAAAACCACGTTTTACCAACGCCCCCTTTTCCAGAAGCAATGAGTGTGGCATTTGTGAGTCGTTCGCAATCCATATGCATTAAGTCCACCTTATCGTTTTTTCCAAATAAACTGCTATGAGATAGCCTAGTTTTCTTAGGATAGGACATTTCTCTCAACAAAAAGTTAATGACAGATTTTTTAGTCAATAACGGGAGACATGTAAAAATACGTAAGGATTCGTAATCTTGGGTTTATTCTTCCTTCGGTAGAATGGTGCAATGATTATATACGCAGTTCGTAAAGGCAATCTATATGAGTCCCCCTTTACATGCCGGGCATTCATTCATACACTTATAAATATATTGTTTTAGTAAAATTTTAATTTAATAGGGGTGAATGTATGAATCGCAAATTAAATCTTCTTTTTTTGATCTTGTTAGTTTGTCCCCTCTTAACGGGAAAAACGTCTGCAGATTCCTCATCTGAAGGGTCGTCATCTCAAATACATTGTCCCTCTATATATTATGTGGGCATGGTGGGGGGTATAGAAAGACTGACGGGTCGACGGACAGAAGGTTTAACAGAAACGGTAGCAGGGGGAAAAGTTACAACAAGCTATAGCTTGAACCGAAGAATTCTTGAGAATAGTGGCACAGTATCATTTATGGGAGGCATGATGTGGCGGTTAAATCCTTTGCCCATCTACATGGGACCCGAATTTTATGTAGGTCGAGGAAGTGCCTTGTCGAGCCTCGTTGACACGCGTCCAGACTCTACGACGACAAACAGTCGAGTCTATTCAACTGATTTTCAGAGAAAATTGTTTTTTGGGGGACAACTGCGCACAGGCTTTTTCTTTTGCAAAAATTATCTAGCCTCTTTTTCATTTGGTATTGATCGAAGTTTTTTTCTAACCAAACGTGTTTTAGCCTTTGATGCAAGGGCAGCTGTATCACCGACTCTGGTGAATCGAACCAAGGGGTTTAATGGCCTTTTGTTCGGTCTTGGCCTTGAAAAACACTGGAATCATTTTCTTGTAGGACTAGATGTGAAACTTATTCGATTTCGCAGTCAAACAAATGATGTTTCTCTGCCTATAGCCACATCACCAGCAGTTTCAAATTTTACTGTGCGCCCTGTTCTTTATTCAATAGGGTTACGTATGGGGTACAAGTTTTAGAGGTATTTGAAAAGGTTTCAAGAATACTTTCAGTATATAAAATATCAGAAATCTTATTTCATGATGATGGGAACGGATTTATGAAGAAAAATACCTGATTGATTCACGTTACAGACATAGGCATACGCTTCTACCCCGTGCGTGAATGCATTGGCAGCGCACGCTGCATAGATGGGATCAATATCTGCGGCAAAAGAGAAATGGCTACAGTCGTCGCGTTGAATGATATAAAGCATGACCGCACGAGCACCTAGAGCTGCTATATCTTCTAGTTCTCTTAAATGTTTGGCTCCTCGGGTTGTGACAGAATCTGGAAATTCAGCTCCGTTCTCTCGCTTTAAGTGAACATTTTTAACTTCTACATAACAAGGGGGTTTTTCTGGGCTGCTGAGGAGAATATCGATACGGGAATTATTTCCATATTTTACCTCTCTTTTAAGAGTGTCATACCCTGTAAGCTCAGTAATTTTCTCGGCAAGAATGGCTTCTTCTGCAATTTTGTTGGGTAGACTCGTATTGACCCCTACCATTGTATTGTCCATTTCTACAATCTGCCAATCATAACTAAGTTGACGATTTGGAGACGGATTATAAGATGCCCATACACGTAAACCGGGCGTCGTTCCCCCTAATAGCGCACCCGGGTTGGCGCAGTGAGCGGTAACAATTTCACCAGAATCTAGTGATATATCTGCTAAAAACCGTTTATATCTCTTGATGAGATGGCCCGGTAGGGGGGGGTTAGGAAAGTGCATTATGATTGTCATCCGAATAAAAAGTATGGTATTTCCATAACAAATAACGGACTTTGGGGCAAGATATCATGACAACGACTGCAGCTATTTTGGTTATTGGAAATGAGATTTTGTCGGGCCGTACCCAGGACGCAAATATTCAATATTTAGCCAAACGCTTAGGTGATATCGGCATTCGTTTGAATCAAGCGCGCGTCATTCCAGATGGAAGGTCGCAGATTATTTCTTCTGTTCGCGAATTGGCGTCATCCCATACGTATGTTTTTACGACCGGGGGAATTGGTTATACCCACGATGATATTACGGCCGCAAGTCTTGCTGAAGCATTTCATGTGTCTCTTGAGGAAAACCCTCGTGCATTGTCTCTTTTGCGTGACTATTATGGTGAATTTTTGAATGATGCACGGCGGCGTATGGCATTAATTCCCATCGGGGCAACCTTAATTGACAATCCCATTAGTAAAGCACCTGCTTTTCAGATAGAGAATGTCTTTGTTCTTGCAGGTGTGCCAAGTGTCATGCAAGGGATGTTCGAAAGTTTAATCGGACGCTTAACGGGGGGTAAGCCCATTCAATTTGCAACAGTGAATTGTTCATTCTCAGAAGGAGTTATCGCTGATGAGTTGGCACTTTTGCAAGGTCGGTATCCAGAAGTTGAAATTGGAAGCTACCCTTACTTTAAATTGGGGAAATTGGGTGTCAGTCTAGTGATGCGAGGCATTGATGTCGATTCAATTCAAAAAGCGACTCAGGATGTTTGTAAGATGATACAATCTTTAGGGGGAGATCCAATTATTGAATAATTGAAGTAAAAATGAGCCCTCACTCTGACTTCTTTATTTTTTATGATTTTTAGCGGCAATTTGATAGTTAAGAAAATTTATATTTGTAAAAGTAATATTTAAAAAAGTTTTATTGTCTGCGGGGTTATTTCGGAATCCACGGCTCATAAATTTTTCTTACCTCTAGTCCTTTCAAGCCTTTTGGTTTGTGCGCTTGGGCGGTTCCCGTCAGGTTGGGAAGATGTTCTTTTTGCCAAGGATAAGGAGTATAAGATTGAGAAGGAATTTCCGTTGTAAAGTGTAACCATCCATGCCATTGAGATGGGATTTTCGTCGCTTCGGCAGTTCCTTTGTACATAACCCAGCGGCGCGGTTTTTCGTAGCGCATTTTTCTTTTGTCTTCATAGTATCTGTTTCCTTGGGCATCTTCGCCAACCTTGCGACCGTACAGCCAAGTTCTAAAAAAAATAGATATACTCATTGAAATGCTCCTTGATCATTTATATTTATTCTATCTTGTTTTCGAGTTGAGAGCGAGGGGAAGATTGCATTTGATAACCATCTGAATGTTAACAACTTTTAAAAGGAAAGATTTTTAATACAATATTGTTAAAATAATTTTAAATAAATCAATGCGTTTTTGCAAAATCCCATTGACTCCCATGTCATCCCATGGTATCCCATAAGAGAGGGGTTTGTGATCACATGGCGCTATTTTTATCTACATTTGTAAATAAGATCGATAAAAAGGGAAGAGTATCTGTGCCAGCATCTTTCCGGACATCCCTAATTCCCAGTCAAACTAACCCACAAAATGATCCTTCTTTTTCAGGAATTGTAGTGTTTAGATCTTTAAAACATCCGGCATTAGAGGGATGTGGTGTGGATCGCATGCAACGCCTTAGCAACAGTATTGATCGTCTGGATTTATTTTCTGATGCTCAAGATGATCTGGTATCTGCAATTTTTGCAGACTCGCATCTTTTGTCTTTCGACAGTGAAGGGCGAGTCAGCATCCCAGAGGATTTTTTAAAATTTGCGAATTTAACGGATCAAGTTGCTTTTGTTGGTAGGGGAGCAACTTTTCAATTATGGTCTCCAACTGTTTTCCAAAAAATACAAGATGATGCCCGAGATCGTTTAAAGAGAGAAGGCCCGGGTGTGCGTTTGACTTTAGAGGAAAAAGCATCATGAGCCATATTCCCGTTCTCTTACCTGAAATGTTAGAAGCTCTTTGCCCTCAAAAAAATGAAATTTATGTGGACGCCACTTTTGGTGGCGGTGGTTACAGTCGGGCCATATTGGCGGCGGCTAATTGTCGCGTTGTCGCTTTGGATCGAGATCCTGCGGCAATACAACGGGCCCAGGAAATGAAAAAGGAATACCCTGATCGTTTCCAAATTTTAGAAGGAACCTTCAGTCAATTAAAGGAATTGTTGAACAGCATTGGGCTGTCAAAGGTTGATGGCTTTGTCTTTGATTTAGGTGTTTCTTCCGATCAGATAGATACGGCCGAACGGGGTTTTTCATTCCGATTTGATGGCCCATTAGATATGCGAATGTCCAATGAGGGTATCAGTGCAGCAGATGTTGTAAACACGTATTCCGAGCAGGAATTGGCGGACATAATTTATCGTTATGGTGAAGAAAAAAAATCACGAGCCATTGCGCGAAAAATTGTCGCCATGCGTCAAGAAGAGCCTATTCGGACAACAAATCAGTTAGTTGCCATAGTGAAGTCAGTTGTTAAGGGGAAAAAAGATGGGCAAAATCCAGCAACTTTAACATTTCAAGCCTTGCGTATTTATGTAAATAATGAGTTAATTGAGATAGATGCAGGTTTGAAAATTGCTGAAGAATGTTTGATGTCGGGCGGCCGTTTGGTCGTTGTTACGTTCCATTCCTTAGAAGACCGATTGGTTAAACAATTTTTAAAAACGCGTCAAAGTAGGGGCAGTAAACACAGCAATCAAAATTCTCGATACGTACCTGATTTGGTTGATAGTAAAACAGCTGCAGGAACTTTTGTGCAAGGTAACGGTGTGAGTGCAAAAGGTGTTGTGGCGAGTGAGGAAGAAGTCCGCTTGAATCCGCGGGCACGGTCTGCCCGCTTACGTACGGCGATTCGCTTTGTGCCTTTGAATTCCCCCCTTAATCAAAATAAAGGGGACGAATAATGCGGCGTCCGACTTTACTTTTTGTTGCCATAACAGCAGGTGTAGGATTGGGTCTTTTCCAGTTGAAATATCAAGTAATGAATCTCGAGAAAGACCATAATCGAATTCGCAAAACAATTCGCGAAACAAATGAATCAATTCATGTCTTAAAGGCAGAATGGGCCTATTTAAATGATCCCCGCCGACTACAAGATTTATGTGAGCGACATTTAACAATATCGCCTATTAAAGGATCTCAATTGGTTTCCTTGCAGGAAGTTACTGGCGCAGATTCAGTGGGTATAGCTGGTTATGATCGTGGGGCTATGGATCAATTGGTTGAAGCCCTTGTTTCTGATGCAACTTTGGTAGCCTTAAATGACTAGGGGGCGTGCATGAAACATTTCATGGCCGAACCTTTACGTGTCTTGTCAAAGCACTTAGGACTCTGGCACCAAGTTATGAGAGATCGTAACGTCCTCGAAACAGCAAAAAATCGATCATTAGTTGCAGGAGCCGCCTTTTGTGTGGTTTTTTTACTTATATTTGTCAGATTAGCAGATGTTATGGTGATCCGCTCACTTTGGATATCTCCGGAAAGTGATACCCCCCGACTTGGTGTCGCTGCTGCAACGGCAGGAGCGCGCGCTGACATTTTAGATCGGAATGGGGAAATCTTAGCAACGCATTTAGTTACCGCTTCCGTTTATGCAAATCCTAAGGTTATTATCAATGCAGAAGAAGCCGCAGCCAAATTATCTGGCCTTATTCCAGAACTTGACTATAAGAGTGTTTTAAGAAAACTTTCTTCTGGTAGAAAAGGCTTTGTTTGGGTTGTCCGCCATATTCCCCCTAAACTTCAGCAGTCCATTAATCAACTTGGGATTCCGGGAATTTATTTGCAACGGGATGAGAGACGTGTTTACCCCTATGGAGCTCTTGTATCTCACGTTCTTGGATATTGCGGTATTGACAACAATGGACTTGCAGGAATTGAAAAGTATTTTGATGGCCGCTTGACGGGCACTCAAGATCCAATGATGTTATCGATAGATATGCGTGTTCAACATATTGTCCACGATGAGCTTTCTAAGGCAGTCCATGAGTTTGAAGCTGAAGGCGGCAGCGCGATGGTTATGGAAATTAAGACAGGTGAAATTCTTTCAATGGTTTCATTGCCTGATTATGATCCAAATTTGCCGAATCAAAATCAAATTGGAGCCAATTTTAACCGCAATACTTTGGGAACTTACGAGTCCGGCTCAATATTTAAAATATTTAATACGGCCATCGCTCTTGAAACAGGAACGGCTTCTTTAAAAAGTCTTTATGATGCAACATTGCCCATTCGTGTGGGTCGTTTTCAAATTACAGATTTTAAAGGTAAAAAGCGCGTTCTAGATGTCCGGGAAGTCTTTATCCATTCTTCGAATATTGGTTCCGCTAAAATGGCCTTACAATTTGGCGGCGCCGTTCAAAAACAATATTTAGATAGATTTGGTTTATTAAAGGCGCCGACTCTAGAACTTCCAGAAATTGGATCTCCTCTTGTGCCAAAAATATGGCGCCCTGTCACAACAATGACTGTAGCTTATGGGTATGGGATTACGGCAAGCCCCTTGCAATCTATGGTTGCGGTGGCTGGAATTGTTAACGATGGGTGGCTGAGACCGGCAACCCTCTTGAAAAGAGATCCTGCATCTATGCCTGAGCCAATACGTATTGTGTCTTCACAGACGTCCCGCACCTTACGAGACCTCATGCGTATGGTTGTCACAGAAGGAACAGCAAAAACGGCAAATGTGCCAGGCTATGAGGTTATGGGAAAGACTGGATCAGCTCATAAAATGGCTGGGCGTGGGTATGCGGACAAGGCAAAGTTGACTTCCTTTATTGGGGTCTTCCCAAAAAGTGATCCACAGTATATTGTCTTATTGTTTTTGGATAATCCAAAACCAACAATAAAAACCCATGGTTATGCAACTGGGGGATGGAATGCGGCTCCAACTGGGGGGCGCATAATCGCCCGAATGGCACCATTATTGGGCGTTGTCCCAGTTATGGATGGAGAGGCAGGAGAGACGATGGCACCTCAAATGAATTTAACACCCGTAAATCACGTTCAGGAAGATGATATTCATGATACTGAATGACCTTGTGCACCATATCGGGCAAGGCGTGATTGATAAACAGTTCCTAAATATTGGCACTCTTCCCTTTACAGGACTATCTCAAGATTCGCGTCTCGTCAAAAAGGGAGATGTATTTGTCGTTATTCCTTGTGATCAAGCCAAAACCCATGTTTTGGATGCAGTAAAAGCGGGGGCAATAGCCCTAATTGCGGAATCAGATGTTGCTGAGGCAATGCAAGGTAAAGTGCCTGTACCCATTTTGAGTGTGACTTCATCACGCAAGGCTTTAACTCAAGCTGCTTCCTTACTATATCCTAAGCAGCCTGAAGTCATTGTGGCAGTTACGGGTACAAATGGAAAAAGTTCAGTAGTGACTTTCGTGCGCCAAATATGGCAAAAGTTGGGATTCTCTGCTGTGAGTTTAGGAACTTTGGGAGTTGATCTTTCTTATCAAGCCAAATTGAAGAGTGATCTTGTTTCGACAAAATTAACCACTCCAGATGCATTATCTCTTCATCAAAATCTCGATTCACTTGCTCAATCTAACATTACTCACTGTGTATTTGAAGCTTCGAGTCATGGACTGGATCAATACAGACTTCATGACGTTAAATTATCTGCAGCTGCTTTTACGAATTTAAGCCAAGATCACTTAGATTATCATGAGACGATGGAAGCTTATTTTGAAGCAAAAGCAAAATTATTCATGGATGTTTTACCCCCAGATAAAATGGCCATTCTCAATATGGATTCCCCCTATTTTTCATCGTTAAAAGCCATGATTTTAGGGCGGGGACAGAAAATCCTCAGTTATGGAGTGGAGCAACCTGCTGATTTAAGGGCGCAGAATATACACCTTACCTCAGATCAAATCCGATTTGATTTAACAATTCAAGACAAAACTTGGGCTGGGCTTACCTTAAATTTGGTTGGCGCTTTCCAAGTTGAAAATGTTCTGTGCGCAGTTGGTTTGGTTCTTGCTTGTGGGGCGCCGGCTTCAAAAATTGTTGAAGCTCTGCCTTACTTATGTAGTGCGCCCGGCCGAATGGAATTGGTAGGAAAGACTTACCAGGGTAGTTCTATATTCATTGACTATGCCCATACACCAGATGCTTTGAGTCGAGCTTTAGAGGCATTACGTAAGCATGTAGCCAATGACGGTCGATTAAAAGTTGTTTTTGGTTGTGGTGGGAATCGCGATGCAAGTAAACGAGCTTTGATGGGTGAGATTGCGCAAAAATTAGCAGATGACATATATGTTACAGACGATAACCCGCGTGATGAAGATCCTGCCTTTATTCGAGCGCAGATTTTGGTGAATTGTCCTCGTGCGCAAGAAATTGGAGATCGTCGCCAAGCTATGCGAACGGCTATGCATACAATGCAACCACACGACGTTTTGTTGATTGCTGGTAAGGGGCATGAACAAGGTCAAATTATTGGCGATAGAATTATTCCTTTTGATGACCGCACAGAAGTTCAAGCTATTTTAAAAGAAGGATTAAAGGTCTAATGGGTTCGCGAGGTATAGAGCTCTGGACAAATCAGGAAATTGCCCTGGCGCTTTCTCTTCCCAATGAACCTTTGATGTGGAGTGCGACCGGTCTCTCAATTGATACGCGCACTCTAAAGCCCGGGGATATTTATTTAGCCATTAAGGGAGATGCTCATGATGGCCATCAATTTGTGAATCAAGCTTTTGAAAAAGGTGCTGTTGCAGCAATTGTAGATCATAAGATTAATGCAAGTGCCAATGCTCCCCAGATTATTGTTTCAGATACTTTAAAAGCCCTCACTCTCTTGGGGGCATTTGCGAGGCAACGGACCCGTGCAACGATCGTTGCTGTGACGGGAAGCGTTGGAAAAACGAGCACAAAAGAACTTTTACGGCATGTCTTGCAAAGTGAAGGGAAAACATTTGCCTCTCCCGCCAGCTATAACAATCATTGGGGTGTTCCGCTCAGTTTGGCGACAATGCCACGGGATAGTCAGTATGGAATATTTGAAATTGGGATGAATCATCCGGGGGAAATTGCTCCGCTTGCCTCTCTTGTTTGCCCGCATATTGGTGTTATTACAGCTATCACTGATGCTCATATAGGATATATGCAATCACGTCAGATTATAGCACAAGAAAAAGCAGACATTTTTTCGGCAGCTACGGCTCCAAATTTAGCAATTATCAATTTGGATGTTCCTGAATTCGATATTATCTTCGATCGAATTAGTCAATATGGGACGTCTCAACTTGTGGGGTTTGGCAAATCAGAAAAAGCCACAGTTCGTCTGGTGGATTACTTTCCGGATGCTACAGGATTAAAAGGGATTGTGACCGCGAAAATGGGGGGACAACAGGTTACATATACGCTGCCTCAGGCTGGAGAGCATGTGGCCATGAACAGTTTGATAGCGCTTGCCATAGGAGAGGCTTTAGGGTTAGATCAGAGTCAGCTCATTCAACGATTGGAGACACTTCCTCTTATACAAGGAAGGGGTGAATATCACTCCATTACCATTCCGGGTGGTGAGTTTTTGCTAATAGATGATGCTTATAATGCAAATTTAGCCTCAATGCAGGCGGGGTTATCGGTGCTCGCAAAAATTCCTGTTTTCTCCCAAGGGCGCCGTCTGGTTGTTTTGGGCGAGATGTTGGAGCTTGGAGATCAAGCCGAAGATCAACATCAGAAGTTGATGAGTACAGTTTTATCTCATCCGATTGATTTGGTTTTTGCATCCGGCGGGCCAATTATTGAAGCGGCCTTTAAGGAATATATTCCCCCTGAAAAGGCTGGGGGGTATGCATCAAATTCGGAAAAGTTAGCCGATATTGTGATCAAGGCTGTGCAACCTGGAGACATCCTTTTTGTAAAAGGGTCAAAAGGAAGTCGGGTGAGCAAAATCGTTGATAGACTCATTTTACAAAAAAATCTCTAAGCAGAGGCTGGGGGCTAAAGTATGCTATATTATTTTCTATTTCCCCACGCTGGAGAAATTGGTTTTTTTAACCTTTTTAGGTATTTAACATTTCGTACCGGCGGGGCAATTTTAACAGCCTTAATCATAAGTTTTTGGTTGGGTCAGCCCGTTATTAACTGGTTAAAAAGTAAGCAAGGTAAAGGTCAACCCATAAGGGAGGACGGACCTGAAACTCACTTGGTTACGAAAAAGGGAACGCCAACGATGGGGGGAAGCCTGATTTTGTTGGCTTTGACTTTAAGTACACTCTTATGGGCTGATCTATCCAATGCGTATGTATGGATTGTTTTAGCTGTAACTCTCGGTTTCGGGGTGTTGGGGGCGCGAGATGACTATTTAAAGCTTACACGACAGAGTAGTAAGGGATTATCCGCTCAACGAAAGATACTGGGCCAACTTCTTATTTCTGGCATTGCAACTTATTTTATTGTTCAGCTGTCCAATGAGAGTTTGGCAGGGGCTGTTGCCGTTCCCATTTTTAAAGATTATTTAATTCATTTGGGTTTATTTTTCTATGTTTTTTCAATGTTTGTGATGGTGGGAGCTTCTAATGCTGTGAATTTAACCGATGGATTAGATGGCCTCGCCATTGTGCCTGTCATGATTGCAATGGCTTGCTTCTGTTTAATATCCTACCTTGTCGGCAATGCTTTTTTTGCTAATTATTTGCAGTTGCACTATGTGCCTCATGCGGGAGAAATAGCCGTTTTTGGGGGAGGGCTAATTGGTTCTGGCCTTGGATTCTTATGGTTTAATGCGCCCCCAGCGAAGGTTTTTATGGGAGATACGGGGTCACTTGCTGCGGGAGGGTCTCTGGGAGTTATCAGTGTTATTACTAAGCATGAGCTGGTCTTGACGATTATCGGTGGATTGTTTGTTATTGAAGCCGTATCTGTTATATTGCAAGTTGGTTATTATAAATTAACAAAAAAGCGGATTTTCTTGATGGCTCCTATCCATCATCACTTTGAAAAGAAAGGTTGGCCAGAACCAACTGTTGTGGTGAGATTTTGGATCATTGCTAGCATCCTAGCCCTCATTGGTTTGTCGACATTGAAATTGCGGTAAAAGCACGATCAGAATTTTTTTCTGACAATGCGAAAGCGCCATTTTCTGTCATTAATGAAATACTTTGGAGAAAGTAGTTTGTGGTTGTGAGTACTTGGTTTCCTGTCGCCGGTAAGACATACGTCGTATTGGGTTTAGCTCGTTCGGGTCTTTCAGCGGTAAAATGGTTGAAAGCAAGGGGTGCTATTGCCCTTGTTACAGATGATGATTCGACCAAAGTAGCCGAAGCCGTAGCATTAGGGGGCGAAGCTCTCGCCACACCTATTCCCTGGGGTGAAGTATCAGCGCTTGTTCAAAGTCCTGGTGTTCCGTTATGGAAACCAACACCTCACTCTATTACGGCAGAAGCTCGTACCCATAATATACCTATTATCGGCGATGGAGATTTGTTTCGGCTTGCCCATCCAAGCGCCACTTTTGTAGGCATTACGGGTACGAATGGCAAGTCGACAACAACGGCTTTAATTGGTCACGTTCTTAAAGAGTGTGGAGTAGATTGCCAAGTGGGTGGGAATATTGGAACACCAATGTTAGCCCTACCTGAGGCCCAAACTTATGTTCTTGAATTATCTTCATACCAACTCGATTTAAGTGACTCTCTAGATTTACATATAGCAGCGTGGTTGAATATCTCCCCAGATCATCTAGACCGTCATGGTTCTCTTGAAAATTACATTGAAGCCAAGAAGAAGTTGTTTAAAACAAGAGGGGACTCTCAAACCGCCATCATTGGGGTTGATGATGATTATTCTAAATCTGTATGGCGAGAGATTTCAGGTCTGATAAGTGTCACCCCAATCTCCATCAATCAATCCCTTGAAGGAGGCATTTATGTTGAAGATGGGTGGTTAGTGGACCGAGGTCAACAAGTGCTAGATCTTGAATCCCTTCCCACGCTGAAGGGGAGACATAATTTCCAAAATGTTGCCATTGCTTATGGGGTTTGTTGTGCATTAGGGCTTGAAAATTCTGAAATCAGCCAAGCCATTAAAACCTTTCCTGGTCTAGCTCACCGCCAAGAATTTGTTCGGACAATAAAGGGTATTGCCTTTGTAAACGATAGTAAAGGAACGAATGCTGATGCAACCGCTAAAGCTCTTGCGTCGTTTGATAGAATTTATTGGATTGCGGGGGGAAAAGCCAAGGAAGAAGGTATTGATTCTTTATCGCCCTATTTCCCAAAAATTGTGCATACATTCTTAATTGGTGATGCCCAAGATAGATTTGCAAACACGTTAGAGCATCAGGTGCCGTTTACGAAGTCGGGAACATTGGAGCAAGCTGTAGCGGATTCTTATCGCTTAGCTTTAAGTGATTCTTTTGAAAATTCAGTCATATTGTTGTCTCCCGCTTGCGCTAGTTTTGACCAATTTGAAGATTTTGAGCACAGAGGGAAAGTATTTTGTCAGCTCGTTCAGTCCTTGGAGGCTTAATGTATGTTTAAAAAAGCGCTTATGAGTCAAAATTTGGGGTGGAAACGTCGGCAAAAAGGGGTGAGTCAGTCCCCTGTTGAACCGAAAGATCTCACGGATATTCCTCTTCTAGCGGAAGCCTCTACCCTAAAGGCAAGGAAGTACACATTCTCAAGGCGCGACACGAGTATTTTGGGTCGGTGGTGGTGGACAGTTGATCGATGGAGCTTAGGAGCCGTAACCATATTGATGGGCATTGGAATTCTCTTAAGTTTTGCCGCAAGCCCGCCGGTGGCCGATCGCTTAAATCTGGGGGGTTTTTATTTCGTAAAGCGTCATGTTATTATGATTATTCCCACATTTTTTGTTCTCATTGGGACGTCACTTATGACTCCTCGGCAAACCCGTCGACTGGCAACACTTGTTTATTTAGTGGGGATAGGTCTTCTGGTATTTACGATCACTAATGGGATGGAAATTAAGGGAGCTCGGCGGTGGATCAATTTTGGAAACTTCTCTATTCAAGCTTCTGAATTTGTTAAACCAGCATTTTCTGTTTTGGTGGCCTGGATGCTGACAGAACGGTATCGTAATCCTAAATTTCCAGGAATGTTGATATCTTGTAGTTTACTTGGGCTTTTTGTCTTACTTCTTATGTTGCAACCGGATTTGGGAATGACCGTTGTAACCACCGCTTCCTGGATTGGTCAACTTTTCATCGCGGGTATGCCTTTGTTCTGGATGGGTCTTGTCGCTGCTTTGGGCGTTTTTGGATTAATCGGGGCTTATTTTTTCTTCCCTCACGTTGCCAGACGTATTGATCAATTTTTGGATCCCTCAACCGGTGATCCTAAGCACGATCTTTATCAAGTTCACCAGTCTTTAGAAGCCTTTATGAATGGAGGACTTTTGGGACGGGGTCCTGGGGAGGGGACGGTAAAAAAATATATTCCTGATGCTCATGCTGACTTCGTTTTTGCTGTAGCTGGAGAAGAATTTGGCCTTATATTTTGTACAATTATTGTTGGGTTGTTTGCTTTTATCGTGGCTCGTTGTTTCTTGAGAATCATGCACGAAAATAGCCTTTTTGTTGTGTTGGCTGTATGTGGTCTTATTATTCAATTTGGAAGTCAAGCTCTTGTTAACATGTCTTCGACATTACACATTATTCCAACCAAAGGAATGACGATGCCGTTCATTAGTTATGGGGGGTCATCTCTATTGGCACTCGCGATGTCGATGGGTATGGTCCTTGCCTTAACAAGACGGCGTCACGGGTCAGCTGAAAATTTATAAGTAAGGTTGCAATGACATCTTATCTTAACGCCTTGTTGTGGATTCGCCTCCAAACATTCTTCGAAGGCCTTTGGCCATTTCCTGCTCTGTCTCACGCGAAAAAATCGACGTACCTGATGATTGAGCCTGTGTGGACGCTGATGATTCACTGCTCCCTACTGGAGAAGGTGAGCTACTGGGTACTTGTTTTTCTTCATTTGAAGGTTGGGTTGAGGGTGAGGTAGTAGCAGTAGCAGTAGCAGCAGTAGCAGTAGCAGTAGCAGTAGCAGCAGTACTTTTAGGAGCCGTGGGAGAACTCTTCTTAAAAACATGGAGTTGCATCATCCCGCGAGTGAACTCAGTGATGCTTTTTATCTGATCCGGAGTGCTATTTGCATTTTGAGAGCTTCCTACCTGACCTGCTACTTCTGCATCGAGTCGAATCGTACGCGCTTCCAACATAGCAAACGCTTCCCTACTTTTACCCTCTTTCAATAATTTATGCATAAGGTCCTCTTCTTCTTTATTATATTTTTGGTCTAAGGGTACAAAAATAGTAAATATTTTTTCTGGGGTAAGGGGGCCTTCCAAAGAACAATTTTTCAAGGCTTCTATGATTTTTTGAGCTCTGTTAGGCCCATGATCTCGATTATAATCGGCACAATCATATTCATCGCCTTTAAAATTAGGTGGGACTTTTCGTCCCACAAAATAGTCATGTCCAAATTGAGAATTCGCAAATTCTTGTGCCGCTTGTTCAGTTGGGCGACTGTGGACATTTGTTATTAAATATGCGAGGCTTAATTGGGCTGCATTCGTTCCTGTTGCACTGTTCCAAAGGGCTAAAATAACATGTTCCTTTTTTAATCCGGCAATACTAATTTTGTTTGCATCTTCATTTTTATTGGTTTCAATTGCTAAAAAAGATTTTGTTAAAAATAGTGAAAATAATATTAAGAATATAGAAAGGCGTTTCATGATTTTTATCTCCTAAAGGTTATAACTTCATCTTTTAGTTACTAGCTATACTGATGGGCAAATTAGTTGCATTAAAGCTATGTTGCCGTAATTTTGCAGGAAATTTATAAGGCAGATGAAGTTACCTATTTTTTACCTGGGTCTAGAATTACTTCCATCAAACATACGTTGAAGCCCTGCTTTCATACTTTTTTCCGTCTCAGCTGAAAAGACAGGAGCATTTTCAGGTTCTCTCTGTGTTGATGAGGAGGATTTTGATGGCTTAGTGGGTTTTGTTTGAGACGGTAAATTATTGGATGCTGGACTTGCAGATGTTGTTGCTTTTGGTGTTGGCTCATTGTTCTCAGTATTAGTAGATGATGCTGATACTGCGTGTGTACGAAGACTATTCAGAACTGCTCCATTGCAAATTTGATCAATTTCTTCTTTTTTATCAGGGTCTGATACCACTATACTTTTCAATAAAGAAATTACCTCTGCATCTTGTCGAATTCTTCGTGTTTGGTACATTGCTAAAAATTCTTCCTGTTTACCGCTGTTCAGCAAGGTATTCATACGCTCTTTTTCAGCCTCATCCACTGCAGGATTCTCAGGAATGACAACAGCAAATATTCTTTTTTCAGTCAGGGGGCCTTCTAAAGAACATTTTCTCAAAGCATCTATAACTTGATGCGCTTTATTAGGTCCATGATCGCGGTTATAAACATAACCACAATAATTTTCCCCCTTAAAATCGGGTACTATTTTTCGACCAAAGAAGTATCCTCCACAATGCTCCCCATATGCGCGTGCATCCTCTATGGTTGGCAATCGCAAACTAGTCGTTAAGAGAAACTGTATATTATCTTTATGTTCTCTTTTTCCTGTAGCATTATTCCAAAGAGCCAGAATGACATGTTCACGTTTTAAACCGGCTATGCTAATTTCATCCGGATCTACAATTTTTGAATCTTCCATTCCCAAAAAAGATTTTGTTAGGAGGACAGAAAATAAAAGTAGGAATAAAGGAAGGCGTTTCATGATTTATCTCTCCAAAGAGTTGTGAGTTTCTCAATTTTAGCGATTTGTCTTACAACCCGTCAAGTTGTTTCAAAAATTCTCTATTTTAAAATAATTTATCTGCTCTCTTCCTTGACGCTATACGAATGCCTCCTTAAAATAAGAAACACAATGGTCATAGGGAATATTTCATGAGCAAAACAATCATTCTCTCCTCCGGCGGAACGGGGGGACATGTTTTTCCAGCTTTGAGTCTCTCAGAAGTTTTAAGCACACGGGGATACCAGGTCATTATTATGACGGATCATCGTGGCCATGTATTTCAAAAAGCTCCAGGCATTGGTCGTGTTATCTCCTTGCCAATTTGGCGGGGGCGAGAGGGGTCGCGCTTGAGTATCTTTATCCTTTTGACAAATCTGGTTCTGAGCTTTTTAGTGGCTTTAGGATATATGATTTTCCGCCGACCAGCTGCTGTTGTGGGATTTGGCGGATATCCTTCAATTCCAGCCATTCTCGCGGCGACGATTTTGCGAATTCCCACAGCTTTACATGAACAAAATGCTATATTGGGACGTGCCAATCGGCTTCTGGCACGGTTTGTCAGGCGGCTAGGAATTTCTTTTGAAAAGGTAAAATATTCTGAACCATTCCGCGATAAAGTTATTTACACAGGAAATCCGGTAAGAAAGTCTATTATTGCTATTCAAGATGAAATTTATAAACCCTCCGAAGCCCAAGAACCTTTTTGTTTGTTTATTTTGGGGGGGAGTCAAGGAGCCCGTATTTTTTCAACCGTCATTCCCAAGGCTTTACGCAATTTACCAGAAGAAATGCGTAAGCGGTTGACGGTATATCAACAATGTCGCAAAGAATTGGTTGAGCAAACAAAAGAAGCGTACCAGCAATTTGGTTTGAGTGTTCATGTCAGCTCCTTTTTTGATGATGTTGATCAGAAACTAAAAGAAGCGCATCTTGTCATTGGGCGGGCAGGGGCCTCCACAGTTGCAGAATTGATGGTAGCGGGGCGCCCGGCTATCCTAGTTCCTTATCCTTATGCTATGGATAATCATCAACAAGCCAATGCAATCAGCCTGAGTGAAAACCAAGCAGCGTGGGTCATTTTGGAACGGGACTTTATGCCTCAAAAGTTGCAAGAAATTCTTATGAAATCTATGAACAATGGAAATATTCTTAAAATTATGGCTAAAAATATGCATAACTTTAGTCAGCCGAATGCTGCGGAAAAGCTTGCGCAAATGGTAGAAAATTTGCTACCAAATAATTAGGTATTTTATCTTATATTAAAAGGCTGTTACTCTCTCATGCGCATTCCTCCCCATACGGTCAAAATTATTCATTTTATTGGCATTGGGGGTATCGGCATGAGCGGTATCGCTGAAGTTCTATTTAATTTGGGTTATGAGGTTCGCGGAAGTGATATTGCTGAAAATGCCAATATTCTTCGATTGCGACAAAAAGGTGTGGTGATCACCATTGGCCACGCGGCATCTAATGTTCAAGGGGCTCAAGTTGTCGTTGTTTCCTCAGACATTAAATCAGCAAATATTGAGCTGCAAGCAGCTCGGGATCAGAGAATTCCGGTCATTCGTCGTGCAGAAATGTTGGCGGAACTCATGCGTTTTAAGCTTTCGGTTGCCATCTCTGGCACGCACGGCAAAACCACAACAACTTCCTTAATGGCAGCTTTATTCGACGCAGCTCTTCTGGATGCAACAGTGGTGAACGGAGGCATTATTAATGCCTATCAAACCAATGCTCGTCTTGGAAAAGGGGAGTGGATTATTGTGGAGGCGGATGAATCAGATGGCAGCTTTACGCGATTGCCAGCCACAATTGCGGTTGTGACAAATATTGATCCAGAACATATGGATTTTTATGCCAGCTTCGATCATTTAAAGAAAGCTTTCGTAGACTTTGTGGAACGCATCCCTTTTTACGGATTGGGTATTATGTGTATTGATCATCCCGAAGTTCGAGCTATTCTTCCTCAATTATCTGACCGACGTATAATGACTTATGGCTTTAGTGAAGACGCAAATGTTCGCGCCGTCAATATGCGCCAAAGTCCGGAAGGAACCACGTTTGATGTGGAGATTGCTACGCCGGCAGCTTTGGCTCATCGCACCTTAGCAAAAGAAACTGTTTCTGTTCTTCCTCGTAAAATTAAAGATCTTTTCCTCCCAATGATGGGTCAGCATAATGTGCAGAATTCTTTGGCTGCTGTTGCCCTTGCTCAAGAATTGGGTCTCGAAGATGGGGTAATTATCAAAGCTTTTGCGGGCTTTGCGGGAGTGAAACGGCGATTTACAAAGATGGGTGTAGGGGCTGGTATTACGGTCATTGATGATTATGCTCATCATCCGGTCGAAATTAAAACAGTCTTGTCGGCAGCCCGTCAAGCAACGAAGGGGCGTATTATTGCTGTTGCGCAACCTCACCGTTATAGTCGCCTCCATCATTTTTTCTCAGACTTTGCGACCTGCTTTGAAGGTGTTGATGCTCTCATTATTGCGCCGGTTTATGGAGCAGGTGAAGCACCTATTGAAGGAGCAACAACTCCTCATTTAATTGAAGCCATTAAAGCCTCTACTGGGTATCAAGCTCATGAGTTGACCGATTCCCAAGATCTTGCTTCTTTAGCCTATTCTTTGTTCCCAGGTGGACCTCGAGATGGAGATATGATTTTGTGTTTAGGGGCAGGGAATATCACTCAATGGGCAGCTGCTCTTCCAGAACAGCTTGAGGGTTTGAAAAATTCTTTAAAATTGGCACAGCAATGACAAATTGGCAGGACCATCTCCCGACGGTTCGGGGGCGTTATTTGTTTGGCTCCCGATTAGCAGATCAAACTTGGTTTCGAGTGGGAGGGCCGGCAGATGTGATTTTTCGTCCTGCGGATGAAGCTGATCTTGCCGATTTTTTGGCTCACAAACCTGACGATGTTCCTGTTGCTATTGTAGGGGCTGGCTCAAACCTTTTGGTGCGACAGGGAGGAATTTCAGGTATCGTCATTCGTTTGGGGCGAGGATTTAATGAAATTCGTGTTGAAAATGATCTCGTTCACGTAGGGGCGGGGAGTTTTGATCGGACTGTTGCCTTAACATGTCGCAACAGTGGCCTAGGGAACCTGGAGTTTCTAGTTGGTATTCCGGGCACCATTGGAGGTGCTGTAACAATGAATGCGGGTGCATATGGTCAGGAAACGAAAGATATTCTTGTTTATGCACATGTTTTAGACCCCCAAGGGGGACGACATCGTTTAACACCGGACGATTTGCAAATGACCTATCGGCATACAAATCTTCCCGAAGGGTGGATTGTGACAGGAGCCGTTTTAAAAGGAAATCGAGATAAAGATGTTGCGCAGATTAGTGCGAATCTTGATGCCATTTTGAAGCAACGTGAGGCCACTCAACCGACTCGCGGGCGAACAGGCGGAAGCACTTTTAAAAACCCCCTTAATCAAAAAGCCTGGGAGTTGATTGATGCTGCAGGATGTCGTGGATTAAAGATTGGAGACGCTCAAGTTTCAGAAAAACACTGTAATTTTTTGTTAAATCTAGACCAAGCGACGGCAAATGATTTAGAATTGCTCGCAGAAGAGGTGAAACGCCGGGTTCAAGAAAATAGTGGCGTTTCTCTAGAATGGGAAATTGTAAGAATGGGACGCTCCTGTCCTTAAAAACTTAGAAAGATAAGTCCTGGAAAAAATGAGAATTCAGGTTGAGTGCACAACGATAGTTTTGAATTGTGTCATTTAATAATTTTATGACAAAGAGGCATGTAATGACAAAGAAGCGTGTGGCAGTATTGATGGGGGGATGGTCTTCGGAAAGGGAAGTTTCATTGAACTCAGGCAAACTTGTGGGCAATGCTTTGAGAGAGTTAGGCCATGACGTGATCGCCATTGATGTGACACGTGATTTGACTCAACTAACGACAGCTTTAACGCCCAAACCAGATATTGTTTTTAACGCTTTACACGGGGTGGGGGGAGAAGATGGTTCTGTCCAAGGTCTTCTTGAGATTTTAGGTGTGCCCTACACACACTCGGGTGTCGATGCTTCAGCAATTGCCATGAATAAAGTTTTATCACGTCGAGTTTTTGAGCAAGAAGGAATAGCAGTTCCTTCGTGGAAAGTATGTTTTAAGGCAGATATTGATGCGGCGCATCCGATGCCAATGCCCTATGTGATTAAACCCATCAATGAAGGATCTAGCCGGGGCGTTTATATTATTCGTTCAGAAGAAGATTTTAAAAAATTCCAAAAGGAATGGAGTTTTGGAGAAACCATTCTCGTTGAAAAATTTATTCAGGGGCGAGAAATTCAAGTTGGCATTATGGGAACTCGAGCGATCGGTGCCATTGAAATTCGACCCCGAGAAAGTTTCTATGATTATACGGCAAAATATACAGCAGGAAGAGCAGAACATCTTATGCCAGCTCCCTTGTCCTCAAGTGCATATGATAGAGTAATGAAATTGGGATTAAGGGCTCATCAAGTTTTAGGGTGTCGAAGTGTCTCTCGTTCAGACTTCATGTATGATGAAGCTCAAGATGAATTTTATTTGCTTGAATTAAATACCCAACCTGGTATGTCACCATTATCTTTACTTCCCGAAATTGTTGCTCATGAAGGGATTACCTTTAATGAACTAATATCCTGGATGCTGGATCAAGCTCAATGTGATCAAAAATTATGCGCGCATTAAAAGTGAAACCTTCCCGATCTCGTGCTCGAGGGCCTATACAAAAAAGAGGCTCCCCCTCCTGGCGGGTCGAAACAACCATGCGCCGTTTATGGTTCAATCCTTTGGCAAAAATTGCGATATTCTCATTTTTTGTACTTATCATTCCTATCGCTTTATGGTGGGCGGAATACCCGCAAAAATTTGGTAATTATATTTCTCATTCTATGGTTGCAGCATCCGGGAAAATGGGTTTTAGCGTTTCTGATGTTTTGGTAGAAGGTCGCAAAAATGCCCCCATCGAGAAAATTTTGAAAGTTGTCGATGTTCGTCGGGGAAATCCTTTATTATCCTATGATCCATACCAAATCAAAAAAGATTTAGAAGAATTATCTTGGATACGTCAAGCAACGGTGAAGCGCCAGTTGCCAGGCATTATCTTTATTCAATTAAGTGAGCGGCAGCCGGTTGCTTTATGGCAACATCAACAAAAACACTACTTGGTGGATGAGCAAGGTGTCATTATTAGCAGTGACAATCTTCAGGGATTTGACAAGTTACCCATCATTGTAGGAGGAGATGCGCCTGTTCATGCAACCCACGTTTTGCATTTATTAGAAAAATTTCCGGATATCCAAAAAAGAATGACGGCATTGGTGCGTGTAGGCGGACGGAGGTGGGATTTACACTTGGATCGTACGTTGCAAATTAAATTACCGGAAATAAAAGTGGAAGAAGCCCTCGTTAGATTATCTTTATTAATTAAGCAAAAAAAGGTTAATTCAAAAGAGGTTTCTGTCATAGATTTGCGTGTGAAAAATCAAATTGTCATGCGTTTATCACCCTCTGCAGCTGTGCGTTTAAAAGGTAGAGGCAAAGAAACCTAATTCAACAAGACAAACAAGAATAAATTCGTTAAACTACGATTATGAATATTTTTACAACCAAAACTATTAAAAATAGGCAAGACATCTTTGCAGCTCTAGATATAGGTACCAGCAAAGTTTGCTGTGCCATTGCAAAGGTAGAAAATCGTCCCCATGAAAAAGGGGGAGAGGTTTTACGGCTTATTGGTGTAGGACACCAATCTTCACGAGGCATAAAGAGTGGTCTTATTGTGGATCTGGAAGCTTTAGAAGATGCCATTCTTAATGCCGTTCATTCTGCCGAACAAATGGCGGGTCAAACAATTTCTGGTGTTTGTGTCAATTTGCCGGCGTCGAGTGTGCGATCGCAAACTTTTGAATCTCATTTAAGTATTGTAAATCAAACCGTAGATGAAACGCATATTCGCCGTCTATTAACGTTTGGCCGAAATGCCCAAATTTCAGAAGACCAACAAATTATCCACGCACTTCCCATAAGTTATTCAATTGATAATACACATGGTATTCACGATCCTCGAGGAATGGTTGGGAGCCAGTTGAGTGTTACGATTTACCTCGTTACAGCCCCTAAAGCCCTCATTCGTAACTATCAAAATTGCATTGGGCGTTGTCATTTGGATGTGACAAGTTTTATTGTAACTCCTTATGCTTCAGGATTATCTACCTTGGTTGATGACGAACTCACACTAGGTGCTACCGTTATTGACATGGGTGGGGGGACAACAACCATTGCATCATTTCTTGATGGGACATTAATACATGTAGATAGTCTTGCCCTTGGCGGAGCTCACGTTACAAGTGACATTGCGCGTGGAGTATCAACTCCTCTTGTTCAAGCAGAACGTCTAAAGACACTGTACGGTACAGTCATTCTTTCTTCATCTGATGAACGTGAAAATATTGCCGTTCCGCAATTGGGAGAAAATCGGGATCCCCAAGCAAATCAAATCTCAAAATCAATGTTAACCCACATTGTGCGTGCACGTGTCGAAGAAACTCTGGAGCTCATATGGAATAAGTTAGCGGCCACGGGAATGGACCGCCTTGTCTGTCAGCGAATTATTTTGACAGGGGGGGGGAGTCAACTTCCTGGCATAAGAGAAATGGCATCGAATTTGTGGAATCGCCCCGTTCGTCAAGGACAGCCAAATGGTGTTATTGGAGCTAGCGATTTTGCAACAAATCCGATGTTTGCGACTTGTGCTGGTTTATTGCAGTATGCATGGCGGGATTATGCGGGCTCGCAAAACACACTTCAAATGGAGCCTACGCATATGAATGTATTACAACGTGCAACTACTTGGCTTCGCGAAAATTTCTAGCTACCAACATGCGTTTTTTAAGACTGAGCTTGAGCGAGAGTCAAAATCGTTCTTCAAGGTTACAGAGAGATGAGTATCATTCTGCCTTCTCGCAAAGAGGGTGAAAGTCTCATGAAATAGTGTTGAATTTGAAGAATATTTTTAAACAAAATCTTGTAGATATTTAGGGACTTTCAAAGTAAACATCTTATCAACCGTATAGAGTCAACGTGTATTCATCCTTTAGGCTGTAAAGAGTATAAATTTAGGATGAGTCTGCAAAAATTATGGTGGATATTCTTTTGAATTCCGATTAACATTTTATTAAGTTTTCACTCGTTTAAAAAATAAAGGAATTAACTATGCTCAACGAAAATTTAGAATTAAAACCCCGCATTACAGTCATTGGTGTCGGAGGAGCGGGTGGAAATGCAGTTTGCAATATGATACGCGCCAAATTAGAGGGCGTAGAATTTGTTGTTGCCAACACAGATGCTCAAGCATTGAGTGGGTCTTTAGTTGAGCCCTCACATAAAATTCAATTAGGACTTCACGTTACTCAAGGACTGGGTGCTGGATCTAAGCCTGATGTGGGGCGTGCTTCAGCTGAGGAATCGCAAGAGGATATTATTCGACACTTGCGGGGAAGTAACATGGTTTTCATTACCGCGGGTATGGGCGGAGGAACCGGTACTGGTGCAGCGCCTGTTATCGCGCGCGCGGCTCGGGAAGAAGGCATTTTAACCGTAGGTGTGGTGACAAAGCCTTTCCATTTTGAAGGAACACATCGGTCTCGTACTGCTGAACGTGGTATTGAAGAATTACAACAATATGTCGACACGCTAATCATTATTCCCAATCAAAATCTATTCCGGATTGCCAATGAAAGAACTACTTTTGCTGATGCTTTTAAAATGGCAGATGATGTTTTATATTCAGGTGTTCGGGGTGTTACAGATTTGATGATGATGCCTGGATTGATTAACTTGGACTTTGCTGACATTCGAGCTGTTATGGCGGAAATGGGTAAAGCAATGATGGGTACTGGGGAAGCCGAAGGGGATCGTCGTGCTCTCGACGCTGCTGAAGCAGCAATATCAAATCCATTATTGGATGATGTTTCTATGAAAGGTGCTAAAGGCGTTCTTATAAATATTACTGGCGGTTATGATATGACTTTGTATGAAGTTGACGAAGCGGCAAACCGTATTCGAGATGAAGTTGATCCGGAAGCCAATATTATTTTTGGATCGACGTTTGATGAAAAACTCAATGGAACAATTCGTGTTTCTGTTGTGGCAACGGGAATTGGAGGGCTTCAATCCGCACATTCTTCCTCGCTTAATACTTCATCTCCCGTTATGGCACGTCCTATTAATATGGCGGCTGCAGCCTCTTCACGAGAACCTGTATCTCCTAATAGTGTTTATTATGGGCCCAATATTCAAAAGACAGAAGCCCCTGAAGTTGTTTCATTGAGTGGCGGGGATGAAACCAATTTAAAAGATGATATTCAAACAACAGCACCCCAAGATTCTTTTTCTGATTTACCGACAGAGTCGCAAACGGCTTCAGAAGAATCAAATGAACTTTTTGGATTTGAGACAACTCCTGATCTTTTTCAAGCTAAAGATTCATCACCAAAATTAGAGACTTCAGAACCAGAGGCGCCCCAATCAACTCCCTCATTAGCTATGGAAGATGAAATTGCTTCGCTAGATGCAGGTGATGCAGAAAAACGACGACGTCCAACGTCATTGTTTGAAAGATTTACGGGTGTTTCTCGGGCAAAAACTCTCCAACCTCAACCAGAAATAGCAAAGGTTGCAGAACAAGATTCTCATGATGAATTAGATATGTTAGAAATCCCTGCGTTCTTACGTCGCGGATCGTAAAATTAAGCACGAACCCTGAAGTCCCGCACTAAACAAGAGCGGGACTCTCAATTTGACTCGAAAAAAATCTTTTCTTTATTTGACTGCTGAGATAGTCCTAACAAGCTGACCCTTTCTTAAGGGCCTTGCGGTTAAAACATTACCATGCAAAAATAATTCAGTTTCCTTTAGATTAGGTATACTGAAATTGTAGAACAAAAATTTGAAAATCAATCTTACAACGTAAGGATAATGGAGATGCACACAGTTTTATTAGTTGTTCTCATCCTGATTTTGGTTGGCGCTTTTCCAAAGTGGCCCCATAGCCAGTCTTGGGGGTACTTTCCCAGTGGGGGTGCTGGAATTCTCATCATAATTATTCTCGTATTGCTTTTAACAGGACGATTATAACTTGAAAAGGAATAAGCGACCGCTTATGTTAGGCTCGATGGTACTGATAATCGAGCGTGTTTTTATCTACAAATATTTTAAGGAGAAAAAAATGAAAAAAATGAATTGGATATTGGGAACTTCAGCATTAGCTTTGGTTGCTGCCTGTGCTCTTAGTGGTGTTGTCTGTGCAAATGATGCGGCAAAAAAAGATGAAAAAGTTTCTGCTGAGAATATGGATCTTATTGAAAAAGGTCGTTGGGAACAATTAAAGGGCCAAGTTCAAAAAGAATGGGGTAAAGTTACAGATGACGATTGGCAAAAATTGAAAGGTTCAGCACGTGAGTTGACTGGCTTATTGGTCGAAAAGTATGCTTTCGCAAAAGATGATGCTGAAAAGAAAGTTGCTGAATTTCTTGCAAAGCATGACTTGAAGAGCGACAAAAAGGCTGATGACAAAAAAGCCGATGACAAAAAAGCTGTTGACAAAAAAGTCGACGAGAAAAAAGTTGGTTAAAGGTTAAAATTTTTCTTTAAACATTTTTATAAAGAAAAGCTATCTCAAAAAGGCAACTTCCATTTATTAGTGGGTTGCCTTTTTTTATTGAATTAAAAGTAAGCTACCAACTAATAATTATTTCACAAAATAGTATTGAAAAAATCTAAAGTTATAAATTAAATCGTCATGGTATTATAATACCATTACGATTAAAGACTTATAAACTAAAGGATTTGAGCTTGACGTGAGTCAATAAATGCTCTAGAACCATAAAATATGGTCTTTTAATTATGGATAGAATACAAATGAAAACATTTTCTATAAAACCCGCAGATGTAAAAAAGAAATGGCATCTTATTGATGCCCAAGATCTCATTCTCGGGCGCCTTGCTGTAGTTGTTGCCAACATTTTACGTGGCAAAAACAAACCAGAATATACACCACACGTAGATTGTGGCGACAATATTGTTATTGTTAACGCAGAAAAAGTAAAACTTACAGGAAATAAGCTTGAAGCTAAAAAATTCTACTGGCATACAGGCTATCCTGGGGGAATTAAGGAACGCGCTGTTGGTGCCATACTTGAAGGTAAACACCCGGAACGTGTTATTGAAAAAGCGGTTGAACGCATGATTCCTCGAGGTCCCTTAGGGCGCCAAATTATGAGTAATTTAAAAGTTTATGCTGGTACAACCCATCCACATGCAGGCCAAAACCCAGAAGTTTTGGATGTTGCGTCCCTGAATTCAAAGAATAAAAGGAGTATATAACCGTGGCACGCGACAAAATTGCTTTAGAAGATTTAAAGTCTGCTGTAAAAGATACAGCGACACCCACAAGTAAAGCTTCACAAAGTGCATCCCCAGCGGCTGCAACAGATAGTGAGCCAGTTTTACCTAAAATCGATTCCCAAGGGCGTTCATATGCAACCGGCAAGCGAAAGAATGCTATTGCCCGTGTGTGGATTAAGCCAGGTAAAGGTCAAATTATTGTTAATGGTAAAGGCAGCACTCAGTATTTTGCACGCCCCGTTCTTCAAATGATGATTGCGCAGCCTTTAGAAGTTGCAAATCGTTCGGGATTGTTTGACGTTTGGTGTACAGTTATTGGCGGTGGTTTGTCAGGTCAAGCAGGAGCTGTTCGACATGGAATTAGCAAGGCTTTGACATATTTTGAACCAGACTTGCGCCCTGTTCTTAAGCATAGTGGTTTCTTGACACGCGATAGTCGTGTTGTTGAGCGGAAAAAATATGGTCAACGCAAAGCGCGTCGTCGCTTCCAGTTCTCCAAGCGTTAATTATTGGTGTATTGGGGTATGGATTCCCCATCTACATATTAGAGGAGTTTAAGTTATGGCAAAAGCAGCAACAATTGCAATCAAAATGCTCAGTACAGCAGATACAGGTTTTTTCTATGTCGCGAAAAAGAATCCGCGTAAAAAGCCTGAGAAGTTTGAGTTTCGTAAATATGATCCTGTTGTTCGTAAGCATGTCTTATTTAAAGAAACCAAAATTAAATAAAATGATGTGACAGATATATATTATAAAAAAACCGGAGTTATCTCCGGTTTTTTTATGTTCAAAAATTCACGAAATAGTGAATTTTGTAGTGGCTAGGCGGCCCAAAATTGTACGTCATTACCAATGAGGTTGCTAATAGAAATAAATATAATGAAGGAGTTAAAGAGGAATATAAAGAAGTTTTTCGAACCACATTCACGCCAAACTTAGTATCAATTTAGAACTGAAATTTTAAGAATGGCGCGAATATGGGGCTTATTTAATGAACAGTGGAGCTAGGAAGAACATTGATAATTGAACGGTTCTTTTGTCCACGTTTAAATTCGACAAAACCTTCAATGAGAGAAAATAGGGTGTGGTCTTTACCCATACCTACATTCTTGCCAGCGTGAAACTTTGTTCCTCGTTGACGAACGATAATATTACCAGCCAAAACATGTTCTTGACCAAACTTCTTAACACCGAGTCGCCGACCTTCTGAGTCGCGGCCGTTACTTGTGCTACCACCACCTTTTTTTTGTGCCATAACTTATCTCCTTCGTGTAGATCCGGTATTATTTACCGGCTACAATTTTTTCAATCTTCAAAACGGTTAGATGCTGACGATGACCTTTTTTGCGGCGATAGTTGTGCCGACGCTTTTTCTTAAAAATGATCACCTTACGATCCCGCATTTGTTCTACGACAGTGGCTTGAACTTTTGCGCCAGTAACTGTGGGATTTCCAACGGTTACGGCTTTTCCATCACTAATCATTAGAACTTCCTCTAGATTAACAGCTGCGCCTGGCTCAGCGTCTAGCTTTTCAACCCAAAGAACATCATTTACATGGACAGTATATTGTTTACCGCCGGTTTTTATTACTGCAAACATGGGGTCACTTTCCCAAAAAATAAAGACAATAGATAGTGCTTAACATTATATCGATGTTAACCGCTTATCTATTTTGTCTATCGGTATTAGCGGTTTATGTCAAGATTTTTGTTGAAATAAGCTCATATTATTATATTACCCTGAAAAGTGAGATTAGAGCAAAATCCCATGTTAACCCTTTATCTCAATGATATAGAGTAATTCCTTATTCTTTCCACTTAATATTACAACCCATACTGGGTTTTTGATCTGGGTCAATTGGATCACCGCTTATAAGACAGTCAAGGGCCTTGCGCAGCGTTAAGCCGGTCAGATACGCCCTGTCCTTATTTGGACTAGAGTCATCCAGTTGTCCGCGGTATACGCAGCGCAGTGCGCCATCAAATACAAAGAAATCTGGTGTACACACAGCCTGATAGGCTTTTGCAACATTTTGTGTTTCATCGAAAAGGTAAGGGAAGGAGAAATCATGAGCTTTTGCCCTTTCTGTCATCTGTTGCGGCGCATCTTCCGGATAAGCTATGGGATCATTTGCACTAATCGCAACAAATGAAATTCCTTTTTCTCCATACTCATGGGCTATCTTTAATATTTGGGGGAGGACGTGTTTGACAAAAGGACAATGATTGCAAATAAACATGATTACTGTCCCCCTAGGAGACTTTAAGGCTTGTAGGGACAATGGCTGTCCCGTAATTGTATTGGTAAGTTCAAAATCATGAGCCAGAGTCCCAAGAGGAAGCATACTCGATCGTGTTATTGCCATCAATCATGACTCTATAAAAATTTCTTAAAAGTATTGATAACATAATATCAATAAAATATCTACTGTGGGGTTAAAGGATCAACTTTGAGTTCAACCCGTCCAGGTAGTAATAACCCGTTAACGTACTGCAAAAAACTACGAAGAGCTGGAAATTGTGCCAATAACGTTGCTTCGCTGCTTTGATTGCGCTCGAATACAGTTTCGAACAAAGACTTGGATTCAGGTAAGTGGCGTAAATGAACGGGGCCTTGAGGAGCAATTCCGGCTTCTTTCTTGGCAATTTCTATGGCCTTCATAACACCGCCCAACTCATCTACAAGGCCATTTTCTTTGGCTTCGATACCTGTCCATACTTGTCCTTTGGCAATTTGATGAACTTTTTCGACAGATAGATTGCGACCTTTCGCAACTTTTTCTTGGAAAACTGCATAAATTTGATCGAGATAACCATTAAATTTTTGGCGACCTTCTACTGAAAATTCCTTTCCCGTTGACCAGATTGCTGCATTATCTCCTGTGTGAATTTTCCCCCAGTGAATGCCGTAATGATCCCAAAAAGCTTGGGTGACAATTTTCCCTGCATAGACACCAATCGACCCTGTCGTGGTTGCGGGTTGCGCGACAATCTTACGAGCATTGCAGGCTATCCAATATCCCCCTGAGGCTGCATAATTTGACATAGAAACAATTACAGGCTTAACAGACTTTAGAAGTTCTACTTCTCGAGCAATGAGCTCGCAAGCAATAGGAAACCCACCACCGGAATCTATTCGCAAAATAACAGCTTTAATATTCTTATTTTTTCCAGCTTCTCTGATAGTCTTGGCAATTTCAACTGCATCCATCACACTGTCATCTGACAAGGGATTATGAGCCATTTTATTTTTCGAAATAGTTCCTTCTGCATAAATTATAGCGATCTGGTCTCCTTGAGACGGTTGTTTTATGGTGTTGGAATAAACTTCAAACTCAACGTAAGTAGGTTTGCTGCCCACTTGCTTTTCAATTTCATTTTTTACTTGGTCTTTGTAGCCAATCTCATCAATCATTTTGGCAGCGAGAGCATTGGGGAGTGTATGAGGAGCTGTATTGAGTAATTTACGAACCTCTTCAGCTTTTAAATTACGATCAGCCGCAACGTCATTGATAATTTGTGTGGTGATGCTATCAAGTAGCCGTTGCATGTTTTGTCTGTAAGGAGGAGTGAAATCGGATTCTGTGTAAGATTCAACCATACCCTTATATTCTTCACGACGACCCATTTGAGGAATAATTTTATAATCCTCGAGTATCTTTTTTGCGAAAGGAATTTCCGCAATTAAACCGTTGAAATTAAAACTCCCAATAGGCATAACCCAGATTTTTGATGAAGCTGCAGCGAGATAGTATGCTCCCGTTGCATTAGATAGTTCCCCAAAACTATCTGTATAGGTATAAACAAATTTGCCTGTGGTTTTGAACGCTTTTAGAGCATCACGTAGCTCTTGAATGGTTGCAATTCGTAAGGCGTTCCCTTCAATTTTAAGAAAAATACCTTGTACATTTGAGTTTTGAGCCGCATGATTGATGCCCGAAACAATCGTATGGAGAGAAACTGATTGTCCTTTGATAAGGGAAATAAGTCCTTTATTTTTAGGCTGCTCATCAAGGCTTTGCTCCCCAAGGGTTAAGGATATGACTTGATTAGGACTGCTCGAAGCAAAGGAAAGAGAAGGGGAACTTAACTGATAAAAGCTCCAAGACAACCCCAAAATCAGAAGAAAAGTAAAAGCACCTAAAGTTGCAAAAAGACCAAATATAAAACGCCGCATAGACTACTCCTGGGGGGTAATAACATACCTATTAAATAGACCTTATCTTTAAAAATCTTAAATATCTATTAAATATATGCTTAAAAAGCAGGGAAAACTGCTTTTTCCCTCATTTCGTATTAAACCGTAGAGATATCTGGAGCATCGACAGCTTTCATACCCACAACATGATACCCACTGTCGACATAGTGAATCTCGCCGGTTACACCGCTGGAAAGAGAACTGAGGAGATACACGCTTGCACCTCCTACGTCATCTAACGTTGTGTTACGTTTTAGGGGGGAATTGTATTGATTCCATTGCAATATATATCGAAAATCGCCAATACCTGATGAGGCGAGTGTTTTAACAGGACCGGCAGAAATGGCATTGACCCGAATGTTTTGTCCTCCTAAATCAACGGCTAAATAACGCACACTCGCTTCAAGGGCGGCTTTAGCAACGCCCATGACATTGTAATGAGGCATAACACGCTGAGCACCATGATAAGTTAAGGTGAGTAATGCGCCCCCGTCGGTCATTAAATTAGCAGCTTCACGACATGTTTCGGTAAAGGAATAACAAGATATATCGAGAGAGTTTAAGAAGTTTCTGCGTGAAGTTTCAGCGTACTTCCCTTTTAATTCTTCTTTGTCTGCAAAGGCAATAGCGTGAACGACAAAATCAATCTTACCCCATTTCTCTTTTATGGTTGAGAATGTGCGAGCAATATCGCCTTCGGTACTGACATCACAAGGGATTAAGAAATCAAAATTTAAAGATTGGGCTAAAGGGCGGACACGTTTTTCTAAAGCTTCAGATTGGAAGGTAAAAGCGATCTCGGCTCCGTGCGCAGCTAAATTCTTTGCAATACCCCAAGCTAAAGAATGATCATTGGCAAGTCCCATAATCAAGCCGCGCTTACCAGACATTAACCCTGTTTGTGATCTGACTTCGGTCATTTTTTTTCCTTAAAATTTTATCAATTATTCTTAATATAAAGATTACCTGCCTATTTATGGCCTAAAGTGTGCTGATTATTCAAGAGAATCTTCACGAGTAAATTTATCTTCATTACCCTTAAGGCTTAAGACCAATGTAAAGGTCCAAGATTACATTTTGATGGTCAGAGGCTCTTTCGTCATAAAGCTCAAAATCTGTTTGGTAGGCCCGTTGACCGCCTAGTTCTTGAGGACTCATTTGCCAAACATTTTTCCAGCTATTAATACATACGTCTGGCATCGGCCCTGGGCTGTTGGTCAATTTTAGATAATCTTGGGAAGGAATGATTAAAGTCTTAAATCCTTCCGGCACATTATCAAATGAAACCACTTCCTCTCCAATAAAGTAAGTGAAATCACCATTGAGGTCAGATTCGTATTCTGTATAAGCACAGTAAGTTGTGCCAGGCCTCTTTCGGTGAAGAATATTTTGGGCTAAGCCTTGATGAAAATATTTTTGCACAGTAGCGGCAACCTTATTCGTTTCCGGATCCGCCTTAAAGAGATGAGCATTATTTGTTCTTGTGGTTATCCCCACGAGTTTAATCTCGTTTAAGCGTTCATTGTTTTTTTGCATCTCATTAATCCTTCTTATCTATAAGTAATTTATTTTAATCGGCCCTAAAAGCTCAAAACAATATTGTTTTTGAGAATTTTATTTTGCGAGAATTCATAATATGCGGTGTTTTCTCATATTAGAGGTTGCAAACGGAGATAGTCATAAAAAAAGAGACCGGAAAACCAGTCTCTTTTCAAATTCTTAAATGAACTTCTAAATATTAGAAATTTGAACGGCTATATCCGCCGCCAGAGGAATTGCGTCCACCAGCACCACCGCGTCCACCATTTCCACCGCCGCCACCAAAGCCACGATTTTCACGTGGTTGTTGTGGACGAGCTTCAGAAACGCCAATTGCACGTCCCAAAACTTCAGTACCGTTCAATTTTTCAATTGCGTCGGTAGCTTCTTGATCTGTTGACATTTCAACGAATCCGAAACCTTTACTGCGTCCTGTATCACGATCTGTGATAACTTTTGCGGATACAACTTGGCCAACGGACCCAAACAACTCTTCTAAAGTTGAATCGGACATGGCAAAAGCCAAATTGCTAACATATAATTTTTTACTCACCTAACAAGACTCCTTTAAGTACTATTAACAGGCCGCTTAAAGAGGTCTAAGTCAGGACTTGGAACTTCTAAAGCAACATACAACTCTATTATAACAGAATTTTTATGCAAAAAGTAGGAAAAAATGTGGAAAGCCCAAAATTCACAAGAGTTAATACGTATGAATTGTTTTTTAAAAAGGAAAGAGAGTTGGCGTCCCCTACGGGATTCGAACCCGTGTTGCCGCCGTGAGAGGGCGATGTCCTAGGCCTCTAGACGAAGGGGACGTATAACATTTGCGAACGTTACTCAATTTTGCCCTAAAACGCAAGGGGAAAGGATTTAATACTCTGAAAAATGATAATAAAGGGGAATTTTCGTTCCCCTGGTCAAAACTTCCCATATTGCGTATCCTTTTTATAGATGTAGATGCATAAATTGGGGAGAAAGATTATGAGAAAACCTCCAAGCTGGCTTTTAAAGGCCTTCTTTCGTTTATCGTTAATCCTCAATTTAATATTCATTCCTTATATTTTTATGAAAGACCACATTATTAACTTTTTTCGCAATAGCCATAGCCATGACTGGATTTCTCAACCTCTAATGAATAGCTCCCTTTACAAAGCGATTTATCAGGTTGAGCGAACGAAAGGCGATAGCATATTGAAATTGTATCAATTAATGAAAGATGTGCATGAGCTCTTTGACAAGCATCATATTTTGTATTGGGCGGATGGGGGAACGCTATTGGGTGCTATTCGTCACCAGGGTATTATCCCTTGGGATGGAGATTTGGATATAAGAATTCGGTTTGAAGACGGATTTCGCTTTCAGCAGCTCATTCCTGAATTTAAAAAATTAGGATATGAGATTGATGAAGCCTATTTTGGATTTAAAATTCTCCTTGTGGAAAATAAGCAAGATCGCCTGCACAATGTGTGTTGTGATGTTTTTCTAACATCTATGCATGATGGGAAAAATATCTATTATAGTTTAGGTGCACAGGAAAGATGGCCTGTATTTATACTTGAAAGTGAATTATTGCCTTTAGCCAAATATCGATTTGGTGCGATTGAAATATGGGGACCTAAATTACCGGAGCCTTATTTAACCCGGTTATACGGGAATTGGCGCACTTTAGCTTATCAACAACAAGAAGGGCACTTAGTTGCAGGGGAAAGAAGTCGAATCCCTTTTACACCTACCGGAAAGGATCTTGAACCTGGTAAGCCTATGGGGCCTCTAGAGGATCGGGTTAAATTGTGATAAGGTCTTAAAAATCAATAAATTGTCAAATTCCCAACACGTATCTTCGATAACGGAAGTCTAGGAGGGCACTTTTGCTTCTTTTATAAGTGTTTCAAGGACTTGTGAGAAAGGCAAAACTTCTTGAGATTCACCACCCAATCGACGAACTGCTACGGTCTCATTTTCAGCCTCTCGATTTCCAATGACAAGAATAACGGGAATTTTTTGTAAGGAAAGCTCACGAATTTTATAGCTAATCTTCTCGTTTCGCAAATCCAGTTCAGCACGAATGCCATTTTCCTTCAATGTTTGGCAAAGGCGGTGGGCGTAATCGTTTGCGTCAGAGGTAATGGTAGCGACCGTTACTTGAACAGGCGTCAGCCAGAAGGGGAATTTTCCGCCACAGTGTTCAATGAAAACGCCCAAGAAACGCTCAAAAGTTCCCAATATAGCCCGATGAAGCATGACGGGGCGATGCTTCTTACCATCTTCTGCTACATACCAGGCGTCAAGTCTTTCAGGGAGAACATAGTCAACTTGAAGTGTTCCGCATTGCCAATCACGTCCTATGGCGTCTCGTAACACGAATTCGAGTTTGGGACCATAGAACGCCCCTTCACCTGGGTTTAAAGTATATTCAAGTCCTGCAGCAGTAGAGGCTTCTATAAGTGCTTGTTCCGCTAAATTCCAGAGAGAATCACTTCCCGCTCTTTTTTCTGGCCGGTCAGAAAAGCGGACTTTAACGTCTGTAAAACCAAGGTCTTTATAAATACTTTTTAACAAATCGCAGAATGATTTTGTTTCTGACACAATTTGTTCGGGTGTGCAAAATATATGAGCATCATCCTGGACGAAAGCTCTTACGCGCATTAAGCCATGCAATGATCCGGAAGGTTCATTGCGATGACATGAGCCAAATTCAGCCATGCGTAAAGGTAAATCGCGATAACTTTTAATACCTTGTTTGAATATTTGGACGTGGCCGGGACAGCTCATGGGTTTGATAGCCAAGACTTTATCTTCTGAGTCAACAGTGAACATACCTTCTCGAAATTTTTCCCAGTGACCGGATGCTTCCCATAAGGAGCGATCTAATAGTTGAGGCGTTTTGACTTCCACATAACTGTTCGATTCGAGTCGACTACGCATATATGATTCTAAACCTCTATAAAGTGTCCATCCTTTGGGATGCCAGAAAACGCTGCCTACTGCCTCTTCTTGGATATGAAACAGATCAAGGTCAGTTCCGAGGCGACGATGATCGCGCTTTTCAGCCTCTTCTAACATATGGAGATAATCTTTTAATTGCTGCTCAGTAGCCCAAGCTGTTCCGTAAACGCGTTGTAACACTGGGTTATTGTGATCTCCGCGCCAATAAGCACCGGCTAATTTCATGAGTTTAAATGCTTTGCCCAGTTTACCTGTGGAGGGAAGATGGGGGCCACGACATAAATCAACAAAATTGCCTTGACGGTAAAAACTTAAGGGTTCTTCGCCAGGTATGCTTTCAATGAGTTCTGCTTTAAAAGATTCGCCATGATCTTTAAAAAATTGAATAGCTGTTGAGCGATCCCATTCTTCTCGTGTAATCGCTTCATCTCGGTCCACAATTTGGCGCATTCGTTCATCAATCTTAATCAAATCGTCAGGTGTGAAGGGTTTTTCACGAAAAAAATCATAATAAAACCCATTCGTAATGGCGGGGCCAATTGTAATTTGAGTTTCAGGATAAAGTTCTTTCACGGCCTCGGCGAGAACATGGGCTGCATCATGACGCAACAATTCAAGACCATCTTCTTCACTACGGGTCACAATTTCAACGGTGGAGTCTGCCGGAACAGGTAAAGTTAAATCTTTTAAAACGCCATTGATGCGTACGGCAACAGCTTCTTTGGCAAGGCGAGCAGAAATAGATGCCGCAATTTCTGAGCCAGTGACGATTGCTTCGTACTGGCGTGAAGTTCCGTCTTTAAGTTTAATTGCGTGCATGAGCATTATCCTGTATTAATTTTTTCATAAGTCCTCTTTTAACCAATACCTAAATGCTTGCAAAAGTTCAAGTCATGAGGGGTTAAGAGTGAAGAGAAGTTTATGAAGTGTAAAAACAGCAAGGAATTAAGTGCTGATCTAGAAAACAATTGTGAGGAAGAATCGAGAATGTTAAAAATCAATTGAGCTTGCCTTTACCTTCAGTAACTCTAGGCAACCTTTAAGGGCCCCCTTAACATTGTCTAACTCAATATATTGATTAAAGTGAAAATTATGATGAAAAATTTTTTAATTTTATTGTTGTGCTTGATAACAATAATTTTTGGCTCAAGTTCCATTTTGGGAGCAGATGAAAGATTACAAAAAGAAAGTGAGGGCCTCCCCTCTGTTACAAATGGCTTTGATATCGAGAGGGGCAATCAAACGGATTTGAATAATTGGGTCGCTAAAAATGGGGCAGAAGTCTATCAACACTTAAATAACTATCCTAAAATTGGGTATCCGCAACAATCTCGAAACCTTCAATTTAGTACAGAATCTGAACACTGGATTGTTTACTGCCCTTTTGGCGACTCTCAAGTTGATTTTATAAAGAAAAAAGATGTGCCCGCTTCGAAGGCAATACGCTCTCTTTTGACATCGGGAGGACAATTTGATTGTCGGATTGCCCAACGGATTGTTTTTCTAGAATGTATGCGAAGGTTATTAGGCGATATAGTTTTTGATGAGTTGACTAAACAATTCGAGGCCGAACTTTCGCTGAACGAATTTGCAAAAAAGGGTGAGACAAGAAGATTACATCTATGTGGTAGCAAAGTATTAAATCCTTTTATTCGGTTGACAACCCAAGAAAATGACTCCCTCTATAAGTGTGGAATCACGGGACACTTTGGCTATATACCTAATATAGAAGACTATGCAACACTTCACCCTTATGGATTTCTGCGGGGAGACCATGGGCTCATTTCTTCTGAGGAGCAAGAAAATCTGGAAGATACACTTTATATAGGATTTGGTTCTTTTTACAAGGAAGGTGGCATACGATGGGTGGATGTTGTTAGCCGTTTTAAAAAAGAAACCCTCACACTATCATCTTTTGAGAGTTCTACTGCGAGTGAAAATCAAGTTCCATCTTCCCGGCGGGCAATTTATGAGGAAACTATAAAAGAATTACGCGCTTCAGAGGTGCAAGAGAAAATGAATATTATTGAAAATTTACAATTTACTTACGAGGAAAAACTTAAACAACGTCAAATAGATTTTAAGGAAAGTTCAGCATCTTATTTTATTAATATAAAGTTTTTGCAAGCCTTATTAAGGTAAATATAAGAGTCGGTTAGAGAGACAAATTCTTGGAAGAGAAAAGTCAATAAAAAATAGAAAAAGGAGCGGCCAATGGCCAAAACAACGGTGCGATTTGTTTGCCAAGATTGTGGAACTTGGCATTCGAAATGGGGAGGCAAATGTGAGGGATGTGGCGCCTGGAATCGGCTGGTCGAAGAGCAGGTAGAAAAGAAGCTCAGCTCGAACCGTCCTTCTTCCGTTGAATTTGTAGGAATTGTTGGTGAGTCTCCGGTAGAACCTCGAAAAGTAACTCAAATTGCCGAATTTGATCGAGTTTGCGGTGGTGGTGTGGTACCGGGCTCTGTTTTGCTGGTGGGGGGAGATCCTGGCATTGGAAAATCTACCTTATTGCTCCAAGTTGTTGCCGCTTTGGCTCGTCAGGTACCTTGCGCTTATATTTCTGGGGAAGAAGCTGTCGCTCAAGTTCGTCTGAGAGCTCAACGGCTAGGAGTAGAAGGGGGATCACAACTCCATTTGGCATCTGCCACCAATGTGACCGATATTTTGAAAGCTCTGGATGAACTTGGAAATATTGAATTGGTCGTCATTGACTCTATTCAAACGATGGCTATCGATGCCATAGAATCAGCGCCTGGCACTGTTTCTCAAGTTCGCGCCTGTGCCCATGAACTTATTGTTGCCGCTAAGAAGCGCAATATAATTGTTGTTTTGGTAGGACACGTTACGAAAGAAGGGGTATTAGCGGGACCTCGTGTTTTGGAACATATGGTCGATACGGTTTTGTATTTTGAGGGGGAGCGAAATTATCATTACCGCATCCTTAGGTCTGTAAAAAATCGTTATGGTGCAACTGATGAAATCGGCGTATTTGAAATGACAGACCGAGGACTTAGTGAGGTGCCTAATCCTTCAGCGCTATTTTTAAATGATCATAATCAAGAGGTTAGCGGATCAGCTATCTTTGCCGGTATTGAAGGAACACGCCCCATTTTGTCTGAAATTCAAGCGTTGGTTGCGCCCACTTATTTGGCTTCACCGCGTCGGACCGCAGTGGGGTGGGACTCAGGTCGTTTGTCTATGATTTTGGCTGTACTTGAATCGCGGTGTGGTTTGACTTTTGGCAATAAGGATGTCTATCTGAATGTAGCGGGTGGTCTCAAGATATCTGAACCTGCTGCTGATTTAGCCGTTGCTGCTGCATTGGTTTCTGCGTTGGTTAATATCCCCCTCCCGCCACAAAGTGTTTTCTTTGGAGAAATTGGGCTTGCTGGGGAAGTTCGTGCGGTTGCTCAGGCAGAGAACCGATTGAAGGAAGCAGCAAAATTGGGATTCATTCGTGCCTATTGTGCTCTCCCAACACAACAAAAAGGCAAATCCAGTAAGGGGGGAATTGAAACAATTCATGTCATGAAGTATTTGATTGAACTATTGGACTTTTTGCCAAAAATACCCCATAATAAGGCAAAATCTTTAGCATTTTAAAATGCCATTTTGGAGTTATCAACGAAAATGAGTGGTTTAGATATTGCCATTCTCGCAGTTTTTTTTGTTTCAGCTTTAATTGGAGCATTGCGAGGATTTACGAAAGAAGTCTTAAGTTTATTTAGCTGGGGAGGCGCTATTAGCTTATCCTATTTGCTTTTACCTTTAGGTCGAGCAATCGTCCAACCTTACATTGCAAATCCTATGATGGTGGATGGTGTTGCCCTTTTTTCTATATTTATTATTGCTTTAATTATTTTGAGTATCGTTGCTAATATTATTGCTGGGTACATTCACGAAAGTTCATTTCGAGGTGTAGATCACTCCCTTGGTTTTGGGTTCGGAATGTTAAGGGGTGTTGTATTTATCAGTGCTACTGAGCTTATTTTTAGTACTTTTTCACCCCGACAAACTCAATCGCCAACAATACAATCCGCTCGTTTTATTCCTATGGTTCGACGCGGGGGAGATATTGTTTTAGACTTTCTTCCAACATCTCTGCGTAATCTGATTCTTGAGCAAGCTTTAAAAGTAGAAGAGCATGTTAATGCTAAAGCTCAAGAAAATTTGAAACATGCTTTACCGGCAGAGGGCATTAAAAATAGTTTAATGAGCCAACTAATTGTAGGCAATCCCACCCCGGGTGGACCAGCCAGTGAGAGCGGAATGGCTGCGGGACAACACTCACACTCATCTTCCTATCCCCCAACTGCACTCCCTTCGACTACCCATAATGCCCAACCTCAAGGACCTTTTAATGGCGGCACGCATCAACATGAAGTTATGGCTCAACCCCAAGTTCCCACTCAATCGGGAATGGTTGTTATTCATCCCCAGCCCCCCTCATCAGGTACTCCGCTCGTACAGACACAAAGCCAGCCACCCTATGCCCCAGATTTTCAACAAGGAGGGAGTCAAGTTCCATCTCCTTATCCCCAAGGATTGGGCCAGAGGGGAACGCAAGATAGACAAAAGACTGTGGATGAACTCTCTCGCTTAAGGCCCCAGTCTTCCCCGAAGGAAGATGCTGGATATACAAAAGGACAGCGAGACGATATGAATCGTTTATTCCAGTCCGTTGAAGGGGAATAAATTTGTGAGGTACATTGGGGTGGTTGTTGGCTTTATGATTTCATTGACCACAACGCACGGTAATCAACTTTCCCTTCCTACAATAAAACTTCCCCTTTGGACACTGGTTTTGCATCCCCATGGTAAGAAGGAGTTTCCTTATCGGTTTCGATCAAGTTGGGATACTATCCCTCAAACTTTTACGACGACGGGTTTGTCAGACCTTAACTTATCTGGTAGCGCTCAATTCTCCGTTTCTCAATTCTCTACCTATTTAAATTACATGCAAAGTTTGGGCGTATCTCCCAACCAAATTGTTGTTGTGGATTTAAGGGAAGAGCCTCACGCATTCATTAATGGTGATGCCTTTACTTGGTATGCAAAGAATGCTTGGTGGACCCAAGGCAACCCTGTTTCTCTTGTTCTTTCTATGGAAAAAGAGCGCCTTGCGACTTTACAGTTGGGACAAAGAATTTCTTTAAAACGAATTGATCACAAAGATAAAGCGGGCCATATCCAAGCTATTTCTGATCATGAATATAAAATCACTATTCTTCAAACAGAAGAGCAGGTTGTGAGGGCCGCTGGAGCTCATTATGTGCGTATACCGGTTACGGACCACATGCGCCCTGAAGATAAGGATGTCGACCAATTTTTGAGTGTGGTTGCCCGTTTACCCTTACAAACCAGATTATATATTCATTGTCATGCAGGCAGAGGGAGAACCTCAACTTTTATGATAATGTACGATATAATTCGCAATCCTAAATTGCCCTTAAATGCTATCATCGATCGTCAAGTTCACCTGGGTTCACTTGATGTGCGTCGTCTTTCGAATCATTTGAAATCTCGTAAACATCCGGATGAGCAGTTTCGATTTGAATTCATTAAACTCTTTTACGAATATGTTAATGCCCCTCAGGGGTATGGTTATATCTCTTGGACGAAGTGGCAAATGGAGCGTCATAAAAAATTGCAGGATTCTTCTTCATAAAATTCACCCGTTGTCTATAAGGTGGTGTGAGGTGGGAAATGGCAGATATTTTTTGAGACAAAAATTAAGGGGCACATCAGTGCCCCTTTTTTGTAGATCTTTTATCTTTTATTTCTCGTTACTATAAATGAGGTAGTGGGTGAAAGCTCCCAACATGGCCCCAATAATACTTGTTAAAGCAAATAATCCTAATTGTTGAATTGCCCACTTATCTGCGAATGCTGCAACACCCAGGCTGCGTGCAAAATTAGCTGATCCATTTGTAAGCGGGATAGCAATTAAGTATATAATGACAAAGGTTACACCAATTGCAATACCGCCAAAGCCTTTTGCAAAGCCAGAACTTATTGTGGCCAGCGTTACAAATACAAGGAGGGCTGTTAAGGTTGCTTCAGCTATGCCGCAAGCAAGAATACTGTAATGATTTGGTGAGTGATCACCATAACCATTAGCTGCGAAAGCATCTGCAATGAAACCTGTATGGCCAGAAGCAATAATATAAAGGATATATCCTCCAATAATTCCACCAACTAGCTGAAAGAAGACGTATGGGAGAATTAATTTTGTATCGAAACGCTTGCGTAAAGCTAATCCAACTGTTACGGCTGGATTCACGTGACAACCAGACACAGGACCAATTGCGTAAGTGAGAGCCATGAGAGTTAAGCCAAATGCCAGGGCAACTCCTAATACACCAATTTCGCTTCCCGCAAGGACGGCGCTACCTGCACCAATAAGCACTAACAATAAAGTACCGATCATTTCTGCAAAATATTTTGAAAAAGAACTATACACTTGTATTCTCCTTTAATGAATCAATGGTTACTACTCTTAAAGCTTATACGCATTTTTAAATTAAATCTTCTAAAATTTTACATTCTATTATTTTTCCCCCTATTTATGCTAGAAATTACTTTTAATGAGGGGAGAAATTTTTGAGATTTTAAGAAATTCTCCCCATCATTTAGGGGGAAGTTATGCGGGATGTGAGTACACAATTATATAAAAACTAAGGCCATTTCTCACGCTAGAAAGCCGCCAAGCTCAAAATAATATAAAATTTCCTCTAAAAATAAATACTATAAATTTTTAAAACCGAGCAAAAATTTTGGTGTGGCCAAAATAAAACAGTGGAAAGAAATATTGCAAAACTATTTCGTCATACTGTAAAGCTTGACCCCTTTTAAGAAAAAGGGGCTGAAATATGGCAAGCTATTTTAGGGAGGTAACAATTGCAATTTATTAGAAGTCAATTAATCACGCCGTTGAAGGCGCTCTAAGCGCTCATGACGTTCTTGGGCTTCTAAGGTTAAGGTTGCAATGGGGCGAGCTTCAAGACGCTTTACTCCTATAGGTTCACCTGTTTCGTCACAATATCCATAGGATCCCTCTTCAATACGTCGTAAAGCATCTTCAATTTTATTAATGAGTTTTCTTTCACGGTCACGGGCACGCAATTCAATAGTACGGTCGGTTTCATTGGCTGCACAATCTATAAGATCGGCCTCTACTTGGGGTTCTTCTTGTAAATGTGTAATTGTTTCACTTGATTCTTGAAGTAACTGTTCACGCCAAGTCATTAAGCGATGGCGGAAATACTCAATTTGTTGAGAGCTCATGAATGGCTCGTCATCCGAAGGTCGGTAGTTTTCAAGCACTTCTAAGGGCATAAAGTCTCCTCTTCTGGTGTATTGTCTTTCATCAATATAAATCTCATACATTTACTAATTAATAGTTAATTATTGGTATACTATAGGGTGCGACAAAATGACAATCAAGTCCCTAAAATTATATATAAAATTTATTTTTATAAGTGTGACTTTTAAGCCGATATCTTTTCAGCACTATTGAAAAAACTTGATTTTCTAGTGCTTGCAATTTATCTCGTTTCGTCCTAGGTAGATAGTATATAATGTATCGTGATTTAAAGAAGGAGCTTAGGAATGGATAATAATACTACTGTGAATGTCTCTGACAATGAGTTGGAGCAGAATCTAGAAAAAATGGATAGTGATAAGAAAGAAGGATCTGAAATTGAGGGGCTGGACGGACCTCAAGCAGAAACTAAGCCATCTTTGACTCTAGAAACTGAGCTTGCTACATTAAAAGATCAGTGGTTGAGGGCTATGGCTGAGACGGAGAATTTGCGTCGTCGTGCTCAAAAAGATCGCGAAGAGGCTTTAAAATATGCCAGTACTAACTTTGGTCGAGACATGTTGACTGTTGCAGATAATTTAAGGCGCGCTTTGGAAAGTATTTCAACACTTGAAGCATTACCTGACTCAATAAAGCCCCTAGTTGAAGGGATAGAATTAACGGAAAATTCTTTATTATCGACGTTTGAGCGACACGGTATAAAAAAAATTGATCCTTTAAAAGAAAAATTTGATGCAAATATGCATCAAGCTATGTTTGAAGTTGAGGATGACAGTGTGAGTGCAGGAACCATTGTCCAGGTTTTGCAAGTTGGATATATGATGCATGATAGACTTTTGCGGCCAGCTATGGTTGGGGTATCAAAAACAAAGTAAAAATAATATTTTTTTGTTAAGGTCATCAATTGACCAAAGGACTTGGAAAGAGATAATTATATATACCCGCCAAGTTTTGACACCAAACTTGATTTTTTCGGATGTTTAGATTATATTATTAGCAGACTAACGATAATGCTGCTAATTTTTTGGATAATAATTTTTAAGGAGAATACAAAATGGCAAAAGTAATTGGCATTGACTTGGGTACAACGAACTCCTGTGTTGCGGTTATGGAAGGCAAAAATGCACGCGTCATTGAAAATGCGGAAGGTACGCGCACAACCCCATCTATGGTTGCTTTTGGTGAAAATGGCGATCGTCTCGTTGGCCAAGCGGCGAAACGACAAGCGGTAACCAACCCTGAAAATACTCTCTTTGCAATTAAGCGTCTTATTGGACGTCGTTTTGACGACCCCATTACCAAAAAGGATATGGATCTTGTTCCTTATAAAATTATTAAGGGTGAAAATGGAGATGCATGGGTGGAAGGTAGGGGCGAAAAATTCAGCCCCAGTCAAATTAGTGCCCTCATTCTTCAAAAAATGAAAGAAACCGCTGAGGCCCATTTGGGAGAAACAGTTACGCAAGCTGTTATAACTGTACCTGCTTATTTTAACGACTCCCAACGTCAAGCAACGAAAGATGCTGGCCGCATTGCGGGGTTGGAAGTTTTACGTATTATTAACGAACCAACAGCTGCAGCCTTAGCCTATGGCCTTGAGAAAAAGGGCAGTGGTATCGTTGCTGTTTATGACTTAGGAGGCGGTACTTTTGACGTTTCCATTCTTGAAATTGGAGACGGTGTTTTTGAAGTAAAAGCAACCAATGGTGATACTTTCTTAGGTGGTGAAGATTTCGATGCGCGTATCATGGATTTTATTGCGGATGAGTTTAAGAAAGAACAAGGCATTGATCTACGACAAGATAAGCTTGCTCTTCAAAGATTAAAGGAAGCGGCAGAAAAGGCAAAAATTGAGCTTTCTTCTTCGATGCAAACGGAAATAAATCTTCCCTTTATTTCGGCTGACACGGCAGGGCCAAAGCATTTAAATGTGAAGTTAACACGAGCAAAATTAGAATCATTAGTTGCGGATTTGATTGAACGGACAGTTGCACCTTGCAAGGCAGCCTTAAAGGATGCAGGCTTAACAGCTGATAAAATTGAAGAAGTAATTTTGGTTGGTGGTATGACTCGTATGCCCAAAGTCATGGAAATCGTTAAATCCATTTTTGGTCGGGAACCTCATCGTGGCGTGAATCCTGATGAAGTTGTTGCTATTGGTGCAGCTATTCAAGGTGCTGTATTGCAAGGGGATGTTAAAGATGTCTTGTTACTTGATGTTACACCTCTTTCTCTAGGTATTGAAACGTTAGGGGGGGTCTTTACACGTTTGATTGAGCGCAACACAACCATCCCTACCCGTAAAAGCCAAACTTTTTCCACAGCTGATGATAACCAAACGGCTGTCACAATCCGCGTTTTCCAAGGAGAACGAGAAATGGCTGCGGATAATAAGATGTTAGGACAATTTGATTTGGTTGGTTTACCTTCTGCGCCGCGAGGTGTACCTCAAATTGAAGTGACATTTGATATTGATGCTAACGGAATTGTCCAAGTTCACGCTAAAGATAAGGCAACAGGAAAAGAGCAACAAATTCGAATCCAGGCCTCAGGTGGGCTATCCGAAGCTGATATTGAAAAGATGGTTAAAGAAGCAGAAGCCAACGCAGATAGCGACAAGCGACGTCGTGAACTTGTTGAAGCCAAAAACCAGGGGGAAGCGCTGATACACTCTACAGAAAAATCTTTGTCTGAACATGGAGATAAAGTTACTGCTGAAGAAAAGACAGCAATAGAAGCAGATTTGGCCGCTTTGAAATCAACTTTAGAAGGTGAAGATGTGGCGGAAATTCAAGCAAAAACTCAAAGTTTAGCGACGACATCAATGAAATTGGGTGAGGCTATGTATAAGGACATGCAGTCCAAAGAGGCTAACGTTGAGGGTGAATCTGCCCCGGCAGATACGGGAGAAGGAACTGTAGTCGATGCTGAATTTGAAGATGTTGAAGAAGAAAAAGAAAAGAAAAAATCTGTATAAAGTATAAGTTTGTTTTCCAAGGTGTTGTTGATGATTCAGTGATTCCTTGGAAAACATTTTGACTTTACAGGAAAAATTAATTTGTAAGTGGCCTCCGAGGAACCTATTATTTATCTTATGACTCCTGTTCCCTATTGAAGAATGAATGAAGACGTTTAATGGCAAAAGATAAAAAAGATTATTATGAATTATTGGGTGTGAGCCGCACATCTACCGAAGATGAAATGAAAAAGGCCTATCGCAAACTTGCGATGAAATATCACCCAGACCGCAATCCCAATAACAAAGAAGCTGAAGCGAAATTTAAAGAAATTTCAGAGGCTTATGACGTTTTAAGAGATGATCAAAAGCGTGCAGCCTATGATCGGTTTGGTCATCAGGCTTTTGAAAATGGTGCTGGGGGGGGAGGACATCCTGGGGCTGGTGGATTTGGTTTTGATTTTTCTGACATTATTGATGAAATGTTTGCGGGTATGGGCGGGGGGCGCCGGTCATCAGAAGTAAATTTGCGTGGATCTGATATTCGCTACAATGCTGAAATTACCTTAGAAGAAGCCTTCAGCGGAACGAATCCGCGCGTAAAATATATGACAGCTGTTTCTTGTGATTCTTGCCATGGAACCGGCGGTGAGGGGGGCGTTGCTCCTATAACATGTAGCACTTGCCAGGGGCGGGGAAAAGTTAGAACACAGCAAGGTTTTTTCACCATTGAACGACCTTGCCATACCTGTCAAGGAATCGGCCAAACCATAGAGAAACCTTGCAAAATATGTCAAGGAACGGGTCGGTCGCGACGAGAGAAAACCCTTGATGTGAAAATTCCAGCCGGCGTTGAAGATGGTACACGAATACGTGTTTCAGCTGCTGGTGAAGCTGGTATGAGAGGCGGTGAGCCGGGCGACCTTTATGTTTTTGTCAGCATCCGCCCTCATCGCTTCTTTCAAAGGAATGGGGCTGATATTCATTGTCGAGTGCCTATCATTATGACAGTAGCGGCCTTAGGGGGAGAAATTGAAGTCCCAACCATTGATGGTACGCGTACAAAACTTAAAATTCCCGCAGGAACTCAAGCCGGTCATCAATTTCGTCTCCGTGGCAAAGGAATGAATGTTTTCCGCAGAAGTGGTTCACGGGGAGATATGTATGTAGAAGTTAATGTTGAAACACCTATGAATTTAACAAAACGGCAACAAGAGCTTTTAAAAGAATTTGAATCCGATAGCAAGCAAGAATCCACGAGCCCACAATCAGCAGGTTTTTTTACCAAGATGCGTGATTTCTGGGAAGGGTCAAAAAGCTAGTCCGTCAGAAATTTTGACGTCAATTTCAAAAGACTTTTGCCTTATTCGAGGCTCCTCGACCGAGCATGAATACGACCCTTCGATACGGAAGCTATTTCTGAGTAATAGAGGGATCAATCCATCCGATATGTCCGTCCGTTCTGCGATAAACGACATTAAAATCCCCCGATTTCTTGTTTTTGAACATCATAACGGGAGATTCGCTAAGATCCATACGCATGACGGCTTCTCCAACACTTAACGTTTGGATGTCATGGCTCATTTCTGCAATGATGAGGGGTGTATCTTCGCCTTTATCTTCTTCTTCTGTATTAATGACATATTGTTGAGCGGGAAGAAGGATTTCCTCTTCTCGAGTCCGTTTTTGATCTCTTAAACGTGTTTTGTAACGGTGAATTCTCGCTTCCATTTTTTCAAGCGCCAGGTCACAACTTCTGTAAGGATCTGTATCTTGAGCATGGGCTCGCACCGTAAAGTGGCGACTCACATGAACAGAAATATCTGTTGAAAATTGATAATTATCTTTAGAAACAACAACTTGAGCTTCCAAAACATCCCCCAATTGTCGCGTGACAATACCTTTAAGAGCTGTTTCAATATGAGACTTTAGGCTTTCGCCAACTTCAATATGCTTTCCAGAAGTCGATATTTTCATGAGTTATTCCCTTTACATTGATATTCAATGACAGTAGCAAACGTCTTCGATACTGACAACACTCTATCTATCATCTTAAAGACTAAATCTTTCTCCTAGGTAAACGCGTCGAACATCTTGATGAGAAATTATTTCTTCAGGTGTCCCTTCCATCAAAACTTGACCATTATGTAAAATATAGGCTCGATCAACAATATCAAGAGTTTCTCGAACGTTGTGATCCGTAATTAAGACACCAATTCCCCGAACTTTTAAGTGAAAAATTAATTCCCGAATTTCATTCATGGCAAGAGGGTCGATTCCCGCTAATGGCTCATCTAATAACAAAAAATGAGGAGAAGTGGCGAGGGCTCGCGCAATTTCCACCCGGCGGCGTTCCCCGCCGGATAAAGAAGCTGCAGGAGATTGTCTCAAGTGGCTTATGGAAAATTCGTCCAGCAAAGCATCAATGGCAAGCTCTCGATGTTCTTGGGAAGGATCTGTAAGTTCTAGAACAGCACGAATATTCTGCTCAACGGTCATTCCGCGGAAAATAGAAGCTTCTTGAGGTAAGTAACCGATCCCAAGTCTAGAGCGACGGTACATAGGTAAATGAGTAATATCGTGTCCATCTAGCCAAATTTTTCCCATATCTGGAGAAATAAGTCCTGTAACGATTGAAAAGCAAGTCGTTTTGCCGGCTCCATTCGGACCCAGCAAGCCAATAGCTTCTCCCCGTTGGATATGAAAACTAGCCCCCATTAAAATAGGTCTTTTACCATAAGTTTTTCCTAAGTTCTCTGCGACTAAGCCGATAGGCAGAATTTGTTTGGTTGGCATAGATATAGCTTTCGTAAACCTTATTTTTTCACATAAACTTTGTTTTCTTGATCAGAAGATTTTGTAAGAATCAATGCTTGGACACGTTTTCCTTCTTCTTTGAGAGAATAATGGCCTGTTTTCATATTAAATTTGCCGTAACTTCCATCCAGTTGATTCTCTCCATTTGTTATTTTTACATTCTGAAAGATTTCAGCAATCTCACTCTCAGGCGTATATTTGGCATTTTCGCCTTGGATAATGAGATCGGGTCCACTCAAGATAATAACCTTTCCTTCCGCTTCGAGAAGGGAAACTTTTAAAGAACCAGAGGCATCTTTTTTGGTAAAATGTGCGGTAATTTTATCTGCTTTCAAAATTTTGACTTTTGAGTCATTGAGCTTTTCGGCAATTGCATTACCAGTTGCAATACATATGCTTTTTGATTGATCGTAATCCATTTGTTGGGCATATATTTTTATATTGGGTTGTTTGGACTGAGTCGGACCTGAAGTCGCCGAGGCATTGACAAGCGAAGATATGAAAAGGAGACTTCCCATAATTTGTGTAATGCCAATTTTCATTGCTCATTTTTCCCACAAGCTATTAAATGCAATTCAGTGTCGCCAATAAAGCTAATTTTTGCACCCTTTTCGACAATATGAAATCCTTTGGCTTTTATAGCTCCTGCGGGTCCATCGCCCCATACAGGGTGATTCCCATGAGCATTTCCGTGCTGACAATCAATCCATGCTTGACTTGTTTCCAAGGCATAACCTTGTGAATGAATTAATTTTACCTGCCCTTGCAGATGCATCTTATTGGTTACTTTATTAAGTATGCCGGAATTTGAGGTTAAAGTCAGGAGTTCTCCAGATTTTAAGTTCATAACCAGTTTAGGATTGGTAAGGTCGATTTCTTCGGGAGAAGATTCGTGGCCATGATCTGCGGTTATTGTGTAGGGTTGATTTTTTTTATCTGAATTTTTGTATTCAGGGTGTGTTGCTGAGTTATTGGTTTGGGAGAGGGTCGCAGATTCAACAAGAGCTGGTTTTTGTGAATGAAACCATTTTTGTGCTTGTGGCCAACAAATTAAAAGCACTAAGCCAACAAAAGCAGTGCTAGGCAGGCTATATTTGAGCCGACCAATCAGTCGACTGCGTCCCTTTAATGCCTGAATATCCTGCAACATTAATCGCGGCTTAAAATTACGTTTATATAATGTCATATTTTAAATTCCATACCCATAGTCTATAGAACTCCCATTCTGAGGAAATCATGAATATGAATAATACCACAAGGTTTGGAAGGTTGGTCTACTGACTCAACAACAAATAGACTGGTTATGGATTTTTGATTTAAGAGGGCTAAGGCTTGAGCCATGAGCATATCAGGCATAATGACAGTCGGGTTAGATGTCATCACTTCTAAGGCTTTTTGAGTCAGAAAGTCTGGTCTCATATGGCGCCGCAAGTCACCGTCGGTAATGACCCCACTTAGCGAACCTTGAGAATTAATGACGCCAATACACCCAAACCCTTTAGCGGACATTTCTAACAACACATCGCTCATAAGAGTTGTCTCATTGACGAGGGGCAGTTTGTCACCCTTATGCATGCGGTCTCCTACACGGGCTAGACTATTGCCTAAATTCCCCCCCGGATGGAAGACTTGAAAATCGTTGGAGGAAAAACCCCGTAAAGATAGAAGAGTAATAGCCAGTGCATCTCCCAGAGCCATCATCATAGTCGTGGAAGTAGTTGGGGCAAGCCCCATTGGACAAGCTTCAGGTATATTGGGTAAGGGGAGAACAATGGTTGCAACTTTTGCCAATGTTCCTGTTTCTTTTCCCGTGATCGCAATCATGGGGATATTAAATCGCCGTGTATAGGTAATAAGAGAACTCAGTTCCTGTGTTTCGCCAGAATAGGAGAGAACAATGACTAAATCCTGAGGCGTGATCATTCCTAAGTCGCCGTGGCTGGCTTCACCAGGATGGACGAAATAAGCAGGCTGTCCCGTTGAGGCAAGAGTTGCGGCAATCTTCCGGGCGACATGGGCACTTTTTCCCATTCCGCTAATTATGACGCGCCCTGTCAAAGACCTTATCATTTCGACTGCATTTTCAAAATTTTTGTTTAACGAATCGGCAAGGGCTTGAAGACCAGCGGTTTCGGTTATGAGTGCTGTTCTTGCTGTTTCGATAATTGAAGGGTGTTGAGCAAGAGTATTGGCAACAGCTTTAAGCATAAGAAATAACCTAACGCAAATATCGTGTATATTGTTAATTAGTGCACTAATTTTAAAGAAAAATCAATCATAACGAGCAAAATACTTTGCGGTATAACTGCTGTCATCAGTATTAAATAATTATTTTTTTTTAAAATAAGGGGTGAAATTCTCAGCATTTTTTGCAAGTTAGAAACCCTTTCATAACAATTAATGGTGAAAAATATCAAACTCTTCCCCGGCTGTTAAATCGAGAATGGCACGGTGGGTGAGGAAATCAAAACATCCTTTGGCTAACGCTACCTTATCTTCGCGTTCCAATAGAGTATCTAATTTTGTCTTTAGGGCATGAAGGTGAAGGACATCTGTTGCGGCATATTGGAGTTGATCTTGATTCAATTCTGCAGCTCCCCAGTCGGAAGTTTGTTCCTGTTTGGAAATTTCAACTTTTAAAAGATCTTTGCATAAATCCTTCAAACTATGTTTTTCAGTAAAAGTTCGGGTTAGCTTTGAAGCAATCTTCGTGCAGTAGAGGGGAGTAGGCATAACCCCAAGGTATTTAAAGAGAATCATGGCATCAAAACGGGCAAAATGAAAAAGTTTCGTGACTTTTGGATCTGCAAGTAAAAATTTTAAATTCTTTGCCCCTTCATACTGATTTTTAGGAAATTGAACCAAATGACAAATCCCGTCACCCGCAGACAGCTGAACCAAGCACAGTCGGTCGCGGTAGGGGCGTAACCCCATGGCTTCTGTGTCAATGGCCACTAAAGTGCCTAAATTGAGTCCGTCAGGCAAGTCGCCTTGATGCAAATGGATTTTCATTTTTTTCCTTTCCTATTGACTCTCAGCAGAAGAGATATGAGTAACTACAACTCAAGATAACCCGCAAGGGAAAGAAGATTCAAACTCTCTCAAATTATTAACCTCTATGCCACATCAAGCGTGTCTTTCTATCCTGTTACTTAAGTTTATCATACTATAGGCGATCTCTGTTTTACATAAAAGTCTCAAAGTCCTATATTTAAGAGAGAACTTCGAACAAGGTCGAGTAAAATAGTCCCTAACAAGTATTTGTTATCTTCTTGTGATAAACGATGATCCCCAGATTTAATAAAAGTACATGTTACATTATCGCTTGTAACAAGGTCGAGTAATTTTTGAGAATATATGGGGGGGACGCTGACATCATTTAAGCCGTGGAGATAACGTATAGGAATTGATAAGGGGATAGGTTGGCCTAAAATAAGATGCTTTCGTCCGTCTTCAATTAGGGACTTTGTGATTGTCCATCCTTGTATATTATATTCTGTTGCGACAATGATTCGTCCTTCCCTCATAAGCTCAGTCTTTTGAGAGGGGGTCATACTTTTCCAAATAAGTTCTTGCGTAAAATCGGGAGCGCAAGCAATTCCAACCAAACCGACAACTCTCTTGAGGCGTTGTAATGCAACCAGATGAGCGAGCCATCCACCCATACTGGATCCTACGAGAATTATATTTCCTTGGGTTATATAGTCAATAAGGTCAAGAGAGTCTTGAAGCCAATGGCTGATGGTTCCCTCTTCAAATTCTCCTGAAGATATGCCATGGCCAGAATAATCTAGGGTTAAAAATCCTAGCCCTTCTAGAGCGCACAAATTTTCTAGAAAGAAAACTTTCTCCCCATTCATATCTGAGCGAAATCCATAAAGATAAACGACTGTGAGGTTTTTTGATTGCGGGGGTGTATAACGGTAAGCTAATCGGCGATGGGACTGAGGACTTTCCAAATAGGATGGGGGATGCGACATTGTTTGCTTTTTTCCTTAAAACTATCTTTAACTATAAGCTTCTTTGTATAATTGAGCAATGTTCACATTAAAATTGATTTTAAATAAACTTATCTAAAATCCTTGTGTTTTAGGAGTTACAAGTTTAAAATATCATTTTGGAAATGAGTGAAATAATATTGATTTAACCATAATTTTAGAGATTAATGCGATGATGCACAGTTTTGGCTGGGCAAATTTTGAGAAGTGAGGAAATTATGAAGAATGCATTTTTAACTGCGTTGATGACCACGGCCATCATGGGAGCTGCTCTTGCGAATAGTCCCTCTCCGGCTTTTAGTGGTGTCTACATTGGCGGGGGATTTAATTATACTAATGAAAAGGTTACATCCAACGGTGGCAATAATGTATCTTTAAGTGGTGGCGGCATAAAAGGATTTTTGGGTATAGGTTCTGTTTTTTTTGAGGGTTTATATTTAGGTGGGGAAGTTGGCATTGGATATGACCAAATTTTTCGTAATAAAAAGAAATCTGGCATAAAAGATAATAAAACAAATTATGTTATGGCTGCTCGTGTTGGATATGCGATTAATACTTATCTACCCTTTGTAAAATTTGGATATGAGGGCAGAGCAAAATCTGGCTCCATTCGGCGAAGCGGTGTTCTTGCCGGCGGTGGGGTGGATATAGCTTTAACCAAAAACGTTTTTGTCCGTTTAGAGTATGACCATAAGTTTGGCTCAAAATCTGCCGTAATGTTTAATGGAAAACAATTGTCGTTCCGTGATCGCGCAGATACATTCTTTTTAGGGGCCGGCTATCGGTACTAAATTAAAATTTATTAAAAGGCTACAGAAAAGAGATCCAAATAGGGTCTCTTTTTTTTATAAAATGTCAATTTTTACTCAGATGTAGCTATAGATTTAGCTCGTCAACTTTCTGTTAACCATAAAGAGATATTCTAAACTCAAATTTATTAAGATTTGAGGAGATAGGCCGATGGCTATTACGAAAACGATCCAATACACGCTGTTTGTATTGGGATTTTCAATTTTACACGAAGCAAGGGCAGAATCCATTCTTGATCAAGAGGGAATTTTCGAGGATAGTGATGCTGCACCAAGCTTGGTCGAAGAGAACATTGAAAATGAAGCAGAAATTGTTGAAGTTGTTGCTAAAGTGAAAGAAAATGAGCCTCGCTTAGCAGAAAGACTCGGTAAACGTCCTCGTAAAAATTTGTCCTTAATTCATCTCCCCTCAAACGGGGGAAAAGGGCTAATCATTGATGAGACAGCCACCACGGGTGAGAATGCAAATAGACACTTACCGATAGGTATTCGCAAAGAACCAATGCAAGTTTCATACGTACAACAAATAAATCAAGCTATTCCTCACTCTGTATCTCTAGACTTTATACGTTAAGAGAGAAATCGCATTTGAAAATAGGAACTCTATAGGGTTAGCCTCCATAAAAATTAAGGCTTTGTCCTTGTAAATCCAATCTTTTAAGCTTCAGTTGCTTCAGCTAATTTAACCGCTTGATCTTCTGATGTAAGGGCATCAATCATTTCATCAAGGGCTTCGCCTTCCATAATTTGTTGAATTTTGTATAAGGTTAAGTTGATGCGATGATCACTTACGCGTCCTTGGGGAAAATTGTAGGTTCGAATACGCTCAGATCGATCTCCAGAACCTACTTGGCTTTTGCGGTTTGCGGCGCGTTCAGCGTCTTTTTTTATTCGTTCCGACTCATAAAGTCTGGCACGCAAAATTTTCATAGCTTTAGCACGATTTTTATGTTGAGACCTTTCGTCTTGTTGGGTGACCACAATCCCAGAAGGTGTGTGAGTAATTCTAACCGCACTATCGGTGGTATTGACGTGTTGTCCTCCGGCACCTGAAGCCCTGTAAACGTCAATCACAAGATCCTTTTCATCAATGTGAATATCAACGTCCTCAACTTCAGGTAAAACAGCTATTGTTGCCGCAGACGTATGGATACGACCGCTGGCTTCGGTTTCGGGTACGCGTTGTACGCGATGAACTCCTGATTCATATTTTAAGCGAGCATATACACCTTTTCCTGTGATGGAAGCGCTGGCTTCTCTCAGTCCACCGATACCCGTTTCGCTCATATCAAGAATTTCACATTTCCATCCCTTATTTGCGGCGTATCTTTGGTACATGCGTAAAAGGGCAGCTGCAAAGAGGGCGGCTTCTTCTCCCCCTGTTCCAGCTCTAACTTCCAAAATCACATTGCGTTCATCATCGGCGTCTTTTGGAAGCAGACGGATTTTAATAGATAATTCAAGTTCAGGCAATTTTGCTTTGAGTTCATGAAGTTCCGTAGAGGCTAAATCCTTCATGTCTTTATCTATTGTCGAGTCGGACAAAAGGGTTTCAAGATTGATAATTTCTTGTTCCGTATTTTTGAGTAACGAAATAGCTTCAGCAACAGGAGTAAGATCCGAATACTCTTTGGAAAGTTTCGCATATTCTTGAGGGTCGCTGACGGTACTTACGGCTAAAGCATCCCGTAATTCATTGTGGTGTTGTAAGAGCCGCTCTAGCTTCAGGGAAAATGACACAGGTTATACCCTTTGATTATTGTTTAAAAGTATTCACAAGATAATCCTTTAAGTCAGCAAATGCGACCAAATTCTGCTCTCCTGTGTCGAGATTACGTACGGTGGCCTTGGCGGTTGAAATTTCATCTGACCCCAGAAGAACTGCCGCACAAGCATTGAATTTGTCGGCTCGTTTGAGACGCTTTCCGACATTACCTGAGTAAGAAAATTCAACGATAATTCCTTGTTTGCGCAAAGTCATTGCCAATTGGAATACGGGTTCTTTGACGTCCTCCCCAACAGCAATGACGGCAATGGGGCGAGGCTGGGGGGGAATATGGTCAATCATCAAAGCAATGCGATCAATTCCCATCGCCCAACCGACTGCGGGAGTTTCAGGTCCTCCCATTTGAGCCAAGAGTCCATCATATCTGCCTCCAGCAAGAATTGCTCCTTGTGATCCTAAGTCGGAGGTAACGAATTCAAAAGCTGTGTGGCAGTAATAATCTAGACCTCGAACCAACCGAGGATTAAGTTTGTAGACAATGCCCAAAGTATCTAGTCCTCGGCACACTTGGGCAAAAATCTCACGCGAGGGTTGGGTAAGGAACTGATCAAAATGAGGGGCATCCGCGATGAGATTTTGATCTTCAGGTGCTTTCGAATCTAAAATACGCAAAGGGTTGTGTATCAACCGTGTTTGACTATCAGGAGATAACAGGTGATTCAAAGGTTTAAAGTAACTAACCAGAGCCTGTCGATAGGCATCCCGACTTTCCCTATCACCAATGGTATTAATTTCTAATACAGTTCGAGATAAGACACCTAATTGATCTAGAATTTGAGCACCCAGGGCAATTGTTTCCGCATCAACGAAAGGGTCAGCAATTCCGAGACACTCTACACCTAACTGATGAAATTGTCGGGTACGCCCTTTTTGAGGCCGCTCATAGCGCATCATGGGACCATCATAGACCATTTTTAAAGGCATCGATTGAGTAAGGCCATTGGAGATGACCGCACGAGCTACACTCGCCGTTCCTTCTGGACGGAGTGTGATACTTTCATTTCCCCGATTATCAAATGTATACATTTCTTTGCCAACAATGTCGGTCGTTTCTCCGAGTGTTCGTTTAAAGACGGATGTATATTCAAATATGGGTGTGGCTATGCGCTCATAACCAAATTTTTGGGCGTTTGCATAAGAAACATCTCGAATCCATTGATGCTTAAGATATTCTTCGCCTATCAAGTCATGTGTACCGCGAACGGGCTGTATGTTTTTTTCTGACATTTATGAATGTTCCTTCTATATTCAAGGATCATAATAGTTTTATAAGAGAAGAATAAAGAAGAAAGTTTTCAATAGGGTTACGATTATCGTTGCACATTTTTTTCGAGCATCTTGATAAAATCTATTCTCCCTTAATCTTCAATGAGCTCTCGTTTCCTTTTTTTCTTTTTATTTTGTTTCTTGAGGGCAGGGTCGGATTGTTGTGCTGGTGTAACTTGATAAAGGCAAACATCAACACCCTCTGGCGCCCAAGACATGGCTAAATTATAAGTCTTAATCAGACGAAAACGATCATGGGGAGGCAAGTTCATAACACTAATGACTTTAACATCATGATCAAGAGTGCTTAAGCGGTCCATGACAGATTTTATTAGATCCGGGGGAAAGGTGAGCCCAGAAATAAAACAAACCGTCGCGTCCGTAAGTGCTGTTTTTTGGATGGATTGATTGAGAAAATTCAAATCTCGCCCCAGGATGACGTGTTCATCTGCAGCGGCTTGTTTGCGGGCTATTTCTGCAATCGCCCAACGTGTAGGCGATAATTCAATTCCGACGCTTCGTTTAACTGGGGTTGTCATATAAACTTGCAACACTAATTTGCCCGTACCGGAGCCCAGATCATAAAAAACATCTTGTCGGGATAGTTGCAAGTCATCAAGTAAGTGAGCTGCGCTATCGTAAGGAATTTCTCCGTATTGCTCGTGTCCACCTTCTTTTCGAATTTGATCAACTTCTTCGGAAGGAATAATATATCCCCCCTTTTTTTCAAATAGCATTTCTAGGTAGGCTTTGGGGTTTGCAGGTTCAGCGAAGCATTGCAGACAATTTAGAAAAAACATTACCCATATAATGAGTCGATATCGCATTTAATTTCACTTTATTGAGTTAACCCTTCTCATAGTTTGTGAAAGTTTCTAAAAGAATGCAAGAGATCATGAGAAACAATTTCTTTATCGATTTTTTTATCAGTAATGATTATTGTTTTTTCTTCCTTCTTTTTTCTGTCTCTTTTAATTTTAACTCTTTTTCTGCCTGTTCAAGCTGATATTCCAAGGCATATTTTTCTTCTTTGTCTTTTCGTTTATCTAATATTTTATTTTTAATCATCCATTCATCATGCTCTTTTTTGGTCATCTGAACAACTCGAACACATTCAGATCCGACCCAAATAGAACGTTTACGCTTAAGCTCAACAGATACTGGAATTTTCTCATTTTTCTTTGTCGTATCTTCGATAGGTTCTTCCTCATTTTGTTCTTCTGGTGATAATTGCAAAAACTTTGCAGAAACTTGGTGTTTAGGATGAAAGATTTCGTGATGCTCTGCTAGGCCTTTGTGCCCACACATTTGGCATTGTTCATTACTAACAGATATGACTCGACCAAGTTTCCAATTCAAGTGAGGCATGACCATGTGACGCCAATGCCGTCTCCAATTTGTTTGTAACTTGTGAACATAGTGATGTTTAAACCAACAAGAAAGGTCCCAGTTCACTTGCTTTAGAAATTCAATCAAGTTTTTTAATATTTTTCTATCATCTTCATTCATTTCTCTATAAAATTTTAATACGTCGCCTTTTTTCTTATTTTTTGCAGGCTTGTCCTCATCAGTTACAGCATTTTGCTCAAAAGCTTGACCAAGCCATTTGCAGATCTCTAGCCCTTCAACACTATTAGACCAAAATTTTTCTTTGGCTTCGTTATCATCGAATGTTTTTCGCGCATATTCTAATGATTTACTCTGGATTTGACCCCATACTTGCGTTTCAACAGTTGAAGGAACCTGACGCCAACTCAAAAATTCATTTGAAGGATATGTATGCTTATACCGTCTATATGATGCAATATTATAAGAAATGTGGCCTGCAGGAACTAAATCTTTATGCTTACCTAATATGTGATGACATCCGTCACAGAGATCCCACCAACTAAAGGCATTGATATTTAGAGAAGCTATATTACGATTCCTGGGATCTTTTAAGAAAAAGTGTCGCAAATATAGATCGTAATATAATTCCGAATGAAGTTCATGTTCACGGTCTTCATAATCATTTGTCAACTTATTAACAGCACTTATACCTTCAAGATCGTTCTGGGGAAGATTTTTTAACATCCAATGGGCTCGAATAATTTTTACTCTCTCCCTAAAAAAGAACCAAAATACATGAGCAACTGTTTTTTCCCAACCCCCATATTTGAGACCGCCACTTACGAAGATACAAATCTTCCCATTCTCTGTACGAAAAAAATCCTCTCTTAAGGTTCCATCTGTAAATGATATTCGATGCCAAGGCACAAAAATATTAGCAGTATGATCCATATTCTGCAAATATACGTTGGCTAAAAGCTTGGCTTGTGTGCCAATTCTAATTACTTTTTCAGGAAAATTTGCGAGATCCTGTACACTTATTTGTGGCGGTATTACTTCATCATCGCTGTCATCGAAATAACTAATAGATTTTTTCTTTGAGATGGCTCTATTTGTTCTGGTGCCTACATCAACAGTAGAGGGAGATTGGAGATCGTCTCGAGTAGATGCGGTTGAAACAGAGGTTTGCTTACGCTTTCTACTAGTTTTAGATGTTCTTTCTTCAACCGAATTATCATCATCTACATCTGAACAATAAATAGGAGAGAAAGATAAAATGTAACTTAGGATACATGCAATAAACAAAAATTTATTTTGTAATATTTTTTGATTCACAGTCGCCACTCCCCCATACTTTTATCAATCTTAATGTGCTCTCAAATAAGAAAGATTGTCAATCTAATCACCTATGCAATAATAATGATTTTAAAACTTCTATTCATTTTTTTATTTCCTTTTTAAATTATAGCTTTGGATAAGCTTTCTTTTCCAATTCCAAAAATTCCTCTTTGCGCGGGTGGGGTTTGCCATTAAGTTTTTCATATAAATCAAGACTCACGAGGATATCATCTCGAATTTCTTTTCGGAGTCGAAAAAATTTTCCTGTCTCATTCGTCCGTTCATGGTCCAATACCTCCATTTTATAAGAAAAATCGGGTGTGACGCGAATTAAAGATTCCATTGTATAAAATATATATTTTGGACCCGAGAGCTTTGGAACTTCGTATGAACTTATATTTTCCCAGGGAAGAATATCAATTATTTTGTTATAATGAGGGGTTAGTATTTTAAATGTTTCTATTGACTTCCCGTGTGTAAAACTTTTCTTTGTCCAAAGCTTAAATTGTTCTATAGACTCATCGAGCATCTCTTGCCTGACTGCATTCATTCGTTGTTGTGCCGTTGCGGAAAGAGGGGGTGAAGCAGGAGATACAATCTCTGGAGTATCCCGGGGAATGGCTACCACGGTTTGTGCAGGCGCGCACAAGCTTAAAAATTCATCTTTCAAGGGGTGTGGTTCACCATGGAATTTCTCGTATATCTCCATACTTTCCGTAATGTCTTCTTTAATTCCCCGCACCAAGTCATACCAGTGGTCACCATCAGTGCCAAATGTGACATCTATCTGTTTGTGACGATTCCGATTCATTTTGTCATCACTTTGATTTTTTTGACGACCTTCCTCACTAAAATACCAAGTAGTGCATATCTTTTCACAAGCTTTGTCTTCTAAGCTTTTCGCTTTATTGTGAGCCTGTCTATTATCATAAAGTGGGTAAAGTGTTAAACAGGCCGTCGTTAACTGGCCATATGTTAATTCTGGTGATTTCAATAGAGCGCATTGTTTTACACATTCATCAATCATGGCTTCTCTCAATGCAAAGTTCGCTCGTTGTTCCTGCACGGGCCCGAGACCTGGTTTTTTGCCAGACTCTTCTTTACATTTTAGGGGCTCCATCTGGCGGTTTTGATGTTGGGGAGCGGGTGGTTGGGCGACTACAGGATTGGCAGGAACGGGTGCGGCATGATTCGATCCTCTATTCAGAGGAACATTTTTTGGAGCCGAAGCTTTTGTCACAATGGAAGATGGGGTTTGCTTCGCGGCATTTGATGATCTTTTCACTTGAGGAGGAGAAGCGTGTTTTACCGCGGTGGGAGCTGTTTTCAAGAGAGAAGGAGAGGCGCGTTTTGGGGCAGTAGGAGATGAATTTGCGGGAGGTATAGGGGCTTGCTGTCCTCCTTCAAATTGTTTTAATAACCCTGAAACCCCTTTATTCCTTTCGGGGGTGTCTGAAGTTTTTTCTGCCGCTTGGCCATAAAGGGATAAAAGTGAGCAGGAAGTCGGGAGAATAATAGTTTTCATTTTCATTTTTCAAACCTTTTCCAGAATTGCGATTTCAGGCATATAGTCTCAAAATGAAGATTAAGATACAACCCACTAAATGGAATAGAGGCCTGGTCGTTATTCGTTGTGTTCTGGTTTGCCATTTTTCAGGAAGTTATTAAACCTCTCTCACTGGTTTAGGGCGAAGCTGCTCACTCTTGAAACACCTAATGTTAAAGAGAGATTCATGTTTTCTGAAAAGTCCCTCTTATCTCTTCCAGTGTGGATAAGCAGCGAGGATATTCAAATTACCATTCACCCTTTTGAAGAAAAACTTCAGAAGATTAATGCTCAACTGAAAGGTTTGATTTAACCTGCTTATGATTTGAACAACCTATCAGCTTGGAATTGCCACGCTCCTTACTCATTCATTTAAAGTTGTGCTGATAAAGTTTTTAACAAAATAAAACCGCCCAAGAGTAAGGAGCGTAAGAATAAAAGAGAAGCCCCATGTAAACCAGGGCTTCCTAGTTTATTTTTGTGTTGACTTAGTATTACCCAATTTTGAGAGACGAAAGTTTTTCATTTTCGATCATAAAATGATAATTCAGGATTACTGGGCTTCCGTCAAAAGTACCAGATACTTTTATGGAAACAAGTATCTCTGGAGTGGTGTCTTGAAGCGTGAGCGGTATAAATTGAAAATTGTATTTCTCAATTGTACTTGTAAGCCACTCCTTAATAACCTGTTTTCCCTTAAATTCCTTTTTTTCATCATGCACTACAGCGTTTTCTGTAAAGCAAGCCAAGATTGATTTTATATCATGACGGTTACTTGCTTCTATATAGCTATTAATGATTTCAGGTAATATAAGTTCCTTTCTATCGCTAACAGATTTACCTAACATGCTTTTATTTTCCTCTCTATCCTTTTCAGTTGCCATTACTGGGCCTTCTAACGTACCTACTATCATTCCTAATACAGCTAAGATTGGTAAATGTTTTTTCATAATTATTCTCCTTTATCATAATTTGTTTTACGAACTTTAATTTTAAGTAGCGTTGTGTTGTTAAATAGTTGGAATTGTTCCACCATCGATCACAAACTCACTTCCCGTAATGGATGAAGCTCTTGATGAGGCAAGGAATGCAACGAGTTCTGCAACTTCTTCCGGCATGTTGGGGCGACCTAGTGGAATTCCACCCAGCATATCCATCAGTTGCTTTCTTGCCGTTTGTTCATCTGTTTTGTTTCCCTCTGCCATTCTTTGGATCATTCCTTTAGCCGCATCAGTTTCAGTAAAGCCAGGAGCTACCGTATTAACTCGAATACCCTGAGGGCTCACTTCCTTAGATAACGCCTTACTATAGTTTGTTAGGGCAGCTTTTGAAGCGGCATAGGCAAGCGTTGAATCATACAAAGGCATTGCTCTTTGAATCGAGGAGATATGAATTACCACTCCTGACTTTTGTTCGATCATTGATGGGAGAAGGTCTCGATCTAAACGAACAGCTGAAAGCAAATTTTCACTTATGCTTTGCAGCCAAATTTCATCCGTAGCCGTTTTAAATCCGCCTGTTGGAGCTGATGAGCCTCCTAGGTTATGAATGATGATATCAATGCCCTTAAAGTGTTCTAGTACTTCCTCGCTGACCTTTTTTGTACCCATAAGAGTTGAAAGATCAGCTTGAATAAAGTGGTCACCTACTTTTTCTTCAGGTATTGATCTTGAAGCAACGATAACAGTGCCGCCTCCTTGTTTGAATCGATCTGTTATAGCTTTGCCGATACCTTTTGTGCCACCTGTTACTAAAATTCGTTTATCCTTAAATTCATCAGAAAAGACTTTATATTTCCCTGGCGGGTTTGCTTCTACTTCTTGTACTTTCTGCGTTGCATATACGATAGACTGCATTGAAAAAATCGTTATTCCTATAATTGTTAAAATTTTTGAGTATCTTTCCATAATAACCTCCCTAAAAAATTATATTTACTTACCAAATATGAAAATAATAAGTACTGTGAAGTTGTTTTTAAGGCCATAATATCCAAACCTAAAAATAGTTTCCCTTCTACTTTTATTCTCAATTTCTACTCTATAAAAGGAAGGTATTTTTTATTAGATAGGAAAAACTAGAAATACTTTCCAGAATTCTGTATAATCATATGGTAGAGAAACGTGTATAGTGCTAATTATGAACCTTGATGCCATAGCCATTTTCACGAAAGTTGTCCAGTGTGGGAGCTTTACCCGAGCTGCTAAGTTTCTCAATATGCCTGTTTCTACTGTCAGCGCTAAGGTTTCTTCTTTAGAAAAAAGTCTAGGTGTTACACTTTTGCAAAGGACAACCCGCAAAATTCAAGTAACAGAGGCAGGAGAAACATACTTTAAGGGATGTGTTCAAGCATTAGAAGAGATTCAAGCAGCAGAAACTCAAATAACACGGAAACAAAAAGAACCCCAAGGAATTCTTAAAATTACCAGTTCTGTCGATATCGGAAATAAAGTACTTCCGGATATTGTTGCGAGATTCTTAGAGAAATATCAGCACATGGAAATAGAGCTCCGTATAACCAATCGTATAATTGATCTCGTTGGGGAAGGAGTAGACCTTGCAATTCGAGCAGGGGATCTTAAAGATTCAAGCCTCATCGCAAAAAAATTTATGACCGAGCAGCTTTCCCTATGGGCAAGCCCTTCTTATTTAGATAAAAATGGAACTCCTTCACACCCTTGTGAATTAAATCAACATGAATTTATCAGATATACGTTTGAAAAAGATAAGATGCTAAATTTGTCCAATGGAGGGGAAACAGTTACGGTTACACCCAAAAACAGAGTATTTTTAGATTCAACTGATGCTGCTAAAAACTTTACCCTTTTGGGGCAGGGAATAGGTTTGCTTCACGACTTTCTCTGTCATGATGAGGTTAGTGATGGCAAAATCGTAAGAATTTTACCACAGTGGCATTGGCACAATCTAACATACTATTTTGTTTTTCCTCCTCAGAGATTTATTTCACCTAAAATCCGGGCGTTTCTTAATTTCGCTGAAGAATATATGAGGACGATTTATAACAATTCTGATCAAGAGGCATAGAGCGTAGTAGATTAATAATTTTGGTTTTTGAGGAAACTTTTTGCGACCAGAAAAAGTTAACATGCTCTGCCGCTTAATCCTTACCAATTTATTATTCAATCAGCTACTGCTTTCTAATCTACGCAAGAAGAATGCGGAGGTAATATGCCACAAAATCTCACAAAATCTTTCTCAATCTCACAAAGTCCCTGAAACGCATTTTCGCAGATGTCACCACGGCCGAAAATTCGAAGCTCGTGGATGATAACTTGATCTTTCGCAAATGAATTGGAGCTTTACGATCTATCCTCCCAAACGGGTCGCCGCACTCCATACTCACTCCCAAGCCCCTTGTGCAGCGATGCAGGAAGCTTTTGAGGACAATCTCCCATTGATTGAGATTTGCGCGGGCGATTACAAAAAGCCCCTGTACATTACCCTGACTCCCAACGTTGATATGAATTACCTGAAGCGAAAGTGGTGCGTCGATTGGTGCACGTTTCATCACTTGCTGGTGAGGGAGTTTTGAGAGTTAGCCAACATTAACAAGGCTGATAAATCAGATAATTAATTATTCTTTAATTGTATATGCTCAAAATAATCTTTAGTTGGTTAGTGCCCAAGAGAGCAGCATGAAATGCCGATAGATCTTTTTGAACATACATATTTTGAAGAATACAATGTAACCCTTACAAACTTTGCTTTTTCTGATATGCCTACATCCTTACAAAAAGAAATGATGAGGCAGTGGTTTTTAAAGAGATATTGTAATCCAGTTGATAATACGCCGTATGATTCAGGTGAGGGCGGATATCAATATATATTTGGTGGCCCATTTGATGCACTTGAAACACTAAGTGACCAATTTTCGGACTTGGTAAGTGATGATTTTATTGCCGAAACTGCAAAAGAACTTGAAAAAGAGTTTGATATATATGATTGGGCATATACTGATGCGTTCCTTCAACATCAGGAAAATAGTAATGATCAATTTTATGAAATCGATGCTGGGATACAAAACAAAGATCCCTATCAAGCTCTTAACGAAAAACTTTCATCCATTGAGGCGTTGCTCAATGAGTCTTCAAGAGATAAACAATTTCAATTGACGATGGCTTTCGTATTTGTTGTTACGAATTTAGAAACTTATTTATCTGATATTTTTGTAAAAAGCATTTTTAAGCCAGAGATAGATTGCAACTCAAGAGAGAAATTTCTCAGAGCCTCAAGAAAATCTAGCGAAAAAATACGAATATCAGAAATTTTCAGACGATATGATAAAATTGATGATGAAATCAAGGACGAAATACAGAATACATCCTTTCATAATCTTCCGTTGGTAAAGAAATTATTCGCAGAAGTCCTAGATATTTCTTTTGGCAATACTCAACCACTAGAAGACTTAATAAGAAAAAGACATGATTTTATTCACAGAGGCGGCAAAGATAAAGATGGTAAAGAAATTAGCACAGATGAAAATGAAATAAGAAATTTGATCAATTTAACCAGAGAATTTACTCAGGATATTAATGAAAAGTTGCCTGATTTTTTTAGGGGCGTGTTCTGATACCCCCTACAACCCTCGCCTAAATTTCCATTTTTGACACATGAGGCAAACTCAAATTGAAAATTAATCTATCCTTCTTTTTGAAGAATTTCAAAATGCGCGCTTATACGTTGCATTTGCAACCGCGCATTTGTTGCAAGCAACACATCTTAAAAATTGAGTAAAACTGCTGCTCTAAAAGGAACAAAAAACTGGCTGAAGGGTAGGCCGCATTCTGTGTCATTTCACACCCCCAGGTGTCGCTACGTGTCGCAAACGGAAAAGCGACAAATCGAGTTTTTAGAAGTGAGGATTACAACGGGTGACAGGCTATGTATTTATTTTTGTCGCATTGTCGCGTGTGTCGCATGAATAATCGCATAGATTTCTATGGGGCAGGGGAGAGTAAATCTACACACCCTATTGGATTGAGAAGATTATGAGCCGGATATGAAAGAGTTTAAAAGTGAGAAAGATTTTTTAAACGCACTTCATCTGTGGTTAGTAAATTTAATAATTGGGAACCCATTTTGCGGCACCAGTGCGGCACCGAGATTTTTTAATGTTCTTGAAGGAGGGGTAAAACCCCTTTATTTGAATGGCTCCCCGGGACGGACTCGAACCGCCGACCCAGTGGTTAACAGCCACTTGCTCTACCAACTGAGCTACCGGGGAACACTCTCTTTTCGTAACATACCCTATCCAACTTGACAAAGGTTTTTTTGAGGAGGGATGCTCACATACTGCCCCATATTGTGCAATTTTTTCAGGTGGTTCAAGGCCCTCACAGGAAATAAATATTTTTAGACATGTTGGAATTATTTCTTGAAGCTTAAAAGGGATGCCTATACTTTTAAGAAAAGGAACTTGTTTGGATCTGCGAAATCTTATTAAGAAGGGCTAACGAAGATATGGTCGATTTGAATTCGCTTCTTTCTTCTCTCAATATTAAAGCCGATTGGGTGGGCTTACGAAGCGTTAAAGAACAAGTAACAGCAAGATCTGCCCGCAATGGAATTCTTGAACCCTTGGAAGTCGACAACGACTTTGGTGTTATGGTTGAAGTTCTCATCGATGGTCAATTTGCCTATGCAGGTACCTGTGATGTTTCTGGGGAAGGTGTGAGAGAAGCAGCCAGAAAAGCTTGTGCGCAAGCGAAAGCTATTGGGGACTATAAACTTTTTGCTTTTAGTGAGTCTGTCCGGCCCCCATCCAAGGGCGTTTACCAGAGTTTTGCCCACAAACTTATAGAGTCCTCTCAGCAGCAGAGCTTAAATGATCTTGCGATTGAATTATCTCAGCTTTTAAAAGTAAACGACCAAATTATCAACACAGAAGTCAGCTTTATTTCCATTGAACAAGAGATGGCTTTCGTCAGTTCGAACGGGGCAAATATTACTCAGAAATTCCACCAGCGAGGCATTCAATTATTGGCCACAGCGGACGTGAAAGGATCCGTTCAAACACGTACAAATGGATTCCCCGTGGCTCAAGGGGGAGATGAGTTTTATGATGCTGACCCCTTAAGATTGCAAGCTCACCGCATTGCCCAAGAAGCCATTGAATTGGCGAAAAGCGAAGAATGCCCCACAGGCATGTTTGATTTGTTGCTGATGCCCGATCAATTGTATTTGCAAATTCATGAATCGATCGGTCATCCCTTGGAATTGGATCGCATTTTGGGCGATGAGCGCAATTATGCGGGCTGGAGTTTTATTAAACCAGAAGATTTTGGCCAGCTTCAGTATGGATCAAAACTTCTTAACGTGACTTTTGACCCGACAGTTCCGGGAGAATTGGCAAGCTATCATTATGATGATACCGGTGCGCCGGCCCTTCGACATCATTTGATCAAAGACGGTATTCTCCAAAGGGGATTGGGGGGCGTTGAAAGTCAGATGCGTTCCAAATTACCGGGTGTATCTTCAGCGCGATCGACCTCTTGGAATCGTGCTCCCATTGATCGCATGGCTAATCTGAATCTAGAACCGGGCTCGTCGACTCTAGCAGAAATGATCTCAGCAACAGAGCGGGGAATTTTGATGAAGACGAATAAATCTTGGTCTATCGATGATTATCGTAATAAATTTCAATTTGGGTGTGAATATGGACAACTTATTGAAAAGGGTCAGTTAACACGGCTCGTCAAGAATCCTAATTATCGAGGGATAACCAGCTCCTTCTGGCATGGGCTAAAGATGGTGGGGGACACTTCCAACACCGAAGTTTGGGGCAGTTTCTATTGTGGAAAAGGAGAACCGAACCAAGCTATTCGTGTTGGGCATGCGACGCCGGCTTGTTTGTTTACAAATGTTGAGGTATTTGGGGGAGGGGCGTCATGAATCTAAAAAGTTGGGAGACAGTCGCTTCAAATCTTTTGAATGAATTAAAGGAAGGAGAGTCCTTGTCCCTTTCTTTGGGAGCTGAAGATTCCCTTTTTATGAGAATGACGCAAGCAAAAGTACGCCAAGTCACGCAAATTGAACAGGGGAAAGTGACACTTCATTTTTTTAAAAACAATAGAAATTTGAAGGTAGCTTTGCCTTTTACTTTTAATACCCAGAGAGATACGAAAGCAGCTCAAGAAGCTATCTTGTCTTGCCGAAATGCGGTTCAGATACTGCCGGAGGACCCTTTTATTCAACTTCCTGTTCAGGAGGGGCAATTTCATCAAGAGGCTTCAGTACTCATGGATCGCGATCATCTGATGAAAACATGCCTAGAACAGGCAAAAGGCGTAGATTTTGTCGGTCTTTTAACAGCCGGTGAAATTGTGCGGGCCAATCGAAATTCAGCGGGTTTAAATCAATGGTTTAAAACATCTACATTTTCAGTCGATTTTTCTTTGTATGCGCAAAACAATCAGGCAACAAAAGGCTTGTATGGAGGTCGACACTGGCATGATCATGAATTTCAAGCGATTATGAAAAAAAAATTGGCTCAATTGGAGCAACTGAGTAAACCCATTATGACTTTAAAAAAGGCGAAGTATAGAACCTATTTTAGCCCCAGTGCCGTTGCGACATTGATGAGCTCTCTCTGGGGATTTGCGAGTCGGGATGCTTATCAGCGGGGTCAGTGTGCGTTTAAAAAGCTTGTTGATGGAGATAAACATTTATCTCCCCATTTTTCTTTACGTGAAAATTTTACAGGGGGAGAAACACCCCCGTTTAATGAGATGGGAGAAATGCCGCCAGAGATTCTTGCTATTGTAGAAAATGGGCATTTTAAAAATCTTTTGTGTTCTACACGGTCAGCAAAGGAATACAATCTTCCCTCAAATTTTGCCTCGTCTCGGGAAGGTTTGCGGTCTCCAGAAATCTTAGCAGGTCATATTGCGGCTGAAAAAGAATTAGAAACTTTGGGGACGGGGATTTATGTTTCTGACTTGCACTATTTGAATTGGAGTGATGTCCAACAAGGAAGCATTACAGGTATGACCCGATTTGGGTGTTTTTGGGTGGAAAAAGGTCAAATTGTTGCCCCCATAAAAGACTTAAGATTTGATGAGACCCTTTATCATTTCTGGGGAACAGGGTTGGAAGGATTCACCAATAAAATTGAGAACTTTCCCTCAACAGGAACCTACTATCACCGGAGTTTAGGAATTGTCAAAGCCCCGGGAATGTTGGTTAATGACTTCACATTTGTCCTGTAATTCTCAAAATTAGACCTCTTTTTTAGGCCGCTAAGATTTCTTTGCTTTTAAGAAGAGTTTGTAATTCTCCACTTTGATACATTTCTTTAACGATATCGCATCCCCCGACAAACTCACCCTTAATGTATAATTGCGGAATGGTTGGCCAGTTGCTAAATTTCTTAATTCCATCACGAATGTTGGGATCGGTCAAAACATTGACAATTTTAAAGGGAACTTCCAGGTGCGTGAGTAACTGTACCACCACAGAAGAAAAACCACATTGAGGCATTTCAGCTGTACCCTTCATATAGAGAACGACGGGATGTTCAGTTATATACTCTTGGATTTGATTGAGTGTAGCTTGATCGGTCATAATTTAGGACTCACTTTCTATGATAGATAAGGGGGGTGTGGTCATATGGGGAAGGGAGGTTCGAATTGAAAGTGCATGAAGTTGACCTCCAACCCGCCCTCCTAAAGCTTCATAGACCATTTGGTGTTGTTGTACACGGCTTTTTGAGGCAAATATTGATGAGGTAACATGCACGGCATAATGATCACCATCGCCGGCCAAATCCTCAATTTGCAAAACTGCATCGGGAATGGCTGCTTGAATTAATTGTTTAATTTCAGAGGCTGTTATGGCCATGGGGGTTTTTTCTTTGTTTTAAAGAGTTTTTTTTAAGGGCTCTTTGTTTTGAAAAAATATCTTGAGACGCAAAACCATTTATTCCTTCTGGGATATCAAGACCAAGAACACCAAGGCGCCGAGCAACTTCTTGGTAAATTTCATTTGTTTCTTCCGGATAATCTTTCATGCCTTGTTGGTCAAGACGTCTGCCCGTTGTTAAATCTAATAAGCTAAACGTATCCGGTGATAATTCATCTGTGATCATAATTTGTGAATCCATCAGGTCAGTAGTATAATGCCGTCCGAATTCAAGAGAAAAACTAATGAGGCGTATGTTGAGTGCTAAAAATTGACCACTCAAAAAATCATTAACACGTTGAGAAGTCATAAGAATATCATCTATTTCTTCAAAACGGCTCCAACCGAGGGCGGTCAAATGTTCTGCGGCAACGATTGGGTTATTAAGGTCTTTTGATCGTAAAGTGAACTCAGGTACAGGTTTTGAAAGAAGCATTCCTTCCTCAAGGCCCAGACGTTTGGCAAATGCACCTGAGGCTACATTATGAAGGGTGACAGAAAAGGGAAGCGTTTCTGTTGCTCGAACCAGTTGTTCTCGCATATTAAGTGAGCGGATAAAATGGGTATCGATACCTAAGTCGTTAAGGCGCGTCATCATAAGTTCAGAAATACGATTATTGAGAATGCCTTTTCCGCTTATGGTATCGCGTTTCCCTTGAAGAGTCACATCATCCTTAAAATACAGGACATATGTACCAGATTCTGGGCCATCATAAAGCACTTTACGCGTTCCATCAAAAAGCTGGCGACGTCTAGGTTGAGCATAATCACTCAATAAAATTGGGCGAGAATTAAGAGTCATATATAAACCTGATTCGTTAAGACTACCATACCTATAGCAAACTCTTGAAGGAAAGACAATGAATCGTTCGCTATTTGTATACATATGGTGCGTCTAAATAAAAATTCAAGTGGGGACCTGGCAATAAAAATTATAAAGTTCTAGGCTTTCCCTTGCAGGAAAATAGGTTGCATTAAGTTAAATTTTAGTTAAAATATATTATAATTATAAATTTTTTTGGTATAAATTTTAACTTTTTGGAGGTCACTACATGTATTTGAAGTCGATATTATGTTCAATTCTTTTTCTGGTCCCCACCGTAGCAAAAATCGATTCCGTTGCTGATAAAGCGAGGATGGTGGGTGGAGTTGGCGCGCCTGTTGAGGCAGGGGCTCCGGTAAAGTTAGAAGATGCAGCCGCAGCTGTGGGCAGAATTCCAATTGATGAAAACATAAATAGTGCCATAAAGTCGACGCCGAAAACGAGATATAATCGGCAACAACGTTTTAGAAGAGGCGAGCATTTAACTCGATATCGAAACGATGATCAAAGAATGCGTCGTAGCAGATTTGATGAAATGAGTGCGAGAGAATATGAAGCACGATATGGTCATTCTCGCGCAAGAGGTTATCGTCATGCTCACCACCACCATGACGATTATTACCATGATTCATATCACAGACATACAGTTCCTGTGAGTTATATGCCTGTTACTTACGTTCCTATGATGAATGGTGGTTGCGGTACAGCTCCATGCGGTTTTGGGGGTTGTAATGAAGCTCCCGCTTGCCCTCCAGATGTCCCTGAAGAAAGAATTCAAGTATCTAAAGATATCGACGATCGATATGAATATAATGGTGAAAAACTGACATGTACAAAGTCATGCGAAGGCACCTGGCCCTACTTATCAGGTCAATTTGGAATCGTCACAAATTATGTCTATAGAGGGATATCGACTACAGTAAATCGTCCCGCGATACAGGGAGGTTTTAGAGCAAGCCAAGCCATAGATTCTGGATTTTATCTTGGACTATGGGGATCAAATGTAGAAAGTAATTTGGTAAGCATTGCTGGCCTTAATGGAAATGGTTTAGAATTGGCATATTTTGGAGGATATACATATAAGTATAATCCAGATTTAACTCTTAATATTGAGACAAAATATACGACTTATCCAAGATCTTACTATCCTCTTAGTCAGAATCCACGATTTAATACGTTTGCAGGCAATAATGAAAATTTCGATATGCTAGAATTTATTCCTGGATTGAATTATAAATGGCTGACATTCTACGTTGCAATTCAACACTCAAATGTAAGAGGATTGACTCCGAATTTGACGCAACGACTCTTCACAACTCCTACGGCAAATGGGAATACAAAAGGTTCGCTATATTTTTATGGTAAAGCAACGGTTCCCTTAACATTAGATAGTTGGAATTTCGTTACAAAAGTCTGGGTTGGATACTGGAAGATTCGTAATTATTCTCAACTGAGTTACGCACACTATGGTGTGGGTCTCTCCTATACATTACCAAAATGTTATAAAGAACTCGTTCTTTCTTTGAATCTTGAAGGCAGTTCCGCCAAAAGACGGTTTTATACCACTACGGATTTAACTTTAAAACAAATCAACAATGTTGGTACAAAGTTGACCTTTGGAGTTGAAAAAGCATTTTAAGGAAAAGCTGGTAAGCTTTTAAGACGAAAGAGAAGCCGTAACGACCTCCTTCAAAAGTATGGTTTAGTTACGGCTTTTTTTTGTTTTGAAATGCAGGGTAAATATAAAAAAAAGATAGTTGCTGAAGAAAGTGCGATTAAGTTGTTAAATTAACATTTTCCCAGTATGACCATTCAATCCAAGGAAATAAGTCTTCAAGGTTTGCCTTTTCAATTGTAGGGCCCGCCCAAATACGCAAAGAAGGGGGGGAGTACCGATGATTGCGGATATCAAAGGCGGCTTTCTCATTTGCCAGTTGCGCTTCTATCGCAAGAATAAGATTGCGGTGACGATCTTCCGGAAGAGGGTTGCCTGATTCGTCTAAAATTTCCAAACATACAGAAGTAGGCGAAATTGTTTCTGGGTCTTTAGCGAGATATCTAAGCCACGGGGTTTGGTTAACCCATTTGGCTATGGTTGCTGCGTTAACCCTACAGCGATCAAGGAGCGTAGGTAGCCCCCCAATATTTTTGGCCCAGTGGAGAGCACTCAAGCAATCTTCGGCGCTTAACAGAGAAGGTGTATTTATCACAGCACCTTGAAAAATTTCCTCAATGAGCACTTGATTATTTGTCAGACGAAAAAGGCGAGGCAGTGGCCAAGGTGGCGTGTAGTTGATTAAACGTTCCACCGCACGTGGTGCTAAAATGAGCATGCCATGTGCGCCTTCACTTCCAAGCCCCTTTTGCCACGAGAAGGCGGTGACATCTAATTTTGACCAATCTAGGGGTACACAGAATGCAGCGGATGTCGCGTCGCATAGGGTTAACCCTTCGCGGTCCTCAGATATCCAATCCAAGTGCGGAACACATACACCCGCCGTTGTACCATTCCAGGTAAAGACAACGTCTCTATCAGGCGTGTGAGCGGATAGGTTTGGTATTTGGCCAAAAGGTACAGAGTAGGTTCGTGTATCCGATATTTTAAGTTGATTTACAATATCTGTGACCCAGAGATTACCGAACAAATCCCAGCTAAAAACGTCGACTCCCCGTGTACCCAGAAAATTCCATAAAGCACATTCAACAGCTCCCGTTGCAGAGCCAGGCATGATAGCAATGCGATAATCTTCAGGAACTTCAAGAATTTCCCTGGTAAGGTCAATAATCTCTTTAAGTTTGGTTTGGCCGGCAGGTGTGCGGTGTCCGCGCCCTAATAGGGCATCATTCAACTTAGCTAAATTCCAACCTGGATGTTTGCACGTAGGCCCCGAACAGAAATAGGGAGAATTAGGACGCTTTTCTGGCTTTTTCATAGGCTAAAAGCTTTTCTTTGATATCTGCGCCCCAATGGTATTCACCAATACTGCCATTTTTTAATATGATACGGTGACAGGGTATCGCAATTGAAAGTGGGTTTTCTCCGACAGCTGAAGCGACGGCCCGCACAGCTTTTGGATTGCCTATTCGAAGGGCAAGTTCTTCATAAGAGATTGTTTCTCCATAAGGTATTTTTGTCAGTTCTTGCCATACCGCACGTTGCAAATCTGTGGATTCCATGGCTTCAAATACATCATCAATGACTTCATAACTGCCGTCGAGAGCACTATTAATCATGGCCCCAATCGTTGCATCATCTCTTACGGTTTTGGCCGAAGTGATGTTTTCTTCAAAATCATCCATAATGGTTTCCAAAACAGTTTCAGCGTCCCCTAATTCTTCGATGTCTTCATCGCTTATAAAGCCGGTCAACATTAATTGGCCAAGGCCGCCAATACCATAAACAAGCCCAACAGGGGTTTGGCATAAACCAAAAAGAACATCAGATGTCATTAAGCGCATAGGAAAGGGAACGGGTTCTCCTTCCTCTTCCATCGCTTCAATAATGTTTTGGAACATTATTCTTGCTTCATCAGGCTCCATGTTCTCAACAGCCTTCATGAAAGCTTCAAAATCTTCATCATTGGAGAGAGCATCTTTAGCTTGGGATTTCAATTTATCTTCTTTCATCTTCCTGTCCTTATTATATTAAGCAGCCACACCTTTATCGGCCGCTAGAATGGTATCAATAATTTCCTGAACAACACTATTAAGTATAGTTTCATTATCACCTTGAGCCATGATTCTAATTAGGGGTTCAGTCCCAGATTTGCGAATCAGGAGGCGGCCATCTCTAAGTTTATGTTCAGCTTTTTCAAGAATTTTGCAGACGTTTGCGTCTTTGAGAGGAGCAAAATTTGTTGTGCGAATACTTTTTAAAACTTGAGGAACGGGTACAAAAGTTTGCCCCAATTGACTTGCTTTAAATTGCTTCTGGACCAAAACACTTAATGTTTGTAGAGCTGCAATTAAGCCATCACCGGTTGTTGTGTAATCGCGCAAAATAATATGACCGGATTGTTCTCCCCCCACATTGCATCCGTGAGTCCGCATTGCTTCTAGAACATAACGGTCACCCACAGCAGTCCTAATAAGCTTTAAATTCTTGCTTTCTAGGTAACGTTCCAGCCCTAAGTTGGACATATGCGTCGCAACAATTCCTCCCCCGCGTAAATCATTATCCTCGGCCCAGGACGTAGCGATAAGAGCCAGCAGCTGATCACCATCAATTATCGCGCCGGTCTCATCAACCATCATTAACCGATCTGCATCCCCATCTAATGCAATGCCTAAGTCGGCGTTATGAGTTAAAACACTTTCCTGTAAAGCTTGAAGAGATGTAGTGCCACACTGGTCATTAATATTAGTCCCATCCGGTGAGATGCCAATGGGAATAATCTCGGCTCCCAATTCCCATAATACTTTTGGCGCAACCTTATATGCGGCTCCATGTGCGCAATCTATAACAATTTTTAAACCATCGAGTCTCATTCCTCGGGGAAACGTTGCTTTAGCAAATTCGATATAACGGCCCGTTGCATCATCAAGTCGATGTGCCTTGCCGAGGAGGGTTGAATGAGCCAGGGGCATAGATAGTGATTGATTTGGGGAAGAATTTGCTGGATCATTCCATTGTGAAATAGTAGCTTCAATGTCGGATTCTTCGTTATCAGAAAGTTTGAATCCATCAGGACCAAAAAATTTAATTCCATTATCTATATAGGGATTGTGTGATGCCGAAATCATGACACCCAAATCAGCCCTTAACGTGCGTGTGAGCATAGCAACAGCTGGTGTTGGTAAGGGGCCCAATAAAATTACATCCATTCCCATGGAAACGAAACCTGCCGTAAGGGACGACTCTACCATGTAGCCAGATTGACGGGTATCTTTTCCAATAACGACACTATGACGATGATTTCCCCGCGTAAACTTTAGGGTGGCAGCCATGGCAATCTTCATAATCATATCTGGCGTAATAGGCCAAACATTTGCCTGGCCACGAACCCCATCCGTTCCAAAGAATTGACGCATATCAGTCATATCTTATTCTGCTCATTTCACGCTTCAACAGATTCTGTTGCGGGTATGCGTGATCGCGTTTTTTTCTTACGCATATTCCCAGAAATAGGGTCTTGGGTCGGGGTAGCACCCTTTTCCATTAAAGATTTAATTTCTTCTCCGCTCAAAGTTTCAAATTCTAGTAAAGTTTTGGCGAGCAGATGAAGTTTCGTAAGTTTTTGTTTTAGTAATTTTTGCGTTTCATCAAAACAAGCGTCCAAAATTTTTCTAACTTCCTCATCGACCATTTGGGCAGTCATTTCGGAAAGAGGCTTGGATTGGGTTACAGAGTGTCCCAGAAAAACTTCTTGCTGCCGTTCGCCGTACATCTGAAATCCTAGACGATCACTTAATCCCCATTCTGTAACCATTCGTCTGGCAATTTCTGTTGCCATTCGAATGTCAGAAGAAGCCCCTGTGGTGACTTTGTCATGGCCAAAAATGAGTTCTTCAGCAATGCGACCCCCCATGGAGACCTTTAAATCAGCCAAAAGTTTGCTACGAGACATAGAAATCCGGTCACCCTCGGGAAGACGCATAACCATTCCCAACGCACGACCTCTTGGAATAATGGTTGCTTTATGGATGGGATCTGAATCTTTTGTATAAAATGCAACAATAGCATGCCCGGATTCATGGTAGGCTGTAAGGCGTTTCTCGTCTTCCGTCATGACCATGGATCGTCGCTCTGCACCCATCATCACTTTATCTTTAGCTTGTTCAAATTCATGCATGCTTACCGCAAGCTTTCCTCTACGAGCAGCAAGGAGGGCAGCTTCATTAACCAAGTTGGCTAAATCTGCCCCTGAAAAACCAGGTGTGCCCCGGGCAATAACTCTGACATCTACATCTGGAGAGAGCGGGACTTTACGCATGTGAACGCTTAAAATCTTTTCTCTTCCCGTAATATCGGGGTTGGGAACAACAATTTGACGGTCAAATCGGCCGGGACGTAAAAGAGCAGGATCTAACACGTCCGGACGATTGGTTGCTGCAACCAAAATGACGCCTTCATTCTCTTCAAAGCCATCCATTTCAACGAGCAATTGATTAAGCGTTTGTTCTCGTTCATCATTTCCACCACCAAGGCCTGCCCCGCGATGACGACCCACGGCATCAATTTCATCGATAAAGATGATACAAGGCGCGTTCTTCTTGGCTTGCTCAAACATATCCCGTACGCGACTGGCACCCACACCAACAAACATTTCGACAAAATCTGAGCCTGAAATGCTGAAAAATGGTACGTTTGCTTCACCGGCAATAGCTCTTGCCAAAAGGGTTTTACCAGTTCCAGGAGGACCTACAAGAAGAACACCTCTTGGAATTTTCCCCCCCAAACGTTGGAATTTTTGGGGATCTTTCAAAAAATCGACAATTTCTTCCAGGTCTTGTTTAGCTTCATCGATCCCAGCGACATCATCAAAGGTGACTTTTGTTTCATTTTCCGTGCGAAGCCGCGCCCGGGATTTTCCAAAGCCCATGGCTTTATTGCCGCCCGACTGCAATTGTCGCCAAGAATAAATTATAAATCCAAAAAATAGAATAATTGGTAACCAGGTAATAATCATATGGAATAGAGATGGCATTTCTTCTTCCGGTGGCCCGGCTTTCACATGAACACCCTTTTCAATTAGTTTTGGAATAAGGGTAGGATCTTGAGGAGCATAAGTTGTAAATGAATGTTCATCCTTATTTTTACCAGAGATATTGTTGCCCCGAACCATAACCTCTTTTACGCGCCCGTCACTGACGTTTGTCATAAAGTCAGAAAAAGCAATAGGAGGATTGGGTGCTCGTGCTTGTGAGCCGGATAAAATTTGAAAGACTCCCAATGCGGCAATGGCAATCAAGAGCCAAAAAAATAAATTTCGTGGGGTATTATTCACAAAAACATTCTCCTCCCCAGATTTTTATCTAGGAGTATAAGGGCTATATACTATAATTTATAGCATATGCCGCGCTTTTGAGGAACAATAAACTCATTTAAAGACGAAAAAATCAACAAGTTGAGAAATAGCCCTCAATTGGCGGGGTAATTTGTACAAGATTAGGCGCTATCCTTGTAAAATTAGGTATTTAATTAAAAACTGTTTTCAATATAAAATATCTTATTATTTCAATAATTATGTTCATTATAAAAAGACGGGTGTCATTATTCTTGTTTCAATTTATAATCAGAAAGTTGCAAAGTAGATGAAAAAAATAGCATTATTTTTCAATATATTAAGCAGGGCTATTGTTGTCATGTTGGGTTTCATGATGCCCTTATGCGCAAATGACGTGGATACCCAAGAGATTGAGAAATTTAAGAATCATTATCTTTTTAAAAAATTTATGTCTCGTGCTGAAGTTCGGCTTAATACTCTTCAAAAAGCACATATGCCCCAAGTTCAAAGCGTCTTTTACCCCTTTGGGGGCGCAGACCTCTTGTATCCGCTTCTCTTATTTCCCGATGCCAAAATTTATGTTCTCGTGGGTTTAGAAACTCTCGGGGCTCAGTTGTCAGATGAAACAATTCATTCTGCCTTTCAAAAGCTGGATTCCCTGTTACGTCGTAGTTTTTTTGTAACGTCTACAATGGCCAAATCCTTTAATAAAAATGTAGGTGTCCGTTCTATTTTGGAATTACAAATTAGACTTCTGGGAGGAAAAATTCTGGATGATGCTTCGTTGGTTTCTTCGGATCCAAACTGCTTGAACCTCACTTTTGAATGGCAAGGACAAACCAAGACTGTTTATTATTTAAAAAAAGATTTGACCAATAATTTAGATAATTTGTTTGATTTTTTGACACAACATAATGTCGTCGATGCCTGTATGTTTAAATCCAGTTCTTATTGCCCGCATCAAAAGTTATTTTCTGATTTAAAAAAGAGAATTCTTTGCCATTTTTCTTATATTGTTCAAGATGATACTGGCATACCTTTGAAGAATCTGACTGATTTTGATGTTGAAATTTTGGGGCGATATACATCTCCTTATGGAGTTGAATTTTCTGGTTTTCAACAAAATGATCTCAAGGAGATGTATGCCGAAAGAAAAAATATCCCGCCCTTAAATTTTTGTTTCGGCTATGGTTGTGGTCGGGTTCAAGCCAACTTATTGGTTGCACATCGCAAAGCATCGAATAGTGCTAACATTATGACACAAGAAGGCAAAAACGAATGAACGCCTCTTTAAAACAAGTGATTATTTATGGAACATTCCTGACTGCAATCGTTGGATGCGGCCAGAACAAAACACAACCTGCGACTCTGGGAGCAAATTCCTCTTCCCATACATGGATTTATCTAGGGGGACTTACACAAGAAATGGACTCTCCTGAAGAAACCCGTAATAAAAAAATACTTGATCAGATTGGAAAGAAATTAAATATAAAAATATTAGCTATTCCTTATTTTGATCGGTGTGAAAAGGCCAACTATAAGTTATGCTGGCTTCACTATACCCACGCACAAACCCTTGAAACCTATGACAAGATTTTAAAGGTTGTGGAAGGAGAGAAAATTTCTGGCTTTATTGGGTTTTCTAATGGAGGATTTTTTCTCAATCAACTTGCGCAACTTAGGGACTTAAAACACCCCATAATTTCAATAGGGGCTGCGGGAACGCTTGGTTCTCCCTCTTGTGCGAATACCTTGACGATGATTGTTGGAAAGTCAGAGGTTATATACCCCGTTGCAAAAAAGTTTTTTGAGGATGGGAAAAACTCATCTCTATCTCTAACGTTTATATCCCACGAAGGGGGACATATTTTCCCCCCTCAGACTGTAGAAGTTGCCTTAACGCAATATGCAAAGTCTAAATTGTAGGACTCCTGAGCATCCTCGATGCAAATGATAACGTATATAATGATTTTCCATAGGGCTCGTTTGTTAGAAGTGTCTTAAATTAGGGGGGGGAAAGAAACTGAACTTTCTTCCCTTTTACTCGTATTCTTTTACCACAACACACAGGAAAGCCAAGAAGGATGGATTCTTTCCTTTCCTATTGAGCGAAAGGTATTTAAATATTAGCATTAAAAGTTGATAAATGACTTGACCCTCGTATCTAACTCAACTAGTTTTGTTCATGAACATAACAGATCAGATTTAATCTGCAGGATACCCAATTCTATGGCAGCATTTCAAGATACGCGGGAACATACGGAACAAAAGGTTATGGTACATCTTTTGACTGAGATTGAGCGTAATCCTTCATTCACCCAACGGAGCCTTGCATCAGAACTGGGAATTGCTTTGGGATTAATGAACCAGTATTTAAAGAGTTGTGTCACAAAGGGTTGGGTTCGAGCATCCCAAGTTTCTCCCCGTCGTATTACTTATTTTCTAACTCCCGATGGATTCAAAGAAAAAAGCCATATGGTAACAAGTTATTTGGCAAGATCCTTAACATTCTTTCGCGATGCCCGGGCACAATGTGACACCCTTTTTGATGTCTGCTTACAAAAGGGGTGGACAAAAATTGCTTTTGTTGGCGAAGGGGATCTTGCGGATATCGCTCAACTTGTCGCTCAAGGCCTTAGCCTGCATGTTAAAGTTGTTTTGCCGACAGAGAATTTAAAGGCTTATGATGCCGTTTTGGTGACCGATGTTATCAATCCGCAAGCAACATACGATTTCATTCGAGGCCAAGTTGATTCAGATCGTCTTCTCACTTTAGATTTGCTTCATATATCGAGAGATTCAAAGATGCAGAAGGGGGTAGCATGAAACAGTGGTTTGTTGTGCATACGCAGCCTGCTAAAGAATCTGTTGCTCAAAAACATTTGATGGAACAAGGGTTTGATGCTTATTTGCCGAAATTTAAAAAAACCCGTCGCCATGCTCGAAAAGTTGAAGAAATTATGGCGCCCCTTTTCCCCCGTTATGTTTTTGTTGGAATTGATTTGGAAGTGGATCAATGGCGTAGTGTTCAGGGGACGCGAGGTGTTTCCTATCTTTTGTTGGCTAACAATCAACCCGCGATTGTTCCTTGTGAAATCATCCAATCGTTGAAAGGTCAGGAAAATGATGACGGCCTCGTGGCCATCAACGACATGATTTTCTTCACAAAAGGGGATAAAGTTCGTGTTTTAGATGGGGCGTTTAAGGATTGTGTCGCGGTTTTTGAAAAAATGGATGATAAGGAGCGTGTTCAGCTTCTCCTCTCTTGCTTGGGGCGTGAAGTAAATGTTTCGCTGCCCGCGTATGCGGTAGAGGCGGCCTAGGAGCGCAAAAGCTAAAAACGGCTAAAGCATAAAAAATGAAGTAATTCTTGATTTTCAGTAATGCAGCCGGTTAAATACAATATTTGCAAGTCTCGGTGTCTTTCACCCGGACTGCGGCAGCAATGGGAAAGTGTTAAATTTTGTCAAATTCTTCTATTGGTTCAGCAATCAACAAACTCTTTTCCCTTCTCACTTATAGAGAGAAAATGAAGTGGGTAGGAATTGTCGGGTTTGCTTTGTGCACATCTATGTTTGAAGTTGCGACAGCCTCCATTGTCGTCATTTTTGCACAAATTCTCAATCAGCCTGAACTTGGCCAAAAATATATGTCAATGATTGGAGTTCAAGGAACCGTGTCGCCTGGGCGAACAATATTTTATGTCGCTATAGCATTTGGCTTGGTTTATTTAATTAAAAATCTCATAGCTACCTTAGAAGTTTTTTATCAAAGTTTCACAATCCAAAAATTGAGTTATCGATTTAAGAATAAACTTTTATATCGCTTTGCAGAAACTGATTATAATTTTCATTTGACTCGCAATTCTTCTTATGGATTATCGGTTATAACAGGTGATGCAGAAATGGCTTTTACAGGAGGTATGGTAAATTTATCCAGTACTCTTTCTGAAAGTATTGTTTTTATATTTCTAATATTAACAGTTATTTACCTCAATCCGTCGTTGGCAATATTTATCTTTAGTATTAGCGTTTGCATTGCCTTGATTGTAACCAAATATTTATTTCCTCTTTTTTATCGATGGGGTCAAAAAATTCAAGAAACGTCATTACTTGCGCATCAAAATCTGACTCAATTTTTTCATGGTTTTAAGGAATTACTTTTATTTGGTAAAAAAGAAGCCTTTGTTGAAGCATATCAAATACATTCTCGCCGCAAATCAAAACTTCATGCGATCCAAACAGCAACAAACGCATTGCCCCGTATGGCAATTGAAATTTTATTCGTTGGTCTTTTTGTCGCTGTAATTACCTATTTATGCGTAGAAAAAGATACTCCACAGCAAATGATAGGGATTCTAGGGGGATATTTATATGTTGGATTTCGGTTAATGCCGGGCTTGAATCGGGTTATTAATCAGTTAAATGGTTTCAAGCTGATTATACCAAGTATTGAGCGCGTTCATCGTGAATATACCGGTGAGAATAGCCGGACCAGTTATGTCGATATTCCAGGCCTTACCTTTAAAAAAGATATATCTCTCACCAATGTGTCCTTTCAGTATCTCAATACCCAAAAAAAAGTTATTCAAGATATTAATCTGGTTATTGCAAAGGGCGAGTGCATCGGCATTATTGGAGAAACTGGGTCTGGCAAATCAACATTGGTTGATATGCTTTTAGGGCTGTTAAGGCCCGTATCAGGTGAAATTTTAATTGATGGAAAATATCCCGTTAATTCTCAGCAATGGCATAAGTTACTTGGATACGTTCCTCAAACCATTTACTTAACCGACGATACTATTGAAGCAAATATTGCATTTGGCGAACAGGCAGAATCTATAGATACAATTCGTCTTAATAAAGCCATTGATGATGCTCAGCTGCGATCTTTCATAAACAAATTACCAGATGGCTCCAAAACAATTGTTGGGGAGAGGGGAATTCGTCTTTCAGGAGGTGAGCGCCAAAGAATATCTATTGCTCGTGCTCTTTATCGTCAGCCTGAAGTTTTGATATTTGATGAAGCTACTTCCGCGCTTGATAATGATACAGAAGAAAGATTAATGAAAACCATATATGAAGTGAGTCAAGAGAGAACAGTAATTATGATTGCTCATAGACTCTCAACTCTAAAAAACTGTCATAGAATTATCATAATGGATGCCGGAAAAGTAGAGGAGGAGATTAATGGTAAAATGGCGATTCAAAGGTATGTGAGTTCCTCCAATGTTGAGAAAATAAGTGCCCAACCGATAAGAGATGTTTCTTAAAAACAATCAAGTTCAATCTTTAGAAAAAAGGGCCCATCAATCTGCTGGTCACATTGATATTTTACGAGAGTAAAAAAGAGCATTGCTTTACCCATTATGACTATTAACATATTTATACAAGCGCGGATGTCTTCGAAAAGATTTCCCGGAAAAATTTTGGCCCCTTTTAAAGGACGACCTATAATTTTTCATTTGATTAAAGCTGCTCAAGCTGTTTCTTTAGTTCAAAAGGTCGTAGTACTGACCAGTGAGCATGAATCAGACGATCCCCTGGCGTCTTACTTAAATTATTTAAGCATTCCTCATTTTCGAGGAGATCTAGATAATGTTTTTCAACGATTCCAGGATGCCTTAATTCAATTTCCTTGCGACAAATTTATACGTTTATGTGCGGACAGCCCCCTTATGGAACCTGATTTAATTCAAAAAGTAATTGAGCTGTCTTGCGATGTTGCTGACATTACTACTAATGTACATACAAGAACTTTCCCCAAGGGACTAAGTGTGGAAGTTATCAAATCAGAAACATTTTCAAATATTAATTTGAATGAAGTTGACGTCGAAGGAAAAGAGCATATTACCGCTCATTTCTATAAAAACCCTCAAAAATATAAAATTAAATCTGTTATCTCTTCCCAAGACTATCAACAAGAAAATTTTTGTATAGATGAAATAAATGACATGGAAAGGCTAACTTTACGAGGTGAAAGTTATATTTTTAATCCGGATAAAATATCTGCGAGAATGATTTAATGTCAACTATAATAAATTCTGGTGTTATTGGTTTGGGGGTTGGAGAGCAACATGCCCTAACTCTTGCTAGGCACCCACTCTCCAATCTTAAATATATTTGTGATATTGATGAAGACCGTGCGAAGAAATTTAAAAGCATTCACCAACTTAAGTGCGGACTCACGACTTTCGAATCAATGGTGGTAGATAAAAATGTTGATTTAATTTCAATTGCTTCTTTTGATGCTGACCATTATCAGCAAGTTATGAGTTGCTTAAAAAATGACAAACATGTTTTTGTTGAAAAGCCGCTGTGTCAGAGTTTGGAGCAGCTTAATTCTATCATAACGCTCTGGAATAAGAAGAAACTTGGTCTTTCTTCCAACCTTATCTTAAGATGTTCGCCCCTTTTTATGTGGTTGTTAAAGGTAATCGAGTCCGGGGCTCTAGGGGACATATATTCCTTTGATGGCGATTACTTGTATGGTCGAGTCCACAAAATTACTGAAGGATGGCGAGCGAGAACTGAAAATTATTCTGTCATGGAGGGTGGTGGCATTCACTTGATTGATTTGATGATCTTGTTAAGCGGGCAAAAACCCGTAAAAGTACAGTCAATTGCTAATAAAATCGTGACAGCCAATACGCCCTTTCGGTACCAGGACTTTCATGCGAGCACTTTCCACTTTGAGAGTGGGCTTGTGGGTCGAATTACAGCCAACTTTGGTTGTGTTCACCGTCATCAGCATGTGGTTCGTCTATTTGGAACCAAGGGAACTTTTATTTACGATGATATGGGGCCGCGTATCCATTGGAAGCGCGATGAAGAAAGCAAATCAGAATCCATTGATATTCAAGCTAAGCCGGAGAATAAAGGAGCCCTCATTCCGGAATTTCTTGAATCTATCCTGGCGGGAACAGCCGATAGTTATGCACGAAGAGAATTCGATTTAATGTCAATTGTTCTGGCAGCAGAAACGGCTCTTCGATATGAGAAACCTATAACAATAGAGTATGTAACTTGACACAAATTCAAAGAGAAATTCCATTTGGACGTCCTTGGCTTGATGATGAAGACCGGCAAGCGGTTATGGAAATTTTGAACGGTCATGTATTGACCCATGGGCCAAAGGGCAAGGAATTCGAGACAAAATTTCAACATTTTGTTGGGGGTGGCTATGCTGTTACCACTAGTTCTTGTATGGCATCCCTCCATTTAAGTGCAATACATATTGGGCTTAAGCCTGGAGATGAAGTCATCGTCCCCGCTCAAACGCATGTAGCAACAGTTCATGCCGTTGAACTCTTGGGCGCAACGCCAATCTTTGTCGATTGTGAGCTGGAGACAGGCAATATGAATATTTCATTAATAGAATCAAAGATTACACCAAAAACAAAGGCAATTTTTATTGTGCATTTTGCTGGAATCCCTATGGAAATGGATAAAGTTTGTCAAATTGCCGAAAAGCATAAACTGAAGGTTATTGAGGATTGTGCCCTTGCCGTAGGAGGTTATTATAAGAATAAGCATGTTGGTCTTTGGGGAGATATGGGTTGCTTTTCGTTTTATCCCGTAAAGCACATGACAACAGCAGAAGGAGGAATGCTGATCTCCAAGGTTGAAAAAACTGCAAAGGACATTGCCCACTTTCGAGCCTTTAGTGTGGATCGTACCTATAGTGAGCGTAAAACGCCAGGAGTGTATGATGTAAATGGTGTTGGACTTAACTATCGATTGAGTGAATTGCAAGCAGCACTTGGCTGTACACAAATCAATAAGTTGCCTGAAAATTTACGTCGTCGAAAAAAGAATTTTGACACATTGAAAGAGTTGCTTTTAAAAGGAGGAAGTGTTCGAGTTTTGGATGCGAGTCATTCTGACGTTCAAAACAGTCATTACTGTTTGGTTGCGGTTCTGGATAAAAATATAAGACACAAACGAGATGGTATTATACAATATTTAACCGATCACAAGGCGGGCTGTAGCGTTTATTATCCACATCCTGTGCCCCGCATGGCCTACTATCAGCAAAAATATCATCCGAATTTAAAGGAGTACCCTAATGCGACAGCAATTAGCGATGGCTCAATTGCTTTACCTGTAGGTCCTCACTTAGACCTAGAAGATATGCATCTTTTGGCAACCCTGTTTAAACAGGCTATCTCGTAACAAAAAATATCAAAGGAAAATGCCATGAATTCAATCAAAGATCTTAAAATAACTCTCATTGGTGGGGGTGGATTTATCGGCCACAATCTAGCTCTGTCTCTCCATAAATTGGGTGCCCAAGTGGATATTATTGATAGTTTACAGGTAAATAATCTTTATGCCTTTGGAAAAGCATCTCCAGAACTTTTGCACCGTGACTTGTATCTCAAAATTATTAATCAACGCCTCGATATGTTAAGAAATGCTAATATTTCCCTTCATCTTCAAGATGCACGTGATTATCATGCTTTAAGCCGAATCCTTACAGATATTGCTCCAGACGTTGTGATTCATCTGGCAGCTGTTTCTCATGCGAATAAGTCAAACAAAGATCCCTATAGTACCTTTGATCATAGTCTTCGGACCCTAGAGAATGCCCTCGATAATAGCCGTAGTTCCATCAAGCATTTCATCTATTTTTCGTCAAGTATGGTTTATGGAAACTTTCAAGATGCAGCTGTTACGGAAGAAACAATTTGTAATCCAATTGGAATTTATGGGGCTTTAAAATACGCAGGCGAAAAACTTGTGATTGCTTATAATCAAGTCTTTAATCTTCCCTATACGATTATCCGCCCTTCAGCCTTATATGGCGAGCGGTGTGTAAGCCGCCGGGTCGGACAAATCTTTCTCGAAAATGCGGTTCAAGGAAAAAATGTTGTCATTCATGGAGATGGAAGCGACAAGCTTGATTTTACTTACATTCAAGATTTGATCCAAGGCGTGGTAAAAATTATTGAGAATCCTGAGGCCATTAATGAAACCTTTAATATTACCTGTGGTCAGGGACGAGAAATAAGAGAAATGGCCGAAATGGTTAAAGAGAGTTTCCCTACGGTAGAAATTGAATATCTTCCCAAAGATGCTTTGATGCCTGATCGGGGTACGCTATCGATTGAAAAGGCCAAACGACTTATCGGTTATGAACCAGAGTATCCTCTTCACAAGGGTTATAAAGAATATATCAATTGGTACAAAAATTTTATGGTTCAACAAAATGGTATATAAAGACATTTGGCTTTCCCAATATTTTGAGGGAGGCGCCTATCGGTGTGAATCACCTTATAATGAACAGGAAATGCCTCAGGGATTTATTTATGCCAAGGTTCCTCTCGAAAATACCCATGATGTTAATTTCTTGATACAAAAGGGTTTTAAGGCTGTAGAGGTACTTGTTCAGTTCGAGCAAAATAAACTATTTCCTTATAAGCCTCAGGCAGAGTTTCAAATTGAGGTTTGTAGTGGAGAAGATAAAAACGATATTGTTAAAATCGCTGAAACAGCTTTCAAATTTTCTCGCTTCTCTCGAGATGAAGAGATCGTCGAGCTGACGGCCAATCAGATTAAAGCGGATTGGGTGGCTAATTACTTTGAGGGTCAAAGGGGAGATAAGATGATCGTGGCCCGTGAGGGGGAAAAAGTTGTTGGATTTTTACTGTTAATCAACAAATCAACGATTGATTTAATTGCTGTTGCAGATACGCATAAAGGCAGAGGTATCGCCTTATCATTGATCGGGTATGCTAATCAAAATATTGGGTTATTAAACGCAGGTACACAACTGATTAACAAGCCGTCTGTGAATCTATATGAAAAATCCGGATTTACCATAAAACAGTCTCATTACATACTTCATAGGCACGTTAAATAAAATGAAAGTAGCGATCTTCTCTACTCAAACGTCACATCATACGTGGTATATAAAGGAAATGGCAAAATTCTGTCCAAAGATTTTATGTGTACTGGAAGAACGAACAGTAAAGCCTACATTTTCAACACATCATGATTTTGAGAATGATAGAGAGATTTATGAACGCCAGGTGCTATTAGAAAACAATTCATCAGTTATTGCAGATTTTGCCCAAACTATCTTTGTTAAAAATATTAATCAGGTTGAAAAAGTCTCTGAATTTCAACAATACAGCCCCGATCTTGTCATCGTCTTTGGTACGGGTAAAATAAATCCACCGCTTATCGATAACTATCAGGGTAGGATTATTAATCTTCATGGGGGAGATCCTGAAAGCTATCGAGGATTGGATTCGCATTTATGGGCAATTTATCATGGGGATTACCAAGCATTGGTGACGACGCTTCATCATTTAACGGAAAATCTTGATGATGGTGAGGTGATTGCGAAAAAGCAGCTTGATTTGAGTGCGGTGTCCCATATCCGAGAGTTAAGAGCTATAAATACCCGTGCTTGTGTGGAATTATCAGTTACTGCAGTTAAAATGTATGAGACATTTGGAGAGCTTTTATCTTCTAAGCAGCGGACCAAGGGGAGATATTACTCCTTCATGCCAACTGATTTAAAAGAAAAGTGCTATAATAAATTTAATAACTATATTCAATCAAATGCTTTATGAAAAATATTTAAATCTTCTTTCTCACAATCACTTGGTAATATTCCTTTTTCACGGAGTCGTTAAGGATAATAGCTTTGCTGTGAGGAATTATAATCGCAAACACCTTTTGGACTCAGAATTCGATACTCTTTTGAAGGAGCTTAAAGCGAAAGGTAATGCTTTAAGTATGGATGAAGTGGTTCATTGTATGCAAGAAGAACGAAGTTTACCGCCCAAGTCATTTGCAATTACTTTTGATGATGGATTTGAAAATAATTACTCTATTGCAGCGCCCATTTTATCTGACTTAAGAATCCCATCTTCATTTTATATTGCTACTGATTTTATAGATAATAATAGAATGTCCTGGGCTGATCAGATTGACTACTGTATCGAAAATACGAGTGTGGAAGAAATACATGTTTCATTATTTGATACATTACAATGTCTTTCCTCTAAGGGGGATAAAATTAATTTTCTTAATAAAGTAAGAGGCGTGTTTAAAAAAGATAGAGACATATTTAAATCTAGAGAATCTTATATTCACGAAATATTTTCAGCCTGTGAAGTGGACTATACGGATTCTCAAGATGGGAGTTTGGACCAAAAGTTGTCTTGGTCACAAGTGAAACTATTGAGCGCTGATTCGAATTTTATTATTGGCGGTCATACTCATACCCATCCTATAATGTCTTTTTTATCAAACCAAGAAATTGATTTTGAGATCGATGTCTCCTTAAGAAAGATAGAAAATACTTTGGGAAAACCAACAAGGCATTTTTCCTATCCAGAAGGACTAGAGCATTGTTATAACAAAGATATTATTGAAAAGTTAAAAGAAAGAGGCATTATTTGCTCTCCTTCTGCAATGGATGGCATCAACACGATGAATGATGATCTTTTCAATCTAAAAAGGGTTTCAGTAGTATAAATGACAATTAATAAACTTTTAAGTACAAACAACTCTCCTTTAGTGATTGCGGAAGTTGGTGTAAACCATGAGGGAAGTTATGAAAAAGCTTGTGAATTAATCAAATTAGCTCAAGCAGCCGGGGCAGATTTTGTCAAATTTCAAAGCTATACACCCATTCGCTATGCTTCTTGCGAAGACCAACAGAGGCTAAAAAGAGTTTCAAGATTTGCCTTATCAAATGAAGACTTTTTAGGTTTGTCGCAATTAGCAACTAAATTGGGAATAGGTTTTCTTTCAACACCATTAACAGAAGATTGGGTAGAGGTATTAAATCCCTTTTGTGCAGCTTTTAAAATAGCCAGTGGAGATATCACTTTTAAGCCTGTTATTAAAAATGCGGCCCATACAGGTAAGCCACTAATCATTTCTACTGGGGCAGCGACAATCAATGAAATAGATCAAGCGGTTTCTTGGGTTTGCGAAGAAGTTGGGCAAGAAAATCTAAAGGACAGGCTCATTCTTATGCATTGTGTCGCGGCATATCCTACGCCAATTGAAGAGGCAAATGTTATGTCCATACCCTTTTTGAGGGATCGTTATGGGATATCTATCGGATACTCAAATCATGTCATGGGGATGGAGGCTTCCTTGGCAGCAGTGGCATTAGGGGCCTCTGTTATTGAAATTCATTTTACTGACCAGAAGGAGGGGCGGGAATTTAGAGATCACGCCTTATCCTTCGAGCCAGAAGATTTGAGAAAATTTATCGAGATGTCAAGACTGATTAAAGCATCCTTGGGCGCTTATGATAAAATTATTCAGAGTTGCGAAAAAGATATGATTCCCATGATTCGCAAAGGGGTGATAGCAGCGAGATCTTTAAAGGCGGGAGTTACACTCACTGAAGAAGATCTTATTTACGCTCGCCCCGCCACTGAGTTTAAAGCTTTGGAAATAGCTCAGTTGATTGGAAAGGTATTAACTCAAGATATCGAAACGGGATACTTGATACCGAAGGATGCGATTAAATGTGTGGCATAGCGGGATATTTTGGCTCAAAAAAGATTGAGCAGGGCGTCATCAATGAAACCTTGCACTTAATGAAAAGACGGGGACCAAATGGGCAAAAGCACTTTCAGCACATTCTTAGTAATGTAAAACGTTGTACTTTTCTTCATTCAAGATTGAGTATCATTGATTTGGATCATAGATCGGATCAACCATTTCATTATAAAAATAAAACCATTATTTTTAATGGAGAAATATACAATTACCTTGAGGTCAAAGAAAAGTTAAAGAGTTTGGGACACGAATTTCACACGGACTCAGACACAGAAGTGCTGATTCATGCGCTTGATGAATGGGGCTCCGCAGCATTGAATATCATTGAAGGAATGTGGGCATTTGCTTTATTGGATCGTCAACAAAATACCATAACACTTTCTCGTGACCCTTTTGGTGAAAAACCTCTTTATTTCTACCAACCAGAAAGAGGTGAGATCTATTTTGGCTCTGAAATTAAATACATAGCTTCTCTGACAGAAAAGAAATTCACACCCAATAACGATCATATTTGTCGATTCCTTGTGAATGGCTATAAAGCTCTTTATAAAACTGGGGAAACATTTTTCAGAGAAATACAAGAACTTCCAAGAGCCACCTGTATGCAGATGGATCTTGATGGCGCTCAAAGAAGGATACACTATTGGCACCCTAAAGTGCATATTCAACAAGATATGAGCTTTGCAGAAGCGGTAGAAGGTACCCGCGAGCGGCTTATAAACTCGGTAAAAATGCGTTTGAGATCAGATGTTCCCATCGCTTTTTGTATGAGCGGGGGTGTGGATTCTAATTCACTTATAAGTATTGCTAAACGTGTTTTTAATTATGATGTCCATGGATTTACAATTCTGAATTCAGATAGTCGCTATGAGGAACAAGATATGATTGACATAGGCGTTAAGGAACTGGGGATTAAGCACGACGGCTTTCCTATTGATTCTAGTCATTTCTTTGAACGCTTTCGAGAACTTATTTCTTATCATGATGCTCCAATCATTACGATCTCATTTTACCTGAACTGGTTACTTCAAGAGCAAATATCAAAGCTTGGGTATCATATTTCCATAAGTGGGACTGCCGCAGATGAATTGTTCTCTGGTTATTTCGATCATCATGTGATGTACTTTCATGATGTTCAAAATGATCCAATTCTATTAAAGGAAAGTATTCAAAATTGGGAAAGAGATATTGCTCCAATTGTTCGCAATCCTTATTTGCAAAATTCACATGAATTTATAAATAATCCTTTTCAAAGAAATCATGCTTATCTAAATAATCACAAATACGCTTCATATTTGCAAAATCACTGGTCAGAGCCTTTTACCGAGACCTATTTTCGAACAGGATTGTTGCAAAACCGCATGATGAACGAGCTTTTTCACGAAACGACGCCCATTAGTTTGCATGAAGATGATCTAAATGCGATGTATTATTCTATTGAAAATCGAGCTCCCTTTTTAGATCGAGACTTACTTGAATTTAGTCATTCAATTCCAACAAAGCATCTTGTTAAGCAAGGAAAAGCTAAGGCAGTCTTGCGAGAAGCCATGAGAGGGATAGTTCCAGACGCGATTCTTGATAATAAGCGTAAAGTTGGATTTAACGCACCGGTTACAGATCTTTTGCAAACAAATCAGTCTTCTGTACGAGACTATCTTCTTCAGGACAGTCCAATCTTTGACATTTTGAAGATGGAGCCTATGGCTGAGATGATTAATCAAGCAAATCACCCGAACAGCGACAGCAAATTTCTTTTCTCGTTTGTTAGTGCAAAAATGTTTCTAGAAGAATTTTCATAATGAATTATTGTCACTACTGTGTGTTACCAAACACCAGACCTAACCTTGTCATTGACGAAAGCGGTCGGTGCAATGCTTGTCAATCCTCCAATCAAAAAGTAAGTCAAATCAATTGGCAGGAACGACAGAGTCATTTTCAGCAGCTTGTTGATACTATTAAACAAAAAGCACAAGAATGGGACTGTGTCATTCCCGTCTCAGGGGGAAAAGATAGTACCTGGCAAGTTATAAAGGCTCTTGAATATGGGTTGAAACCCCTATGTGTAACATGGAGAACGCCTGCTCGTAATGCGATTGGTCAAAAGAATCTTGATAACCTCATTCAATTGGGCGTAGATCATATCGACTTTACAATCAATCCAGATGTCGAAAAAAAATTTACATTGGCAGCGTTTCAGAAAAAGGGAAGCCTTGCAATTCCAATGCACATGGCTCTATTTGGTCTGCCTCTTCAGGTGGCAAGCAAGTTTAAGATTCCGTTGGTTTTATGGGGTGAAAACTCAGGTATGGAATATGGTGGGGTCAATCAGTCGACTTTGGGAGGTAAGATGACACGAGATTGGCTGTTATCGTATGGTGTAACACAGGGAACGCTTGCGAATTATTGGGTTTCTGATCAGCTAACTTTGAAAGACTTATCCCCCTATATTTGGCCTACAGATCAGGAACTTGATTCAAGCGGGGTTACCCCTGCTTTTTTAGGGTGGTTTTTTCATTGGGATCCTGTTGAAACGTTTCGAGTTGCCCAAGAACATGGATTTGAGTCTCTTTCTGGGACTCCTAAAACCGGTTACTATAAATTTGCAGATGTTGATGATGAATTTATAATTGGGCTGCATCATTGGCTAAAGTGGTATAAATTTGGATTTACTCGCCTATGGGACAACCTATCTTTGGAAATTCGAAATAATCGAATGACTCGAGATGAAGCCATTCAAGTCATTTCAGATGTGGGAGACGAGTACCCCCAAGAAGCCATTGATAAATTTTGTCAGTGGGTAGGCATCACAGAATCATCATTTAGAGCTATGGCAGAAAAATTCAGAAATAAAGATGTTTGGACTTTTCAAAACGGCCGTTGGCGAATCAAGAATTTTCTAATACCCAATTGGATTTGGACATGAAATTTGAGCTGAAAGAAACTCCAAGGACTTATAAGGTTGGGCTCGAGAATCAAATCACCATCAAAGATATGGGGACTATTTCTCTTGAGTCTGATGAACAAGTCACTTTTATAACGCCAGGAGAAGGCGAGTATGATTTGTGTCGGAAAAGTTGGGGTTATTATGCCACCCCATCCGTGAATGATCGATTGAAGCGCTTTGGTTTTAAAACAGCCGTGGTGCGCAACTCCAAAGGTCAAGTTTATATTATGATTGTGGAAATCTCTAAAATGACAGCGTTTAAAGATTATTTGGCCGAAGAGTGTAACGAAGTTATTCAATGGCTTGATGAAGAGCCTTTGATGCGAGAGCTGTGATGTTGCGATTTTTAGCTTTTCTCGTATCCCGTCGAATTTATATTCCTTGGAGTTGGCTTGTCCGTCGCATCCTCCTTGCAAAAGGAGTGAAGGTTGGGAAAGACTTTTATATTGAAGGCATTCCCTATCTAAAGATTAGAGGGAAATCTAGTAATATTCAAATTGGAGAGAATGTTAAAATTTTTGGCCATGTTGATTTTAGAAACCGTGAAAATGGAAAAATTATTATTGGTAATGATGTTGAAATTGATAACGATTGCCGGTTTGTGGCAGCCAATAATGCAACCTTAGAGTTAAAAGATAAATGTTTTATAGGTCCTTACAGCGTCTTTAATGCAGGAGATGACATCATTATTGGTTCTTACACCATCTCTGGCGGATTTGTTCATATTCAAAGTTCCAATCATGGTATCTCAAAGAATGAGAAAATATGGCTCCAAAAGCATACCTATGGGAAGATTCTGATTGGAGAGGATGTGTGGTTAGGGGCTAATTGTACAATACTGAAGGGGGTGACCATTGGAAATGGATCCATATTAGCTGCAAAATGTGTCGTAACTAAAGATGTGTCTGCCTGGAAAATTGTAGCGGGAATCCCAGCTAAAGAAATTAGCGAAAGAACCTAAGAGTGGTTCTTTTATTTATTGAGTTTCCAGAACAGCTCCAACAAGCTCTAGACATACTGAAAACGCATTCAAATTATATTATAGTCGCTGGGAATGTCACTGTAGCTGCCTATCTTGAATCTCAAGGGATAGAATTTGTTAACTTAGATGCTGAGCTTGACTATAATGCATATTTTAATATTTCGCGTCAGGAATTTGAAAAGTTAGAAAAAGTGTGTAATGAATTAGATAAAATTATTCAAACAAGCAACCCTGTTGCCAAAAAATTTAATATAACACCTTTTTTATACAATTATTACTATCTAAAAATACTGCTTGATTATCTTAATTGGATCTATCATTGCTGTGATTTTCTTATAAAAAAATATAAGCCAAAAAATATTATTTACTTCTATAGGGCCAAACTGCAGACTAATGAATTGGAATGGCGTACAGAGGAGACTGTTGTTGGGTATGTTTTAAAAAATTGCTTTTCCCTTCTAAATATAACAGAAATAAATTGTATTAATGAAGCCAATAATAATTACGGAGTGATGCAGGATAATTACTCTAAACCTATCCATAGCATTATTTCTATATCGATGATGCAAAGAATATATAATAAAGTAATAAGAGAGATAAAAGCGATATATAACAAAAAATTTGATAAAAACTATTTTTCAATTCACCCCCTAATTTCAATATCTGTTGCTAATAAATGTAAGTTAAGAAAAATAGACATTAGCAGTTTAGCGGTTTTAAAATATCCTTATAATACCAATAATTGTATTAAAAAAAGCGATGAAATTTTTGATAAATTTCAAGAATATTTTGATAAAAATTTTGTAAAAATATTGCGTGTAAAAATCGAAAAATGTATTATTGCAAAAATAGATAATTACATAAATTATTATATCAATTCAATTAATTTGATAGAAAAATATAATCCTCGGTTTTTAGAAATGTCTGTTGGGCTTGTTCCCGAGCATAAAATTTTGGCACAAGCTTTTAAGAAAAAAAATAAAAAAGTTTTCATTCTGCAACATGGTGCAATGGGTCAACATCCCGAAAAAATGTTCTATTACGTTGATTTATTAGTGGCAACTGATTATTTAGTATATGGCCAAGGCGTCAAGAATTATATCAAAGTTCATTATCCCAATTTGCCATTAAATATACATGTTGTAGGAAATAATAAGCTTAAAGAAATTAATAGAAAATTAGAGAAAAGCGATTTATGCAAAATTTTTAATTTTAACCCAAAATTACCTACTTTTATATTCCAAATCCCAGGGGTTTTTCACCATTTCTTTTATAATTGCTTTAATTCAGAAGGTGATTTTGTAGAGTACCAGAATTTAAAGAAAATAGTAATGAAATTTGAGCAAAATAGAAATATTCAACTTATCCTTAAATTTCATAGTGACAAAAATAGTCCAAAGAACTCTATTGAATTATATATATCTAAATTAAATTTGCCGAATGTAAAAATTGTAAGGGATATTCATCTTTCTACTCTTACGAATGCAGGAGATTATTTTATAACAAATCGGCCTTCGACAGGGATGTTTGAGGCTATGTATCTAAAAAAACCAATTATTGCCTATAATTCTGTCATCAAGTTTTGGGGTGAGGATGAGACTCTAACACACTCTAGTTATTATTTTACAAAATTTGAAAATGTATTGAATTTTTTTGAGAATAAAGCATATTTAAATAAAATGTCACAAGATTATACGCTGGAATATATACAACAATTTGTGGATTCAGGCAATTTTGAGGCAAATATTGAAAGCCTATACAAGAAGTTAGTATGAGGGGGATATAAAATTGGCTGACAATATTGAACATTTACATGATGATGTCTTTGGAGCCACATTTGCTCTTTATGATCGTTAAAGAGATTGAAAAATTTATAGAGCCCTTTGAGTTACGATTTAAAAGAAATTCAATTGATCCCGGTGCGTTATGTACAGGTAAGAAGTGTTTAGATGCCGGTGGCGGAAATGGGCGGGTAAGTTTATTTATGGCCACTCATGGTGCCAAAAATTTTGAATCAATAGATATCAGCCCATTCAATGTTTAGAGCGCAAAACGAAATGATGATCTCACTAAATTTTCGGATATTATTAATGCGCAGCAATTTTCGCTAGAATTTATCCCTTTTCCTTATGAAACATTTGATTTTATTTGGTGCAATATATAATACCCCTGCCTATAAATAATAATTTTATTTTTCTAATGACTTAACGATAAAGATAGGAATAATTTTATGACGACAACAACATCTGTAGAGATAATTATTTATGAGTAAATTAGATAAAAAACCGTTTCTTGCCGCTTGGCAAATGCTTCCTTCACCCCAAGTCACTGTCGCAATGGTTAGCTTAGGATTTGACTGGGTAGTTGTAGATCTGGAGCATACATCTCTAACAACTCAGGAAGCCGAAGCAATTTTTATTGCCGCGGAAAAATATGGATGTAAACCTTATGTTAGATTACCCTTTATGGATCCTTATTTGGCACGTCGTATGCTTGATGCGGGGGCCCAAGGTGTTATTTTGCCAGTTGTTGAAGAGAGAAAATTTTTTGATCAATTTGCTTCACATTGTTTTTTTCCGCCTAAGGGCAAAAGAGGATTAGGGTTGGTACGGGCAAATTTATGGGGAGAACAATTAAAAGAGCATTTTGAAAATTTTCAACCTCAAATTATTGCTCAAATAGAAACAAGGATCGGGGCTCAAAATATTGATGAAATTATAAAATCACCTTTTCTAGACGGTGTTATGGTTGGGCCCTACGATTTGTCAGCAAGTTTGGGTAAAGCAGGACAATTTGAGGATCCAGAGTTTTTAGAATATGTAAATCACATTTTTCAAACGGCCAAGACAAATAATAAAAGTATAGGATATCATCAAGTTCAACCTGATTTGGGAGAATTAAAAAAAAGATGCCAGGAAGGTTATGATTTTGTTGCTTATGGAACTGATGTTGTGGCACTGCGTCACGCTTTAAAGGGAATAAAAACATGAAAAAAATATGCATTATACCAGCTCGTCTTGGATCTTCCCGATTTCCCGGTAAGCCATTAGCGGATGCGTGCGGAATGCCAGTTTTGATTCATATCGCAAAAAGGTGCCTTTTGAGCCAAAATCTAGACTATGTTGCCGTTGCAACATGTGATGTTGAGATTATAGATGTTTGTCAAAAGTACGGAATTCCAGCAATTATGACGAGCGTAGAACATGAAAGATGCACAGATCGTGTCAGTGAAGCCGTTGAAAAATTAGACTTTTCATTAAATGACAATGATTTTATTCTTATGGTTCAAGGAGATGAAATTCTTGTTACTCCTGAAATGCTAGATATGGTTATTGAGGATTATCAAGCTAAAACGACGTTAGTTGTGAATCTTTTATCACGTATTTATACGCAGGCAGATCATATCGATCCAAACGTCGTTAAGGTTGTTTCTTCGCCAGATCAAAGGGCACTTTATCTCTCGCGCGCGCCCATCCCTTCTAAGTATCGCGATTCACAAGCTCCAGCCTATCAACAAACAGGTGTAATTGGCTTTGCAAAATCATTTTTAGCGCACTTTAGCCAGCTCCCACAAACACCCCTTGAAAAGATAGAGTCGATTGATATGTTGAGAGTTCTTGAGCATGGATTATCTTTAAGAGTTGTGTATACAGATCAGGAGACAGTTGCTGTAGATGTTCCTTCCGATCTTGAAAGAGCTTGTGAGATTCTAAAAACAGATTCTTTAATGCGAAAATATGCTTAAAGTTCTCGTTTCTAATATTGGCTTCGGTCAAGCATCGCCAAAAGCATTGCTCCTTTTAAAGGAAAAAGTTGCTATATCGCTAAATGAAAATTCTGTTCGTTATGATGAAACACTATTAAGTGTTTTAATTCAGGATGCTGACATCCTTATCGCTGGAACTGAAAAAATATCAAGAGAAGTATTAAAACAAGCTCAGCGTTTAAAGTTAATTGCACGAGTAGGGGGCGGGGTAGATAGTATTGATCTTGAGGCGGTAAAAGAAAAACAAATCAGTATTTCCTATACTCCTGAAGCGCCAGCAAAAGCCATTCCAGAGTTTACATTAACTCTGATGCTGAATTTGATTAAAAATATTAGTCAGATTGATAGAAAAATGCATGGAGGGGATTGGCAGAGGTATATGGGAAAAATGCTCTCTTCTATGATTATTGGTATTGTGGGAGCTGGTCGGATTGGGGCGCGCCTCATCCATATTTTAAAATCACTCTATCCAGATATCCAAATTTATTTTTACGATCCTTTTGTAGACTTTGCTTCAGGGGCGACAAAAGTTGAATTGAATGCATTATTTGAAATTTCTGACTTAGTTTCTTTACACCTTCCCTTGACGGATCACACACGCAACTTAGTAGGACCGGCATTGCTTCAGAGAATGAAGCCAGGAAGCTATTTAGTTAATACAGCTCGCGGAGGCATTGTTGATGAAGAAGCTCTTTATGAGTTTCTCTCAAGCAAACATATAGCAGCTGCTGCATTAGATGTATTTAATCATGAACCTTATCAGGGGCCCTTAAATAGGCTGGAAAATTGTCTTCTAACATCCCATATTGGTTCTATGACACAGGAAGTTCGAGAAATTATGGAAAATCAGGTTAGTGAGGATATCCTTCGCTTTATACAAAATAAGCCCTTACTGAGGGCATTGCCTGGTTTTAATTTTAGGGAAAATTAGTATGAAAAAAGCTATTGTTTTTGGGGGATCTGGGTTTATAGGAAGCCATGTAGTAGACGCGCTGACAAAAGAAGGAATTCAAACAACTGTGTTTGATATCGTACCATCTGCCTATCTCAATAAAAATCAAATTTTCATTCAAGGTGATATTCTTGATTCAGAGGCAGTTTGTAGAGCAATTGAAGGCCAGGACTATGTTTATCATCTGGCAGGTCAACCAGACATAGAAATAGGCTTTCAGGAACCACAGCGCACTCTTGAATTAAATATAGTTGGGACAACTAATATATTGGAGGCTTGTCGGTACCATAAAGTAGAGCGCTTCCTTTTTGCTTCTACCATTTATGTTTATTCAAATGCGGGCGGTTTTTATCGAGTGAGTAAGCAAGCATGCGAACTGATTATCGAAGAGTATCAGAAGAATTATAATGTTAATTATACCATTCTTCGATATGGATCTCTCTATGGTCCCCGTGCGGATGATAACAACCTAATTCATAGAATTTTAAAGCAAGCTATTTTAGAAAAAAAGATTGAGATTGGCTATAGTCCCGATGAAAAGAGAGATTATATCCATGTTTACGATGCGGCTCGAATGAGCGTAGATCTTTTAGCGCCTGAGCATATGAATACCCACGTTATGTTGACAGGCCACCAACCTATTACACGGGGCGATTTGCTGGCAATGATTTGTGAAATGCTGGGGGGGAATATTGAGATTCATCAGCAACAACCGGAGATTGATCAGCTTCATGGAAGATATAAATTTACTCCATATGTCTTTAAGCCGCAAGTTTCAAAGAAAATATTGAGTTCACAATACATGGAATTTGGCCAAGGTCTATTAAATTGCATGGAAGAAGTTCATGAAAAATATATTACCTGAAAATCTTCAAGCTGTTTTTCTAGATTTTGATGGAGTTGTGGTTGAATCTACAACCATAAAAACAGAAGCTTTTTACGAGATATATCTCTCCTATGGGAGAGAGATCGCTGAGAAGGCCAAAGAATTTCATCTTGCTCATCAAGGGATCACAAGGGCTATTAAGTTTCGAGAAATTCATTGGCAATTCCTACGTAAAAAGTGTGAAATAGACGAGCAAAACAGGCTCAGTGAAAGATTTGCAGAAATTGTTTTCGCAAAAATTCTTGAGTGCCCAATGGTGGATGGAATTATGGATTTCCTTGAAACAATTTGCGCGAAAAATATTCCTGCATTTTTGTTGTCAGCCACTCCTCAGAAAGAATTAGAATTGATCTGTTGTAAACGAGGGTTAAGTCAATTCTTTAAAACTATGTATGGTGCTCCTTACACCAAAACGGAAGCTGGGGAAAGTCTTCTTAAACAATATAATCTCAACCCAGATCAGGCTATCTTTGTGGGGGATAGTCTCAGTGATTATGAGGCTGCTTCTGCTCTTGGAATTTCATTCATAGCAAGGGTAGCTAAGGGAATGACAAACCCATTTCCTGAAAGGTTACCAAGGATTTCTAGTTTTAAAGATGTAGTGATTTGAAAACAAAGACATTTAATTGCAGCCAAGATGCTGGTGCCTATTTAGCTCTTGCAGTTTCGCAAGACCTCAAAGAGCAAATTCAATCTTATGAGAGGGCTACCTGGATATTGCCAGGCGGAAACTCTATTAAGCCATTTTATCCATATTTTGCGAGGTTATCCTTACCATGGAAGAGAATTAGTTTTGGATTAAGTGACGAGAGATGTGTACCTGTTGAGCATGATATGAGTAATGAACGTCAATTGAGAGAGAATTTCTTATCATATTTAAAAAACTATGACTATCTTCCCGTGAATGATAGGCTCGTCTCAATTATAAGGTTATATCCACCTATTACCGTCTTAAGTATGGGAGATGACGGGCATGTTGCCTCTCTTTTTCCGGAGGAAGCAGGCATTTGGAAAAATGAAGGCACTGGGATATATGTTACGAAAAATCAATTCCCAAATCGCATGAGTCTTACCGAAGAAACTTTGCTGATTTCTAGAAAAATATATATTATTGTTGCAAATAGGAAAAAGAACAAATTCTTAGATCAAATAGACTTTTCGAGATTTGCACTAAATGAAATTTTCGAGAAATCAGAAATTATAAGGTGCTTAAATGATTAAAAGAATAATAAGAAACGGTTTGGCAACTCTTACCAAAGAATTGGTGCGTTTATGCCTTAAAAAAGGCTGTTTACAACAAGATGATATTGTTGAGAATTTAAGCAGCTATATCGATGTTAAAACAAAGTATGGTAAAATAACATTTTTTTGTCCGGGACAACTGCCCATTTGGAGGGCTAATACTTTCTTTGATCTAGAGCCGGAAACATTAGAGTGGATCGATTCATTTGAAAAAGAAGGGACCTTTTTTGATATTGGAGCTAACGTTGGTCTATATAGCCTTTATGCAGGAATTAAGGGGCACCAAGTTATTTCTTTTGAGCCTTATAGTGCCAATCAATATATTCTTAACAAAAATATATACATAAATAATTTGGATTCAAAAGTATTGGCGATTTCTGCAGCTCTATCCGATAAGTTTCAGTTCAGCAAATTTTATATGCAAAATATGAAATTTGGTGCAGCTGAAAATTCAGCGGGCTCTCCAATTGATTGGCAAGAAAAGGATTATGATTCTAAATTTAATCAGGGAATAATGGAATATTCGTTGGATGTATTATTGAATATACCGAATATGCCTTTCCCTAATTATATAAAAATTGATGTTGATGGGATTGAAGATAAAATATTAAAGGGCGCCCAAAAAACCTTGCAGGATAAACGTTTAAAAGAAGTTCTTGTAGAGCTTGATGAAAAACATTCTACTTATAGGAATGTTTTAGAGTTTATGCAATCAAGTGGTTTTGATTTAGAATTTAAAAAGCAAGGTGAAGTGTTTTCTGCCGGGATATATAAGGACATGTATAATCATTTATTTGTGAGAAAAAAAACCAATTCATAAAATGACCCCTGTTTATCATATAAAAAAAATTGATCAATTGGCAAATTCAGAGCACTTCAATCTTACTTATTTTCTGGGGGCAGAATATAAGATTTATCAGTTGGTAAGTGAAAGGTTTCCGCATCTTAAGCATTTACGAGTGCAAAGAGAACAAATTTGGGAGCTCGTTCGGGATAATTTGATAAATCTGGACCAGAATATTCCCAATATAAATCCCTTGTGGCTTGCAAGTGATTTGGCCGAAAATAACTTGTGTCTTGAGAATTTTACGCTATACATCCTCAACTCGTTAGCATTAATTCAAGAAACTGTGACAAAAGATGAGGACGTATTAATAATATGTGATGATGATGAACAGGTTCTACTTTATGCCAAAATCTTAAAGTCCAATGGGTTTCGGGTCAATTATTCTGTGAACTACGGCATTCTTATTAAGCGTCTGCTGGGGATGTTGTGGCAGAAAAGCATAAAAAGTGCACAAAGTCTCTATCAAATATTGTATCTAAAAACGATAAGATTTTACCAAAAAGTGCCCATTCCCCTTTCCTTAATAAAGGAAGGTGAGGTGTTATGTATTAATTGGTGCGGCCCTAATTCTTTCGCAACAGAAACACTTTTGCACAATGACAGGTATTTTGGAGATCTTCTTTCCCATTTGAAGAAGATAGGTTTGAAGGTTGTTGTTATTGGGAAGACCCTTGACTTTGTTTATCGATTTCCCGAAATTGTGCGGGAATCTCTCGTAAAGAACAAGAATACTCTCTTTTTGCAAGACTTCCTATGTATAAGAGCTGTTTTAATATCCTTTTTTCGATCATTTTTCTTTTTAAAGTATATTAAGTATTCCTTTAAAATAGGTGAGGTAAATTTATCTCCTTTATGGAAGTGGTTTTGTCTTAAAGATGCCTTAAAAGCAAGAATTCCTGCAGCACTTGAAGTGTTTTATGCCTCAAAAAAAATTTGTAAGACGATTGAAAAAGCTTTTCCTTGCGTGATTTACCCTTATGAGAATCAACCCTGGGAAAAGCTTTTATGTTTATCTTTATCGGAGAATGGATTGGGAGAAAAAGTCTTTGCATACCAACACTTTCCAATTGCGAAAGAGTACATAACTTGTTATCCGTCTCGCGCATCGATGAAAAGTAAGGCACCAACACTACTTTTAAGTGATCACAATTTTGGTAAATGGTTGAAAGAATTAAATTATCAGAATTCTATTGTGGTCGGTAATTTTAGATTTCAAAAAATGTTTCAATCTATCGAAGAAACAAGAAAATTTTTAGATCCAGTCATAAAAAATATTTTATGTTGCACCTCTATTCAATTAAATGATTCTCTTGAACTTGTCAGCAAAGTCGTCCAAATACTTGAACAACTCGATGTTACTATTCAAAAGAGCATAAGATTAGTTGTCAATTTTCACCCATTCTTGCTCAAAAATTCGCGAGAAGCGATAAGGGATTTGTTGGTTAATAAGGCATTTGAAAGTAAAATTAGTGATCTAAGTTTAAATGATCTTATTAATGATTCGTACTTGATTTTTTACCATTCGACCTCTGTTTGTTTTGACGCAAGCATGCGGGGGATTCCAGCGATATTTATAGGCTCGGACTTACGTATTAATCTGGACAAAATGCCAAATAGGGCTTTGAATATCAAAAATCGAGAGGAAGGTGTGGTCTTGCTTAACAAGCTTTTAAATGAAAAGGACTATTATGATGACATATGTAATAGATCTCGACATTTCTTTAATGCATATTATAAACCACCCAATTATCAATTAATTCAAAATTTATTACAAACCAAGTAAAGGAAATGCAAATGTTTCTTAGTAAAAAACAATATCTTAGAGAAATTCAACGTATAAGAGTATCCGAAGGACGCGATCTAATTCAGGGACTACGTTTGGATAGAAATGAGAAAGTAGATAATTGGCCAGATGACTTTATGCAAAAAGTTCTTAATGTCAAACCTAAATCTTTTTTTAGTACTTATCCTGATGTAACAGGTTTGTATAAAAAATTGGCTCGTCATCTTGATGTTCAAGAAAATCAGCTTCTCTTGTCTTCTGGTATTGACGGAGTTATCAAGACATTATTTGAAGTTCTTATTGAGCCAAATGACTGTGTAGGAGTTCTTTATCCAACTTATGCAATGTATGATATTTATTCTAAGATTTTTCAAGCAGAAATGTTTCATGTGGGATATAAAGCTGATTTAACGATTGATTGGGAGCAGTTCCAGGCATTTTTGGAAAAAAAACCAGTAATGTTCTTTCTTCCTAACCCTAATCAACCCATTGAATCCTGCCTTTCCCTAGAAGAGATGCGCAAATTAGCGACTCAATGTCATGAAGTAGGCTGTTTACTTGTAGTTGATGAAGCTTATCATTATTTTGGAGCTGAATCGTCCATACCTCTCCTACAAGAATTTGAAAATGTTGTTATCATGCGTACTTTTTCCAAGGCTTTTGGAATTCCCTCAGCTCGATTAGGGTATATGATTTCAACAATTGAAAATATGGAGCTTCTCTCGAAAACCCGATTTGCACATGAATCTAATGCAATAAGTGCAGCAATGGCTGAGTATCTTTTAGATCACTTTGATATAGTAGAAAATTATGCAAAAAAAATTAATGAGTCTAAAAAGGTAGTTAAGCATAGATTAGAAAGTTTAGGAATTAAATCTTATGGAAAGAATGGCAACTATCTATTGATGGACTTAGTAACACCCGAAAAGGCAAAAAAGTGTGTTGATTTCCTGCGAGAGCAAAAAATTTATGTTAAGGGTCCTTGGGCATCTCCTTGGGATCGATACATCACAATCACTTTGGGACCAAGTGAGATGATGAATCAATTTTTAGAAGCTATAGAAAATTTACAAAATAAATTAGCGAGTGCCTCATGAAAATTCTGGTTACGGGAGGAATGGGATATATAGGTTCTAAGATTATATCTCGTCTTGAGCGAGATAATCACGAGATCACTATATTGGATAACTTTTCAACCAATATAATAAAGCAGACTAAAGATAAAGAAGTCTTGAGGGCAGATATTGCAGATTTTGAGTCATTGAAGGTTCTGAAGAGGAGAGGAATAGATACAGTTCTGCATTTAGCTGCCCAGTCATCAGGTGCAGTCTCCTTTAAAAATCCTGAGCAAGATCTAAGGGTTAATATCCTAGGGACACTGAATATGATTCGATTGTGTGAGTTGTGGGAAATTCCTAGGATATTGTTTGCTTCATCTTTTACTGTATATGGAGATAACGCGGATCATGAAATTTTGAGTGAAGATTTGCCCTGCGATCCAAAATCATTATACGGAATTGGGAAATTGACGGGCGAGCTTTATTTAAAAGTTTATGCGGAAAAATTAGGTATTAAATGGAATGCTTTAAGAATGTTTAATGTTTACGGACCCGGACAGGATTTGTCGCGTAAAGATCAAGGTATGGTTAGCATATTCTTAAGCTATATTAAAGAAGGCAATTATGTTCCCGTTCAAGGGAGTCTTGATCGCTTTCGAGATCATGTCTATATCGATGATGTCGTTGAAGCCTGGGTTGCGTGTATAAAAAATAATGATTTTTCAAATCAGATTTTTAATGTTGGATCCGGAAAAAAGACCACGATTAAAGAATTGATTGACAAAATTATTGGTATTTATAACAAAGAAGTCATCGTTGAAACGACGGGGTATACGCCTGGAGATATGATGGGTTGTTATGCTGATATTTCAAAAATTACTCGTGATTTAGGATATTCACCAATATATGATCTTGATTCAGGGCTTCTGGCCTTTAAACAATGGGCTGATGAGGAAGGGGCTAACAAAAAATGACAGTAGCTTGTTGGATTTGCTCTCAACCAACAGTTTCTAAAATAGTTCGACTACGTTCTCAAAAAGAGGCAAATTTACAAATATGTCTTGAGTGTAATTTTGAGTTTTTTGATCATGATAATATTTTTTTGCTTGAGCAAAATCAGTTAGATAAAACACGCCTTGAATCCGCAGGGTTAGATATTCCTACTCAAGAAAAAGATTTCATTAATGGGTACAATCAATCAAAAACATATATGAATGAGTATATTAGTAAGGAAGATATTGGAGAAAATATTCTTGAGATCGGCTGCTCTTGGGGCTATTTTTTGAAACATCTTAAGGAATTTGGTTGTATACCGTATGGAGTAGAAATTAATTCCATTCGTTCAAATTTTGTTCAATTTGAATTAAATATCTTATGTTATGAAAATTTGGATAAACTTATTAACTTGGGCATAAAATTTAAAAAAGTATTTTCCTTTTATTGCCTCGAATATATTAAGGATCCTATTGATTATTTTCAGAAAATTCTTTCGCTTCTTCAAAAGGGAGGTGAAATTATTTTTATTACCCCTAATGTGCAAGATACCTTAAAGGATGTGTGGCAAAATAAGGCCTACCGTGATTTTTTCTATGATGAATGCGCAATCGCTTATTATTCAAAACAATCTATAGAAATTTTAGTTGCAAAGCTGAAAGCAAATAATTCACTCATAAAATCGTCAATAAGTGTAAAGCAAGGATATAGCATTTTTAATCATTTATATTGGAACTTTAATCAACGACCCGTTAAAGGAAATTCCCTTGTGGGAGGAGATGACATACTCAATAATTTATCCGATGATATTGATAAATCAAGCGAAGTTGGACAAAAATTTATTGAATTTTTAACAGCAATTGATAGGCAGTATAAAACACTGATCGAAAAATATGATTATGGTAATCAAATTATAATTAAAATTAACAACAAATGAAAACATGCAATTTAAAAATCCCTCATTGCTCTAAAAATTTAGGAATAAAATAATATGATCCCGTATATAAAAATAGAAAAATGGTTAAGCCCTGATCAAATTAAATATTCTGAATATTGGAATAATATTGGCAATGAGGATTTTTTTAACATTGAAAGTGGAGATTTTACAAAATTTGAGAACCATATTGCAAATCATGGATTTATAAATGATTTTGAAAGAAGTGTTAAAACTCTCAGTAAATTAGGAAAGAATGTAGAGGGAAAGGGTATAGAGCTGGCAGCTGGGTCACTATGGCTGACCTCGTACATTTTAAAAAAGTACTACAATCAAATAGTGGAATTTTATGCGCTTGAAATGTCAGAAAGTCTCTTATTAAATTTGGGGCCAAAGGTATTAAAACACTATGACGTAAACCCCGATAAATTAAAGTTCTGTATCGGATCTTTTTACGAAATTAATTTGCCTGATGAGAGTTTGGATTTTGTGGTAATGTGTCAAGCCTTTCATCATGCTGATAATCCAAAAAAGCTTTTAAAGGAGCTTTATAGAGTTCTTAAAAAGGGTGGAGTGATAATTATGATTGGTGATATTTTTATATCGAGGCTTTTATATTTAAAGTGTTATATAAATTACATTTTGTCTGTCATAGCTACTTCTCGGTTTATTCCAAAATTATTGAAAAAAAAATCTGCATTATTAAATAGGTTAAGTTTAAAAGATCTGGGGGGAGATTTTCAGGACATATATTTTCCACCACATCCTCAGCTTGGGGATCATTATCATTTAAAAAAGCAATATGAATTTTTTTTCAAAAGTAATTCTTTTAGATTTGTTAGAGTCAAATCTAGTTTAAATAATCATCTGTCGTATATTCTAATTAAAGATTAATAAATGGGAAAAAATTCTTTAGTATCAGTTGTTATTGCAACTTATAGAAGGTCTTCACTATTATCTCAAACGCTGAATTCAATCATTAATCAAACTTACCAAAATTTAGAAATAATTATTGTTGATGATGGTAGTCACGATTCAACCACCAATACAGTTATGTCCGTTGCAGATAATAGAATAAATTTTTTTTCAATACCGCATTCCGGTAGACCAGCAGTACCCAGAAATTATGGAATTTCTAAAGCAGCTGGCGAATATATTGCTTTTTGTGATGATGATGATTTATGGGATTCAGAAAAGATTCAAAAGCAAATTGATTGTTTTAATTTAAATCCTAATATAGCTCTTATTTATACGGATTATATAATATTCTCGGATAATGGGGATGTGTCACAATCAAAAAATTTACACACAAACGTTGAAAAACAGCTTTATGATAATAAGGTTGCTTTTTCGTCGGCCATTGTTCGTGCAGACGTGATCAAAAAAATTGGTAATTTTGACGAGCGTATGATCTTGAAAGCTTCTGAAGATTATTTATTTTTTACAAAACTTATGGTGTCCTTTCCCTACTTCTATCTTGAGCTTCCTTTAATGAGGTATCGTACACATGCTACAGGAATAAGCCAAATTGAGGGTTCTATTTCCAAAAAAATTAAATATTTTATTCGAATATATATTTGCATTGATGAAATATGCAAAAAATATAAAATTCCCTTTTGGAAAAAGATATTTGCCCTTTCTTATCATTTGAAAGTCATTTCGAAGCAAATTTTGTATCCCTTATATAAAAAGTGTCAAATTTTCATGAGAGGTAAAAATGTTTAGAAAAAGAGTATTAGTTACAGGAGGCGCCGGGTTTTTGGGCTCCCATCTGTGTAAGGAATTGTTAAAAAGCAATTGTGATGTATTATGTGTCGATAATTTCTTTACAGGTCGAAAAGAAAATATTTTAGACTTAATAAAAGATCCATATTTTGAGTTATTAAGACATGATATTATCGAGCCTCTTTCTGCAGAAATTGATGAAATTTATAATTTAGCTTGTCCTGCAAGCCCCGTTTATTATCAGTCAGATCCTGTTCAAACAATTAAAACAAATGTTATGGGCAGTATTAACATGTTAGAGCTAGCGAGGCGCAATGAAGCCAAGATACTCCAATCTTCTACAAGTGAAGTTTATGGGGATCCCGAAACGGAGATGCAAACAGAAGAATATTGGGGGCGTGTTAATCCCATTGGGATTCGCAGTTGTTATGATGAGGGTAAGCGCTCAGCAGAAACTTTATTCTACGATTATCATAGAGAATATGGCGTTAAGATCTGTGTGGCCCGCATTTTTAATACTTATGGCCCGAAAATGAGGCCAGATGATGGGCGAGTTGTTAGTAACTTTATAGTTCAGGCTTTAAGGGGTGATAGAATAACGGTATACGGAGATGGTTCTCAAACTCGAAGTTTTTGTTATGTTTCCGATATGATTAAGGGAATTATGTCTCTTATGGAGAAGGGGCACGCCGTGACGACCCCTATTAATTTGGGTAATCCTCAGCCAATCACTATGCTGCAGCTTGCAAGTTTAATTATGGAGATTATGGGAAAGACAGTTCAGATTGAATTTCTTCCTTTACCGCAGGATGATCCTAGACAAAGGAAGCCAGATATCTCAAAGGCTAAAGATCAGTTAAATTGGTCGCCCTCAGTAGATTTAAATGATGGCCTTAAAGAAACAATCCAATATTTTAAATCTATTCTTTAATCTTTTATATCAATTTTAATTTAATAGAATTAGGCGATAAAATTCACTCACATGACCTACTAAGTACATAAACATCAATATATATAACACCTCATGACATGCCACTTCTGGCAAATATTATGACACACATAAGTTTAACGTCTCATAAAGTCTGTCATATGAATTATTTCATTAAACACCCCCCTCAAACCTCCCTCACAAGAAGATGATAAAACATGCACCAATCGATGCACCACTTCTGCTTTAAGTAATCCATAACAACACAGGGGTATTTGGTATGAGCATAGCTAATAAAAACCCTTTTCGAAGGGTATGCCGTGCAACACCAATTCATAGGCGTGAAATCAGCATGCTCATCTTAAACCTATCTTCTGGGTAAAGAGGGGAGGAATAAAATTTAAGCAAAAACCTCTTTTATGCTTTGAAATGAGAAATTTTTTCCTCCTGTATGGCTTGTTGGACCCGGGAAATTTTTATTTTAGATCTCTCTCAGGACTCACTCTCAGTGAGAGTGTTCTATTCATCAAATAGATTAATTTTTAAAACCAAAAATCACCATTTTTAAAGATATTTTGCTTGCAACAAAGCGGAGTTGCAAAATGCAACGTGTAAGCGCGCATTTCTCAAGTGTTCGAAATGAATGATCGAGAAAGTCAAAAATTTAACTTTTTAAGTTTCATAAAATTGAAAAATTTGAAATGGGGGTTTTTAGGGGGTAAGTTACTCCCTATCAACTAAGACCCGTTCACCCGACTTTTCAAGTACTCTTTGACATGAATAATGTCTGGGTCATCTTTAAGATATTCTGGATAGACGAAGTATTCATGACGCTTCTTGATAATTAGATCTGGCAAAATGTTTTGGAGATTGGCTTTTGAAACAATCGACATTTTATCATAAGCACTGATAATCCCTTTACCTTGTTGTGCTGCTTCAATGAGACATTCCAGGGAATTTGACATACATATAGGATCTCGGCTCTGTTTGATTTCTTTGCTCATTTCCTGTAAGCCCAACCCTAAAATCCATTTCGCTTCGTCAAAGGAATAAGGTTCAGAAATTGAGAGTACAATAAAATGATGCTTTTTGAGATCCATCACTGTTTTAGGTTCTCCGTATTTTTCTAAATATCGAGGGCTTGCATATAGTTTTTTTCTAACATCATATAAGGTTCTTGAACGGTTTTCCAGGTCACGTATTCAGCTTGGGATGTTTTTAGATCATCAGGCCAGATAGAGATATCTACATCATTCAAAACAATATCTAGAACATCATTAATTCCAATGACCTCAAAAATAAGATCAGAATGCTCTTCATAATAAGTCAGAATATTATCATTGATGAGATACGCCGCAAGTGCTTGACAAGTAGCAATTCTAATTTTACGTTTATTTCCGAATTGTGTGGGCGTATAGGTACGGCTGGCAAATTTCTTTACATTTAAAAAGATGCTTTCCGTAACCCCCAGATGGTCTTCACCTTTTCGAGTCAAAGTAACGTCATTTCGATTGTGAAGAAATAAGGGGTATCCAAGATGTTTTTTTAATCCTGTTATGTTGCGACTGAACGAGGATTGGTTAAGATTCAGATAAGGAGCAGCATGCGAAATATTCCCCGTCTTAGCCACATAATAAAAGGCTTTCAGTTTTTCCAAATCTAGGGAGATGTTTCTAAGCTAAGCATTTTATCGTCTTCCTCTTAACTCACTAACAAAGAGTGATCCATTAAATACTTCCGGAAGGTGGGATTGGCTTTTTGATTACGCCACAAAGTTTGCCGAAAATCTTCATCAACTTTATCCATAAGTTCAATCACTTCATCATAAGATTGCGGGTCTGTCGGTATTATGATTTTTGTTTGATCTTCACCTACATCGATGACCTGCTCCTTTGTAAATGAAAAATGACGATATATTTCAAGATTATCATAGTTAACGTTGCTAATTGTTAAGACAAGTTGGGCTACATCCTTTTCTTCACAAAATAACAAAAGCTTCTCGAGAATTTTCAACTGGAATTGAACCATTATGATTCCTTGGAGATATGCGTCCCAACATATCTTTTCATTGAATCGAGATACATCGATACTCGCAAAGTTGCATGTCATGATTGGATTGAAATACTTTTCCTCTTCAATGTCATCTCTTGAAACAGCAAAGTCCTCTGTCAACTCCAAACTCATTTCACAAACTAAATTATGATCGAAGTCCCGCGCTCTAAAAATATAGAGGCTCGATGCAATCTTCATACAATCAAACAAAAGCGTTCCGATGGGAGAAGCTTCTAAGTTATAATCGATTTTCTCAACTTGTTTGAATAGAGAATCTTTTGAAATGAGATCAGAGTTGCTAATAACTAATTTGAGCATGGTTTGTCTCTCCATTTTTAAGTTTCTGTTTTTATGGTTGCGCTTATTCTCTAAATCTTAGAATTACCTTTTGTAATAATTAGGGAATCAAATATTCAGTGCTTCTTAATTTTGTTCTCATCTGATGGTTTGACCCATTGTAAATCATTACGGAAACCGCATGGCTTGTAAATAAAATTTAAATACACTATAATATTGCATAAATATACATGTTAAAGGGAAATGGCATGTTTGAAGCCAAAAAAAATTATAAATTTTTAATGGATATATTGGGATATAAGGCAACAAAGTTTAAATTGCCCATGAAAAACTTTATAGAGCAGTATGTCGCGGATAGAATTATGAATCTTTCCACTCCGTTCATTAAGACTTATATTTGTCTATTCACAAAGAGAGGATGTTCTCAACTAAGAGGGTTTTAATGTTATAAGAGGGTTTTAATGTTAAAAATAAAAACAATTCTAACCGCAACAATTGGAAATGCCATTGTATACTATGATATGACTCTTTACGGCTTCTTTGCTGCTTTTCTCTCCCCCTTGTTTTTTCCAGTTGACAACTTACTTACTTCTCAACTTGCAAGCCTTGGAGTTTTTGCGGCTGGTTTTATGGCAAGACCATTTGGGGGGCTAATCTTTGGGCATATTGGCGATCGTTACGGTCGAAAAAAGGCATTGGTTATAGCCATTCTTTTAGTAACTATTCCCACAACAATTATTGGAATTCTACCAACTTATTCTTCCATTGGTATTTTAGCGCCCATTACTCTAGTTTTGTGCAAACTTATGCAAGGAATCTGCACAGGTGGGGAGTATAGTGGAGCGGCAATTTTCTTATCCGAACATCATAGAGGGCATGGGGAAGCGCTTGCCGGAAGCATTCTTCCGGCCTCTAGCATTGTGGGTGCTATTCTAGGCACAAGCCTTGGGGGTTTGTGCATCCTGTCGGAAATGCCAACCTGGGCATGGCGCATTCCCTTTTTGTTAGGTGGTGTTTTCGGTATTATCGGCTATTTTCTCAGAAGCGCTCTTATAGAAAGCCCTGAATTTGTAGCGACTCAAACAGAAAATCATTTAGTTAAACTTCCTATTTTTCAAGTTATTAAGCAGGATAAACGAGCATTTTTTTGCGCATTTGGGATTTCAACTTATAATATTGTCCTGTTTTACATTCCCGTTGTTTATATTGCTCAATTTATGCTACCCAAAGAAGCTCTGGCTTCTTCGGGTATGTTCTTGAACACAGGCTTAATGATATTGCTCATTGTCCTTCTCCCCCTGATGGGATTTGTATCGGATCGCTTTGGCAAAGAACGGGTTATGATATTTTCTGCTATCACAAGCTTTGTTTTATCTTTCCCCTTATTCCTCTTTTTAAATTACGAAAATTCTTTAACCAACGTATTTATCGTCCTGATTATTTTTGGTTTCCTTATGAGTGCTTCTGTTGCTCCCAGTGTTTCCTTTCTCCCAGCATTATTTCCTATTCAAGAGCGATATAGCGCTATGGCGATGTCTATTGGTTTAGGAGAAGCTTTGGGAGGAACAACGCCTCTTGTGTGTCATGGATTTGTTACAGCTATGGGAACTCCTATTGCCCCGGCTTTTTATCTTATGATTTGCAGTTTTTTTGGATGGTTGGCTGTTAAATATTCAATAAATCAAAGATCTAAGATCTATGAAATAGAAAACACTCAAGAGATTCATTCAGTTTTCATGAAGAAGCAGACTTTAAGGAATGTAGGATGAGAGAGCCCAACCCCCGCATTAACTGGAATCGATTAACAGCCTTTTATCAAACAGCACGTTTTGGCAATATAAAGCATGCCTGCGCAAAGTTGAATATTGACCAATCAACCCTCAGTCGTACAATTCAATCTTTTGAGGAAAGCCTTGGCTTTAAATTGTTCAGTCGTGTTCCTCAAGGCGTTGTCATGACAAAACAAGGAGAAATATTATTTAAGGTCGTTGAAAAAGTATTGTTTGATGTTGAGGTGGCTCTCACAATGGCCAAAGAAGAAGGAGAAGTTCCTAAAGGAACACTAACCGTGGCAACAACTGTCGCTTTAGCTACTCTATGGCTCGTACAAATGATGCCTGGGTTTTTAGAAAAATACACAGATATTGAGCTTTACATCATTGGGGATGATGAAAGACTTAATTTAAAAGCACGTGAAGCTGATGTCCTTATTTCTCCCTACATTAAGGACTCACCTGATCTTATACAAACCTATCTTTTTTCTTGTAATCTTCAACTCTACGCAAGTCCGGAATATCTTGAAAAATTTGGTTGTCCTCAAACGATTGATGACCTAAATGATCACCGCCTGATTACCTTTGGAACAAATACCATAAGACCCTATAGTGATATCGATTGGTTGTTACGTGTCGGATTGCCTTCTGGAGTAGTCCGTAAGCCGTATCTTAGTATTAATTCATCGAAAGGCGCCAGCCAACTTGCTGAGCAAGGGCTTGGGATTGTTGCCCTTTCGGATGAGTTCCCTCAAATTAAAGAGTTGAATCTTGTCAAGATTTTACCAGATATTCAAGGACCTATTATTGACCTATATTATATTTATCCCCAAATTTTACAAAACTCTAAGCGCGTAAAGGTGTTTGGTGAATATCTCGAAGAGCATATTCCCTTAGAGCATCGAAAAACTCCAAATTACACTTCTTCTCAAAACTCATAACAAATTACCCTGATATGTTCGATAGTGTCCCTTTGAAGCAATCATCGCTTTCTTCATTTTCGTTTAAGCAATTTCAGAATTAGGACATAGTGTCGCGGATGGAGTTGTCTTTCTTCTTAGTCCTATGATTAATTTTCACCTAAAAGATATTTTTAATAAATTGATTTACCAAGATAATATTCACAACTCAGTCTCTATAGCCCCCTACATTAACAACAAAAGACCTTCGTTACGGCTTATTTAATCAATTTATATTAAAATTTAATGATTGATTTGGCAATTGCAACCCGATACAAAAAATCAATCTTAGAACGATTATTGTAGCTTCATAATTAAGGGCTTAAAAGAATGCAATATTTATGCTGTAATTTCAGACATTTTAATAGCATTTTTAAGAATAAAAACAAATAAATGAGTGATGATAAGGAACTCTTTGTATGATACATTCTTTTCAGAATTTATCCAATAAGACCATTCCAAGAGCTGTTATTACTAACGTTCTACCTTCAGTTGATAGAGACCTAGTCGCTGATAAATCACTCAACCGCCTCGCTACCCTAAATAATCAAGGATATATGCTGTCTTATTTGCATAAAATAAGTAGAGCATTTGTTGAATTTTCAAGCATTGCTCCTGGTCCTGTGCTCGACATAGGAACTGCCTATGGCCTGGTTGTCTTAGAAGCTCTTCAAAGAGGAGCTACCGTCATTGCTAATGATTTAGAAATAGAGCACCTGGAAGATCTCCATAAAAGAGTCCCGAAGAGTGATCTTGACCGAATATCTTATGCTGTTGGACAGGTTCCTAGAGAAGTAACCTTTAGTCAAAATAGTCTTGGAGCGGTACTTGCATCTGGCGTTCTGCACTATTTATCACCCCCTGAATTTTCGTTAGCTATTGTAAATATAGCAAGTTGGTTAATACCAGGTGGAAAATTCTTCTTAGCAACCCCAACTCCGTACACTAACTTCTACCATAAATTTTTTCCAACTTTTCTAAAGAGTCATAAACTTAATAAACAATGGCCTGGATATATTGAAGATGCATCCAAAATACTCCCCAGTTTTTTTACAAATGTTCCAAAGACAGTTTATCTCATTGATGAGAAATTCATTACAACAAGTTTAGAAGAGAATGGGTTAAAAGTTGAAAAAATTGGTTTTTTTGATATCAAATTACCAACGACACAATTTAATAAGCAGACAAATGTTTTAGGAGTTATTGCCCACAAGCTTTGAAGCCATCTTTTTAAAAGTGTGAAAAATAGGATATTATGCACTTGGCTGAGTGATGAGTACGTTGGTTTCGATATTCACAGTCGTATAATTCATGACCCCCTGTTATCGGTAGGAATTTTCATACATAACTCAGTTTTGTCTTTGTTGAAAACATCGGCCAATCCTGCCTTCAAATCTTCCATAACTCTGTCTTTATTTGGCAAATCGGTGACGATGTCAGCTAACCAAGTTTCCCATTCTTTTTCAACATTAAGGAGTAGCTTTTCTTGAAACACATCATCAAGGCTATTAAATATAACCCCCTTATGGTCGCACTTTTTCTCAACAAGGGAAGGGACGATGTCTAAATTAAGGGAAGCTCCATAGGTATTGAGGATTTTCCATAAATCATAATAGTCCCTAACACGCGACCGACCCCAACCGCGTTCATGGAGCTTCTTCGCAAACTGAAGAAGGGCTCTAATCTTTTCTGCAAAAATTTCTTCTAAGGGTAGGCTTGTATGACTCCGTCCAGGGTTTCGCCGTAGGGATGGATGATTTTAGAAGCCTTAGGGGGTAAAAGAATGAGCTCACTAAACGATATTTCAGCATAAACTTTCGTATAAAAGTCCCGATGCCATGGTAAGCGAGCCTGAATAGCAAAGGCTTGTTGTCCTTCAGGATGAGGCCGTTTTTCAACGTAGGGCTCACACCTAAAAACAACATTTTCACCGAGAGATTGAACCTTGTTCATGGCAACTTCACAGGCATTTTCCATTAAAGAAGGTAGCGCTTCTGCAATGCGATCATCTTTTGTGCTGAAATCTAGATCCTCTGAGAAGCGGTAGTCTCCAAAATAGCATTTCTTAAGACATGTGCCACCCTTAAAAACGAGGTGCTGGTTCAATTCAGGCACAAGAGTAATACCTTCCAGAATCCATGCTAGGACATAATCCTGCTCAATCTTGTCCCATGGCGCTTTCGTCTTTTCTTTCTGTTCTTGTAAGCGGCTCTTTAATAGCACTAAATGTTCTCCACCAGGTTCCAACGATTGTTATATTTACCATGTCGGCTCCCCGTTACGTCAAGCCGTTGGTAGTAGGGCATGCCCAGAGCCGCTAACTGATCCTGAAGCTCAGGAAATTCCCCCAACTGCTCACAGACCCACCCCAACCGCTTGCAAACAACAAGGGATGTCTGTTTGGCATAATCCAAGAGTTGATTTGGGGATGCCTTATGAAGCCCTCTTTCATAAGCAAATAAAACATCCCTGAACCCCCCACAATAGGCAGGGCTATGTAGCCCATCAATTAACGTTCTTTCGAGGTCAGTAACCTCAATTCTTGCTTCACCAATAAAAACCTGTTGGATGCCCCAATAATTTTTTGGGATGACGCGAATAAAGAAATAGCGCGTATTGTTGAGTTGGTATTCTTGGGTTCGGGATAAGTTAGCTCCTTCATTCCTTGGTACCGTTACATAAATGCGCGACATGACCTGATCTGTTAAACCATGATAAGACATGGCAGACCGATGGCTTATGGCTCCTGCTTTTGCAATTTTTAAGGCAATCTCGTAAGGATGGGGCGGCCCGCCGGGCATAAGTTCGGTAGGTAACGTGTAAAGCCCTTTCCCGAGAGATATAATTTGTTGCTTGGTTGCCATCACACTAAGCATGCGCTTAATGTAGCTTGGAGAAAGCCCTAACCTTGCAAAAATGCCTTCAATGTTCTGCTTTTCAAATATGCGCAAGCCAGACTTTGCAATTTCTTGGATAAATTCAACCCGCATCACCTGCTCCTTTATGTATTGAACATCTAAATAGTAACAAAAAATGATACTATTTGCAACTTAAATACATATTATCTGACAATTGTCGCGTACGTGTCGCAAAGGCCATGCGACACACTCCAGAACTACAAAAGATAAGCCTTCTGCGTTTCCTAAGCCATAATTTAACTTTGTCGCAATGTCGCGCGTGTCGCATAAATATGGAGGTCACAGTTTATTTTGGGGAAGGTGAATGTTTGCTAAGCGCATACTCAATGTTAAGAATTGACGCGTTATTATATTAGCAGCGGTTGCTGCTGCTTACGCTCTGAATTTCGTAAAGCGTCAATGAAGAGGGACGCATAGCGTGCCGGAGTGACTGACTCATTTCAGTCTTTGAAAAGGGAGTAAATGATGAGCAATAAGGTATATCGTGATGCGATCACAGGTCAGTATGTTAGTGAGGAGTACGCAAGGCGTAATCCCAGAACAACTGTCAGTGAAACCATCAAACCAAAATCGAAAGATTCTGGTAACGACAAGAATAAGAAGGAGAAGTAAAGTAATCTAACTTGTTCTTGATTTCTTAATGTAGGCAGCAATCGTCACTTGAAAGCTTGATCTCAAAATCGTCGAAAAAGGTAACTGTATTAGCTTAAGTAACAATTTAAGTAATTTAGAAAAAATTATCTTCCCCTTTTTTCTACCTATTTGCTACCTAGGGCATTTTTTAGATTTGGTGAAATTCTAAGAGACCCTTAGTTTATATGGCGCGCCCGAAGAGAGTCGAACTCCTAACCTCCAGATTCGTAGTCTGATGCTCTATCCAATTGAGCTACGGGCGCGCAATGATCTAAAAACTAACGGATCTGGTGGTTACATGCAAGTAATATTTGAAGAAAATACAAAGGGAATAGGCAGTTGCCTATTCCCTTTGTTGTTTGGGGTTAACCTGGAATTTTTGTCTTAAATCAAAAAAGGGATTCTAAAACAATTTTAGCTTATCAAAAGATACTTCCCCTGTACGTCCCATGTAACAAAATTGTCCTTTGCCTTTCTCAACATCTTTCTCGTCAATCTTAATCATGACTTGAATTTCATGGGGGCGTAAAACTTGTGTAGCGCCAGCAAGGAATGCGGTTGAGCTCTCAGATAAAGCGCCACCACGAATGAACTGCACTTTACCTTTCAAGACACGGTTATCACCAACAAGCTTGATGGAGGCAGAATCGCCCGCCTTCAACTTGCCAAAGTATCTTTCATGTACAGATGTATCAACGAATACCTTTGAGCAGTCCACTAACTCTAGCAGGGGTCTTGTCGTATCTACATGGCTTCCTTTAGAACTAAAAACACGCCAAGACACACCATTAAAGGGCGCGACAACTTTAGCTTCAGACATTCTCTTATAACGAGCTTCTTCAAGCTTTACAGATTCCTTAAGGGCTTGTTCACGAATGCGGGCTTCATTAGTTTTACTTGCTATACTATGTAAGAGCACGGTGAGTTCATCAATTTTTTGTTTTTGATAAGAAACTTCGGTCCGACCATCTAAGTTAATAAAAACACCATTTTGCAAAGATTTGAGTTGCGCCTCCAGACGCTCAATTTCAAGTTTTGTTTGTTCACCACTTTTTGCTGCGCGTTCTGCATTAAAAAATGCGGAGTCGGCTTGATTTTCTGCAACAACCCCTTTGGCATACAGTTTTGACTTTCTCAAATATTCCGCTTTGCTCTCTGAAATGGTGTCTGCTCTTTCTCTTAAAGCTTCTTTAGCACGTTTAATTTCAATTTTTAATCGTTCTTCAACAGATTGGGAGTAGTTATTAAAGCTACTCAAAAGACGACTTTTCGTTTCTTCGATTTTATTTGCTTCTTGCTGCATATAAACAATACGTTCCTGCACACCCTTTAATTCCGTACTCATATCATCTAAACGCCAGCGATCAAATCGAAGATTTTCAACAACGCCTACTGTTTCGCCCGCTTTAACTTCAGTTCCCATAACGGGAGGTCCTTCTTTTAATACGCCTTCAATGGGGGAAGTAATCGAAATGACTGGTGCGCTAACGATAGCAGTAATGCTATAAGTATAAAAAAGATGCGGCAAGTATACAAAGGCAATAATTAGCAATAGAATCACCGCAAATGTAATCCTTGCAATGTGGCCTAATGAAAGTCCCATGGTATTGCCCTCATAAAAAATTATTATACGTACTTAGATAATAGGATGTAATAGTTTATATTTAGTTAATAATTTTGATAATTTTATTAAATTATTTAAAAATTTCAAAATAGATTTATTTATGCTTGTGATTTAATCGCTTTTTTTAGAAGAGAACGAGTGGGGAAGAGAAGGATATAATTTCATATCTACCAAAGAGAATATGGTATTTTCCGCAATGATTAGAAAATCCACAAGTTTGAGATCAAGAGCGGCCAAACCATTGTTTAGATTTTTATACCTTTCGAGATCAATGGAATTAGGTCCGGGGTAAGAGCCAATTTTATGATGTATTAAAACACACCGAGATACGCCAGCTGCTAATATTTCCCTGACAATTTCTCGAAAATAGAACTTTACCTGATTTCCAGAGCCCTTTTTAAATATTGTATCCCTTAATATCCCCTGGTTTTCATCTAAAAATAGTATTCTTAATGACTCTCCGTCAAATTTTGGAGCTGTGAGCAAAAAATAGGAGAGATCTTTAAACTGGCGCCTTGGTTTTAAGGGATATCCTTCAGGTCTGATAATCTCCCTTAACAAGGAATAGACGGTTTTCAAGTGTCGAATGACAACGGGCGTGAATCCTTGGATTCTTTTCAGATTTTCGCTTGATTGTTTTAAGGTGGCTTGAATACTTCCAAATTCGTGAATGGCAGCTTTGCTCATCATTTCTGCTCTGTCATTTTCGCCAAGCGTATAAAGCAATTTTTGGAGTAACTTCTGGTCAGATAGTTTAAAGTTATAGTTTGTAAGATTTTTTAGAGTTCTTTTCTGACTCATCCCTCAAGTCTTTCTATATCCCTAAAAATCTTATGTAATGTTTCCAGGCCGAGTTCTTTTGTTTCATGGTGCGCAATAAACATTTGAGTTGACAAAATGTCACTCAAAATTTCTCGTACGGCAAATTCTTTCTGCAATTTCTTTTTCTTACTTATCTTTTGCCATGTCACAATCTCTTTAATAAATTCTAAAATTCTATCTTTTGATTCATAATCTGCTTCCAACAATGATTGGTAAGTATATATCATCTGATAAATAGTTTGTAAGCTATTGGTTAATTCTACTATTTTGTTGTGAGATAATCTTTCATGTCTGCCGAAAGCCAATGTCATAAAGTTAGGAGAACTTGATGTACGAAAGGAAACGGTAATTCCTTTATAGATATGAAAATCTTCAGCCTCTTTAAAAATTCTTTTTTGGATCGGGGAAATGTTTTTTGAGACACTTTGCCCCCAAATGACAGGTAAAAAGAAATTTTTGAGGTGGACATAGTCGTGCTTATCGTAATTTTGGGATAAATAGTGACTACACCATTCTTCTGGGTATGTTGAAAAAGACCCAAGTTCGCCCTTTTCTAAGTTGAAAAAAGTGAAATAATCATGATCGATGTCTTTGAGGCACATTTGGGAGAATTTTAAGGTGGATTCCATCATGATGCTTATTTTTTCTTTATCAATCCGTTATTATGAGTATATTAAGCCAGATTTAATAGTATTTTAAGAAAAAAAGCACAAATGTCACCTCTCTTAGCGTCACACCTTGTTTTTGATTCGGATCAAGAAACTCTTTTTGAGGTTAGTGAGCTTTCACCTGAGAGTATTTGGAGGTCTGTGCGTATTTATAAGTCACATATGCAACATGTGGCCTCTTACGAGGTTTGGCTTGTTGAGTGGGATGCAATCATGAACAAGGAAAAATTAACTTTTACTAAGACCTTTGAGAACTTTGAAGATGCTAAAATGTTCGGGTTAAACCAATTAAAAGATTTTTGACCTCAAAAAATAACAATTTAATTCAGGGGCAATAATATAATTTCTCTTTTAAAAATATTTTTAGTATAAAACCGTTTACACAAATGGTTTAAGGCTAATTATTTTGTCGGAAATATATATATGCTATGTATTATAAATCCTTATAATAAAAAATTATTTGAAAGAGAGCTAAATGATTTTTTTAAGCTTCGAAAAGTTGTCTTGATTGATCAAAGAGGGTGGACACTCTCCTCTTATGATGGAAAAGAAATAGATGACTATGATCATGACCAAGCACATTACCTGATTTATAGGGCACAACAGACCGGTGAAGTTCTGGGTGGGGTTCGTTTAACGCCCACATTAGCCCCTAATTTAACGCTTGATAAATTCTCGCATCTTATTGACTCCCCCATAGGGTTTACCCCGTCTCAAGAGATATGGGAAAGTAGCCGATTGGTAACGGTTAGGAGACAAGAAACAACTTCCAAAAGAATTTTGAAAGATATAACGCTCTCATTGTTTATTGGTATGGTTGAATATGGGCTGTATCAGAATATTCATTCCCTTCTTATGCTAACAGAAATACGCTTAGAGAGAATAGGGCGGATGGTGCAATGGCACTTAAAGCGTCTCGGACCGGTGGAAGTGGTGGGAAATACATTTGCTGTCGTGGGGCTGGCGGACGTATCTGAAATGACAAAAAAACATATACGAGATAGTGGTAATTTTTGGAAGCCTGTATTTTGGCAACAAAACCACAACTCTTTCAAAAACCTCTCTCCTTAAGGGGGAGAGGCATAATTTTATAATTATTTAAAGACTATAAACTTGAATCAATATCATTTTGTGCGGGTATATTATTGGTAATTGTATTAAGAGCAACTCTTGTATACCTAGGGTTAAAGTTTTTCAGTTGACTTAAATGTTCCTCTATACGCTCTTGAAGAGCATACAACATTGCTTTTGAACCCGTTTTGTCGACACAAGGAAATAATTTAAAGCTAAAAGGTCGACACCAAGGCCAAGATACCGGTGCACCAACTTCAAGCCAACTACCAAACTTGGTTAGATAGAAATCAAAATTTTGTGCCGTTGCTGGCCAAACGGTGCCCATAAGAAAAGTGGAGATTAAGAAGGTTTGAAGAGGAACATTAGTGATTCCATACGTTTGTGCTAATAACTTTGTTAAATATTCTTCTAAGGTTATGTTGAAATATATTAGTGTACTCCATCGGGCAATAAGAGGGAAAACGCGATCAATACAAGAACCAGCTATGTAACTTAAGCCACTGGAATCTGATCCACAACTTATCTGCGACCGATAGAGGAAAAAAAATTGTTGAAGTTCTTTAACTGTTAAGGGAATTTCTCGTATGCATGAGGCTTCAAGGAATAATAAGGAAAGGGCCGTTGTTACACCACCGACTGTCTTAGCAACGATTGGTGAAGCCCCACAAATTTCAGCGGCTTGTTCAACGAGGGCAAAGGTTATCAAAGGTTTTAGGACAAGGCTTGATATTTGTAAAACGGGTCCGAGAGTATTGGCTGCTACCGTGCTTACCCGTGCCCATGATTTTTGAAAATAACTCAACTTGTCTGCCGCTTTTACCTCCCCTAAAAGAACTTCTTCAAATTTGTACTGTGGAGCCGATTCTCCTACATTACTTATAGCGCGACCCGCTTCGGGACCCGACTCCTCCTGCTGCCCGAGGGGAGCTAATAAATGTTGTCTTTCGCCATCTTGTACACTCCCAGTTGCCGCAATTTGTTTTTCATATATATTAAATGCTTGTCCCACAGCTCTAACCTCGGGTGTTAACCCCTTGTCTTGAATAAGAAGCATGGTCTCTTGGCCGAGTTTAAGAATTCTCTCTTGCTCTTCTCTTTCTTCTTTTGTTCGAGTTCCAATATAAGGAATATCATTTGGATTATTGCTTGGACCAAAGATGGCAAGTTTGAGGGCTGCTATAGAACAAAACCCCATTACCAATCCCCAAGGGGTTACAGGCCCCCAATGGACGTTTCCCCACGTATCAACTTTATCTTCTAAAGCCAGAAAATAACCAAGCATTAAACCTGACCAAAAAGCCACTTGCGTAATTTTCGTTGGAAGACTGTAAATTAACCGCTCCAGTCTGGATTTCTGACGCTCGTTAGTAATAAGTTGTGCAGCCAATATTTCTGGTGTTAGTCGTTTTAAACCGTTAACAACACCATCAAAAGTTGCCTTACTACCCACGCCTACAGGTATCAACGCTACACCAGCAACAATGACCCATACCAAAGAACTATCTTGCGGCACATTATTTAACAGCCCCAAAAGAAAAAGACTTTCCATGCCGCTGGGAATAAGAGATTGAGCACTTAAAACTGAGGCTAAAGCTGCTGCAACCCCTGCAGCGGCTTTAGTTCCTTGTTCGGGCAGATTACCTAAATTTCGTACTGTATTTCTTAGAGCATTTTCAATCTTAGTTTTGTCTGTTTCATTTGTAATATTTAATGCAGTCTGAATGGGTAATTCTCCCCTATGATTTTGGGGGTATTGAAGGTGAGGGTCTTCATCATCAAGCGCACTACAGGGAAAAGTTGAAATGAGGGATAATACTAAGAAAAGACAAAAAACAAATTTTTTACCCTGTAGCATATTGATTTCCTCTTTTTTTCTTATGACTTAGTGGTTTTTTAACTCTACCCTTCTTTATGTAATATCAAGTTTGAGAAGGGGAGATAATGATAGTTAAACCATAATCATTTTAGCTAATTGTGGCAACAAATTTCAGCAAATTAATGATTAAATAACTTTAAGATTTAACTAATTGAATTTATATAATAATTATTATTTTTCTTTTTGAGGGGTAAAAAATACATTATCGGTATTTTTATAACTTTTTAATAGGTTAGACGGAATGTTGTTCCATCTGTAATCTTGCTTCGTAAGATGGCGTAAATTGCCAAGAGCGGGTAATTGAGTTAGTAGATTGCCAGATAAGTCAAGACGTGAGAGACGAAGGCAATTTAAAAGAAGCTGTAAATTAGATTGATTTGTTAAGGCATTGTTAGCCAGGTTGAGACATTCTAAATCGGTAAATTTAAGATTTTGATCAGATGTAAATAAACCGCTAAGAGAATCCAATTTATTACCGGTTATAGCGAGGTGAGTTAATCTGGGGAGACGGGGTAAGTCAGCAAGAATTTGGGGTCGTTTATTATTGTCTAATGTTAAATCCCCAAGGTTTACAAATTGCCCCAATCTACTTAAAAACTCTGGGGGCGGGCAAAAATTTGTAATTTCTAAGCGCTTGAGACTGGGCGCAAGATTGGTCACATTATGAAAAGCAAGTGTATATGGAACAGTCCCCTCAGGAAAACCAAATTTTAAGGCAAAAAGTACCTTAAAAGCTATGGCTCTTGGGGCATAGGGTGATTGTATCATAGCGAAGACTTTATCACTAAGAGATACATGTCCTTCATTTCTTAAACTCAGCGTTTTATTCCAATGATTTTCGCCAAGACGGTGTAAAAGAGAAATCAAGAGATCTAAGTCGCAATGTGTTTGCTGAACACGTTCTCCTAATCTGCGTATCAGAACATCTCCCTCACCTAAAAGTTCATCTTCTCTCTGAATACAGGGACCATCAGGGGTATTAACGAATTGCGCTAGATTTGGTAAGGGAACAAGATTCGCATAACTATCTATAAGTAATTGAGGGTTAGGAACTTCACCCGAAGTAATTTTACCCCTCAAACTATGAAGGAAATTAGGAGAAATTAAAAGTCTGATATCTGGCCAGCCTTGCCCCCGACTTTGATTGTTTAAAAAGTCTGTCAATAAACCAGGGACCGGACTTAAACGTGGATGGGCGTGACAAAAAGTATTACTGACATCGAGACTTTGGAGTTGAGTAAGTACATGCAATGGGCGTGGGTTATGAAGAGGATTATTGCCAATGTTTAAAGTGGTCAGAGAACTTAAACTTCCCAGAAGCTGCATAACACTATCTAAGGATCTTAACTGGTTGCTGCTAATATCAAGCTCTGTTAACCGAGTTTCAGCGCTCAACGGTTGTTGGAGGTAACCTGTTCTTGCGTGTAAAGCGACACAATCACTTAAAAGTCTTACATCACCTGCAGTTCCTGAGACTGCAAAACTATTACTTTGGGGTCTTGCCAATGTAATGGCTTTACCTGCGCGCAATGTTAGGGCCATTTGTAAAATGGGGAGGGGGGCCTGCAATCCTAAAAGTCCCTCGATAATATTACCATGGCTCCATAAATTAGGACTAATTCTATTAAGATTAATATGAAATGACCGAACAATATCTAAAACGTCTGAAACAATTTCGGGAGCATGGTCTGCAGGAACAAAACGCCTTAAAACCTCTGTTACGGCCTCATTGAGCCTCATGGGAGGGGAGTTTTCATCCTGCTCACGTGCATTATCCCACTTATCTAGGAAAGATTGAACGTTTGATTGGGGTGAGAGTCTATAAGTTGTATCTAAGTCTGACTCTTTGCCTTCAATAGGGTTCAGATCTTTAAGATTTTTTCGTTTTATGCGCTTAAGAAGAGTATCTTCGGGTTCTCTACGCTTGCGCATGTAATCAAGAAGCCCATCTAAAGTTTCCTGATGTCTGTTTGCTGGGTTTTTTGGTGACTTCGTACTGAAAGATCTTAACATTCTTTGGTTCATATAACAAATGGCAGGATCGACAGTTGAAAAAATGTCTTCAAATGTTAGACATTCGTTAGAGGCAGCCAGTGTTTGAAGTCGAGTAAATTTTTTTAAAATAGAAACAATTAGCCAAGGATGAAATTGGATTTCAGGTGTGTGAGTTTTTAGTCCATTAAACCATTTCAATAAAAATAGCGGTACCACATGGTTTGCAAGGGTTGATCTAACTCTTCTCGAAAGAGATTCAGAAGAATGCAATAGGGTTACGCAGGCTTCAGACCAGGATAGTAGATAATGATCCCCAACTTTTATATGAATTTCCCATGGACCCCGTATTCCCAGTTGATTTGAAGCAAAACCCAAAGAGCCGGGATCTCGATCAGGGAGATTAGCAAGATTATCTAAACTATTATAAGAAGGTAAGAGCAACAAGTCACATACCGCCGTTAATAGCATATTTTCTTCTGGGCTTGATTCACTATATTTAGACCCCCGCATTAAGGCTCGAAATAAAAAACCAGGTATTTTTGATGTAGGGGAAGTTACGGCATTTAAGTTTAAAGATAGTATTGATGATCTTTTGACTCTGCTGCTTACTGCTTGAGGTTTGAGGAGAACACCTGCGTCACCCAGCGCAATATTATAATTCTTTCTTACGCTGGATTGGGCATTACGTAAAGCTTTCGCTTTTTCTTTTGCTGTGAAACCTTGAGTTACCATAAAATCCAATATGGCGGGTGGAATGATAAGAAAATGTTTGTCTGCAATATCTTTTAAATGGGTATACCAACTTCGATTACAATGTGGGGGTAGTTCTCCAATACTGCACAATTGTCCAATAATGGCAAGTGTTGCAGAGTTTTCCATTGATGATAAATTGGCTCTTACGCACAAATCCTGGGCCAGCGTGGCAACAGGATGTGTCTTTTCTAAAACCGCAGCGACATAATCGGGTAATCTTGTTTGGAGAACAGGGGTAGATTCCCAAGATACTGTTGAGGGGGCTAGAGGATTTTCAAGGGCTAATGTTTCATAAAGATATTTTCTTTCCGCAGCATCTGATAATTCGCTATAGGCCTTATAACTTATTTTTGCTGTAAAAAAACCTGTACGATTGGCCCAATTAAAATACTTTCTATAAAAAGGTTGTAACTTTTCAGGTACGCTTGCTCTTAAAATATCTTCAAATGTTAAAAGTTTAACATCTTCTCCTGACTCTTCTTCGTCATTTTCTTCATCATTTTTTGTAGCACTTCCTAAAGCCTTTCTTGCAGCCTTTTGAAAAGCCTGTCTGTTGCGTTTAGCCGCGCTAAGGCATAGTTCAGTTGTCTGACGAATCCAATTCAATTCCTGTGAAGAATAAGGGGGATTTTCTCCCAATGCTTCCATTTGTCCGCAAATGGCTTTCAATTGATTTGTTTGTACAGGCATAAACTTTTTAAAGAATTTTATAGGGTAATTATTCCCGATCTTTTTTTCGGCTCTAGCTTTAAAAACTTCATAAATAACTGCCTCCTGGGGCTCTAAAACTTTATGAAGCTGGGCATAAGTAATAGTAGGATTCTTCAGTAAGTCAACCATTCTATGAAATCTGGAGATTAAACGATCAATACTATGAGGGGGAAATAGCATGGATAGTCCTAATGCGCGCGCAACGGATAAATCTTGGTCTATATCATTTGCCAGCTCATCTTGGATATTATTTAGCCCATAGTCTTGAGTAAGCTTACTAAGAGTTATATGATATTCTGTTAAAGTCTGTAGCCAATTGGCACAAATTAATTCAATATTGTTGTTCGTGAAATCCCTTTTTACCTCTTCAGGAATAACCTCATAAGCTCCGGGAAGTAAATAGAGGGCGTTATGTCCAACAAAGAGGTGAGAATCTCTTACTTCACTTTGGTCATCATCCTGATAGTTTTGAAAAGCAGGACATTGAAAAGGAGTAAATCCAACTCTTTTTAACGCTAATTTTCCCTCTTGGGGCTCAAGAACATAGTCGATACTTGCGACTTTTGATTGGGTAAGCACGCTAAATAAAGTTGCTTGACCATAACTACGGGGGCAGAGTTCGTTTACAGATTTCTCTGCGTTGCAAACTTGCGCCCACCATGCATGTAATGAAAGACTCGATGGAGTCCTTTGGGCCATGACAAAATTATGACTATATCTGACAGGCCACTCATCCTGGTGGCCCAAATAATCAAGGCATACATCTGCTTGTTTTCTATTTCCTAAAGATTTAGGGGGCTTTATAGTGCGTATATTCTCAATCGCTAAAAATAAAGAAGGAGCTGATTGAATGCCAAATAAAGCCTCTAAAATTTCTAAGGCAATTTTCTGATCAATTTGAGATGGATAAGTTTCTCTAACGGAGTATTGGAGACCATCTCGAGTGTGAATCAAAGCGACTGTGGACTGTTCAGCCTTTTCTGGTACTCCAAAGCAAAGAGGCCCATTAGATTTTAAAGAACAGACTTTATAGGCAACGGTTTGAGGTATTCTCCTTAAAGGCTGGCTATGCATTAAAAGATGGGCAGGAGGAAGGAGCAATTCTCTTGTTTTGTCACTGGAAGTCATAAGAGATTCTTTAAAAGAATTACAATGTCCAAAATATTCATCTAATGGGTCTAAAATAAATTTAATATTTCTTAAGTAGTTAAACTTTTCCTTGAATCTTCTTCTTTTTTCCCCCCAGGTTTCTGATTTTTCAAAAGCTGCTTTAAATTTAGCAATAAAAATTTGATTCTTTTCACTTCCGTCTCTCAAAACCCTGATTTCTGGACTATTTTCCTTTTGGGCAATTTTATCAGATGCAGGCAAAGAACTCGATTTTTCGACATCATACTGCCCATTATCGTCATCATTATCGAATTGTTGACGAGTGGAAAGACTTGTTCTGGGGGCTGTTGAATGTCGCCGAGACATCACCAAACGAGGTTCGGAGGAAGCATATTGAAGGGATGTTGGTGAGGCGGTGACTGCTTTAGAAGATGTTGAACTCGATCTCACAAGGCCAAGTGGGGCAGTATCATCTGGTGCAGGTGACGAACGAGGCGATGCAGCAAAAGCCTGTGTAAAGGAACTAAAGCGTGGAGTCCCAATGGGTGTATTTGAATCCCTGGGTGTGGAAATGGCCTGAGAAAAAGCTGGTAATTCAGCCGGCGCACTTTTCGTTAATTTATCCAATGCTGTTTTTATAGGATTGTGATTATCCAAAAAATAATCTTTATAGTTTGCATTTGATAGATCTGAATAGTTTTGAGGGATACTTGACTCAGGTACTAATTTATTAAAAGATTCCCAAAGAATTTCCCAAAGAAGTTTGGCTCTATTTTCATATATTATCATTAATTCTTTTTGCGTTGTTTCCAAATAGGCTAAGGTTTCTGGCATAGAGGCTTGTGTGGTCGCCAACTCTCGATTCAGCCTTTCTTGTGACTCTCGAAAATGAGACAATTGATTATGGAAATAAAGAAACTGGTCAAAGATCTCTTTAAGGTCGCTTGGTGTTAACTTAAAATCAGCAAGTTGCGTAGAAATTTTTTCAAAAAACCGATCCCATTCCGCTTGAAACCATATCATTTGGTTGACAACTGTATGAATTGTCTCTGCATGAGCAACGATCGCCTCCCACTTTTCTCCGCACTGTTTAAGGGGGGCAATTTTATCAGATAATGGTCTAAGATTTTCTAAACTTAAAGACCCACTTAGAGCCTGGGCTTGCTGTTCTGTGAAACACTGTTCCGGCGGAACAATTAATGCTACATGAGGCATAAATTCATCACGAAAGGGGTCAGATGTTGCGGGAGGTGATGTTTCGAGACGCGTAAGTTTTTCGTGAATTTTTTTTTGAACTTCCCGTGCCGTATCGATTTTTGCCGATAAAGACGTTATGACTTCTTTTTGAAGGTCCTCAATGGCCTTTTCTGCTTTAAGGGTTCTGTGTGCATAGAGTTGCTCGAAATCCTGGCTTGCTAGGATACTATGGGTAAAAAATATGAAAATAAAGGCTAAAATTCTCATTTTTTTCTTTCTTTTCAGAAAAGCAACAGTCGCCAATTTGTGTTAGCATATAATATTTAATTAAAATAATAAATATATCATTATAAATTTTTTGATTTTTAAAAAATTTACGCAATGTGGCACCTTAGTGTCCGTTAACTTGACGTAAGGTATATATATTTTTAAAGTCATTTAAAGAGAATCGTTAAAAACCAATAGCTAAATTGGGAATAATTTATGGATTTAAAACGCAAACTTAAAAGTGATTATCTTCAAGATGAAACCTATAACTCAAAAGGTTGGTTTCATTTTTCTTTAAATAAATTTAAGACTCAAAGCCGCCAGATCAAAAATATAGCCATCATTGAGAAAATGATGATGATAGTTGGCATTATTGGGCAATCATTATTTTATTTTCAAGCTTATAAGATTTATACAACGGCTAGTGCCAAGGATGTTTCAGTCCTTGGTTTTAGTTTTGCTCTCTTTTCACTTGCTTGTTGGCTTTTATATGGTTTGGTCATTAAAAATAAAGTTCTTATTATCGTTAATACTTTTGCAGTTATTGGAGCCACTCTCACGGTAATAGCAATTTTTATCGTTTCCTGAGTTAGGTAGCTTAAGAGCAAGCGTTTTACATAAAAAACAAAGAGTAGGGAGGCAACAAATTGTCCTGATGAAAACAAAACGGCTTCCCTTAAGACCTCTTCGTGAGGAAGACGCCGAATCTATGTTTGACTAGGCGCAAGATTCAAATTTACAACATTCCTGATTTGGGATCGTCATAATCAATTGCAGATACGCAATCTTATCTTCGGATTGTCCTTAAAGAACATCGGAGTCCTTTATATTCCTTAGCTATAAGTGTAAAATAAAGACCTCATTATGTCATGGGAACCATTGATATCTAGGCAAAGAATCGAGGTGAGGCAGACTTATCCTATGTTTTTTTACAAAAATATTGGCGCCAAGTTATTATGTTTGAAGCCGCTCAAGAGATTGTGAAAAGAGCGTTTGAGGGATATGGATTTAAACGTTTGCAAGCTTGGTGTATCAAAGAGAACGTGGCTTCCTCTTCTTTAATGAAAATATTAGGTATGCGGTTTAAAATATGTATTCATTCCCAAAGGTATAGACATAAAGGATTCTGGGATCGGGAGTGATATGCAATTTTAGAAGAAGAATGTCGAACTCAACAATCTTACCAAAATAATTTGATTTGCAAGAAAGTTGGCGCGTCCTGAGGGATTCGAACCCCCGACTTTCGGCTTCGAAGGCCGACGCTCTATCCAGCTGAGCTAAGGACGCACTTGATGTTTCTTACCATGGGGTTGGTTATGTTTACAAATACAATCGTGTCTTGTGGAGCTTAAAGTTATAATGGCGCGTCCTAGAGGATTCGAACCTCTGACCCACGGCTTAGAAGGCCGTTGCTCTATCCAGCTGAGCTAAGGACGCATAAAAAAAAGACCGTGACGAAGGAGCTGTGAATCATCCTCAGGCCTAATTTACACTTGCATGATATCTTTTTGCTTAGTGGCAAGCAAGTCGTCAATCTTCTTTATGTGGGTGTCAGTAATCGTTTGAACGTCAGCAGATAGGCGATGATGTTCGTCTTCGGAAATATCACCATCCTTTTCCCATTTCTTCAACATTTCCATACCATCGCGACGAACATTACGAACGCTAATTCGCGTATCTTCTGCAAATTTTCCGGCAAGCTTAACCAATTCTTGACGACGTTCTTCGCTCATGGGGGGCAGGGGGATGCGAATGATTTGCCCATCACTTGAAGGGTTCAATCCCAGATCTGACTCTCGAATGGCTTTTTCAACCACCTTAACCATGCCTTTGTCCCAAACTTGGACAGTAAGCATTCGAGGTTCGGGAACGTTAATGGTTCCAATTTGATTCAACGCCATGACCGATCCATAAACGTCAACCTTGATGGTATCCAATAAATTAATAGATGCACGACCTGTGCGTAGGCCCGTAAATTCGCGTATGAGAATATCACAGGCATTATCCATACGTTTACCCAAATCATTTAAACGCGTGTCTGTCATTTTATTTATTCCTTATTCTTTTTCCGTTATCAACGTAAAATTACCTTCACCTTTGACGACCTTGGCGAAGCCGCCTTCCTCATACATAGAGAAAATAGCAATTGGAATCAAGTTTTCCCGGGCGAGGGCAATGGCAGTAGCATCCATAACACCCAAGTTTCGCGTTAAAACATCATCGTAGGTGAGTGTTGGGTGAAATTGAGCACTTGTATCCTTTGTGGGATCTGCGCTATAAACCCCATTTACTTTTGTGGCTTTCAGAAGGAGGTCACATCCCATCTCGGAAGCGCGTAATGCGGCAGCTGTATCAGTGGTAAAGAAAGGATTGCCCGTTCCCCCTGCAAAAATGACGACACGTCCATTTTCTAAGTGGTTTAAGGCACGACGGCGGATATAAGTTTCCCCAATGGCTTCAATGGGAAATGCACACGTCACGCGGCATTGTATATCAATTTGTTCAAGAGCATTTTGGAGAGCAAGAGCGTTGATTATAGTTGCCATCATCCCCATATAATCTGAGGTTGCACGGTCTATCCCATGGGTTTTGGCCCCTTGAATTCCCCTGTAAATGTTACCACCGCCCACAACGACACAGATTTCGATTCCAAGTTTTATAACTTGCTGAATCTCTGCTGCCATCTTTTCCAGCATGTCTTGACTAATACCTTGCGCTCCCCCTTCAGAACCTGCCAATGCTTGGCCCGATATTTTCAACAATACCCGGCGATAGGGTGGATTAAGTGAAGAGGAGGGGGTTTTCGCCATCGTAACTTATACCATTAGTTATCTATGCCTATAGCTTATCCTGTAATACCTGCTTGCGCCATGACTTCTGCGGCAAAGTCAGACTCAGCTTTTTCAACACCTTCCCCTAAAGCATACCGAACGTATGCTTTGAGAGTGACAGGAGTATTCAGATCTTGTGAAGCTGTTTCCAACATTTCCCGAATCTTAGTTTTTCCGTCAATAATAAAAGTCTGCTCCATGAGAACTGCCTCTTCATAGAACTTCCGCAAACGTCCTTCGACCATTTTTGCAATAAATTCCTCAGGCTTTCCAGAAGCACGAGCTTGTTCTGCAACGATTGAGCGCTCTCTATCCAATAAATTGGGGTCAAGACTTTCAATAGTTAGAGATTGAGGATTTGCGGCAGCAATATGCATGGCGATTCTCTTACCCAAGTCGGCAAGCTTGGTTTTATCTCCGGAAGATTCTAAAGCAACCAAAACACCTATTTTCCCGAGTCCAGGAGATACAGAATTATGGACATAACTTGATACGTGACCTTGGGAAACGCTTAATCGTTCGACACGGCGCAAATGCATGTTTTCGCCAATAACAGCGATGAGCCGAGTGATTTCTTCTTCTACGGTAGGAGATTCACCAGGAAACGCTGCTGCTTTTAAGGAATCAATTGTGTAGTCAGCTTTTGCAGCAATGACGGCAGTATTACGCACCAAATTTTGAAATTTTTCGTTCCGAGCTACGAAATCTGTCTCCGCGTTAATTTCAACGAGAGAGCCTGAAAGACTATTGTTTGCCTCATCGATGGCCGCACCTACAAGCCCCTCAGAAGCAACGCGACCAGCCTTTTTAGCAGCTGCAGCTAGGCCCTTTTTGCGAAGCCAATCGATAGCGGCTTCCATATCACCTTCAACTTCTACTAAGGCTCGCTTGCAATCCATCATGCCAGCGCCCGTTCTTTCCCGTAAATCTTTTACATGTCCTGCTGTAATTTCAGCCATTCGCTCATTCTCCTTCAAAATAACAAAGATACTGACCCGATTATACTAATCGGGCTTTGCATCTCCTTCAATTTCTTCTGCTGTATCTGTGCTTGCTGCAACTTCCTCTGGCGCCACTTCGGCAGCGAGGGTGTCGATAGACGCTTTAGGAGCACTCTCTTCTTCAAAATCGTCAGTAGGAACTTCAGAAGATTCACCCAAGTCGATTCCCGCAGAAGTCATTTCAGCTTGCAAACCATCAAGCACAGCTCCGGAGACCAAATCACAGTAAATACCAATCGCGCGAAGAGCATCATCATTGCCAGGAATAGGGTAGGTAACGCCCTCTGGATTAGAGTTGCTATCAAGCACGGCAACAACAGGTATATTTAAGCGACGGGCTTCTAAAATGGCGATCGCTTCTTTGTTGGTATCAATAACGAATAGAATGTCAGGTAACCCGCCCATTTCACGAATGCCACCCAAAGCCATGTCTAACTTTTTGAAGTTTCTTTCTAAATCAAGACTTTCCTTCTTTGTTAAGCCGGTTGCTTCGTTTAAACGTTCTTCCATTTCTTTCATGCGTTTAATGGATTGATTCACCGTTTTCCAGTTTGTTAATGTGCCACCCAGCCAGCGATGGTTAATGTAGTATTGTCCACACCGCTTTGCGCTTTCTTTAATTTTTTCGGAGGCTTGTGTTTTTGTTCCCACAAAAAGAACGCGACCTCCAGCAGCAACTGTGCTGCGTATCGCTTCCATGGCTTGATGAAGCATGGGGACTGATTGTTGGAGATCCATAATATGAACGCCATTACGAATACCAAAGATATAAGGGGACATCTTAGGATTCCAGCGCCGTGTGTGGTGACCGTAGTGTACGCCTGCTTCTAATAACTGACGCATAGTAAATGATGGCATTGCCATTGTGTTTTGCTCCTTTTTCCGGTTAAACCTCCACAGGGAATGTGATTGTTGAAGTAGACTTAAGAATAATTCTAAACTTCAATAACACCGGACGGTTTTAAGAGCTCTCCCCCTAATAACCACCCCTGTGTGTGGACTTCGATAAAATCATTACCATGTCTGAAGAGACAGCGCAACCTTATTTAACGTGCTTCATAAGGATTGTTGCCGCCAAAATACCTGAACGAACGGCCCCTTCAATATGCCCTCTTGTGCCATCAGCGCGGGTATGTTCACCCGCAAAAACAAAATGATCATTGTCGATAGGATCGGCATATTTACTCATTTCCTTATAGGTATCTGATGGCGCTGAAAAAGCGCCAGGACAATCTGAAGAAATGGCTGAGTAACTTCCAAAAGAAAATTTGTCCTTAGTCCAGTTTTTAAAAGCAGGATTTCCAGTAAATTTGATGGTTGGATACTCATGTAAAATGTTCGCTTTTTCGGCTTCAGCAATTCCCAGTGCTGACTCAGCCGTTACATTTTGTCCCGCATGTCCTGAAACAAAATAAGTAACGGCATTTTCACCGGGCCAAGCTATAGTTGAGGTATGCGCATTGACATAATACAACATAGTATCAGAAAGCTTTGCGGGGGCTGTTGTTTGTATGCCAATCTTTGAGTTTGTACCATAAGACAATGTTTGTATGGCGTCTTGAGTCAGGGGTGGCACAGCAACTGTTGGGTCAATTTTTACATAACGTAGCGTACTAAAAGGAAGAGTCATGATGACATTGCTTGCCCTAACTTGTTCGCCAGATTTAAAAGTCAAAACATAATGGTCATGTGTTTTACCAATTTGAGTCAATTCTTGATTGAGTTGGATAGGAACTTGATGCCTTTGCAATTCTTCATCAAGTCGGCTTACAAAATGAGACATACCTTTTTGGGCTGTATAGTGGTAAGCAGCAAGATCTGCCAAGAAATTTGGTTTCCAAGAAGAATTTTTATGGCTAAATAATTGAAAATATTGATCAACAATTTCTACGCAATAATGAATGTCATATACGGAGACTTTTTCAAAGGGAATGCCTTCATTGCTTTCTAATATGGCTTTCAGCATATTTTTACCAAAATCACTTAGTTTAGAATTATGAATGTACTTTATTAAAGGATTCCAATAATAATTGGCGCCATTGATCTCATAATAATTATTGTGGTTGGCTTGAAAATCCTTTTGAATACTTTCAAGGACTGCTTTTATTTCCGCTATCTCTTTAATTAATCTTGCGGGCTCGACAGGGCGAGCATTATCAAATACAGATAATTTCTTTGTGCCAAACCCATGTTTAACAAGGTCAACGTTAAGCTTTTTCGCTAAGGCAATGGTCGCTTTATGATCACTATCAATAAAAGTGCCTCCCTCTTCAAAAAAAGCTGTTTTTTGAGGGTTGAAATAGTGTGTATTCACGCGCCCACCTAAACGTTCACGACCTTCAATCACAAGAGATTTAACCCCTTTTTCGGCTAATTTTTCTGCAGCTGTTAGTCCTGCCAGGCCTCCGCCTAAGATAACAACTTTATGTATATTCTTAATGCTTTGCGCACCTAAACACGCATGAGACCATCCCAAAGCAAATATTAGAAATGGTATTTTAATAAAATTCATAAGTTTTCTCCTGAGGTTGGCAAGTATTAACTAATTTAGCTTAACTTATAAATTATTAATATTATTTTAACAATGAAATTGTTGGGGTGATTAATTATAAATTAACCTTAACTTGTGTGTTGTCGGTTATATATTTTAGAAAAAACGATTATCGGGTGTGAACTTTTATATCTTTTTTAAAAGAGATAAATTTTGTTCACACCACCAAATAATTCTAAAAAAATTTTTATTTAACACTTTCCTTCAAGATTTTTGCTGCCAGAAGGCCTGAGCGAACGGCCCCTTCAATGTGACCTTGAGTATCGTCTGCACGTGTATGCTCCCCTGCAAAAATAAAATGCTTATTATCTGCAGGATTTGCGTAAGCGCGTAATCCCTTATATTCTTTCGACTCTGCACTGAGAGCAACTGGTAGTGTTGTGGAGATAGCTGAGTAACTGCCTTTTGAAAATTCATCCTGTACCCAATTTTTTACGACTGGAGGACCGTATGTTAAATTGGGGAGCACAATTTTAAGATTAACCATTTCATTATTAACAATTTTTGAAGCCATATCGGATGTTAAGTTTTGCCCAGTTTGTCCGGAAACAAATAAAATATAAGATTTTTCATCCGACCAACCGCGAACAGAATCTTTGACGTTATAGTAATGATTTATCTCTTCGTAAAAATTAGCTGGTGCTCTAACTTCAAATCCTATTTTAGAATTTGTTCCGTAGGATAAGTTTCTAATGGCTTCTTTAGAAATATCAGGAAGGAGGGCGGGGTCCATTTTGACATCCCGCAATGTACTAAAGGGTAAACTCATAATAATGTAATCTGCCTGGATTGGGGCGCCTTTATTAAACGTAAGAATATATTTCCCCTCTGCTTTATGAATTCCAACTAGTTTGTGATCAAGCTGTATAGAAATATTTTTAGATTTTAATCTATGGGCAATTTCTTAAACAAAGAAAGTCATGCCTTTGTTAGCTTTAACGGAAGTATGGTCACCACCCTCATCACTTTTACCTGAAATAAGACTATCAAAAACTTTGGTATATTCTGCTGTTTGGTTTACAGGAAATAAATCAAAAACAATGCCCTCATGCTCTTCCATAGCTGTTTTTAATAATTCTTTACCAAAAGTGCTCACATTTGCATTCCTTAAATATCCTATAAGGGGTTTCCAAGACGTATGATTGTTTGAATGAGTTTGAAAGTCATTGGGATTACGGGCAATTTTTTTTTCCAAATCTTTAAGAAAGTTGACAATCCCAACGAGCCCCATGCCGGTTTCTTCTTCTTCGACCTGGTGATGACCATTAAAAATATTGAGATTGCTTGTAGCCACAGGCACCAATTGAACGCCAAATTCGGATGCTAAGGCTTTTGTTGATTTATGATCAGAGTCAATGGTACTGCCCCCTTTTTCAAAAAATGATGTTTTTTGCGGATTAAAATAATGTGTTTCGACGCGTCCCCCTAAACGATCTCGCCCTTCAATAATTACGGCGGGGATGTTGTGTTTGGACAGTTCGTTGGCTACTGTTAATCCCGCCATCCCACCTCCGACAATAACAACCTTATGATGAACGGCTGCGGGTTGTGCACCCCAGGCTAGGTGGGAGAAAGTTAACCCGAATATAAAAGTAGCCAATTTTGTGAATTTCATAACAATGATCCTTAAAAGATTTAAAAATTATGATATATTTAAATTTTATAGTTAAATTATTAATAATTTGTAAATGTAAAAAAGTATTTATTTCTAAATAAATATTGATGCTAATAAATTGATTTACTGTAATTTCAAGAGTTGCTCTTCCTATGGAAGGTAATTGAGTGGTATTTCAGATCTTGCCGAATGCAGAGTGATAGATTATTCTTTTTTTTAACGGAAAATTATTGAAATGAGAGCCAACAAATCAAAAATGAAAAAAATTATGGGAATACTCTTTATTGTAGCTTTTATCCTTACGGGGTGTTGTTCCACACCTGTTACACAGATTGCTAATGATAAATTATGTACGGGCACAAAACGAGCTTATCAGGTTAAAGGGACATGGTATCAGCCCCAAGGTCATTATGAGTATGAAGAGACGGGCGTGGCTTCTTGGTATGGTCCCCATTTTCATGGCCGCCCCAAGTCTTGTGGTGAGATTTTTAACATGCATGGCATTAGCGCGGCTCATAAAACACTCCCCATACCTTCTGTTGTACGGGTCACAAATGTGAAGACCGGCTCAAGTGTTAAGCTTTTAATCGATGATAGAGGTCCGTTTGTCGATGATCGTATCATTGATTTATCCAAAGGGGCTGCAAGTTATTTGGGTATACATGATCAAGGATTAGGCAAAGTTCATGTCCAATGCTTACCAGAAGAAAGTCAGGCATTTGCTAAATTTGTAGCTCAATATGGACGTTATGGACGGGATCCAAGTGGCCGAGTATGGGAAACTATTTTCCGGGAAAATTTTGATTATGAAGGGAGCGCACCTTTGCCCAAACCATTAAAGCTACATAAACCCCATCAGGCAAGAACGAGTTTCCACAAACCCAAGTTAGAGACTGGATTTAAGGCGCAACCCTTTCGCCGGCAAAGTACAAAATCAGCGCCTTTACCTCACACTGAATTAAATGAAGACAGTATTGAAAGTGAAATTGATGACTTGTTAAAAGACACTCGGACTAAATTAGGGCGCAGGCAGGTATAGAAAATTTTTCTAAATTAATGGAATTGATATGAATTTTTACTTACACAACACAATAAAAAAATCTTTAACTGTATTTAAAGACTCTAACCTCCCACGATCTGGCAAGCAAAAAGCGGGGAAGGTAAAATCACTAATCGTTTTTACAAGTTTCTTGACAACCCTATTTTTTATGGCCGCGAGTTGTGATGCGAAGCCAGCTTTACCTGTATCACAAGGAAAGCCAGGATCTTCTTCAAATCAGACATCAAAACCTCAAACTCCCTTTCAGCCCGCATCATCAGCAAAAATAGAAACATTGGCTAAGCAAGCCCTTCTTATTGACTTTAAGACCGGCGTTATTTTATTAGAAAAAAATGCGGATGAATTAATGCATCCGTCTTCCATGACCAAAGTTATGACAGCTTATCTTGTTTTTGAAAAGTTGAAACAGGGTCATATCCAAATGACAACAACTTTTCCCGTGAGTGAAAAAGCGTGGCGGATGGGGGGGTCAAAAATGTTTGTGCCCTTAAATTCCATGATTAGCGTGGAAGATTTGCTAAAAGGGATTATTATTCAATCTGGCAACGATGCCTGTATTGTTGTCGCGGAAGGTATAGCAGGCTCTGAAAATGTTTTTGCTGAAGAGATGACTCAAAAGGCTCGCGAAATGGGTGCTCATCAAACAACTTTTCTGAACGCCAGTGGATGGCCTGATCCCAATCACTTAACGACAGCGCGAGATCTTGCAATCATTGCCCACAGAACCATTTCAGATTATCCCGAATTTTATAGTATGTTTGGCGTTAAAGAGTACATTTTCAATAATATTCGTCAATGGAATCGCAACCCCTTACTTTATAAAAATATTGGGTGTGATGGCATTAAAACTGGTTACACCGATAGTGGGGGATATGGGATCATTGCTTCCGTCGTTAAAGGAGATCGTCGTTTACTTTTGGTGGCGAACGGGCTGTCATCAGAGCAGGTACGTGCCAATGAAGTTATGAAATTAATGTCATGGGGAATCGACACTTTTGATAATTATTCTCTTTTTAAGCCGGGGGATGTCATTGATATGGTTCCTGTTTGGTTGGGAGAGGAAAATGCGGTTCAAGCGACAGTGAGCCAAGAGGTTGTCATGACATTACCACGATTATCTCGAAAAGGTTTAAAAGTTGATATTCAATATGATACTCCTATTGCCGCGCCCGTGAAGAAAGATACGCCTCTTGGCAAAGTGATAATTACCTTACCATCACAAGAACTTCCTATTGAATTTCCGCTTGTTGCGGCCACTTCAGTCGGTAAAGCGGGCTTCTTTAAAAGAATAAAAGATTCATTTAGCTACTTAATTTGGGGAAAGCCTTAAGATGAAAAAGACTGCAGGAAAGTTTATCACCTTCGAAGGGGGTGAAGGGACAGGGAAGTCAACCCAGACTGTATTATTGGCTGATTATTTGAATGATCAAGGTCATAAAGTACTTTTAACCCGGGAACCGGGAGGGAGTGATGGGGCCGAACTCATTCGCGCTTTGTTGGTTTCTGGCGACATTGGTCGGTGGTCACCCATGACGGAAGTTCTTTTGCTTTATGCGGCTCGAGCTGAACACTGGAATAGTGTTATTGAACCGGCTTTAAAACGAGGAGAATGGGTTATCTGCGATCGATTCGCGGATTCAACTTTAGCCTACCAAGGATATGGTCATGGTGTTGATCGCGTATTCATCAATAAGCTGTATGCTTCGGTTATTGGTACCGAACAGCCTGATTGGACCTTTGTCTTTGATTTGGATCCAGAGATTGGTGTACAGCGAGCTTTAAAACGTCATACAAGCGAGAATCGTTTTGAGCATATGGATATGCAATTTCATAATCGTGTTCGTGCGGGATTTCTAAAAATTGCCCATCAGAACACACAGCGTTGCCGTATTATTGACGCCACGCAATCTGTCTATGCAATCCATAAAGAAATCGCGAGCGTTGTCACTAAAGAGCCTTAAGTATTTTGATCTCAAATAATAACAGCTGCAGAAGGGGCGTTATCGTTTGTATACGCAAAATTTTTCAAGAAAATACTTACAGCTATTGCACTGAGGCCAGCACCAATCCAAAGCGTTATGCTAAAACCATGCAGAAAAGCGCTGTCAATTAACGTCAAAAGTTCAGGTATCTGTTCTGCGGGAAATTGCTTTAATTGCTCAGGGGTATGTTCAACTTTACTAATGATATTAATGAGAGCTTGTTGCTTTTCTGGAGTTATAGAAGTTCCTGCCTGCGCTATAAGTTCAATAAGTTTTGGTCTTCCAAACATGACAAGAAAACTAGTCGAGGCGATGACACTGATGGCATTTCCCAATGTCATGGCCATGGTAAAAATAGCGGAGCCAGTGTTTATTTCTGCAGGATTTAAGGTTTTGAACATTGCTGTATTGAGGGAAGGAAAGCCAATCCCCAATCCTAAACCAGCGAGCAACAATCCTCCACATACCATTGTTGTTGAGCTAGCAGCGTCTAACTGACCCAAGACAATCAAGGAAAGTATAGTTAGACAAATCCCCACAGAAATGGGAATGCGAATATCCATATGGTCTGCCAATTTCCCTCCGATAGGGGATAAGATACCGACGGCCAACGTCATGGCTAGGAAATATATGCCTGTCGAACTGCTGGTTAATTTAAGTGTATTTTGTAGATATAACGCCATCATGACCAGGACAAGGGAAAAGGAGTATGCAACAAGAAGTCCTGTTATGACTGTTCCCATAAAAGGCTTATTTTGCAAAAGGTTTCGCGGTAAAATTTGAAATTTTTGAAAGCGATCCCGATAGGCAAAAAAGATTAAGGAGCAAGCCCCCCCAACACCGAAGGCAATTAGGGTAGGGTCTTTCAGCCCCCAGACTTCGATCTGATTTAAGGCAAAGACAAAAGAACCTAGGCCAAATGTTAATAATAAGACATTTAACCAATCAATTTTTATTGGGCTTTTTTGTTTTGGTTCTGACTTGGCATAAATTAATAGAACCACAATAACCATTAATCCTAAGGGAATATTGACATAAAAAAGCCACCGCCATCCAATTTCTTTGATGATCCATCCCGCGAGAGAAGGGCCAATAGCGAGCCCTAAACCTGCGGATCCCCCTATAAATCCCATGGCCATACCTTGCTTTTTGGTAGGTACAGATGTGAAAATCAATCCATAGGCAGGAGATGAAAAAATCGCGGCACCCAAACCTTGAATCAGGCGTCCACCAATGAGCACATAGACATCATTGCCCACAGCAGTAATCAAGGAACCCAACATAAATATTGCGACGCCAAGATTAAGGGAAAATTTCTTACCATAAATGTCTGCAAACCGTCCTGCAGGAACAACAAGAGCAGCCCAGATAAGGACATATCCGCTTAATAACCATTGCAGTATGTTCAAATCGCCATCAATTTCTTCCGCAATAGGGACTAAGGCAAGATTCACAGCTGTATAATCAATATTCATTAAGAAAATTAAAAGACCGATTGTAAACAACATAATCCAAGAATGAAAATTAAGAGAAGGAGCAGAGCTCGTCATCGAAAACAACCTATGTTATTTAGAAAAAAGTTAATCTAAAATTCACCAATTTTTAAAAGATTAGTAAAATAAATATCGATAATCAAGACTTAATGTTTGTTAGTAAAAAAGATAGATAAGCTGTGGAAGTTATGTCCTAGAAACAAAAAAAGCCACTTCTTAGGTTTAAGAAATGGCTTTTTCATGAAAAATGGCTAAATAATTTACGGATGGGCTTGAACAGAAGTGAAGCAGAAAAATTTGCGCCCCGTATCATTCTTACGGCTAAGCAAATTTCTACTGTTCCAAGCTGTTGCTTCTCTTTTTTGAATCCGACCGTCGGGTGTTGTCACATCATAGCGGATATGGTGTGCTTTTCCATATGGTGCTTTACGCAATGCTTGGATAAGCATATTTACAAAGGGACGCCCGTTGGCATCTGTTGCTGTCATAGCATCTTTACCAATTTTCATTGGTTCGGGAGGATAAACTGCCCATGTTCCGTCAACAACACAGCCAACAAATGTATTGTCATCAGAGGATTTAATCACTGTGGCTATATCGGCTCTCTGATTAACTTGTAATCCTTTGCTGCTGTCCGTGTTTCCTGTTCCCCCAATATCTTGTCCATTGAGTATCTTAAAGGTATCTGCACCATACAGAGTAAAAAGATCTCTTACTTTTTCCATACGTGTATTGGGATCCATAACCGCTGCAAAAGCAATGCTAACCGTTAAAACAGTTGCACAAACTGCTTTAACTATTTTTTTGTTTATCATGATAGTATCTCCTTTTTTAAAAATAACGAACTTTTGTATGGTAGTCTCAATTTTTCTTAAAAACAAATAAAATTATAGATCAATTTTCATTTCGTGCTCATGAAAACCATTGTTTTATTTGCCCCCAAAATGAGGGGTTTGCCTCTCTAACGGATTCTTTTGTTTGTGATCGTCGTTGCAGCTTGGCGTCTTTATCCTTGTCAAACCACCAGCTGGTAATATCTAGGCCATGATATTTCGGGATAATCGTCGGCCGAGAAAAGCGATTCCAATAAGCTACACGAATGGTATGGCTATGCCAGGCCGGAATCATATAGTAATTCCATAACAGAACACGATCGAGAGATTTGGCTGTATTGGTTAACGTTAAATATGTTTTGGCATTGATAAGCTGCTCAATGAGTTGATCGACAACCGGATTCTTAATGCCAGATAGATTGCGAGTGCCGGGTGTATCCATGCGTTCAGAGCCAAAATAATCGCGCTGTTCATTTCCAAGAGAAGGACTTTGTCCAATACCATTGTAAATCATGTCAAAATCTAAATTATCAACTCGTAACTGATAAGCAGCCGTATCTATATTACGAACTTTAATGGTTATGCCAACACGTTTTAAACTCAATGCATAATTAAGCATTATTTTTTCAAGCGCTTTGTCAAAAATAAGAATCTCAAATGTTAAAGGCTTACCTGTTTTTGTATTGGTCATCATCGCATCTTTAACTTCATAACCTGCTTCTTTTAAAAGATTTTGAGCTTGTTCTTGAAGATCACGATAATCCTGCTCATTTTTGGGGGCTGGTAAGGTAAACGGTTGCGTCAAGATTTCAACGGGTATTTGACCCTGGAAGGGTTGGAGAATTGCCTTTTCATCTTCGGAAGGAAGGCCTTTGGCTTCATAATCTGAATTGGGATAATAACTTAAATTTCTTTCATATTGTCCGTAAAACAAGTGTTTGTTTATCCACGGAAAATCAAAAAGAATTGTCAGGGCTTTCCGGACACGAATATCTGAAAATACAGACCGACGAGTATTAAAAATTAGTCCAACAGTACCACCAGATAATGAATGTTCTAACTCTTCTTTCTTGACAAATCCTTTTTGATAAGCGGGAAAAGTGTAGGCAGTGGCCCAATTTTTAGCTATACTTTCTTGACGAAAATCGCATTGACCTGATTTAAAACCTTCAAATAAGGCATTATTTTCCAGGTAGTAGTCTGTTCGTATTTTATCAAAATTATGGCGACCTTTTTGACTCGGGAGATTGGCGCCCCACCAGTTTTTTACCCGCTTAATTGTAAAGAAGTGACCTGCGGATAATGTATCAATTTCATAAGGCCCAGAGGAAGGACCCGCTTTTAAAGTGGTTTCATCAAATGGTTGGGTTTCATAAAATTTTTTCGAGAGAATAGGTAACTGGCCCAGAATAAGGGGTAATTCACGATTTGTGGTTGTATTGAAAGCAAACTTAATTGTTAGATTGTCTAATTTTTCAACTTTCGAGATGTTTTTGTAATAGGTACGGTACATCGGGGGGCCTTTTTTACGCAATGTTTCAAAAACCCAAATGACATCGTCCGCTGTGACGGGCGATTCATCATTAAATTTTGCCTTTGGATTGAGTCGAAAAATTACATAAGAATTATCCGGAGCGACTTCTACGGACTCTGCTGCGTAGCCATATGATTCTCCCGCTCTATCATAGGCTTCTTCTAAAAGCGTTGCGGTGGTCAACCCCATAAACATCGGTGCTACGCCCTTAACAATATAAGGATTTAAACTGTCAAAACTTCCCATGCTGCCAATTCGAAATGTTCCTGCTTTGGGTGCGTCTGGATTTGTGTAATCGAAGTGAGAAAAATCCTTCGGGTATTTAAGATTCCCAAATGTAGAAAAACCGTGGGTAGCCGCTTGTATGGTTTTGGCGTCTGGATTTTCGGCTAATGTGTTTTGCGTAACTATCCAAATCAAACAAATAATTCGCAAGACTAAAGTCATAAGTATACCCTTCATTTAGGTGATGTATTGTTTGGCGCTGATTTTGGAAGAGGGATAGGGGTGTCACTTAAGGTATGTAAATAAGCGATGACATCAGCACGCTCTTGCGCATCTTTAAGGCCAACGAAGGACATTTTTGTCGCTTGAACAAACGCTCGTGGTTTATGGAGGAGAATGTTAAGATTTTCGTCATCCCATTCTCCACCCTTATCTTTAAACCCTGAAGAGTAAGCAAAGTCAGCCACATGAGCAATTTTTGCTCCAATAATTCCCCAGAGATTAGGTCCTGTTCTATTTGCGCCCCCTTTTTCAAAGGTATGACATTGGGTACATTTTTTAGATATGGCTTGTCCGCGTTCTACGCTAGCAGATGCCAAAAGAGGGGTTATGGGTTTTAAGGTCTCTTCTTCCGTAGGGTTTCCACTGGAGGTGGACGGGGCTTCAATTCCCTCAATAATGAAAACAGGTTTTTTAAGGGATGTTGGATTAACCAAATAATCAGACAAAAGACTACCGACCATGCCGATTAAAAGGGCGACCAGAACACTGGCGGTAATTTTATTAAATTCGAAACTGTCCATTTCTTAAAAGTGACTCTTGCGCAGTGTGATTCATTTATTACTATTATAAAACCAAACAGGGCCTTCTGCGAACCCTCTAATTGTAGGGAGACGTAAAGATTTTTAACGTGCTTTTTTTAATGATTTGTGGCACTAACAAAGAGTGTTCCCCTGACGAAAAGAGGCTATTAGCATGGTAAATCCTATTATTATAATTCCGTCTCGTTTAGCTTCGCAGCGATTGCCCAATAAACCTTTATTGGATATTGGGGGAGAGCCAATGGTTGTTCGAGTGTGGCGTTGCGGTATGAATGCGGGAATAGGCCCGGTCTTTGTTGCTTGCTGTGGTCCTGAAATAGAAAAAGTAATTACACAAGCTGGTGGGCAAGCCGTGATTACAGATCCGGATTTGCCGAAGGGATCAGATCGCATACATGCAGCCCTAAAAGAAATTGAGACTCAAAACTCTAACGAAGAGTATGATGTTATAATTAATTTACAGGGAGATTTACCAATTATTAGCGCTTCTCTAATCAAACAGGTGTTGGCGCCTTTGTCTAATCCTGCAGTGGATATCGCAACCCTTGCTGCACCTATTTTAGATGCAGAAGTTTTAAAAAATGTTAACGTCGTCAAGGTTGCTATTGCTGCTTCTCAAAAAACAAGTTCGGGGGAAAAAATTGGCAGAGCTTTATATTTTTCCCGTAGTCCCATTCCTTCAGGGGGTCAAGAACACTATCATCATATTGGAATCTATGCGTATCGCCGACCAGCTCTTGAGGCATTTATTAAGTTGCCAGTATCGCCTTTAGAAACAGCTGAACAATTAGAACAATTGCGAGCCTTGGAAGCGGGTATGCGCATTGATGTATCAATTGTTTCGGAAGTTCCGCCCAGTGTGGATACTAGAGAAGACTTAACCTACGTTCGGCATATTTTAACCGGCGAGCTCTAAAAACTTAAGTTCATAAAAAACCCCCCTCAATAGGAGGGGGGAAAAGTGAATTCATACGTATTCGTATGATTTGCAATTTATATCTTTTAAGTTCTACTTCGTCATAACGGCTTTTGGATGTTTTTCTTCGGATTTATTGACAATCGGTTTGCTACCATCTTCTGAATAGCTGTGTTGAAGTTCAGCATCAAGAGCTTCTTGCTTTTTTTTCGCATCTGCCATTTCTTTGTCTTTCTGTTTTTGATCCATCATTTTTTGCCAGTCTGAAACTTTTGTCTTGGGGGTAACGGGATCGTGCGTTACTTTTCCAGGAGTTGGTTTTGAGTGAGGGGCAGCGGCAGGTTTGACAACTGGGGCCGTAGCAGGTTTTACAGCAGGTTTTGCAGCTGGTGCAACTTTTTCTGCGGTATGAGGAGCAGCTGGTTTTTGGACTTTTTCGGATTGATTGACAACCTTGCCAGGAAAGGTTTTGTGAACGCCCTCAAGTGTTTTATGTTTTTCTTCTGCAAGTTTCCTTTCTTTAGCTTCTTTTTCTTCTTTCATTTTTTCTTCCCAGTTAAGAAGCTTATTTTGGTCCTTTTTGTTGGGAGCTGCGACAACAGCCATTTTGCCGTCAACTGTTTTGCTGACATAATGGTCACTTTCTTCTTTGCTCATCTTTGAATCAGGATTTGAGTCAACTAGGGTTTCAGCAAAGGAAGTGCTAACCATAAAACTCATGACAGCGGCACAAATAATAGAAAAATGGGTCTTCTTTAACATGAAATCCTCCTAAAAAAAATTGATAGAAATAACGTACTTCAAATTTCCATATAGTTTTCTGGGTAGAAAAATCAATGGATTTGAAGGAAAATATTGCAAATTTCCTGTATATTATTTAATAAATTTCTTTACTATTTTTTTATATTTTTCGTGTACAGAAATTAGCAAAATCGTTTTTCATGAAACTTTTCTTAAAGACATCCTTCACCTGGTTTGCTATAGTTTTTGCGGGAGACCGGCCTTAGACGCTTTCCTTGCTAACCTGGTCAGATCCGGAAGGAAGCAGCCATAACGAGTTCTAGGCGGGTTAGGGTTTGGTCTCCCACTGAATGATATAATGCGACCCTATTGAAAGATGAATGACGAAGTCGATGACACAGCCCCAGTCAACACTACCTTCACAAATGCCCTATCGTGTTCTCGCACGTCAATATCGCCCTCAAAAATTATCTGAGTTGGTTGGCCAAGATCTTCTTGTAAAAACCCTTGCGCAAGGAATTGAGCGTAATCGTTTGCCGCATGCTTTTCTCCTCCATGGCATTCGGGGGGTGGGAAAAACAACAACCGCCCGCATCCTGGCTAAAGCCTTAAATTGTTTGGGTGCTAATGGACAGGGTGGCCCAACTCCGGATCCGTGTGGAGTCTGCGACTCTTGCGTAGCTATTATAGAGGACCGACATCTTGATGTATTGGAAATGGATGCAGCCAGCCGTACCGGCGTCGATGATGTCCGTGAAGTTATTGAAGCCGCTCGGTATAAGGCTGTAACGGGCCGCTATAAAATTTATATAATTGACGAAGTCCATATGCTTTCCAAAAGTGCATTTAATGCACTTTTAAAGACATTGGAAGAACCACCTCCCCACGTAAAGTTTATATTTGCGACCACAGAAATTCGTAAAGTTCCTGAAACGGTAATGTCTCGTTGTATGCGTTTTGATTTAAATCGAATTGCCCCTAAAGTCCTTTTTGATCATTTCTCATCTATTATGACACAAGAAAATTTGACCGTAGAAGAAGAAGCATTATCTTTGATTGTACGGGCGGCCGATGGCTCAGCTCGAGATGGTTTATCCTTACTTGATCAAGCAATTGCATTATCTGAAGGTGTCATAACAACTTCAACTGTCCGGGATATGTTAGGGCTTGTGGATCGCGGTCTCATTTTTTCTCTTCTAAAGTTCCTTTTACAAGGGCAAATCGGCGAATCTTTAAGTCAAGTTCGTGAGCTATATCGACGAGGGGGGGATCCCGTTGTCCTGGTCGAAGATCTTCTTGATCTTGTCTACTGGTTGACGTGTTTAAAGACAGCTCCTCATTTACAGCAAGATGTCACCTGGCCGGAAAGTGATAGACGTCAAGGAATAGAAATTGTTCAAAATATTTCTTTGCCAGCCTTAATGCGAATTTGGCAAGTTTTACATAAAGGTTATGAAGAAGTCGTTCGCTCCCCCATGACAGCTCAGGCTGCAGAGATGGTTTTGGTTCGTGTTGGATATCTTAGTGATTTACCACAAGCAGATGAACTTTTAGCTGCTCTTCAAGGTGTATCGCGTACCATGCCAGCTGCCTCTCCATCTCAATCTCATTCACCGGTGTCATCTTTTCAACACGTTACGAACTCAGCCATTCCAAATTTGGTACCACCAATGGCGTCCGAGAAAGTGACTCTGATTGCGGAAGAATCACCTACAGGGCTAGATGCCCCAACAACCTCATCTTTGCCACCAATTCCTCCCACCTTCTCCGGTCTCCTTGAAATGTTACAAGCAGCTAAAGAGCCCATTTTATATAGTAATACTCTTCAAGATATTCATTTAGTATCTTATGCACCGGGATCTTTGACGATTCGCTTGGCGGAAACAGCATCAAAAACATTACCTAATCAATTGCGTCAAGTCTTGGAAAAGATGACGGGACAAGCCTGGATTGTCGATGTTGTTTTAGAGGGAGGCGAACCTACAATGGCTCAGCAACAAAAATCTGCCCACGAAGCACAAGTTAAGATAAGTCAGGATCACCCTCTCGTTCAGTCATTGATCGAGACTTTTCCAGGTGCCACCATAACAGCAAAATAGAAAGAGGATAATACCATGAAAAATATTAATCAAATGATGAAACAGGCTCAACAATTACAAGAAAAAATGGCTGAGATGCAAGAGCGCATGAATCAAGTTGAAATGACAGGCACATCGGGGGGAGGTATGGTCAAAGTGACCGTGAATGGTAAAAGTGAATTAAAGGGAATTTCTATTGATCCTTCTTTGCTGGATCCAAAAGATGTTGAAGTGTTGGAAGATTTGATTATCGCTGCTTTCAATGAAGCCAAGATAAAAATTGAAACACATGTGGCCGAAGAAATGGGTAAAATTACAGGGGGATTGGGTTTGCCTGCAGGAATGAAATTACCTTTTTGAGGTTTTCCTTCCCCTTATAATAAAGTCATCTAGGGAAATGGAAAGAGTTTTAAATTTTTTTTCTGTTAAGCTCTTCTTCTTAAAAATTATATATTCTTCATCATTTAATGAAACATTAATATTTTTACATTCATAATACTTATTATATTATGAAATTAATGGACGTTGGAAAAATTGTATGATTAAGAATTTATCCACTTTGGCACTTATCGTAGGGTTTACCAGTCAATCTCTAGCATCACAACCCCAAGTTCCATTTCAACCCAATCCTCGTCCTCAAACTGCACCGATAAGTAAAGGGAATGTGGCACCAGCTATTCCGAACAGAAATCTATCGACAGGGGGAAGACAAAATTTGTCATCTGCACCAATAAACAGTGGACGTCTTCTTCCTTCACCGCCAATAAATGCCTTAATTCAACCCGGCGAACTTCCGGGGGAAATAGATGAAACAATAAAAGATCGAATTTGCCGAAAAGTTCCTACAAGAGCTCTTCGAATACTTTCTATTGATGGGGGGGGAGTGCGGGGCATTATTCCAAGTCTTGTCGTGCAAGAGATTGAAAAAGTGCTTGAATTGCCTATTAGTATTATCATGGATGCTTTCGGGGGTACATCGGTTGGCGGTATACTTTCTTTAACGTATACAAAGCCGAAAGCCATGAGAGATGGAGTTCAGATTGGATTAGAAGCTGCTTATACTGCCGACGAGATTGTGGATCTAAGCTCTAGTATTTCCAAAGCAATATTTGAATCTGGAAAGAGTGTTGTGAATTTAGTGCAGAAGGGTGCTTTTTATGAGAAGGGTCCCTTAATTAATGTTTTGGCTAAATATTTTGGTGATACAAAAATTTCTCAAACTTTAAAACCAGTCTACATAACCGCTTTTGATTTGAATAGTGAAAGTACTTTTATTATTTCTACCACCCTAGCAAAATATGGTCTAAAGAGAAACGAAACACGCAAAGATGCAAATAGAATGCCATTGAGCACCGAAGGTTCTGATCCTAAGATTAGCCTTCCAAGTAATATTCAGAAAAAAGAATGGCCTTTCGATCTTAGTTATATTGATGCAGCAAGGGCTACCAGTGCGGCACCACTCTATTTCCCCGTACAACCTCTCGTAATAGATGCTGACTCAAAAACTAAAATGCAATTGGTGGATGGGGGAGTGGGGAACAATAATCCTGTTAACACGGTTGTTCGCGAAATAGATAAAGCATATTGTACTCCTCCCGCAATTAAAGTTCTTTCTTTGGGTACAGGTGTAGCGAATCAATACTATGGAGATAAAGATTTTCAAGTGCAGGGTGGCCCTTTACGCATGCTCGCGCCCACCATCACAGGTTTGTTTAGAGTTCAAGAAGAAAACGCCAATGATTCCTTAAAAGATAAAGTTTCTATTAGAAACGATCTTCTAGCCGTGAAGGATAAAGCTTTTATCAGAAACGAACTCTCACCCTTAAAAAGTGAATACTATCGATTTCAAGTTTACTTGGAAAGAGGTCTGGATAAGCTTGATGATGCAAGTCCAAGAATGCTTAAACTGTTAGAAGCTAAAGGTAAGGAAATCATTAGTAGCGCAAATTTTAAGAGGTATTTAATTGCCCTGCAGCAAGATTTGTGCAACGAGGGCGTATATTGTGCTCGTGAAAAATTGGCTCGGAAAGAAGGATTACATAAAAAAATGTGTCCTACGTCACGTGTGGCTTGTGTTATCAACCCAATAAACACAAACCCGACAATAACACCGCAAAAAAGAAATTCTTTGCCGACAGTTAATTCCATCCGACCATCTTCAAGGACCGGAATAAATTAGATATTTTAAAACTATATTTTAGCTGCGCAACCGCAATAAAGCTTCTTCAATTTTTGCTTTGCGTACGCCAAAGGCTTCCACCCGGTCTTGCATTTCTTCAATAATTTCAGGTTTAGCTTTTTCCATAAAGTCAGTATTAGATAGCCTGTTATGGCAGCTTGAGATTTCTGCGGTGACTTTTTTAAATTCGTCCTCAAGTCGTTTGATCTCCATTGGGACATCAATGGAGCCGCCCAATGGCAAAATAACGGGGGTATTACCGGCCAGAAATTGCACAGCTTCTTTTATGATTCCTGGTTTTTCTGGGAAGACACTTATTGTTTCGACGCGTCCCAACCTCATTAGAATGGCTTCATGTCGTGTCAGACGAGCTTGAATTTCTGGGGTTACTTCATAAACATGCAAAGGGAGTAGAGATCCGGGAGGAATATTGAACTCTGCACGGCGTGATCGAATACCATCAATGACCTGAACAATCCAATTCATTTCTTGAGCAGCAGATAAATCGATTATTTCAGAGTTTGTCTCGGGCCAAGGTTGAAGAATGAGTAATCCCTGACGCGCATTTGTGAACTCTTTCCAAAGAATTTCGGTCATAAATGGAATAAAGGGGTGGGCAATTTTTAAAATTTCCACGAGGGCCCAAGCAGCTGTCTGGCGAGCCTCTGTAGCTAAGATTTCGTCCTTGAAAATGGGTTTGAGGAATTCGAGATAATAATCGCAATAAATTCCCCAAACAAATTGATAAACATGATTTGATGCATCGTCAAATCGATAGGCGTCCAAAGCAAGTGTTACCCGTTTAGCGAGGGCTATGGTTTCCCCAACCATCCATTGATTGATTGTATGTTGACATAATTTTGGATCAAAGTTTTCATCGAATACACAGTCATTCATTTGTAAAAAACGAGCGGCATTCCATATTTTTGTCATGAAATTTCGGCCACTCTCAATACGGGCCTCACCCAGCTTTAAGTCTCGTCCGGGAACGGCCAGAGAGGCTAAAGTAAAGCGCAAAGCATCAGTCCCATACTTATCCATATATGCTAAGGGGTTTATAACATTTCCTTTTGTCTTAGACATTTTCGAGCCTTTTTCATCTCGAACCATTCCGTGAATGTAAACCGTTTTAAAAGGCACTTCCTTTGTAAAGTGTAGGCCCATCATCATCATCCTTGCGACCCAAAAAAAGATAATATCAAAGCCAGTGTCTAAAACATCTGTTGGATAATAGCGTTGCAGTTCTGGTGTATTTTCTGGCCATCCTAATGTTGAAAAAGGCCATAGAGCAGATGAGAACCAGGTATCCAAAACATCTGTGTCACGGGTTAATACTGTAGCGTTTCCATAATGGGAATCTGCAGCTGTCTGGGCTTGCTCTTCTGTTTCTTCCACAAAAGTATGCCCATCGGGTCCGTACCAAACGGGTACCTGGTGTCCCCACCAAATTTGACGAGAAATACACCAAGGTTGAATGTTGCGTAACCATTCAAAATAAGTGGCAGCACTATGGTCGGGTAAAAATTTTGTGCGCCCTTCTTCTACGGCTTTAATAGCAGGTATAGCTAAAGTTTTTGCATCAACAAACCATTGATCGGTTAACCAAGGTTGAATCTGAATACCGGATTTTTCTCCATAGGGAACAGCATGCACATTGGGTTCTACTTTTTCTAAAAGCTCGGCAACTTCTAAATCAGCAAGAACTTTCGCGCGGGCGGTTTCAATACTTAAACCTTGGTACACCGGGGGTACGGACTCATTAAGATGAGCACTCTTATCGAAGATATTAATTAAAGGCAGATTATGACGCTGACCGACTTCAAAGTCATTAAAATCGTGACCTGGTGTAATTTTAACAGCGCCACTGCCTTTTTCAGGGTCACAATATTCATCTCCGATAAGGGGAATGGTTCGGTCTGTGAGGGGCAAATGAAGGTTTTTTCCAATAAGATGTTTATATCGCTCATCATCGGGATGAACGGCAACAGCAACATCTCCCAATAGGGTTTCAGGGCGTGTGGTTGCAACAATAATAAATTGGTCAGAATTATCCACAAGTGGATAGCGAATATACCACAAATTTCCTTTGGTTTCTTGAGAAATAACTTCTAGATCGGATACCGCTGTTTGAAGTTTGGGATCCCAATTAACAAGTCGCTTATCTTTGTAGATGAGCCCCTCTTTGTAGAGAGATACGAAAACTTTTAGAACTGCGCGACTTAAGCCTTCATCAAGTGTAAAACGCTGGCGTTTCCAGTCGGGAGAGATTCCCAAACGTCGTTGTTGGCTGACAATCATATCTCCCGATTCTTTTTTCCATTCCCAAATTTTTTCAATAAAAGTTTCCCGCCCCAAATCTTGACGGCTAATTCCTTGTTCAGCAAGTTGACGCTCGACAACAAATTGAGTCGCAATGCCGGCATGATCTGTTCCCGGTTGCCAAAGAACATCAAATCCTTGCATGCGTTTAAAACGAATAAGAATATCTTGAATGGTATAAGTTAGGGCGTGACCCACATGCAAACTTCCCGTTACGTTTGGGGGAGGCATCATAATTGTATAGGGTTTTTTTTGAGATGAAGGGTTGCATGCAAAAGCTCCAGACGCTTCCCATGCTTCGTATATTTCTCCTTCTTGGGATTGGGGATCAAATAATTTCTCAAGCATAAATATATCTCTTTATTGTAGCATAATGATTTCCCATCAATAGCGGATTTTGAGGGAAAAGGCTATAACAACGACGCTAGATATTCTAAGTCAGGGGGCAAGGGAATATTAAAGGTCATAAATTCTCCAGTTGTTGGGTGAATCAATCTGAGTTCAAATGCATGAAGAGCTTGTCTAGGAAACGCAAGAATTTCGGGTGCAAATGATTTCTTTGCCCATTTGGGGATGCGACTATAGACGGGATCCCCAATCAAGGAATGATTGATATGGGCCATATGAACACGAATTTGATGAGTTCGCCCGGTTTCTAAGTCACACCGAATCAGAGAGATGCTTTGCGATACATCGTCTTTTGCAAAATAGCGTTTGAGAACCTGATAATGAGTTAGAGCCGATTTCCCTCCGCTGGTTACAACGGCCATTTTTTGCCGGTTTTGTGGACTGCGGCCAATATCCCCTTCAATTACTCCTTCTTTCGGTTGGGGAATCCCCCACACAAAGGCCCAATATGAGCGACTTAAGGTACGTTTGGCAAATTGGGCACTTAGACCCTGATGGGTTTTGTCATTTTTTGCCACAACCATCAACCCACTCGTTTCTTTGTCGAGTCGGTGAACAATACCGGGGCGACGAACGCCTCCAATACCGGATAAGCTTTCTTTACAATGGGCCAAAAGGGCATTTACAAGGGTCGAGTTGCGGTGGCCGGGTGCAGGGTGAACGACCATTCCGGCAGGTTTATTCAAAATTAACAAATCAGTATCTTCATAAACAATGTCGAGCGGTATATTTTCAGCTTGAGGAAAAGCATTAACAGCCGGGGGAATTGTAAGGGTATAAATTTCCCCTTCTCGTATCATGCGCGAAGCGGATGTGATAATTTCGCCACTACAACGGAGTCGAGAATCATCCATTAGAGCTTTAATGCGTGTGCGGGTAAGTTGGGTTAGGTGCGTTGTTAAAAACTTATCTAGTCTTTGTTTTTTTTCACCTTTTTCAACTTTAATGGTGATAATTTCCACTCAATTATTCCTATTTACGATTTGTTGTTTTAAAGCACTCTTCTTTTATGTACGCATCTTCTGTCAAAAAATCCAGAAAACGTTTGTAGAACTTTAGTTGCATTTTTTGTAAAAATTTGTCTAGAATGGCACTCGTATCTCGCAATAAATGTGCAAAAACATTCAACCTATGATTGTAAAAAGTTTGTGATTTTACGGGAGTTGAAGGGTAGATTCGGTTAGTGATAATCTGAACCCTTGAGTGAAAGAACTATAATTAAGAAAGGATAAAAAATGAATCGTACTATTTTAGCTTCTCTGACATCTGTTGCTTTAAGCTTTGCTGCAGGATCAAATATATTGGCTAATCCTGCTGCGCCAACAGAACCCCCTCATGCTGATCAACAGGCGCCACAAGTAGAAAAATTGGCAACTGAAAAATTATCTCCAGAAGTATTGAAAGCGTGTGAAGAAAAACTTGCAAAAATTAAAGAAGCCGGAAATTCTTTGCCGACAGAGAAAAAGGTTGAGTTTGATAGCAGCCTAAAACATGCTGCAATTGAAATTGAGGATTTAAATAATCCAGCTCATAAAGACTCGAAAAAGCATCTTCATGCTTTTAATGGGCATATTAAATTTGCTGAAAAAATTCTCCATCAGCAAGAAATTTTGCAAGCAAAAGCAAAGAAAGAAGAAGAACGTCAAGCAAAAGCCCAAGAACGTAAAGTAAGGGCTGAAGAACGCAAAGCAAAAGCTGAAGCGCGCGCAGCTGCACGTGAACAAGCACGCAAGGCCAAGAAAGATGCACCCAAAATAGAAAAAAAGCTATTGGATGACAGCAAGGCCCCGCAAGACCGAAGAATAAGACAAGATCAAGCCGATAATGGAAGATCTGAAGGAGCCAGCACTCAAGAGCCGGGAACAGAAGCTAGAAAGCCCCTGAACTCATAAAGCTCACAATTGATGATCATACGGGGGGCCCATTTATAAGGGCTTCTCGTAATGCCCCTATTTCTTATCGAGTATTTCCTTGACTTTTCTAAAATAAACTGTATGGTCAGTCCTATATGGCAGAATTCATAAATTCTCAAAAGTGTATTTGATTTCATTACAAGTTTTCATTTTACTATAGATTTATAACTTAATTATTTTTTATTGATCTTCATTGAGTCAAAAAGATGAAACAACATCTGCCGACTATAATATTTCCAAAATGATTTGGAGATATAAAAATGAATAATATAAAGGATAATACTACTATGTCTATAGTTCCAAATCAGCAATCTAATTCTGATCTCACTACTCAACCCACTTTAAAAATAAATCCAGACCTTTTTCAAAATTCACCCATTAAAAGTTTCGATTCATTCTCTTTTCCCGAAAGCCTTGTGTTTGCCTTGAAAGATATGGGCATTTCATGCCCAACTCCCATTCAAGCGGCTACAATAGCTTTGGCAGTTGAAGGACAAGATGTTATGGCATCTGCACAAACGGGAACAGGAAAAACACTGGCTTATACGCTTCCCCTAATGGTGCGTCTTCTGGCATCTCCCCAGAGTAATGCCCTTGTCTTAGCGCCTACACGAGAATTGGCAGCACAGGTTCGGGATATTTTGCGGCAACTTTTGGGAAGGCGCCCGGCTTTCAACATGGCTTTACTGATAGGGGGCGAATCCATGGGAAAACAATTTGCCCAGTTAAAAGGTCGTCCTCGCATTATTGTAGGCACCCCGGGTCGTATATGTGATCATTTGACTCGAGGAAGTTTGAGTTTAAAGCATACAGGATTTTTGGTAATCGATGAAGCAGATCGAATGCTGGATATGGGCTTTAGCATTCAACTTGACCGCATAGCTGAGTATCTCCCCAATCAAAGACAAACATTGATGTTTTCAGCGACGGTTCCTTCCAATATTTTAAAATTGTCTCAGAAATATTTGCAAGATCCTGCATGTATATGTGTTGATTCTCCAACGAAAGCAGCTCCAAATATCAAACAAGAAATTGTTCGAACGACACAAGGGGAAAAATTCCCTAACTTGATGCGCGAATTAAATGAGCGTGAGGGATCTGTTATCATATTTGTAAAAACAAAGCGGGGTGCAGATCAATTGGCTGATAAGCTTCGTCGTCAAGATTTAAGCGCCGATTCTATTCATGGAGATTTAAAGCAGCGCCAACGAGACAGGGCAATTTTACAATTTAGAAACAGTAAAACGCGAATTATGGTTGCGACTGATGTTGCGGCTCGTGGCTTGGATATTCCGCATATTCGTCATGTCATTAATTATGATTTACCTCAATGTCCGGAGGATTATATCCATCGTATTGGAAGAACGGCTCGGGCAGGTTCAGAAGGTAATGCTTTGTGTTTAATTTGCCCTGATGATAATGCAAAATGGAATGCGATTAACCGATTAATGAATCCAGGTGCACCTAAAGAACCAACAGGTCCGGGAAACGGACGTTTCCAAGGTAGGCCGAGTAAAGGACGTTCTTCGGGAAAATTTGAGAGTAGGGGGGCTGGCAATGGGCGCCCTGATTTTCCTCGCAAAAAACAATCTTCTAGTGATACCTTTGGTCAATCTTGGGGAAAGCCAAGGCAAGAAAATTCCGATAATTCGCAAGGGAAACCTCTGGGAAAATCATTTGGGAACTCTCCAAAGAAATCTTCTGGTAAACCGTGGGACCGTCCAAGACAAGATGCTACAGGTGAGTCTCAAGGAAAACCATGGGACCGCCCAAGACGGGATGCTGCAGGTGAGTCTCAAGGAAAACCGTGGGACCGTCCAAGACGGGATGCTACAGGTGAGTCTCAAGGAAAACCATGGGACCGTCCAAGACGAGGAGTTTCAGGTGATTCTCAAAGCTCATCATTAGGTAAACCGCAGAGTAAATCCTGGGGGAAGCCTCGGCGTGAATCTTCCGCTCAACAACCATTTCAACAAGGTGCTCACCCCTCAGCTCAGCCTTGGGGAAAAAGCAAACCTTCCGGATTTAATCCTAATGGTCCTAAAAAAAGTCCACCTAAGAGATTTTCAAGAGGTTCATAAGTCGAACTTCTTGGTTTAGGTTGTTTAAAGTAATTCTTTGGGGTTGAGTGTTAAGCTTGCACCAAAGGATTGACTTTAAAAGGACTTACGCCTTGACCCCCTTTGAATCAGAAAATATATTTAAGATAATTGAAAACTCTTGAACCAGGGAGGTAATGTGAAAAAAATATATCATTACTTTCTATTCCTTTTGTTCGCAACAACTGGAGTTGCTGCAGAAAAATTACTTCCCGATGACTCTTCTGATAACCGCCAACAGCCTGGTGGGGATCAATCTGTAGCCGATCCTAAAAAGTCACTTTTGGGTTCCTCTCAAATTGTTACAAAATCCGAAGAGCAAAGGGTTGGATCGGAACAAGCCCGGGAAAATTTACTCCGAAGTCTTGATCTTACAACCAACACTCCAACTCTTGCAGATGCACCAATCGATATATTTTATCAAGAAAGAGGACTTGTCAGAATGGCATTTCTTAATTCGGGATATTATATGAAAAAAGCTTCCGGTGCGGTTGCAAGTTGTATTACTTTTGTGAGAGCGTGTGTACCTCTTTCTTTTATGCAAGCGGCATCAGTAACTGCGGCTAGTTCCTATGCAGAAATGATTGTTCGAGGGGATTCTGAAAATTTTCCTGATATCTCACTTGCTGATTTATTGGCAGTTTTTCAAAGTGATCCGGATCGAACGACGTTTAAACAATATTCTTTAAATCAAAGAACTTTTTCTTTTACCTCACAAGGATTTAATGGCATTAATACGGGTTATCAGGGACGCGCTATTATTAAGGATTTTGCTTTCGGGCAGCGATTGGTTCGCGCTGGGGATGAAAGCAAAGTTCTCGATAGTTATACGGAGGAAAAGGGTAGAACCCGACTTAATGCACTTATCACTTTGGAAGAACATATAACACTTTTAGAATGGCTAGGGAAACGTTTTGTCTTTAATGATTTGATTTATTTAAGAAAATTGGGGAAGCCTTATAAGGATGTTTTTGGGAATACCTGTATTTTATATGAACTTGCTGCAGATCCACAAGGGCTCATTATTGAAGTGATGCGTAAACAAGACAAGGAATATGATCAATTAGTTGCTCTGTGGCAAGAACGTTGGAGCTACCAACATAGTCAGAAATAAAAGTTTCAAAGTTTTTATAAAGCACTTTATAAAAATTTATCACTCTGTTTTTTCTAATAATAAAGCTACCCAATCATTAAGAGTCCTTAAGCTATGTAAACGAAGACCATAAGTCCGATAAGCATTCACAACCTCTTCCCGATCACGATTAAGTAACCCAGATAAAATCACCAGGCCTTTAGGAGCCAAGGATTGTGATAATTCTTTCGCCATACTAATGAGGGGAGCGGCCAAAATATTCGCAGTAATAAGATCATAAGGAGCTCTGCTATACACATTTGGGTTCTCAAAACCCTCACTTAGCAATCCCTGGAAAAGGGGAGCACAGTGATTGAGGGCCGCGTTGTGGGTGGCAACGCGAATGCATTCTGGATCATTATCTGCAGCAAGAACGTTAACATTCCACGTTTTGGCCATGGCAATGGCTAGAATTCCTGATCCACATCCCATATCAAGAGGCTTTTGAAATGTTCGACCCTCCGTTGCCAAATCATCCAAAGTAAGCAAACATCCCGTAGTTGTTTCATGTTCCCCAGATCCAAAAGCTGTGGCTGCATTAATTTCGAGTGTGACAGAGTCTTGAGGAGGTTTTGGAGTTGTATGGCTACCATAAACATAATAGCGCCCAATTTGTTGAGGGGGGAAACTCCGCCACGTAGCTTCTAACCAATCTGTATCAGGTATCTTTTCAATACTTAAGGATGGAAGTGAAATATGGAGTTTTTGACAAATAGGAGATAAGAGGCTCAGGAAGTCTTGAGGTTGAGGTTCCTTTGTCATAATTGCTTCAATGATCCATAAATCAGCGTCTTTGGTTTCAAACCAGGAAACGGCAGAAACATGGTCTTCCAAGGAGCTGCCTAGGTCTGCGGCATGGGAGGGTTGGGCGTGAAAAAAAATTCTCCAAAACATTTGCGTTTCTCCGGGGGGATGAAAGGGGAAAATTGGACTTAACAGTTTATTAATTTTTCTAACCTTACACTATTTTTATAACTTGATAAATATGGAGAAGCATTATGAAAAAAGTCACGTTGTTGCTTGCACTAACTACTTTGTTCTCTAAGTTGGCTATGGCTGATGAGCCCATTAAGAATTCCGCTGCTTTTGAAAAGGATTTGACAGGGAATAAAAAAGAAACGACACCGGCTCAGGAGAAATCTCAAAATTCAAATAAGGAAGAGGGAAAAGAAGCAACCCAGCTTAAACTAGCTGACTTGATGAAACAGCAAGAAAAAATCACGAATGAAATGGTCGAGCTCAATGGTAAAATCGCGGCTCTAGAAGAGTCTACAGACTCTGAAAAAGATAGTAAAATCAGAGAATTGGATGATTCTCTCAATAAGTTAATGAGCCAAGGGTCTAAAGTGCAAGTAAAAATTGATAAACTTCATACGCCAGCATCAGAAGATACCAAAGCTGCAAAAAAATGAGTTCAGAGAAAGACTAGAGATTTCTAAGGTCGAATTTCGATAGGCGTTCCAACAGGAGTAGAGTGATAGATCTCCTCGATTTCTGCATTTGAGACAGCGATACAACCCCTTGTCCAGTCAAAAAATGCATGCATTTTACCCAGCCAACTGAAGCCTTTACCAACACCATGAATCATAAGGTCACCTCCACAAGCCATTTTTTTGGCGAAAGCATATTGAGTGTCATTTTTGTTCGGATAAGAAATTTTTAAAGATAAATAAAATTTGCTTTTATTATTCTTGGAAATAATTTTATAAAATCCTTCGGGTGTTTTGTTGTCTCCTTCTTGATGTTTGGGGCCAATGGGTTGAGCGCCCAAAGCAATTTGATAACTTTTAATGGCTAGATTATCATGGAATATTGTCATCTTCCTCTGATGCTTTTCTACCAAAATATAAGTTATAGTTGGTAAGGTATGTTCTAAGGGATGGTTTTGTATAAAGGAAAATCCTATAGAGAAGGCTAATAATAAACAGCCAAAGCTGAATATAATTTTTTTGATATTTGACGTTTTATTCTTTTTCAACAAAATCAGCCATAACTTTTTTAAGACCCGCAGCGTCAAATTCTATTTCGAGTTGATCTCCATTCACGCTGATGATGCGGCCATAACCAAATTTCTGATGAAAAATGCGATCTTGCGGTCGGTGTGCATGGTGGGCACGCAAAGGAACATCAGAAAATTCAGCGTCAATAAAAGCCTTTGTAGGGGTAGGGCGAGAAGGATATGCTGGGATAGACATTTCATTTCCATTTGCTTGAATAAGGGTAATATGAGCGGCGGGAAGTTCCTTAATAAAGCGAGAAGGAAGCATATGTTGCCATCCCTGATAGGTGCGCCTATTGAGTGCAAAGGTAATGATCGCTTTGCGTTGCGCTCGCGTGATGCCAACATAAGCTAATCGTCGTTCTTCTTCCAGTCCTTCTTGACCCTTTTCGTCTAATGATCGAGAGTGGGGGAAAAGGCCTTCTTCCCAACCAGAGAGAAACACAGTATCAAATTCTAATCCTTTAGCCGCATGAAGAGTCATAATAGTAATCATATCGGCTTGATCTTTTTTTGTTGTGTCCATAACGAGGCTGACGTGTTCTAAAAATCCACCTAGAGTGTCAAATTCCTCCATGGCACGCACCAATTCTTTCAAGTTTTCAAGTCTTCCCGCTGCATCGGGTGATTTATCATCTCGCCACATCCGTGTATAACCGGATTCATCCAAGACCATTTTAGCTATGGTGACATGGTGGTCATTTTGTAACCCGTGTCGCCAGCGATCGAGATCGAGAAAAAAGGTTCGCAAAGCTGTGCGAGCGCCGCCACGGATAGCATCAGTTTCACATAAAATTCGGGCGGCTTGTGGTAAGGAAATAGCATTTTCACGTGCATAGGTATGCATATATTGCAAAGTGGTTGCGCCAATGCCACGCCGGGGTGTGTTAATGATGCGTTCAAAGGCAAGGCCATCATCAGGTTGGCTAATAAGACGCATATATGCCATCGCATCTCGGATTTCTTGGCGTTCATAAAATCGCAATCCCCCAATCACTTTATAAGGAATTCCTAAAGTCAAAAAGCGGTCTTCAAACTCACGTGTTTGATAGCCCGCGCGCACAAGGACAGCCATTTTACTTAACAATATTCCTTGGCGTTGCGCTGCTTCAACTTCATCGCCAATAAAGCGCGCTTCGTCTTCAGAATCCCACGTGCCTCGAATCAGGACTTTTTCGCCCCCATCAAGTTCTGTCCATAATGTTTTACCAAGTCGGCCTAAATTCTTTTCGATAAGGCCGGAGGCCGCACCTAAAATATGAGTGGTGGAACGATAGTTTTGCTCAAGGCGGACAATAGTGGCACCCGGAAAGTCTTTTTCGAACCGCAAGATGTTGCCAATTTCAGCTCCACGCCATCCATAAATAGATTGATCATCATCCCCAACACAACAAATGTTGTTGTGGCCTTGGGCAAGGAGGCGTAGCCACAAGTATTGGGCGACGTTTGTATCTTGATATTCATCCACCATGATGTAATGGAACTGATCTTGATAAGATTTCAAAATCTCGTGGTGATCTTGAAAAAGTTGTATGCAGTATAAAAGAAGATCGCCAAAATCTACAGCATTAAGAGTTTTTAAGCGGTCTTGATAAAGACTATAGATTCGATCGATCCAATTTCGAGGTGGGATTTGATCAAGTTTTTGACAGAATTCAACTCGATCTTTCTTCGAACTGATAACGGATATGACCATTCGAGGAGGATTCTTTCCCTCATCGATGCCTTCCGCTTGAAGAATTTGCTTAATTAATCTTTGTTGGTCATCTGTGTCTAGAATAGTGAAATTTGGTTTTAAGCCAACTACTTCAGCATGACGACGTAAGATTCGCACGGCAATCGCATGAAAGGTTCCCAGCCATAACCCTTCTGTGGGTTGGTTGAGTAATGCACCCACACGGTCGCGCATTTCTGTTGCGGCTTTATTGGTGAAAGTGACGGCAAGAATTTGTGAGGGATAGGCCAGCCCACAGGCTAAAATATGTGCCATACGAGTTGTGAGAACGCGCGTCTTACCCGTACCTGCCCCAGCCAAAATAAGTACGGGTCCATTAATGGATTCAACAGCAGCTCTTTGCTCGTTATTTAAAGCGTCAAGATAACTGGGTGTCATGGGGTAGGGTATGGCAACAGAGTGAGACACAATCGTAATTTTGCTTCCAATTAAGATATCTTGACCATAGATAGCAGGGTTAAGAGGGTAACTGCAACAGCGTTCATATCAATAGAGGTGCCTAATAAATTTAAGAAAGAATTGTAAAAAATATACTTTTAAAAATTTTGTCTAGTGGGGCAGTAAGGATTGTGCATTTCTTAATAAAATTTTTTGTTCTATAGAATCTGCTGAAAGCATGAGAGATACCGCTGTTTTGAATTTTTCTTAGCTATTCTGACCACTTGTTCTTTTCAGTTGGCTGAGGTAATGATATAAAATTATTGTAAAGTTAATTTAAAATAAGGATATATATATGCGTACCTCCAAAATATTATTGGTTTCTCTGCCTCTTGTTCTAGCTGGATGTTTTGATTCGGATGGAGATTCCATACATTATCATCCTCAACCGGCCCCTGTAGTGGTCGCTACACCTTCAACGAAAACTCCTGCGGTTGTTAAACGCTCTGCACTAAAACCACAAAAGGCCCCAGATTGTGGATGTGGTCATGGGCCGGATACGGTTTCAGCGGCCTCTCCTTGTCCCAATCCTGCTATTTGTCCTCCCATACCCGTGACAGCTTCTGGTGAAGAATGGCACCCAAGTGAAGGGCTACTTGTTCGTGCCGGGGATTTGGTCATGGAATTGCAAGCAAAAAATGGTGGGGTGAGACCCAGTCATGCCGTTATGTCAGTCCATATTCAAAAGAACATGGGTTTGACGTCTCCTCAAGCTGAAGCTGTTTTGGAAGAATTAGGTCTTTAATTTAAAGCAACAGGTCAAAAAACCACCGCTCTCATTGAGGGCGGTGGTTTTTTATGGTTAACGTTTGTTTTGGTAAACGATAAGAAAGACGCTCAAAAACTATTTCTTGAGACCAATATCTCCGAAACGCTTGCTGAACTTGCTGATTTGACCGGCTGTATCCAATATTTTTTGGTTAGCCCCTGTCCAAGCAGGATGAGATAAGGGGTCGATATCTAATTGCATAGTATCTCCAGGCTTTCCCCAGGTTGTTCGCGTTTTAAAAGTTGTGCCATCAGTCATAACAACATTAATTTCATGGTAGTTCGGATGAATATCTTGTTTCATAATCTTTCTTTTCCATTTTGATAAAGTTCTTTATTTCGTGTATAGCCTAGAGTGGTGATAATATGCAATGATTTTGTCATGACTGATGAGGAATTGCTCTCTTGACCATGCAAAAACAAATGAATACTGATCTTGCGTCTCCTTGGTTTGACGTCGATAAGGATAAAGATAACTTAACACTTCGTTTTGGAGGCGCTTGGGTTTGTCGTTCCTTGAACCGAGTTGAACCTCAACTTGATAGGAAGTTTCAAAAGAGTATTGCCAAAAACCGTCCCGTAAAAATCATTATTGAAAAAAATTGCTCGATGGATTCTGCAGGCGCATGTCTTATTGCACGTGTCATTAAAGCCCTACAGAATGAAAAGCGTACAGTTGATGTTGAGAGTCTGACTTCATCGTCTCTTCTTTCCTATTTTCTTACCCACCAGCCGGCCGTTATGGAAGAAGCAGAACATCTCAATTGGAAAATTCTCTGGCTGAACTATGTTGGTTTTAAAACAGTTTATTTGTGGAAAACAACACTCAATATGTTAGAATTTTTGGGTAAAATTCTGATAACTTGGGTGGCGACTTTAAAAAGTGCAACACCGCTTCGGTGGGTCTCCGTTTTTCGACATTGTGAAGAAATAGGCGTAAGAGCTCTTCCCATTGTGGGGCTTATTTCTTTTCTTATTGGTGTGGTGCTTTCCTATCAAAGTATCAATCAATTGAGGCGTTTTGGGGCTGAAATATATACTATTGATTTCTTAGCTGTTTCTCTTTTACGGGAACTAGCCGTTCTTCTCACAGCTATTGTGATCGCGGGTCGATCGGGAAGTGCTTTTACTGCCCAACTCGGCACTATGGCCCTCAATCAAGAGATTGACGCTATAAGAATGTTGGGCCTCAATCCGATTCAAGTTCTGGTTATTCCACGGTTGATTGCCATTATCTTTTGCCTCCCTTTGCTTGTCTTTTTTGCCATGATGATGGGGTTATTGGGAGGGATGCTCATGACGGCTCTGATCATTGATGTATCGCCTATCCAGTTTATCCATCAATTTCAGAGAGCCACCTCTTTAAGTTCCTTTTGGGTCGGGATGAGCAAAGCCCCTTTATTTGCTATACTCATTGGATTTGTTGGGTGTTATAGAGGATTCCAAGTTAAAGGAAGCGCAGAAAGTGTTGGACGTATGACCACTCAATCTGTTGTTGAATCTATTTTTCTTGTAATTATTTTTGATGCTTTCATGTCTATACTTTTTTCCTATTTAAAGGTGTGAATTCATGAAGCGTCCTATTATTGAAATCAAGGGGCTCAAAACAAAGTTTGGTAAACAAGTCATTCATAACAACTTAGACCTTACTATTTTTGAAGGGGAGGTGATTGGTATTGTAGGAGGGTCGGGAAGCGGTAAATCTGTACTCATGCGCTACATGATTGGTTTGGAACCTCTTCAGGCAGGTAAACTTATCTATTATACCACACCGGCGTACCCTTCCTCTCAAGTTGGGGTTTTATTCCAAGCTGGGGCTCTCATTTCCTCCTTAACAGTACTTGAGAATATTATGATCCCTCTCATTGAGGTTGCACGCCTATCTTATGGTCTTGCTTATGAAATTGCTTTTTCAAAAATCGAAAAAGTAGGGCTTTCCAGCGAACACATGCAAAAATATCCTTCCCAGCTTTCGGGAGGAATGATTAAACGCGTTGCTCTGGCTCGTGCGTTGGCGCTTGATCCTGCTATAGTATTTTTAGATGAACCCACCTCGGGTCTTGACCCTATTGCTGCCGCAGGGTTTGATAATCTAATTAAAGAGTTGCAAAAAGAATTAAAAATCACCATCGTTATGATTACTCATGATCTTGATTCCCTTGTTACAGTGTGTGACCGTGTTGCAGTATTAATCGATCAACAGGTGCGTGTAGGCACTCTAGAAGAAGTTGCACGAATGGACCATCCTTGGATACAGGAATATTTTCATGGCCCCAGAGGTCAAAACATGTTTAAGGCGAGGACACGTTAATGGAGACAAAAGCAAATTATAGTTTAGTTGGCGCTTTCGCTATTTTTTTTCTTGTTGCTATTATGGTTTTTATTGTGTGGATTGCCCGTCTTGATTTTTCAAACAAGGTCACAGAATATGATATTTATTTTTCTAAGTCTGTTACAGGTTTAAAAGAAGGCGGTACGGTTTTGTATCGGGGGGTTCCCGTTGGGGCCGTTAAAAAGATCGCATTAGATGCAGATAACGTAGAAACTGTCCGCGTGACAATTTTTATACAAGGGGATGTTCCGATTAAAGAAGATGCTTTTGCCTCTCTTGAATTACAAGGTATTACGGGAGTTGCCTATATTCAATTAAATGGGGGAACCAGTAGCGCTAAAAAATTACGTCCCAAAAAAGGGACTTCTCGGGCCATTATTCCCACGCGATCGTCAGTTTTTGAAGAGGTGACAGCGTCTATTCCCGCCGTTTTAAATCAAGCCTCAAAGACACTTGAAGAAATACGATCCTTATTTGATAAAGACAATAAGGTTGCTTTTTCCGAAACCTTAAAGAATCTTCATACCATATCACAAGCTTTGATTCCAACTACTGGTCAGGAAACGAATATTCAAGAATTGCTTAAAGGAATGAAAGATGGGGTGAAGGAAATTCATAAAATGGTCATGGAACTCAACGTTTTGCTTTCAGAGAATCGTAAAAATATTAGTAGTTTTACGGAAGAGGGATTGCCGGCATTGACTCATTTTCTAAATGAAGGAAAAGAAACTTTATCTACCATTCGTCATATAGGAGAAGCCTTAGAGCGAAGTCCTTCTCGATTTATGTCTCGCGATTCAAAAGAAGGAGTGAAAGTTCCATGAAAAAAATTATAGTTATTGGTGTCGTGGCTTCCAATTTATTATGTGGATGTTCTCTTTTTCCCTCTCCTGGTGAACCTGTAAAAAAGTATACCCTTGTTGCAGAAGGTAATGAGTCAGTAACTCCTCTTACCTCCTATGCGACGCGACCCTATCAATTGGCCATCGATATGCCGACACTTTATAAACCCATTGATACAACACGTATTGCGGTAAAACCTCAAGAGCAGACCATTGATTATTTTGCAGATGTAGAGTGGGCGGATCGCTTAAATGTCTTGATTCAGGAGTCCTTGATTTATTCCTTGCAAAACAAAAAGGCTTTTCGGGGCGTTAGCCGGCCAAGAGAAGGGATTCATGCTGACTATACTTTAAAAATTGAAGTTAGGAAATTCTATATTGACCAACAGCTGGCCCCCCATCCTTCCACAGCAAAGGTAGATTACATGGTCTATCTTGTAAAAATGCCCGAACGTCAGATTGTGGCTTCACGGCAATTTATTTATGATCAAGCCATTCTAGATTATACGATGGATAACATTATAAAATCCTTAAATGCTGCGCATCTTGAGGGATCTAAAGCTTTGATGTCATGGATTTTACAGCATATACGATCATAAATTTTTGCGCGTAGCCCCCAATCATTTGTTTATCTCTAAGAGCGTGAGAATATCTCCCCCTTTAGCCTCATGAAAAGTTTTTGGTAACTATCCAAAATTAAGTTTCAAAGAATAATAGATAGCTAATTTAATAAAATTAATATTAAATTGTAGTAAACCACATAGACATTGGGCTTCATTCACGCTTAAACTTATTAAGTAACAATGATTTATCATAGGCTTACAATATGAGTTCCTCGCTGCTTACCGTTGATTTAGAAGATAAGTATACCCAAGATTCTGGCCGAATATTTATTACAGGCACTCAAGCCTTGGTTCGACTTTCTCTCATGCAGCGACGTCGAGATATATCCTTGGGGGTCAATACGGCTGGATTTATTTCAGGGTATAGGGGATCTCCCTTAGGAGGATTTGACCTTGCTTTATGGAAAGCCGCACACCATCTCAAAAACCACAATATAGAATTTAAACCGGGAATCAATGAAGACTTAAGTGTCACAGCCGTATGGGGTAGCCAGCAAATTTCTTTGTCGCCGGGTGCGACGGTGCAAGGTGTTTTCTCTATGTGGTACGGCAAAGGGCCTGGTGTTGATCGGTCGGGCGATGCGTTAAAACATGCCAATTCTGCAGGCACAAATCCTTTTGGAGGTGTTTTGGCATTGACAGGGGATGATCACGCCTGTAAATCATCTACCCTGGCCCACCAAAGTGAGTATGCACTTGTAGATGCCTTTATTCCGATTATGGTCCCTTCCACTGTTCAAGATGTTTTGGATTTGGGATTAATGGGTTGGGCTCTCTCTCGATATTCTGGGTTGTGGATCGGTTTTAAAATGCTCTCAGATACCGTAGATACGGCAGCATCTGTAATGGTGGATTCTTCTCGTCTCCTCATCCATCAGCCTAAAGATTTTGATATGCCACCTGAAGGACTTCATTTTCGATGGCCTGATAGCCCCTTGCAACAAGAACGCCGGCTTCATGATTTTAAATTAAAAGCTGTGCCAAGTTTTGTGCGTGCAAATCATTTGAATCGTTCTGTATGGCCGGAGTCAAGAGGGCGAAAGAAGCCTCGCTTTGGTATTATTACGGTGGGAAAATCGTATATTGACGTTCGTCAAGCGCTTGATGATTTGGGATTTGATGAAGATTTGGCCCAAGATTTAGGTTTAGCCATTTTCAAAGTCACCGTAAGTTGGCCCCTTGAGCCCACCAGTATTGAAGACTTTTGCCGTGGGCTCGAGACAGTTTTGGTTGTTGAGGAAAAGCGTCCCCTTATTGAAGATCAGCTGAAAACAATCCTTTATCATCTTCCAGCAACGCAGCGGCCTGATATTTTAGGAAAAATGGACATTAAAGGCAAACCACTCCTTCAGTCTTATTATGAATTGAATGCAACTCAGATTGCTGCAGTGATCGCCCAATGTCTTGAAAAATTATCTGGTTTTGATCGATTCCAGGGCGCATTTCAGCAGGCGATTAAGAAAGCTCAGCCAAAAGAAGCTTTCCAAGATCGCTTAGCGCGATTACCTTATTATTGTTCAGGCTGTCCTCACAATACGTCTACTCTTCCTTTACCGACGGGGAGTCGGGCAGTAGCAGGCATCGGGTGCCATTATATGGCGACATGGATTGCTCCTCTTCACACGAAAACCTTTACCCAGATGGGTGCAGAGGGTGTTCCCTGGATTGGACAGGCACCCTTTACTACGGAAAAACATATTTTTGCAAATCTAGGAGATGGGACTTATTACCACTCAGGCTATTTGGCAATTCGGGCAGCAGTCGCTTCAAAAGTCAATATTACGTACAAAATTTTATATAATGATGCTGTGGCTATGACGGGGGGACAACCGGTAGATGGTCCGTTAACGGTGTGGAAAATTAGTCAACAGGTCTACGCTGAAGGTGTGCGACGCATTGCTTTGGTAACAGATGATCTGGATCGATACCCTTTGGGAGCGCCTTTTGCACATGGGACAACAATTCATTATCGAGATGAACTTGCTTCTGTCCAAGAAAGTCTGAAGGAATGGGAAGGTACATCCGTCCTTATTTATGATCAAACGTGCGCTCTGGAAAAACGTCGTCGTCGCAAAAGGGGAGCTCTTAGCGACCCAAATAAACGAATTTTTATTAATGAATCTGTTTGTGAGGGATGTGGTGATTGTGGTCGCAAATCCAATTGTCTTTCCATTACACCTTTGGCAACAGAATGGGGATTAAAAAGGTCAATTGATCAATCGAGTTGTAATAAAGATTTCTCATGTGTGAAGGGTTTTTGTCCAAGCTTTGTAAGTGTTATTGGCGGGAATTTGCGCAAACCCCAATTGACTTCATTTCCTGAAGATCTATATGCCAAACTTCCCAAACCAAAGTCAGTTTCTCTCGCAAAGCCTTACAGCATTTTTGTAGCAGGGGTAGGTGGCACCGGTGTCGTCACAATTGGTTCTATAATTGGAATGGCCGCCCATTTGGAGGGTAAGGGGTGCTCGATCGTTGATATGGCGGGCCTTGCCCAAAAAGGAGGGGCAGTTGTCAGTCATATTCGTTTGAGTAAGAAGCTAGAAGAAATTCACGCAACCCGCGTCAACTCTGGAGGTGCCGATTTGCTATTGGGCGCAGACCTTATTGTAAGTGCAGGCGCGGAAGGCATGGATAAGATTTCTCCCGGTCGGACTCAAGTCATTGTTAATACCCATGAGTCCATTACGGGACATTTTACACAAAATCCTGATATTCAATTTCCAGGTGAAGGGATGAAAGCTGATTTAGTCAAGGCAGTTGGAAACAATAGGGTAGATTTTGTAGATGCTACAGCTCTCGCAACTTCCCTTTTAGGAGATTCAATTACAACAAATCTTTTTTTAGTGGGTTATGCTTTTCAAAAGGGTTTTATTCCCGTTTCTGTGGACGCTATTCAAGAAGCAATTCGCCTTAATAACGTTGCTGTGATAATGAATAAACTTGCTTTTCAGTGGGGACGTATTGCCGCTGTTGATTTAAATCTTGTGGAAGAGTTTTGCAGAAAAGAGGTTCCCATAGAACCTGATCATGTGTTGAGCGAAACTTTACAACAACAAATAACCCGTCGCTATGATTTTTTGGTTGATTACCACGATCAAGCGTATGCCAATCGTTATCTATCTTTTGTGCAAAAAGTTGAACAAGAAGAGGAGCGACTGGGTTTAAAGGGGTTAACTGAGGCTGTTGCACAATCGTATTACAGGTTGTTAGCCATTAAAGATGAATACGAAGTGGCCCGTCTCTATACCAATGGGGACTTTACGCGGCGATTGGAACAGCAGTTTGAAGGTAAATATAAACTACAATTTCATTTGGCTCCCCCCCTGATTGCTCGCCATGACCCTCAAACAGGAGAGCTAATAAAAGCAACTTATGGTCCCTGGGTTTTTAAAATTTTTAAGCTTCTTGCAAAAGCAAAAAAACTTCGCGGAACTTATTTAGATTTGTTTGGTTACACGTTAGAACGACGCAGAGAACGTCAGTTATTACTTGATTATGAAATTACTATGGCAAAAATATTGGCTCAATTATCAACAAAAAACCATACTATTGCTTGTCAAATTGCTGAACTTCCTCAATTAATAAAGGGTTTTGGTCACGTAAAAGAACGTAATCTAAATATAGCACAAGCTTTAGAGGAAGACTTATGGAAGAAAATGGACAAGCTTACGTAGCTGAATAGATTTAATTTAATCATTTGTTTAATGATGAATAAACAGCTAAATAATCGTGTTTTTGTGATGAAAATGCCATAGGAGACCAAAAATAATTAAATAAATATAGAGTTTTTCTTGAAATTTCGGTGGAAATAGTTCATTTATTTAAGTGTAGACCAACATATTGAGATATTTAATATATTATTCCCTAAGGATTCCATGAAATTTAGTGATCTCGGACTGTCGGCCGAATTAGAGCAGACTGTTAACCTACTTGGATATACAGTACCCACTCCCATACAAGAACAAGCTATCCCCCAAATTTTAAGAGGTCGCGATCTTTTTGGTTGTGCTCAAACGGGAACGGGCAAAACAGCTTCTTTTATTTTACCAATGATTGATATTTTGCAAGGTTCACGTTCAAAGGTACGTATGCCTCGGTCTATTGTATTAGAACCGACACGAGAATTGGCAGCACAAGTGCTGGAAAGTTTTGAGACATATGGTAAGGATCATAAATTGAAAGCCGCCCTTTTAGTGGGGGGGGAGTCGATGACAGATCAGGAAAAACAGTTGAAGCGCGGTGTAGATGTGCTTATTGCGACGCCGGGGCGCCTATTAGACTTATTTGAACGAGGTCAGATTCTTCTGGCAGATGTTAAAATTCTTGTTATTGATGAAGCCGATCGCATGCTGGATATGGGATTCATTCCAGATGTGGATCGTATTGTTGCAACATTGCCAAAGATGCGTCAAACGTTACTTTTCAGTGCGACGATGCCGGGAGAGATTAAAAAGCTATCTCAATCTTATTTAATTAATCCTAAAGAAATTATTATTGCTCCCGCAACGCGTACAGCAACAACTGTTAAGCAACATGTTGTGCGGGCTGATGATACAAAGAAGCGTGAAGCTTTACGCCAAATCTTAAGCCTGCAAGAAAATCCGGGGCCCATAATTATTTTTTGCAATCGAAAGCGAGACATCTCAGTTCTTACAAGCTCTTTAAAGCGCTATGGTTATGAAGCGGGAAGTCTTCATGGTGATATGGCACAAAGTCAAAGAAACCAAATGCTGGAAGATTTTAAGAGTGGTAAAATTACAGTTTTGGTAGCGAGTGATGTGGCTGCACGTGGGCTTGATGTTGATGGGTTGAGTTTAGTTGTTAATTTTGATGTTCCTATGAATGCTGAAGATTATGTCCATCGTATTGGCCGTACCGGACGTGCGGGCAATACGGGTGTAGCGATTACCCTTGTAAGCCATCGTGATGAAAAGTATTTAACGGGTGTTCAAGCTTTTATCCAGCAGGAAATTCCTGTGATGGTTTTGGATGGTGCAAAAGTAGAGACTCAATCATCTGAAAAGACGGCTTCTGCAAAATTAGAAGTGACAGACAAAGATGATGACCAAGTCAAGTCAAAGGTTAAAGAGAAGATTGATGATATCAATCGACGTCATCCTCAAAAGAAAAAAGAAGTTTCTGAAAAAAATAGGGATCAACTTAAGCCAACCCAAGATCAGAGCTCATTAGAAAAGAAATCAGGTAAATCGAAATCAAGACATACATCGCGCAAATTGAATCAGCCAGATGATGGGCCTGAAGAGACCCGTATTGGTTTTGGATTAGATGTTCCAGCCTTTATGTTGAAATCTGTTGATTTAAAAGTACTTTAAGCTCTGCATTTTAATAGATAAGACAATGATATAAGTGTTCTATTATTGTCCTCAAATTTGTAAGAGATTAAACATGTTTAACCTAAAATTTCAAAAATTACATGAAGAGTTTTTTCATGTTCTTTACCGTTTTCCTTTAGCCGTTCTTTCTAGCCTTTTCTTGACAATCTATGTTATGAACCCATCTTTTTGGCCTGAATCATGGCACAAGCAGGCTTTAATCTCCATTTTTGTTATCAATATTTTATGGTTCGTATCTATTGAGCTTATTGCCGAAAGTCAAAAATGGAGCAAGGCTTTCTCTACAACGTTAGCGTTATTCGTCTTTGGCTTGATTGCCCAATATCTTTACACCCATTCTCCTGTTTTTCCTTCTACATTGCTCATGGCTTTTGGATTCATAACTTTAATATTCGTTGCACCCTTTATGGGCAAATCTGTGAACAGAGAATATATATGGTACTATCATTATAAACTTGGAATAAACGCTGTATTTGCCCTTTTGCTATCATTTATTATTTGCAGTGGAATAGGTCTGATACTTATAAGTCTTGATTATCTTTTTCACGTGATATTAATTTATGATCAATATGAAAAACTAGTTAAAATCACAGTTTGTTTCTTTATGCCCATGATACTTATGCTGGGAATACCCTCTCGTTTTAACGAACCGGTGGAAAAGACACAAACTAAAAATGTCCAATTTTTACTGAATTATGTAATGACACCCATCTTGTTGGTTTTCGGTCTGATTCTTGTTGTCTATTCCATTAAAATTTTTATCGCTCAAAATCTTCCTCGGGGAAAAGTAGCGTATTTAGTCGCTTGTTTAGGGGCTTTTGGTTGTTTTGCTTATTTATTAGGTGATACAGCGAAAATGTCCCTTTCAGTGATGCATAAATTTTTTCGGAAGCACTTTTTCCATCTTATGATCATTCCTCTCGTTCTGATGGGAATCGGAATTGGAGTCCGGGTTCATCAGTATGGGCTTACAATAAGCCGATATTTTGTGTGTCTAGTTTTCGCCAATTTATTGATCATTACAACGTATTCTTTTGTGGACAGTCGGGCAAGAATAACTCGTTTTATGTTGATATGGACTTCAAGTCTATTTTTGTTAGGCTCATTTGGGCCTTGGGGTATCGTGGAGCTAAGTTCGTTCAGTCAATTTAAAAGATTGCAGCATTTACTCGAAAAAAATCATATTCTTGAGAATGACAAAATTTTAAAAATTCACCCTCCCGTTGATTTGCAAGACGAAGTTGAAATTAACAACATAATAAATTATATAATTGCCCACGGAAATCCTAAAATGTTAAAGGGGTGGTTTTGTTTAGAAGATCAAAAACTTTTTGATATACCCGATCAATCAAAGCTTAACGGAAAGGATTTAACCCTACTCATGGGTATACAATCTGGTTTAGTACCCAAGAGGAATTTGAAGAATGATACCTTTTCTTTTAAACGCCACGTGAATAATTCTAAATGGGTACCTCTGGAGGGGCAGAATTATTTGTTAAAGGATTTCCATTTCAACACGCAGAATTTTTCACAAGTTGAAGAAGTTTTACCAGGACCTTCTAAGATTATTATTAAAATTAAATTCGATAAACACAGTCAAAAACTTAGCTTTGAGAGAAAGAATGGATCTGAGTCTCGTCTGACTATTGACTTAAGAGATATGGTCTCAAAACTAAAAGATGAGCGAGATCTTTCTGTAATCGATAAAAATCTCGTTTTTGAAGGAAGAGTTGATACACTGTACTTAAAATTTATCATTCAAAAAATTAGTGGTGCAATAGAGGAAAGAGGTGATCTTAAAGTAACCGATATGAGTGGGGATTTGTTTATTAAAACAATTTCTTAAGATATACCTACAGATAGATTTATTGTGATTTATTAATTTTCTTGTTTTAGTAAATAAAATAACTATATATATGTAATTACAATTACAAACAATAAAATTGCAAAGGTAAAAATTATGTTTGGCAATTTCATAAGATCAATCACACTTACTATATTAGTATCATTTGCAATATTTTCTTCTTATGCCGCAGAAAGTAGCACGCAATCTAATAAATCAAAGGTAAATTCTGCAATACAACAAATGACCGATGCTTCTCAGCTTTATATTCATGCTTGCAACTTGGCACAGTTAGATAGTCCCTCAAAAGAAAAGGCAAAGCAGGCTTTTTTAAAAGTAATAGAGATAACGCGTGCAGCGCTAGTGGATATGCCCGTTAATACTTCTGACGTTTACAAAACATGCGTCCAATTACAAGCCATAAGCCAAAGACAACTGGGTTCATTACGCTACAATATAGCTATGCAAGGACTCGGAGATCCTAAAAAAGTATCAGAGTCTTTCCTAAACTTAGTGCGAGCAGCAATCCAACATTTGGAAGAAAGCTACAATTTATATTTTAGTATTAAAGATCAACAGAATGTTGTTATTACAAGTCAATCATTAGTTCCTGCCCTTGAAGCTTTCGCAACTTTATGCGCTTTTCGTGCTGAAATAGAGACAAAGCCGAGTGTGAGCGTCGCTTTATATGAAGAGTGTATTGCTTCAAAAGAACGGAGTTGTTCTCTTCATTCTGGACAATTAGAAAACGTAAGCTTGTCCCATTATCAAGCTTTAGCAGTACATAAAATGTTGAATTTATACAATGTGATAGGAGGCATATTTGATGATCTTTGCAGCCGCCTTAAACAAAAAGATCATTCTGTGCCCGCTAATTATTCATTCAAAATGTGTTCATCAGATACCTCTAACTTGGTAAAATTTTGGGAAAAAAGAATCGTAGGTGGTAAAGTTAATTGCACCATTTTTCCGCCACAACTAAGTGTTAAGCAAACTCAGAGAACCGGTAGGAAACAAAATACTGCCGCCGGTGTCGTTGATGTTACTTCTCCTTTTTTTGATTTACTCAAAGCATTACCACCCGTTTTGGATGCAGAGGATTTTTTAGACCGGATTCGGACCTTTCAATGTGGAATTTTATGGGGCGTGTATCAAGAAGACCTTAACAATGATATTTCACGAAAAGTTGCCAGTGCGGCCTATAAAAAATATGTTTATCAAGGTGAATTTGCAAATGATCTTCCGATGGAAGAGGCTTTTATTTTTGCTCACTTAGAGGATCTCATTGGCAATCCACACCCGTTAAATAATTTCTATAAAGAATTACATGCTAAACGCAAACAAGCCAGGCATCAAAAAATGGTGGAGGCTATCAAAGCAAATTTGCTAGCCAGACAGATTGAGAACGAAAGGCAGGCTGCAATTGCTGAAGAAAGATTACAGTCAGAGAGTCGCCCTAGAACCGTACCTTTTTCTACAATCTCATCTCCATCCTATGAATACTCACCATCTGAACTTCCTAAACCAGAAATCTTGGCCCCTAAAGTTAAGGAAAAAAGGCGAGGTGTTGCCTCAGTGCCAGATAGTCAAGAAATTAAGTCTGGAACGAAAGAGGAATCTATTTCATCAAAAGAAGCAACTCTGGTTAGGCTTTCTGGAATAGAATTTGAAATTTATCAGAAAATAAATGCAAATGGAAAAATTACCATAAAAGAAGTGATTGTAATTTTGACTGCGTTCAATTGTAGGATTGAGGACGGCGCCAAGCATAAAAAAGCGACAGCTCAAAATGGAAAAGTATGGACTATCCCTGACCATTCCCAACGAGATGGCCCTATAGATCCGGCCTATCGCCGATCCTTAAGAAATTTCCTTCATATTACTTTGGAAATTGACCCTGAAGATGTGGTTTTAAAGACCTAAAATTAGGAGTAAGGCGGGGGGTACACAAAAAGTTGTAATGCTCTTTCCCATAAAAGGATTTTCTTCAAATTCCTCCCAATTCTTGCCTTTAGGACAGCAAAAGTCTATAACAGCCCTATGGACCTATTGAAAAAACTACAATACCAAAGTTGGCATAGAGGCACGCGGGAAAATGATCTTCTCTTGGGGCCTTTTGCAGACGCCATTTTACCGACATTTACCGCATCAGATCTTAACGCCTATCAGAAGATGTTAGAACATGATGATGCGGACATTTTTGCTTGGATTACAGGTCAAAATTCCATTCCCAAAACGGAGCCTATGATATTACGGATTCGGGATTATCATCAATGTCGTTAACCCAAATTTATGCGCGTGTTCCTGATGGAGCCGAAGCGCCTCTTTTTCACCGCCTATTGAGCCCAGGAACTGTCCTATACGTTTGTGCAACAGAAGCAAAAGCGCAAAGGTTAAGGGATCAGTTAGCAATTATCGCTTCTCCAAATCGACTTCTTTATTTTCCAGCTTGGGATTGTTTGCCCTTTGATCGAGTCTCTTCGGGGCTTGATGTTATGACTACCCGTATTGATGTCCTCACAACACTCCTCGAAAAGGAACAAAACTATTGTTTGGTCACGTCTGTTGCGGCGCTTTTGCAACGCTTGCCACCTCGAAGCGCTCTAGAAGGCCAATCTTTTCAAATTCAATCCGGTCAATCGACCAAACGAGATGAATTACTTCGTTTTTTAAATCAGATGGGTTATGTTCGATCTGAAACCGTTCGAGAATCCGGAGAGTATGCCGTTCGCGGTGGTATCGTTGATTTCTTTCCCACCGGTGTTGCGGATCCTGTGCGTGTGGATTTCTTTGGTGATGAAGTGGATCACTTACGAAGTTTTGATGCGATGGCTCAGACATCCCTCAAATCTTTAGATAAAGTGGTGTTGAAACCTGTCAGCGAACTCACTCTCACAGCTGAGGGTATTAGCCATTTTCGAATACGGTATCGCGAATTATTCGGAGCCGCTAGCGACCCCCTATATGAAGCTATATCAGCTGGACGTAAATATGGGGGAATGGAACATTGGCTCCCCCTTTTCTTTCCCCAATGTGAGACTTTGCTTGATTATTTAACTGGCGCATCCATTTTTATAGAAGAAGGGAGCGAAGGCGCAACAATTTCACATCTTCAAACCATTAATGACTATTATCAAGCTCGTCTAATGCCGATTCCAGGTGAACACAGCTTACCGTATCGACCTTTACCCCCAGAATTATTGTATTGGACTGCTCAGGATTGGGAAAACTTCTTACAAACTAAAGCTTGGTCAAAAGTAACGCCATTTCAAGTGGAGAAAGCTCCTCAAGGTATTCCCGTAGAAGATTTTGAAGGCAAGGCTCTTCATGATTTGGGTTTATCGCAAAATATGCCAAGAAGTAAAGCATTTGAAATAGTGGCTCAAAAACTAAGAGAGGCAAGAGATGACAAAAAGCTTGTCATCTTGGCAAGCTTTACGGAAGGGGCAAGAGATCGTCTCCTGACAATTTTACAAGAGCATGAGATCCATAATGTGCAAGTGCAGGATTTCTGGCCAACAAAGATACCTCTTGATAATTTGAGTCAGAGTATTGCTCTTGTCTATCCCTTAGAGCGTGGATTTGAATTGCCGAATTTATTGGTGTTAAGCGAGCAAGACCTTCTAGGGGATCGAGTCGCCAGAGCAACATCTAAGCGCCGAAAAGCAGATCAATTTTTTCTGGAAGCAGCCCAATTGGCACCGGATAATTTGGTTGTCCACCGTGATCATGGGATTGGTCGTTATGAAGGATTAAAAACTATCGTGGTGGGTGGCGCTGCCCATGATTGTTTGTGCTTAATTTATGAGGGGGGCGATAAACTCTTCTTGCCTGTTGAAAACATTGAAATGATCACGCGGTATGGTGGGGAAGGGGCTGCGGCTCACTTAGATCGCTTGGGGAGTTCAGCGTGGCAAATGCGAAAAGCGAAAGTTAAGAAGCGCATCCGAGAAGTGGCAGACTATTTAATTAAAATTGCTGCGGAAAGAGCGCTTCACTCTGGGCAAATATTGGAAAAGCATCCCACTCAGTATGAAGAGTTTTGTTCGCGTTTTCCTTATGTGGAAACAGAAGATCAACAAAGAGCAATTGAGGAAGTCTTATCGGATATGTCTTCCGGAAAACCCATGGATCGGTTGGTTTGTGGAGATGTTGGATTTGGGAAAACAGAAGTTGCATTACGGGCAGCTTTTGTGGCCGTATCTCAAGGCAAACAAGTTGCCATTATTGTACCCACAACATTGTTATGTCGTCAGCACTATCGGACATTTCGAGATCGCTTCCAAGGATTCCCCTATCGAGTAGAACAAATTTCTCGATTGGTGAAAACAAGCCACGCTACAAAAGTTCGTCAAGAGATTGCGCAAGGCAAAGTTCCGATTATAATCGCAACCCATGGTTTATTATCTGACAAAACAATTTTTGCTGATCTGGGGTTATTGATTATTGATGAAGAACATCACTTTGGGGTCAAGCAGAAAGAAAAGCTAAAGAAATTGTGTGCAGATGTTCATGTATTGACCCTGACAGCGACACCCATTCCTCGCACACTTCAATTAGCGCTAAGTGGGGTGAGAGAAATGAGTCTCATCACAACGCCACCGATTGATCGCTTAGCGGTACGCACCTTTGTCATGCCTTTTGATCACGTTGTGATACGCGAAGCTATTTTGCGTGAATATTATCGAGGAGGTCAAATATTTTGCGTCAGCCCTCGGTTGGATGATCTAGCAAAACTTGAAACACAATTGAGAGAACTAACGCCAGAAATACGCATTATTACTGCACATGGTCAGATGAGTGCTACTCGATTAGAAGAAGTCATGAATGCATTTTATGATCGAGATTATGATTTACTTCTCTCAACCAATATTGTGGAATCAGGTATTGATATTGCTACAGCGAACACTCTTATTATTCATCGAGCAGATTTGTTTGGTTTGGCGCAATTGTACCAACTCAGAGGTCGCGTAGGGCGCGGAAAAACCCAGGGATATGCTTATTTAACTTTGCCAGAAGGTAAGATTCTAACTACCAATGCAACCAAGCGCTTAGAAGTTATGCAAACACTCGATAATTTAGGCGCAGGATTTTCTTTGGCTAGTTATGACATGGATATTCGGGGTACAGGTAATATCGTGGGGGAAGAGCAATCTGGCCATATGCGTGAAGTGGGCGTCGAGCTTTATCAGCATTTACTTCAAGAAGCTATCTTAATGGTGAGGGCAGAGCAAGAGTTGGGAACTACCCCTGACTTTGAATGGGCTCCCCAAATCAATTTAGGGGCGTCCGTTTTAATTCCAGAAACCTATGTAGCAGATTTAAGTTTACGGCTGGGTCTTTATCGTCGGATTGCTGCGTTAGAAAATCGTGATCAAATTGATATATTTGCATCTGAGATGATCGATCGGTTTGGTTCCTTACCTTCCGAAGTATCAAATCTATTTGAACTCATTGAAATTAAGGGTTTTTGTAGACAAGCTAATATTGAAAAACTTGACATAGGTCCCAAAGGGGCACTCATGACCTTTCGCAATAATAAATTTAGAAATATTCAAGGCTTGCTTGATTTTATTCAATGTCAGAAAGGGACAGCTAAAATACGTCCCGATCATAAGCTTGTAATAATTCGACCTTGGGATTCTCTGGAGGCGCGGATGAAAGGTGCTAAACAAATATGTTCATTTTTATCAAAGCTAGAGTCTACTGTTCCTTCGCATCCTTGATGGATAAATCTTCAGTGATCATCTCTTCAGGTTCACGAATGGGGGGGCGCTTCTTTAAATACTCTGTAATTTTTAAGGATGTGGGTGCGGGCGCCTCTGGGGGATTTTCCGGCAAGTAAAAAGGGCTACTGGTCGGAAATGAACCATAGGGTCTTGGCTTAATGGGTGTTGGTACATCTGCCTTGGCCATTTTTACCCTTGGTTCTCTCAAATCAAAATTTCCACTTGTTCTCACTAATTTTTTAATGAATTCTTCCGCTTCTTGAGGTGTGCGAGCAGTTGTTGGTGGGGCTAAAACCTCTGGAAGATCACGTTGTACATAAGCTGCCGGTTGGAGAGCATCTGGTTTTGTTGTCAAAGATTTTGTGATAACGGGCAATCCTTTGCGGTTTTTTAAAGCGGCTCTGGGGGGGATTGAGGGACCCCCTATGGCAGAGGGGCGTGATGGAGTTGACGGATTACCACCGGCAATAGCCCTAGCAGGTCGGGTTGTTGGCATTGCTCTGGGTTGAGTCAGGGGAGCCGCAAGACCTCTTGGTAGACTGTTGGGTCTAGGGGCCAATTGGGGTGCAAATGGTGCAGTCATCGGACGGGGAACCGCTTGCGGCATAGCTTGAGGAAAGCGTTGAGGTATAGGTTGTGGCATAAATTGTTGTGGCGGCTGCGGGACCTGTGAAGGAAAGCGTTGGGGTATAGGTTGTGGCATAAATTGTTGTGACGGCTGCGGGACCTGTGAAGGAAAGCGTTGGGGTATAGGTTGTGGCATAAATTGTTGTGTTGGCTGCGGGACCTGTGAAGGAAAGCGTTGGGGCATAGGTTGTGGCATAAATTGTTGTACCGGCTGCGGAAGCTGCGGAGGAAAGCGTTGAGGTATAGGTTGTGGCATAAATTGTTGTGTCGGCTGCGGGACCTGTGGCGAAACACTTTGGGGTATGGTTTGGGCTATCGGCTGGGGTATAGGTTGTGGCATAAATTGTTGTACCGGCTGTGGGACCTGTGGCGAAACACTTTGGGGTATGGTTTGGGCTATCGGCTGGGGTATAGGTTGTGGCATAAAAGGTTGCACGGGTTGCGGCGGAAACCTTTGGGGCGTGTTTTGAGGCAATATCTCAGGGGATAGTTGCGGCAAGATTTGGGGTGATGGTAGAAGTAGAGGCTCAGGAATAAGTTCCGAACTCGGTTCTGACCTTGGTTCTAAACTCGGCTCTGGGCTCGGTTCTGGATTTGTTGTTGGATTAGGATCAAGTGTTGGAGTCTTGCCCTCCAGTATCCTATCTTCTGGTAATATTTTAGGGGGACCATCCCCTATTTCAGGAGAAAGTTGAGGCTTTGAGATTTCTTCAGGTTTAACCTTTATCTTTGGCACCAGAGTTTCTTGCTTTTGCTCCGGATTCAATTTATCCGTTGCGCAAGGTTGCCCACAAATGGGAGTTGAGCAGACGTGGCTCGCACATACGGGACGGGCGCATACAGATTTAGCAAATACGGGGTGAACAATCACACATTTGGTTTGATTTAATTTTTCATCTATTAAATTTGGCGGAATACCCAACTCATCTAATGTTTTGATGAGATCTGAGTGATGCATAGTTACGGAGTGGCTAGGAAAAGGCGCAACAGATGGAGCGGCTGAAAGAGTTGCCTCTTTCAGCAGAAAAATTATCAAACAGATCTGTAAAAGTATCTTACCGGTTCTGTTGATTCGTGTAGCTCTACCATGATCCACATTGTTTATCCAACTGTAAAATTAGCCTTACTCAGTTGCCGTTGGTTCAATAAATTGATTGGCATTCGTCTCTTGGGGAGCATTTCTTTGATCAAGGTTTGTTTGCGCCCGATTGACTTTTCCTTGAGCAGGTACGGCAGGAGCTCCTTTCTTGGTTGGATCGCTTTTAACTGGATTTGGACGATTCGTTGTACCAAGAACATCGGGAGGTGTGACGGTTGGCCAATTCTTCCGAGCCGTTGAGCCTGTAGCGGATGGTGGAGGGGGAGGCGGCGGGGGAGTTGTTGCCGTTGCTTCTGGAGTGCTGGTTGCAGGTTTCATATCTGAGGGTACATTTGCCGCCACTTTAGGGGCTGTTGGTCTCGTGCCACCTAACGTTTTGCTGGTTGACGGAGTCGCATTCAATGCTTTGACTTTATCTTTAACACCTGTTGTAACTTTATCTGTTGGCTTTACACTGGCATCATGTAGCCAACTGCCCATATGTCTGAAATAAACTTTCCCATTAAGTTCTTTCCCCCATTCACCTTCTTTTTGATTCGGGGGTGTACTATTTGGGTTGGCTCTTAAAAAGATATGAGGTGTAACATTTTTGAGTTCTTCCTCAAGTCTCTCTTGTTCAGGAGTTCGTCCCTCTGGGTGCATCAACTTTTTTGGCGTTCCCGTTGTTGAAGCCGTGTGGTGTGTAGGATGATGAGGGGTAACTTCTTCGGGCTTAGTGGCGCTCATTTCCGCTGTTGCGCCCGTACCAGCATTTGGGTGCGTATTTATGCCCGTAGTGTTACCCGTACCTTGCATACAAGGCATCCCTGGTCCCGCGGGAAGCAAGACCCACCCTTGTACGCCGCCAGCGGGACAAGGGGGGCAATTTCCAGGAGCTTGGGGATGCTGAGCATGCATAGTTTGACCAGCATTTATGGAACTTAAACTTATAAGGGCAATACTTGCAAGCAAGGTTTTCTTTAACATCTCAAATAACTCCTTTAAAATTATTAGTTTGATGTTTTATTTTTACCAGATAAGTCATTAAATTTTTATTAAGGAGGGTGTTTTTTAGAAAAATATTTAGTCATAAAATAAGAAAGTACTCGCCATCAATAATCGGGAAATCCAACGGTTAAACAGGAATTTAAAGAGTACATGCCGAGGTTCAAAACCAACTCCGTGGACAAAACCACCTGCAATACCCAGGAGGCCTAGAATTAAAATTCCTCGCCCCATACCTTGAATTTTATCTGCAAAAAGGGGGGCTGCAAATAAAAGGGTTATACTCAGACTTATTGCCATAAATAAAGAAATGAGGCGGGAGATCATGAGGGTTCATTCTCATCAAGTTCTAGCCACATAGCATTTAAAATTGCAAAACTACAGGCCAGTCCTAAACCCAATATCCAGCTAAAATACCACATTCCTTAAGCTCCCTTAATAACTTTGGGGGTTTGATACTATTTCATCGGCTGATACTTTACCTCGCATGACTCGGAAAACCCAAGCTGTGTATAAAAGGATCAGGGGTAAAAAAATAATTACTGAGATGAGCATTATAAATAAAGTCATATGACTAGAAGAAGCATCCCAAATTGTTAAACTACTGTTCGGATGAGAGGAAGAGGGTAAAATAAACGGAAAAAGACTTAACCCCGCTGTGGAAATAATCCCCAGTTGGCTGAGCGCACTTGAAATAAATGCTTTTCCAGGATATTTCATTAGGAGAAAAGCGGCTGTTAAAATTGTTGCTCCATACCCCAGCAGCGGCGCCGCTCTCATCCAGGGATAAAGTTTATAATTGGTAAGCCAAGCCATTGGGTCTTGAATCACGCTTTTTCCTAAAGGATTAGACGGACCATTAAAGGTTTCAATATCAACGATACGAAATCCGGGAACCCAACCATTTTTAATCCAAAACCATCCTAAAGTGAATAAAAATAAAGTTGCCACGGCTGCACATATACCAGCTGTTTTCGCACGATTGGCTATGGGCTCATGTGTTTTTAAAGTTAAATAAGTTGCGCCATGCATAGTAAAGAGACTTAAACTTAATAGACCACAAATGAGAGTAAAGGGCGAAAAGAAGTCCATAAGACTTCCCGTTGCGAAAGATCTTAATGATTCATCAAAATGAAAGGGAATGCCTTGTAATATATTCCCAAAGGCGATACCAAAAACGAGGGAGGGTACAAAGCCAGCGATAAACAGGCCAAAATCCCATATCGAGCGCCATACAGGGTGGAAAACTTTACTCCGAAATTTCATGCCAACAGGTCTAATAATAAGCGTTATAAGTGCTAAAAACAAAACCCCATAAAAACTTGAAAACGCAGTTGCATAAACAATTGGCCAGGCAGCAAAAATGGCTCCAGCTCCTAAAATAAACCATACCTGATTGCCTTCCCATACAGGGCCAATACTGTTTATAGCAATTCGACGTTGCGTGTCTGTTTTTGCTGCGAAGGGCAAAAGAATGGCGACACCCATGTCAAAGCCATCCATTATGGCAAAACCAATTAAGAGAGTTCCCAATAAAATCCACCAAATTACACGTAAAGTCTCGTAGTCGATTATTTCGTGAATCATGACGTACCTTTAGAAATTTTATTGGTAAACTGTTCAATGGGTGTGGGGTATTGTGTGGGACCAATTCGAATATATTTAATCATTAGAAAAACATCAACAATTGCAAGAAGCGAGTAAAATACAACAAATCCAATAAGACTAAACCACACTTGACCGGAGGAGATACTCGAGACGCCTAAGTTTGTTGGCAAAATTCCTTCTATAGCCCAGGGTTGACGACCATGTTCGGCAACAATCCACCCGAGTTCAGAAGCAATCCATGGCAAGGGGAGAGAGAGGAGGGCTATTTTTAAGAACCATCGATTGTCTTCTATTCGCCTTTTTGCACAAATATAAAAAGCCATAGCAAAAAGAGCTATGAGCGTAAATCCAATCCCTACCATAAAACGAAAAGACCAAAAGAGGGGGAGGATATTGGGAACTGTATCCCATGCAGCTTTGGTAATTTGAGCAGCTGTTGCATCCGTAACATTTGTAGTATAGCGTTTTAGCAGTAATCCATATCCAAGATCTTTTTGATGTTTTTGAAAAAGAGACAGTACCTTAGGATCAGGATTGTTTTTGCTTTTGCGAAGATTATAAAGAGCATCATACGCAATAATTCCATTTTTAATTCGTTCTTCAGCTTGAGTGACAAGGTCAAGAATGCCGGGAATAGGCGTATTCAAAGTTCGGGTTGCAATTAGCCCCAACACCCAAGGAATTTTGATTTCATAATTGTTGGTGTGAGTTGTCAGGTTAGGCAAGCCAAATATTGTGAATCCAGCAGGCGCAGGTTCTGTTTCCCACATGGCTTCAATAGCAGCTAATTTCATTTTTTGATTTTGAGAAGTAGTATAGCCACTTTCATCACCTAAAACGACCACAGATAAAGCCGATGCCAATCCAAAACTTGCCGCTACGGTAAGAGATCGTTTAGCAAGATGGTGATGGCGGCCTTTTAAGAGATAGTAAGCACTGATAGCCATAACAAAGACAGCACCTGTCACATAACAGGCACTAACTGTATGGACAAACTTTGACTGCGCCACTGGATTAAAAATAACGTCATAAAAAGACGTCATTTCCATGCGCATGGTTAGATAATTGAATTGAGACCCTACCGGATTTTGCATCCACGCATTCGCAACTAAAATCCAAAATGCTGAAAGGTTAGAGCCAATTGCAACAAGCCAGGTTACAGTTAAATGTCCCACTTTGGTCAATCGGTCCCATCCAAAGAAGAATAATCCGACAAAAGTGGCTTCGAGAAAAAAGGCCATTAAGCCCTCAATCGCAAGAGGGGCACCAAAAATATCTCCCACATAGTGGGAATAGTATGCCCAGTTGGTGCCGAATTGGAATTCCATCGTGATTCCAGTTGCAACTCCCATAGCAAAATTGATTCCAAAAAGCAGGCCCCAGAATTTGGTCATCTGTTGCCAAATTTCTCGGTTGGTCATTACGTAGACACTTTCCATAATTGCAAGGAGAAGAGAAAGCCCAATAGTCAGGGGTACAAAAAGAAAATGATAAAGTGCTGTAAGGCCAAACTGCAATCTGGAAAGTTGAGAGACATCAAGATCTAGCATGGGAAGACTCTTGGGAATTTAATAACAGAGCATTAGTCATTTCTGTAGCGCTTACTTTGGGACGATTTTTAGGTGAAAAGCAGAGGAAAAATAAGCCACATAATAATATAAGTTTAACAGCAAACAAAATAACTATGTCGCGCCGGTATGATTTAAGCATGAGTTCTAAAAAAATAAAAAAATAATTCTAAAAGTTATCATAGTTAATCTAGTTACTATTTTCAATAGAAGATTCTTGATGTTTAGGCTGAAAATACTAAGTCATAAATAAACTAAATGTTAAATCTTATATCAAAATTTTAGTTCATACATCTTCAATTTTATTAAAATAATACTATATTAAAATTAGTAATTGTTGGTTTAACCTAAGAGGTCTCTCATGAGTCAAATTCGCAGTTTATTAGATGATTTTCGCTTAACAACAGCTGAAATTATTTACCATATGCCTGATCATCCTGATGTTTTACAATCTTTTATATGGCAAGATTATGATCTTCCCCCTCAATTTCCTAAATTGCACCATTTCTTAACGTTTTGGTCTCAAAATTTGGATGGCAAATTACACTCTGTATATGTTATGAGTGCACCGCATCTTGCAACTCCGGAAGTGCGTGTCACAGATTTTTTGGATACACTTCGTTAAGTGCTCAAGGGCTTATTTGACTTTGTGAACATCTTTTGAGTAAAGTTGAGCCACGCTAATGTCATGGGGGAGTTGGATGATGGAATGCTTTAACCATTCGGGAAAGATGAGTGTTGCGCTTTGTAAGAATTGTTACAAAGGTCTTTGCCAAGAGTGTTGTAAACCTCAATCCGGGCTACATTTCTCCTGTAGAGAAGTTTGTAATGAACAGGCAAACTTGGAAAATCAAATACGCGAGTGGAGTGGAAAATTTATTCTCAATAAAAAGAGTGCGCGCCACGCTCGACATATTGCATTGGTATTTATAATTTTGGGTTTGACGATTTTAGGGCCAGAGTTTTATGGTAATTTAGTTTACGGGAATAAAGTCTTCATTCCCATGGTAGCTTTAGGCGTTGCTATGTTTCTTGCTGCCTTAATTTCTTACAAAGGAATGCCAAAGTAGCCGGGGGCATACTTACAAAATTGCAGAAACCATATTCCCAGGATGTCTTTTAATTCTTCCCTGTAGTTCCCATTCGAGCATCATCGTAAGTATTGTCTGAGGGGGTGCGCTGTGTCGTGCAATTAATGCATCCAAAGATATTGGGGTTAGACTCAAATCTTGGTAGACATCTGTTTCTAAGGTATCCCAATTCAGCACAACCGGCGGTTCATAGTGTTTGTTATTTTCATCTTGAAGGCAAGGAATGCAAGGACCATCCAATACCGCTAATATATCTTGAACGGACTCTACCAAATAGGCCCCCTGTCGAATGAGATTGTTGGTTCCTCGGCATCGAGGGTCAAGAGGCGAACCGGGAACGGCAAACAACTCTCTGCCTTGTTCTAATGTTGTGCGAGCTGTTATTAAAGATCCGGACTGCAGGGCAGCTTCAATCACAACAACACCCTTACTGAGTCCCGAGATCAAGCGGTTACGCCTCGGGAAATGGCTGGCTCCTGGAAAAAGGGATAAAGGCATCTCCGAAATGATGGCTCCTGTCTGGGCAATCGCATGATAAAGCTCTTTGTGTTCAGGGGGATAAATGATGTCTACACCTCCAGCAATAACAGCAATTGTACCATAGGGCAGGGCACCTTGATGAGCAAAACGATCTATCCCTCGTGCAAGTCCAGAGGTAATTTTCCAGCCGACTTTACTTAAATCAACGGCGAGTCTTTCCGCAAATTGACGACCATGAAGAGAAGAATTTCGAGAACCGACAATTCCTAAAGTGGGTTGGTTTAAAATATCAAGATGACCAGACACACTGAGAAAAGGGGGGCAGTCGGGTAATGAACGCAGCATCTGGGGAAATTTGGGGTCCGACGCGCATAAAAGGGTATAATTTGCTTTTCTATGAGCGTTGATTTCCTGCTCTACAGCTTTTTCTGTAGCTAATCTATATTTATAATTTCCGTCTTTAATGGATTGGGTCAGGGCATGTATCGCTTCAGAAGCGCTTTTATACCGATGAATGAGTTGCCAGAAAGTGATAGGACCAATTTTTTCACTTCGTATTAAGCGAAGTCTCGCAATGAAGTCTTGCGAAATTGTTTGGGATTTTGATAACACTGTGCAGCTCCTGAATAATCAACTCGAAGAGGAGTTGGAGATTTATCAAAATCTATCAAATCTCATTTCCCAGGAGGGGTCACAGTCTATCTAGCCCGATTGTGTTACTTCTGGGAAGGATTCTCCACCTTCTTAGGAGGTAATTTAACTTCGATGAAGAGGTCTTTCAAGCGCTCTGGTGCCACATAGGATGGAGCTTTCATAAGTAAATCTTGCGCTTGTTGATTCATGGGGAAAGCAATTACCTCCCTTAAATTGGGTTCATCGGCAAGGAGCATCACAATTCGGTCAATTCCGGGTGCACAGCCGCCGTGAGGAGGAGCCCCATATCGGAAAGCATTTAAAAGACCGCCAAAGCGTTCTTCAACGTCTTCTTTTGTATAACCAACAATGTCAAAAGCTTTAAACATAACGTCTGGCAAGTGATTGCGAATGGCGCCGCTACATAATTCAATTCCATTGCAAACAATATCGTATTGATAAGCTTTAATGGTTAGCGGATCTTGAGATAATAAAGCTTCTAAGCCTCCTTGCGGCATGGAAAAAGGATTGTGACTGAAATCAATTTTTTTTGTATCTTCATCCAGCTCATACATAGGGTAGTCTACAACCCAACAAAATCTGAATGTGTCTTTTTCATATACGTCTAGGTCTTGTCCAACTTTTGCACGTGCCAACCCTGCAAGTTTTGCGGCTGGGGTCGCCTTGTCGCAAACAAAGAATACCGCATCACCTTCACTAATGTTGGCTATTGTTTTAAGTTGGTTAAGACGCTCTTCATCAAGAAATTTAGCAATAGGACCTTTTGCAACGCCTTCGGAGAAAATGATATATCCTAATCCTGGAGCACCCAACCCTCGAGCCCAATCATTCAATTTTTCAAAAAAGCTGCGCGGTTGGGTAGCAGCTTTTGGCGCAGGTATGGCACGGACAACAGCTCCATTATCAATGGCATTTTGAAACACGGTGAATGTAGAATTGCGAAATACGTCGGTAACGTCACAAATTTCAATAGGGTTGCGCAAATCAGGTTTGTCAGAGCCATATTTTAACATTGAGTCATCATAGGCAATGCGAGGAAAGGGGGGGACAGTGACCACTCTTCCTTGAGCAAATTCCTCAAATACGCCGTGAAGAACCGGTTCCACTGCGGCAAATACATCTTCTTGTGTGACAAAGGACATTTCCATATCTAGCTGATAAAACTCACCGGGAGATCGGTCAGCTCGGGCATCTTCATCCCGAAAACAGGGGGCAATTTGGAAATAGCGGTCGAATCCGGCAACCATGAGTAATTGTTTGAAAAGTTGAGGAGCTTGGGGGAGGGCATAAAAATGACCCGGGTTCAAACGGCTAGGCACAAGAAAGTCTCGAGCGCCTTCGGGGGAAGATGAAGTCAATATGGGGGTTTGATATTCCATAAATCCTTGCTCAATCATCCGACGACGAATCGATGAAATAATAGAGGAACGCAAAATGATATTGGCGTGCAATTTTTCTCTTCGCAAATCTAGAAAACGATAAGTGAGGCGAGTATCTTCAGGGAAATCTGCATTGCTATTGACTTGAAGGGGCAACATTTCTGCTTGAGATTGTACAATTAAGCTCTCAATTTGAATTTCAATCTCTCCCGTGGGCATCTTTTTATTGACTGTGTCCGGTGTACGTTGAACTACAGTTCCATTGAGGGTAATAACGCTTTCATTGCGTAATGATTCTGCTGAGGCAAAGGCAGGGCTATCAACGTTAATCACACACTGTGTCAGTCCATAATGATCTCGTAAATCAATAAAAAGTAAGTTTCCATGATCTCTTTTCCGGTGAACCCAACCGGATAAACGAATACTTTGACCTGTATGGGAGTGGCGAAGTTCACCACAATGATGTGTGCGATAGGAATGCATGTTTACCTCAGTTTAATGACGAACATTGTCTGTACGCGTTCAAGTTAATACTATTTTGCAAAAATATCCGCGTTTGGAGAGTTTTGTTAACCGTAAGAAGTTTCTCCGCAAATTCACAAATTTTGCGAGTATTTACCTTTAACTTGAATAGGTACACATATATCTATAAAAGGCCACAAAAGGACTTTAGTTGTCAAGAAAGGTGAGCGTAAATTGTATGATTCTAAAAAATTTAGTCTATGGAAACCAATTCAATCTCAAATATGAGATCTGAGTTGGGTGGGATTGCATTCCCCGCGCCTCTTTCGCCATATCCTAGGTTTGCTGGAATATGTAGGCGGCGCTTTCCCCCGACTGCCATCGTAGCTAGGCCTTCATCAAACCCAGGAATAACTTGACCTACACCGACCATGAATTGAATAGGAGAACCACGATCATAGGAATTATCAAATTGTGTCCCATCTTTTAACGTTCCCCGATAGTGCACACTGATGCGTTGACCTGTTTTAGGCGTCTCGCCCGTTCCCACTAGCGTTTCTTCATATTGTAGGCCGGAAGCAGTCTTAACGATTTGTGTCATAATAATTAACTCCTTGAAATGTGTATTTTTTTGTAAAGTCTCATATTTTAAGAGTGATTAACAAGTCTTTTTTAAATGATGAGTTTGATTCTCTTGCAATTTAGGGCGCTCCTCTGTACAAAATATAAGAGAAATGGAGTATAATTCATGACCCAATTTGTTGTTGCTGCTCTTTACAAATTTGCTGATCTGCCCGATTTTGAGGAGATGATTCCGCCGTTAAAAGCTTTGTGCGATCTTCATAAAGTTAAGGGGACTCTTTTATTAGCGTCAGAAGGAATAAATGGGACTATTGCGGGTACACGAGAAGGAATAGATGCGGTATTAAGCTATTTGCACTCAGATGAACGCTTGAAAGATATAGAACATAAAGAGTCTTTTGCTTCTGAGCACCCATTTTACCGTATGAAAGTTCGTCCCAAGAAAGAAATTGTAACCCTTGGGGTTCCGGGGGTGAATCCTGGGAAAAAAGTGGGTACTTATGTGGCGCCGGAAGCATGGAATGAATTAATTTCTGATCCCGAGGTTGTCGTTATCGATACCCGTAATGATTATGAATATGGCATTGGAACTTTTAGAGGGGCCATAAATCCGAACACGGAGACTTTCCGTCAATTCCCTGAATTTGTGACGAAAAACCTTAATCCATCTCACCATAAAAAAGTCGCTATGTTTTGTACCGGCGGCATACGATGTGAAAAAGCATCTTCTTATATGTTAGAGCAAGGTTTCGAAACTGTGTATCACCTTCAAGGGGGTATTTTGAAATACCTTGAAAATGTGCCTGCAGACGAGAGTTTATGGGATGGTGAATGCTTTGTTTTTGATAATCGAGTTGCTGTAAAACATGGTTTGGAAGAAGGTGAATTTGACTTGTGTCATGGATGCCGTCATCCTATTTCTCTTCAAGACAAAGAATCTTCTAAGTATATTCCTGGAGTGGCTTGTCCCCATTGCCTTGATTCTGTCCCTGCTAAAAAACTTCATCGGGCGGCGGAACGTCACCGCCAAGTAGAACTTGCTAAGGAACGCAATCAAAAGCATATTGGACGTTAAAATTTTTTCTTAATAAATAGAAATATATAGATTGTCCCGTTGCTTACGCTCATTGCAATAAGGAGAGTGAGCGAGTTATTGGGAAGACAGTGTCTAACTGGAAATAGCTACCAACAGACCTATGTAATGTTCATTTTTCTTGAAAAATTGTCCATGTCGTGATTTGCCAACAGAATAATCTATCATGAATTGCAAATGTCTTCCACCCCATACAGGGTTATCTAACTGCAATCCAGTTCTGATATTCAAACTTTGCTTGAAATTATTTTCAGACCAGTGATGTGTGTGAACACCTAATATGTAGTGAGTTGTATCAAACATGAATTTTGCCTCAGACACGTAATCTACACCCACCTCCAAAGTCAGAGGTTTTAATGAAGAGGGGTCTCGGTGCACCAAATAAGCTATACCTATATAAGGTCGTATCGTTTTAAATTTATAGGCAGTATACCATTTTAGATATTCATAACTAAGATTGATTCTTTTTTTAAGATAATCGGGCCGACTAATAAGAAATTCATCTCCTAAATGACAACTTGTATGGGCAAATTGAATTAGATTCTGCCACTTTCTCTCATAAACAATGGATAAACCGGCCCCAATAAAATAATCAGAATTGATCAATCGAGTAGGATTGGAGCCAATATCCATTAATCCAAACAACCCAGCTTGAGCCCCTAGTTCATAGCTCCATGAATTGTTACTATAGCGAAGCAGGGCTAAATTCTCTCCAAAGGAAAGACTGAAAATATCTTTGCCATAAATCTTTTTTAAATGTCGTTGATATCCAGCTGAAAACTTTGGCCATTTTGGATCCGCTATGGGTGAATCATACAATACCCCGGCGGGTAACAATTTCAAGGTAGAAACAGAGGATTGAGGTTCAACCACCATGGCATCTTTTGGAGGCGTTGAATTCGTTTTACTTTCAGGATTTTTAATTTCTACGTACTTAAAAAATTTGGTTTCTTTTAATCGATGCACAAGTTTTTCTTTTGTAGAAACATCAAGTTCATTTTTTAAGAGATGAATAATTAAATTTTCATTTTGAATGTAATATTCAACTTTTTCTTCAGGAATTATATCATTGATTATGCAAGAAACGTAGCCCATTCGGTAGTCTTTTGAAAATGCATAGCATTTGCTAAAGATGCCATTGCATATGAAAAAAGTTACGCACACAGCGCATAACAACATACTTACAAGGCCTTTTTTTTGCTGAAACAAGATGCAACTCCGAAATTATAGATGGGTAAAAATATTACACAAGCATAATTTTCGGCATGAAAGCAATCCCCTAAAGGAGGAATGAGGTTTCTCCCATCCCTAAGGGCAAATTCTAAAAATTAACAATTGAACCAATTTTTAAGTGCCAGAACCTGTAAATGGGCTCAATTGTCGCAGGCTACTGTCGTCCGGCTTGTTCTTCCGCATAAGTTTGCAAAGATGCCACACGGGCTTGCTCCATCTGACGGGCTTCTTCTTCCTGATGTGCGGTTACGAGCGAATTTTGTTTTGCTTGTTTTATTTGACGGGCTTCTTCCTCCTGCCGTGCAGTCACTAAAGAATTTTGACGCGCTTGCTCAAATTGGCGCGCCTCTTCTCTTTGAAGGTTAGCTTGAGTTTGCTGAGGTTCATATCTCGATTTGTTATCATAAGGAGAGTTTGCTCTATACTTTGAGTGAATAGAATGGACAGTTTGTTGATGCGAAGGGTAGGTCTGAGTACGATAGGATTGGCGATATTTTTTGGGTTTCTTGTAATAAACGTAATTTGGAGAATATGCAGGATTTTGATTATAGATATGTACACTTTGCAAATTATTATTTTTTATAATTTTGTGTTTTCTTTTAACAGAAAAATTTGATTTTTGAATTTGTGAAAAAGGAACAAATTGTCTATGTACACTTTCGTATCTATAACTTGATTCTGTCACACATCCACATAATAATAGAGGGATGAAAGTAATGATAAATTTTGATCTAGCCATCGGTCAATACCTTATATTTTATAATTTGTTGAACTTGCTTTATTGAATTAATGTTTTATTGTTACTTTCACATTTACTATATTAAATAAAAAACAACAACATAAATTTTAAATTTAAATAACTTGGAATATTGCATAAATGCAATTCCAGCCCCTACTTGCCAAGCCCGTACTTTTGCGCCAGGATTAAGTAGAAACTCTATCTTGAGCAGATGAGCTAAGGGGATGTAAATGACCTATCAACAAATTTTGGCAGAGCTGAACTTAACTCCTTATCTTACGCAAATGGGCGCTATCTCTATTCAGTCGCCGATTGATGGGTGCGAGCTTGCCCGTCTCGCAGAAACTCCCTTGTCTGATGTTGATAAAATAATTGATCAAGCTCAAGCTGCCTTTTTGCTCTGGCGAAATATTCCCGCTCCCAAACGGGGTGAATTAATTCGTCTATTTGGGGAAGAATTAAGAGCAGAAAAAGAAAATTTGGCCCATATCGTCACTTTAGAATCAGGGAAAATATTGGAAGAAGGTCGAGGGGAAATTCAAGAGATGATAGATATGTGCGACTTTGCGGTTGGCTTGTCGCGACAACTTTATGGGCTGACCATTGTCTCAGAACGCTCTCAACACCGCATGATGGAAACATGGCACCCTTTAGGGATCGTGGGAATTATCACTCCTTTTAATTTTCCTGCAGCCGTGTGGGCGTGGAATGCTTGCTTAGCTCTAATTTGTGGAAACTCCTTGATCTGGAAGCCATCAGCAAAAACTTCCCTTACGGCCTTGGCATGTCAAAATCTTCTTTTAAAAGCCGTACAACAGTTCGGTGCAGCTCCTCCCCATCTTCACCAAGTCTTGTTGGGAAATGAAATAATTGCACAAATGGTGGTTGATAGTCCCCGCATTCCTCTTATCAGTGCAACCGGTAGTACGCGTATGGGCAAATATGTTGGTCCAAAAGTTGCGGCTCGCTTCGGGAAAGTTTTACTTGAACTTGGGGGGAACAATGCTATGATTGTCGCTCCAAGCGCGGATCAATCCCTAGCCCTTCAGGCCATTTTGTTTAGTGCAGTTGGTACAGCTGGTCAAAGGTGCACCTCGCTTCGTCGCATTTTTGTTCATGATTCAATCTACACCTCCCTTGTTCAGAAACTAAAGAAGAACTATGAAACATTGCCCATTGGTAATCCATTAGAGAAAGGAACTCTCGTCGGCCCCCTTATTGATCAAGCCTCGTTTCAGCACATGCAAAATGCTCTTACCACTAGCCAAAAGGAGGGGGGGGTTGTTTTTGGGGGCGAAAGAGTCTTAGAAGAGGCCTATCCTAATGCTTTTTATGTTCGCCCGGCAATTGTTGAAATGCCTGGACAAACAGAGATCGTACGCACCGAAACCTTTGCTCCCATTTTGTATGTTATGAAATACACAGATTTTGAAGAGGTTTTGGTTCTTCATAACGAAGTTATGCAAGGATTGTCTTCATGCATTTTTACAAACGATGTTCGAGAAGCTGAGCAATTTATATCTACACAAGGAAGTGATTGTGGCATTGCTAATATCAATATTGGACCCAGTGGTGCTGAAATTGGCGGTGCATTTGGAGGTGAGAAAGAAACGGGTGGGGGGCGTGAGTCAGGGACAGATACCTGGAAGGCTTATATGCGCCGTGCCACCAATACAATTAATTACTCTAAAGTCCTCCCTTTAGCGCAAGGAATAAAATTTAATGTCTAACTCAACCTTTATTTGGGCAGATCCTCTCCTGCTTGAAGATCAACTGGAAGCTCTAGAGCGCGAAATTCGGGACTCAGCACATGCTTATTGCCAAGAAAAACTAATGCCAAGAATTCTCGAAGCAAATCGCAAAGAGTATTTTGATCCTGCCATTTTAACAGAAATGGGACAAATGGGATTTTTGGGGGCAACGCTGTCTCCTTCTCAGGGTGGCTCGGGGGCTGGATACGTAAGTTATGGGCTCATTACGCGAGAAGTTGAACGAGTGGATTCTAGCTATCGCTCTGCTTTGAGTGTTCAATCTTCACTTGTCATCTATCCAATCGCAACTTATGGAACACAAAGTATGCAGCAAAAATACTTGCCACGTTTAATGACAGGAGAAAGTATAGGATGCTTTGGGCTCACGGAGCCTGATGCAGGATCTGACCCGGGAAATTTGCGGACCACCGCTCGTAAAACGGGAGGGGGTTATCTTTTAAACGGTACGAAGACGTGGATAACAAACTCACCAATTGCCGATGTTCTGGTGGTTTGGGCGCGGACAGAAGATGGATTGATCCGGGGTTTTGTAATTGATCGAGATACACCGGGTGTTTCAACCCCTAAAATTGAGGGTAAATTTAGTTTGCGGGCCTCTATTACGGGTATGATTTCCCTTGAAGATGCTTTTGTGCCTGAAGAAAACATGTTCCCAACTATCACAGGATTAAAGGGGCCATTTGGTTGCTTAAATAATGCTCGCTACGGTATTGCCTGGGGGGCTTTAGGTGCCGCAGAATTTTGCTGGCACGCGACACGTCAATATACCCTCGATCGAAAGCAATTTGGTCGCCCTCTTGCGGCGAATCAATTGGTTCAAAAAAAGTTGGCAGATATGCAAACGGAAATCACTCTTGCCTTACAAGCGTGTTTGCGAGTGGGGCGGTTAAAAGATCAGGGGCATGTTGCTGCAGAAGCTACCTCCCTCATTAAACGTAATACATGTGCCAAATCTTTGGACATCGCTCGGACGGCTCGTGATCTGCACGGCGGTAACGGCATAGTGGATGAGTATCATGTTATTCGTCACGTTATGAATTTGGAAGCGGTTAACACTTACGAGGGGACGCATGACATTCACGCGCTCATCCTTGGTCGTGCCCAAACAGGCATCGCTGCCTTTGGAGGGGAATGATTATAGTCCAAGATGCTGTCGCGATATCTAGCCCTTTCATGAATACAAATATAGGTTGATTACCGCATTTTTGGCCTTTGACCTCATTTTTGACACTCACTTAATTTTCTAAAAGCATAAGCGACACGACCGTATATCCTGTTCTAATGTCAAGGAGTCCGTTTATGAGTGGCATTTCCGCTGAGAGTAGCGTAGTAAAAATATATGAAATCAGAAAACACGACGTACGATGTCATAATTATTGGTGCAGGAGCCGCTGGATTAATGGCGGCTATATCTGCAGGTGCGCGGGGTAAAAAAACACTTCTCATTGAACACACGGATAAAGTGGGGGAGAAAATCCGTATTTCTGGAGGAGGTCGGTGTAATTTTACAAACTTACGAGCAGCCCCCCACAATTATATTAGCAACAATCCCCATTTTATGAAATCAGCCCTTGCTAAATACACACAGCATCAATTCATCAAACTCGTAGAGTCCTATAATATTGCTTATCATGAAAAAACGTTGGGGCAATTATTCTGTGACGGGTCATCGAAGCAAATTATTTATATGCTTAAGGATCAATGTCAAAAAAATGGTGTTGAGATTCGTCTTAATTTACGTGTGCTTGATGTATGTCGACAGACCAATTTTAAGGTTGAAACGTCAGAAGAAATTTTGACCTGTGAGGCTCTGATCATTGCTGCTGGCGGATTATCTATTCCTAAAATTGGTGCCAGTGATTTTGGGTATCGAATCGCCAGAAAGTTTGGATTGAAAGTCATTCCTCCTCGTCCGGCTTTGGTTCCCTTAATTGTGAATGAAACTGATAGATCATCTTTTGCTAGTTTAAGTGGGGTGTCCAATGATTCCGTGGTCACCTATGGGAAAGTTAATTTTCGGGAAAATATTTTATTTACCCATCGTGGTTTAAGTGGACCGGCAATTTTACAAATTTCTTCTTATCTTGAAAAATTTGACAATGAAGATATTCATATTGATTTGCTTCCTGATCTTAATTTGAAAGACTATTTCATAACAAACAAAACTAATAAGCAAACACCGGCAAACGTTTTGAAACATCGTTTGACAAACCGGTTGGTGGACACCTTGGCTTTAGCTCCTGATTTTCATAAAAGCATTACAGATCTTCGAAAAGACGTTCTTTTTGCTATTGCCGATCAATTTCACCATTTTAAAGTAAAGATCAAGGATAGCGAGGGATATCAAAAAGCCGAAGTCACCGCAGGAGGGGTAGATACGGATGAGCTATCTTCCAAAACAATGGCGGCTAAAAAAGTGCCAGGATTATTTTTCATTGGTGAGGTTGTGGATGTGACGGGTTGGCTTGGAGGCTATAATTTTCAGTGGGCTTGGTCGTCAGGATATGCCGCGGGTAGTCAGTGTTAATCAAGATATTGTCTTTTGAATTTCATAATGTCACATTTGAGCAAGACTAATATTTGAAAGGGAAGAACCTCATGTCAAAAGTTTGGTTTATCACGGGATGTTCAAAAGGTTTTGGTTGGGAATTAACCCAAGAACTCCTTAAAACAGACGCTTGTATTGTTGCAACGGCTCGCAACCCAGACCTTTTAAAAGAAATGCAACAAAAATACCCCGATCAATTGTTGGTATTAAAATTAGATGTTACCAAACAAAATGATATTGATTTTGGGGTTCAAGAAGCCCTTACAAGATTTAAACGTATTGATGTTTTAGTTAATAATGCCGGGTATGGGTTGGTGGGCGCCCTTGAAGAATGCTCAATGGAGGAAATACGCAATCAGTTTGAGACCAATGTTTTTGGTTTGATGAACGTTACTCGCACAATTTTGCCAGCTATGCGAGCTCAAAAAGCTGGTCACATAATTAACATATCTTCTGTTGCTGGGCTTGTGGCTGGGGCAGGGTCTGGAATGTATAGTGGAACGAAATTTGCGGTAGAAGGTTTTTCTGAGAGTTTGGCTCAAGACGTTTCAAACTTTGGTATTAAGGTAACCCTTATAGAACCTGGCCCTTTTAAAACAGATTTTGCAGGAAGATCTATTAAAATTCCTCCCGCTCATCCAGATTATAAAGACAGCTCAGCTCACAGCACACGAGATTATATAAAAAATATACATACAAATCAGCCGGGCGATCCGATTAAAGCCGCAAAAATTATGATACATCTTACGGAATTAAGAGATCCTCCCTTGCGATTACCCTTAGGAAATATTGCTTTGGAGCGTATCTTTACTAAATTTGACAGCCTAATTGCTGACCTTAAAAAGTATGAAGACCTTATACGCTCCGCAGATTATAATTTAGAGAAGGTATAGAAATTTCACTAGCCTACATCACCGCTTAGAAAATGCTTGCGGCATAGGGCTATGTAGCGGTCATTTCCGCCAATAAAGATTTGTTCACCTTCACGCACAATTTTGCCATTTCCATCTAGGCGGGCGTTCATAATGGCTTTACTCCCACAATGGCATATGGTTTTTATTTCACTTAGCTCATCAGCCAATGAGAGTAAATATCGGCTTCCCTCAAAGGTTTCTCCGCGAAAATCTGTACGTAAGCCATATGTGAGTACAGGTAATTTCAATTGATCGACCACTTGTGCGGACTGCATAACTTGATCTTTTGTCATAAATTGTGCTTCGTCAATCAAGATACATCGTAACTTGGGCAGTTGGAGGCGTGTGTGGTGAATGTGGTCGAAAAAATTGAAGGTACGATCAAATGGAATAGCTTCCTTAGCAAGTCCAATACGGGAGGCAATTTTGCCGGGAGCGAACCGATCGTCAATAATAGGCGTGAAGAGCAAAGTATCCATTCCCCTCTCGTGATAATTGTAACTGGATTGGAGGAGGGTCGTGGTTTTCCCCGCATTCATTGCGGAATAATAAAAATAGAGCTTTGCCATCCTTAATCTTATCTTTCTTTCGAGTTTTCTCTCAAGTATAGATAGCGATTGGGGATGGCGCTACTACAATTTTGCAAGTTAGTTTCGGCTTAGATGACTATTAATGAGCCTACCCGCTTTTCCCTCCCACTCAACAATGCCTTGAATGCGGCCGATTTCATGTCCTTGGGAATTAATAAACACGGTTGTGGGGAGGACGGGAGTGCGAAATGATTGTGCTAAAATACCTTTTTTATCGTAAGCAATCTTTAAATTTTTAATGCCTTTGGAGTTATAGAAATTGCGAATTTTCTCTATGTCCTTTATATCAGTTGCTACGGCGATAATATGAGCGGTGTCCCCGTATTTTTTAGCAAACGCATCAAGTTGGGGCAGTTCTTGCAGGCAAGGGCCACACCAGGTTGCCCAAAAATGTAGAATGACGGGTTTTCCTGAAAATTCTTTAAGACTTATTTCTGTAGCTTCGGTTACAGTTTCAGAATCAGCATGCCAAAATTTTCCTTCATCAATGGGTTTTGAGGGGGAAGTTGGAATATAGTTGATGGATAGTAAAGACACTTTTCGGGTTTGCTTTTTATCGGCTTCTGGGGCGGGAGATTCTGCAGTTAATGCCCAAAACCCTGCAGCTCCTATACTGGCTAAAACAAGGCCCATAATAAAATAGATATTTTTGTTCATTAGTTGTCTCCTGATAATCCTAGTTAATGCTGCATGCTTATTATTTTTTAATATTGTAAAAGCTGATTAAAAAAATTTTAAATATTGAGAATTATTTTTCAAGCTTTCAAGTTATATATAATAACTTTCACAATGCGTTACCAGGTAAATAAAAATTTTTATTTTTGAAAACGCACTTTGGCTGTTCCAGATTGGGGATTAAGCATGCTCAATATGCGCCCCACCGTTTCAGCTAACTTATGGCGGTGCACAACCATGTCTATCATTCCATGGTCTAGGAGGTATTCTGCCCGCTGAAAGCCTTCTGGCAATTTTTGACGGATCGTTTCTTCAATGACCCGTGCCCCGGCAAACCCGATAATTGCTTTGGGTTCAGAAATTGCAATATCTCCCAGCATAGCAAAAGAAGCTGAGACCCCCCCGGTGGTTGGGTTTGTTAATATGACAATATAGGGTAAATTCGCTTCTTTCACTTTTTTCACAGCAATCGTTGTACGCGGCATTTGCATTAAGGATAAAGCGCCTTCTTGCATTCGTGCGCCCCCTGAAGCGGGGATAATAATTAAGGCAGCATGGGTGTTAACGGCCAACTCGGCAGCTGTCAGAATCCCCTCGCCAACGGCAATGCCCATTGAGCCTCCCATAAAAGAAAAGTCAAAGGCAGCTACCACGGCAGACTGTCCGCCAATTTTACCACTCGCAACAACGATGGCGTCATCCTGCCCAGTTCGACTGCGATAATCTTTCAAACGATCTGTATATCGTTTGCTATCCTTAAATTTTAAGGGGTCAGAAATAACTTTTGATAAGGGAGCCTTAATAAAGGTTTTGTGATCAAATAAAGACTCAAGACGATCTTGAACCGTCATACGCATATGATTTTCGCAGTGATGGCAGACATACGTATTTTCAACCAGATCCCGATGAAAAATCATATGTTCACAGGCATCACACTTATCCCACAAATTATCAGGCACTTCATTTTTGTGCATGAGAGCTTGTATCTTAGGACGAACAAAATTTGTTAGCCAATTCATCAGAATATACCTTTCAGTTTATCAAAAGGTCAGTTTCACGTAGCCGTTAAGGTATAAACCTTCTAGGCATTCAACAATTGACGAAGTTCTTTTCCTGTCTTAAAGAAGGGAACACTCTTACTTTCGACCATAAGAACTTCACCTGTGCGAGGATTGCGGCTTTTACGAGGGTTGCGATGACGAATTGAAAAAGTACCGAATCCACGCAATTCTACGCGACCGCCTTTTGCTAACGCGTCCATAACTTCATCAAATATTTTACAAACCATCTCTTCCACTTGGGCATAAGTTAGGTTTTGAAAGGATGCACTTACTTTGGCAATCAGTTCAGACCGTGTCATTATTTTTTCTCCTTAATAAAGCTCAGAGTTTTGTGCTGAAATAGAATTTTTAATTCGCTTCCAAGATTAACCACAAACCGCTTTGAAGAATCAAGAAAATTTTTGAAGTTAAGTGTGGGGGGCATTGTCCCTTACACTTTAATTCCTCTTTAATGCATTTCTGATAAACTCTAAGGGATAGTCTTATTGAGGAATAGGGCCAATTATATGCTTAGAAGGTAGGAAGGGAATTGTTGCTAATGCAACAAAATGAAAAAAAGCCTGATGATAAAAAGTCTGTACAAAATCAATGTACCGTTAAAGGAACCTTGGATGATACAGAATTACATTTGGCTTGGCTTGCCCAACAATTTCCCAAGCACTCTGCAGCAGTCCTCAATATTCAAAATTCTTTACTAATTTTGAAGAAAATCAATAAGAATATTGTGGCAACAAACAAAAACAAAGGGCAAATGGTAAAATTAAAAAATGAAATTGCTATGCAAATTGGAAAAATTCAAGACTATATACGTGCGGAAAAGGGGAGGGAAAGTAAGGAGTTAAACTGGACTTTTCAAAGATTAGTGGAAAATTTGCAAGAACATATCATTCTAGACTATGACCCTCAGGAAACGAGCACGGGAACACAGTTTCTGCACTCAATAGGGTTTGATCAAATTGTAAGCATGATTAATGCGGCCTCGCTTCACGAACCGGAGTGGATGTCTCGCACAGGAACGTTACTGGTTTTGGATGATAATCCCAATACCTCTCAAGCATTGATGCGCCGCTTGACCCGTGAAGGACACATCGTATTGAATGCCGCCACAGAATCTGAAGGATTTGCTTATCTGCGATCTCATGCCGTTGAAGCCATTTTGGTGGATTACATAATGTTCCAGAACAAAATTTGTGACTTTTTAAAAAAAATCGAAGCAGATCACCTTGTCGGCTACATACCTGTGATTGTTATTGGAGCTCCTGAAAACATTGATGTTATGGAGAAAATGACGGAATTAGGTGTGGGCGATTATTTGGCAAAACCCGTTAATCCTACATTGTTAAAAATGCAAGTCCACGCTGTTTTAGAAAAAAAATACGCTTTTGAACAGCGGGTTAAGCGTTCGCAAGAAATGCAGAGGACGCGTCAAGAACTTGTCGCGGCCATTCAAGATTTGCCAGATGGGTTTGGTATTTTTGATCAAAACAACCATTTGGTTATGCATAATGAAAAACTATTTGAATATTATCCACACCTAAAACATAGAGATGAAATGACCCGAGGGGGATTAACGTTTGAAGGCTATCTTGAAGCTAATCTTGCCGCAGGAATATATTTGTTTGAGAATGAGAGAGCTCGTCGATCTTGGATTGCTGAAAAGAAAGCGAATTTCTTCCTACCTGCCAGTCAATGGGAAGAATCCTTATCGAATGGCCTGGTGCTGGGCGTTACAACCTATCGAACACCTGATGGGGGGGGAGCTTTGGTCGTAAAAGATATTTCGCAAGATAAGGCTCATCATCAAGATCTAACCTTTTTGGCTTACCATGACTCGTTGACGGGATTATTAAATCGTAAAGCTTTTCACCAAAAATTGTCCCAATCTATCTTTAGTGTGAAAAATTCTGAAACAGCTCATTTTGCTGTCTTATTTCTTGACCTTGACGAATTTAAGATCATCAATGATTCCCATGGTCACGATATGGGGGATTGGTTATTAAATCAGGTTGCACAACGGTTAAGAAGATGCTTAAGAGGAGATGATACGCTGGCTCGGTTTGGTGGAGATGAGTTTTGTATTATCTTAAATTACCCCGTCAATCGTACCAAGATTAAGTTAGTTGCGAGTCGTATTTTGAAATCAATTTCAAATCCCTACATTCGAGAGGGTATATCAATGAGTGTTGGGGTAAGTATTGGAATTGCCATTTATTCGTCAGGAATAGAAGACAGCGAATCTCTTTTAAAGGAAGCTGATGAGGCAATGTATGTTGTAAAGCAATCTGGTAAAGGGCGCTTTTGCTTTTATGATGAACTTCTTAAGTCCAAATCTTCATCCAAACCAAAACCAACTAAATATAATAAAAATCGGTAGTAAAATGCAAGATGACCAAAGGATATAGGCTAAAAATCCTGGCATTTTTATGTGGGATTGGATTGCAATGCTACGAATCACAAAGTTTGGGGCATTCCCTATATACGTCATAGCGCCTAAGAAAACGGCGCCAAGAGAAATAGCCTCTAAAATTGGCGCATATTCAGTCATCAAGGATACTGGATTGCCTCCTGCCATGTTAAAGAAAATGAGGTAAGTTGGCGCATTGTCAAGAAAGGCAGAAAAAAGACCTGTGAGCCAGAAATACAGATTAACATCGGGAATATTATGGGGATTTGCCATGAGAATAAGTGAGCCCAAGGGTCCTGCTTCTCCGGCTTTTAACATGCCCAAAACAGGAATAACGGTTATAAATATCCCTAAAAAGACCATGGCAACCTCTTCTAGGGGGGCCCACGTAAAGCGGTTAGCTTCATGTACTGTAGATGGTGTGAATTTCCAGGAGGCTATGGCAATAAAGAAAAGGGTAGTATCACGGATGAGAGCAGCTAAATCTATGGACACCCCTGCGAGTGTGACATGAGGTTTTTGTGTAATCATACTTTCCATAATTACGATAAAAATAGCGCCACTTAAGAAAAGAAAATTTTGCTGTCCTTTAACTGTGATTTTGGCTTCTCCCTGCAGATGGTCTGGATCTAGAACAGAAGGATCATGGTAGAAATAATAATGATCAATAGCCCAAAAAACGACTAAAATAGCCCCCCCCACTATTAAAAACGGATAAATTAAATGAGTTGTAGTCCAAAAAAAATCAACCCCGTTTAAAAAACCAATAAACAGGGGTGGATCACCTAAGGGAGTTAGTACTCCCCCAATATTTGCAACAAGGAAAATAAAGAAAATAATGATATGAGATCTATAGTGTCGATAACGATTTAAGGCAATAAGAGGGCGAATGAGAAGCATGGAAGCACCCATTGTTCCTATAAGATTCGCAAGCATAGCTCCAAACCCTAATATACTGGCATTAATTAAGGGGGAGGCTTTTCCTTTCATAGAAATGTGAATGCCTCCCCCAATCGTGTATAAAACAGTAATGAGAGCCATAAAAGGCACGTAATGATGGAGTAAGGTATAAGCTAAAATAGAAAGAGTGGAAAAAAAACCAGTTTGAAAAACTAAAGGAATAATAAAGCTGGTGATCCATCCCCCCAAAATAATTCCAAATCTTTGATGCCAGAATTTAGAAGCAAAGACGGGAATAAAGGCCAGAGAAGCCAAAAATCCTCCAAACGGGATCAACCAAAGTAAAGAAAAAAATAGAGGATCATGCAGCATCTTGATTCTGTCTCCAAATTCACTCACACTAAACAAAGAATATTACCATAACACTATGGGAAAAGCCATGATAGAGAATCTTGTAAATGGAAGCACAATGTGGCCCTACGTTAAAAGAGGCTTGATTGCCTGCGGGTGTGTCCTACTTTTAGGTTGCGGTCTTTTAATTTTTAAGGGCCCTTCGATTGCAAAAAATATGGCACAAGTTTCTTTAGAGAAAAGCCTACGCCCTCTCGGTATACATCAGATCAATATTGAATCCATTAATTTTGGGTGGGGAAGATTATATTTTCGAGATATTCGCTCCCAACCCACAAACTCAACCCCAAGCTTAACGATTCAGGAAATGGATATGGCCATTTCACCTTTTTTTAAGGTGAAAGCTATCGATATTGTAGGGGCTACCCTCGAACTCAAAGACAGTGATAAAATCTCTTTTTCCAAAAATAATTTGCACGAGAAATTAGGGGGTATTGGAAAAATTCTCAAATCGGTAAAGCAAATGAATATTCCTTCCCTTGCTATGCGAGACTGTCTTTTAATTCTCCCTTCATCCCATGGCTCGATAAAACTACCTCTTCATGCGGTCACTGAAACCACCGTCACGCGTAACCAAGTTTTGACTATTGATCTGGGAGAAGCCGGCGGAAATAATTTTTCTGGGCAACTTGTCTTAGATATAAGTCGAAAAGGGACAGTTCTAGATGTTCACACCACCAACCTAGACATCAAAACACCCACTTTTCAAATTATAGCTCCTGAGGTTTCCTTTCGAGGGAGTACGGGAAGTGAGGGGGAAGAGGGTTGTAAAATTGATGGATTTGCGAAACTTAACCAACTCAAACTGGATGGATATGGCTCATTAAAAGCGCCTTTAGAAGTCAATCTAGAAGGAGAGGGTACACCCGATTACATCGTTTTTGATGAATTGAGAGTACAGACTTTAGGAAAAGATAATGATTTGCTTGAACTTGAGGGGAATTTTAAACCTTCTGAAAATTCGGGGCAACTTATTCTCACGACTCAAATTAACCAACTGTCCAATTTGTGGGATTTTACGCCCCTCATTGCTGGCCATAACGGTGATAAAGTCACCGTAAACGGAAAACTAAATTTAACAAGTGAGCTTTTTTGGGATAAAGGGGTTTTGAAAACTTCTGTTTTAGCTTTGAATCTCAAAGGTGGATCCCTTAAAAAAGATGGTTTTTCTCTTGAAGGAGCAAGTACACAAGTTCTTTTTAACACATTGAAACCTCTGACGACAAAAGGTACGCAACGGATATCTGCGACCAAACTCACCACCTCAGGTATTGACTTATCGAAAGTTGCTTTTGAATGCCTGTTTGATGCCACCGGACTTTTTCAAATTAAGAAATTTACAGCTGAAACGTTAAGTGGAACCCTAAAAGCACACCAATTTAAAAGAATTGAGAAAGCGGCTGGGCCATCTTTCCAGTTTGAAACTGATTTTGAAAATATTGAATTGGCTGATATCTTAAAATTAACGGATCTTAAAACCCTTTCCGGGCGGGCAAAGCTGGCCGGTAATGCGTCTATGAGTTATGATTTACAGGGAGGGTTAGACGTTAATCAAGCTGAACTTCATTCTATTTCCGAAACAGGACTCATTCAGTATCAGCCCGCAGACGGGAAAATTGAAGCCAGTCATTTAGGACAAGGGGGCGCTTCAATGGCCTTTCAAGTTCTTGATAATCTTAACTTTACAGTTTTTAATGTTCGACTCGAACATTTGGCAGATAATCCTGCCGAGATGCAAGGTATTGTAAAAATGTTGGGGTCTAATCCAAAAGTCTTGAATGGTTATCCTTTTGAGTTTAATATTGTGACAACGGGTAAGCTGAAAGACTTGGTGATCAATACACTGCACCACATGAAACCCCCGACTGATTTAGGGAAGTTGAATCAAGCAATAAAAGAAACAAAAGCCGCTAAGGCTTTGGAGAAAGAAAAGGTTTCTACCCCTAGACCAGAGGATGGAAATACTGCCCAAGAAGCATCCTCTGAGGAAAGTGCTGAGGCTAAAGCGGCAAAAACTTCCCAAGAAGTTGCGCAAAATTTAGATTTTAAAGTTTCTCAGGCGACCCATGAACAAAAAGGGGTTAACAAACCTAGGATTGCAAAACGCGCACAAGTGATTCATGTACGAAAAAAAGTGAAATCGCGGAAAAAAATAAAAAGAGTAAGGGCAGTGAAAAATTTTAAAGATAAGAATAGGAAGATAATTAATGGCTAAATCATTGTTGGGACTCATGGGGCTTACAATAATTATGATGGGATGTAATCCTACAGTTAAGGTAGAAGCACCAGATAAACCCATTGTTATTAATATGAATATGAAAATTGATCACAAAGTCAGAGTCAAAGTTAAAGATGGCTTAGAAAAAGCAAAGAAAGAAAACCCAGAAGTCTTTGCGTGAAAAAAAGGATATAGATGATGATAAATTGTATTATACTATTGCTGGCCCTAGGTATTGTGACTTGCCATGCCGATGCGACAACGGTAGCTGAGGTTTTAAAGACTAAGAAAGTATGCGAAGGTCCAGATGGATTTATTCGGGCTACACCGGGCAATGAAACAGAAATGGCGGGCTACGTTTCAGCTACTAATAAAGCACGTGACGTTTCTTATAACAAAATTGCAAAGAAATCAGGGGTAACTTCCAGTGATGTAGGGCGCGAGTATGCAGCCCAGCAACATTCGCAAGACCTTTGCAAATAAATTGAGCATTTGTCATTTTCGCTATTGAGGGTAGCCCGAGAATTTTTGTGAGGACTGATTAACTATGACAATATTAGCACTTGCTGAGCAGTATAATCAATTTCAACATGCTTTTGGCCAAGGTGTTGAGAAAGACTATGAGGCAATCATAAACACTATGTTTACCTCCGAATTTAAAAAAATTGCCAATGGCAGTGAATTGGCCAGTAAGAGATCTCAGCTTTTAGCACAACTTTTTTCAGTCAAAGATTTTGCCGGAAAGTGGGCTATTGATAGTCAAGAGATTATTCCTTCTCAAGACAATACGAAATGTACGATCAGATACTTTCTTGCCTCAGAAAAAGCTGGACGTTTTGAAGTTATAGCTATTATTCGCGCCCATAATGGTCAAATAGACCGAATAGACGAAGTATTTTATCAGGAAACGAAGTAGAGTTTATTTTAATTCTTTTTAATAAAATACCTTCTCATAATTTTTCTATGTTCGAAATTTTCATTGTAGCAAAAGGGGAAGCCCTTTAAATTAAAGAATAACGGAGACCCCATGACCATTCAACAGAATACCCCATCTATTACAACGTTAGACAATGGTTTGCGTGTTGTGACAAGTTCAATTCCTCATGTGGAGACTGTAACTTGTGGATTGTGGGTTGAGGTAGGGGCCCGCCATGAACCCGCGCCGATTAATGGCATCTCCCACGTTCTTGAGCATATGGCGTTTAAAGGGACAACTCGACGTTCAGCCCTTGAAATTGCGGAAGAAATTGAAGCTGTTGGTGGATATTTGAATGCTTATACTTCGCGAGAAGCAACGGCGTATCATGCACGTATTTTAAAAGAAAATGTGCCTTTGGCTATTGATATTCTAGCTGATATTTTGCAAAATTCTACGTTTGATGCAACTGAATTTGCGCGAGAACAATCTGTCATTATCCAAGAAATTGGCCAGACATATGACACACCTGATGATATCATTTTTGACTACTTTCAGCACACGTGCTTTCCAGAGCAACCCATGGGGCGTGCTATTTTAGGAACGGCTGAGATTGTTCGTTCTTTGACTCCCAATCAGGTTAAAACTTACATGAAAGATCATTATGGAGCCCAGCAAATGGTCTTTGCGGCTGCTGGAAAGTTGGAACACCAGGAGATGGTTGATTGGGTTGGTGAGAAATTTTCAGCTTTGCCACTTGATTGTCCTAAGGAAGGCGCTACAGCTGTTTATACAGGGGGCACATTTCATCAAGAGCGTGATCTGGAGCAAACTCATATTATCCTAGGAATGAAGGGTCTTCCATTCGGAGATCCCGATTATTATGCAGCTTCAATCCTCTCAACAGTTTTGGGTGGGGGGATGTCTTCCCGTCTTTTCCAAGAAGTTCGAGAAAAGCGGGGGCTCGTTTATACGATTTATTCTTTTTCTTCAAGTTATCGCGATACGGGTATTTTTGGCATATATGCAGGGACAAGTCCTCAACAAGTGGCAGAATTGTTACCCGTTGTTACACAAGAACTGGACCGATTTGCCGGGACGCTGGAGCTCTCTGAAATAAATCGTGCAAAGGCCCAGTTGAAAGCGGGGTTGATGATGAGTTTGGAGAGCACCACATCCCGCTGTGAGCAATTGGCAAATCATATGATGATTTATGGTCGCCCCATTCCTCCCCATGAAATTTTAAAGAAAGTTGATGCAGTAACAATGGATCAAGTAACAGCCCTTGCAAAAAGAATGTTTGCCACTCCACAAACTTTAACAACTCTTGGGCCAGGACAAGGAATTAAGCGGTAAATATTTTACAAAAATACCAATGAAGTGAGTCAACCTAAATGTTATAAGGGAGGTCAGCTTTTGCTGACCTCCCTTAATTTTTAAACAAGTTGGAAGCTTGTCTTCTTATGATTTCATTACATCCTTAAAGAATTTTAGATTCATGAGGTATGCTTGTTTTGCGATGTAAGCGTAAGGATTTTTCCCCCACGAAGCTTGATTAAAGTCATTACCTTTTGACTCAACATTTTCAAAGCCTTTCATCATCGTTTCTTGAAAGGTCTTAATGGTTGAGTGAAATAATTTGCTATATTCTTTTAAATATTGAGCTTGTAGTTCTTCAAGTTTTTTGCATTTTTCTTTGTTTTTTTGGAAGACGCCCTTAATAAATTTTGAATCAAGAGACATATCCCCCATATTCGGAAATGCAGATTCACTCAAATTACGACTATGCTTAGTCATATTTTTTTTCGTTTCATTTGCAATATTTTCCCAAAATTCTTTCCATTGTTCCTGATTTGTCGGAATTTTTTGTTTTGCGGCAGGTGTGCCAAGATCTTTCAAATTTTTGTTAATTGTATTTTGGGTTTCTTCAAAAACCTTATTCCAGAATGTTTTCCATTCGGCGGATGTATGCGTTGCTTTTGTATCAGCAGATAATGTTTCGCCAAAGGCTTTTGAGTTTTCCGTCACAGTCTGTTGCAAAAGATTCATAAATTGCGCTGATATGTTCTGCCATTCATCAGATATTCCTGAAGTATCTGTAAAATCAGAAAAACCAGAATTTTTTTTGGATTTATTTGCCATGAGACGACCTTTGTAATTTGTTGCTCTCATTCTAGGATAATTAGCAATTATTAATAATGTATTAAAAAATGTGGCCTTTTTATAAGACTTAAAAATTAATTTTTCTCTTCTCAATAAAAAGTTTTACAGTACGTTCACTTTATTTTTTTAACGTTATGAATTCATTCTGTTAAGTGAGAGATCTGCTAAGTCTTAAGGGTATTCATCTTTGTTATCTTTGTCTCTGCCCCTGTCTCTGCCTTTACCTAAAGCTTGACATAGTTAACAATAAAGATAAAAATTATTTAAATTTAGTTATTTTTAATAAGGTTGAATCTTGAATCTATCCTATTACCCCACAGTTCTTTTTTTTGCCGTTACTCTTGTAACTATCTCACCTATCCAAGGTGGTAAGAGAGAAAATTCTGCTTCCAATTTACGGGAATTAAGCGAATTGAAGCGAGAAGTTGCAAAAAACAATCAAAAAATTCTTATCTTAGAGAAGCGGCTTAATTCTAAAGAGCCAGAACATAAAGTTTATGAAACACAATCTGACTGGCCTGCTAGCTATATACCTATTCCCAATTCAAATAGTGCCATTAGACTCATTTTTAATCCCAATATTGCAATTGCTTATGATGCCAGCTCTTATACAGCAGACTACATGTATCCCCCTGCATTGCCGCTGATGGGTGATGTGGCGAATTTGAGAAAAAATAGATTTACAGCTCAAGGGCGTGCCACGCAATTTGGTTTTAAAACTTTATCTCACACAAATATTGGGGATATTAAAACTGAGTTCAGTTTAGATTTTTGGGGAGACAGTGCTGTTGCGATTCCAAACAATCCTGCTTATCAGCCTCGTCTTCGTTTTGCTTATATAGAGATTGGAAGATGGACCGTCGGTCAAACAACAAGTAATTTCCTAGATTTAGATGCTGTTGGGGAAACAGTCGATTATGGAAGTGTCTTAGGTATATCATTTCGTCATGGCTTAGTTAAATATAGCTTTCCTCTCAATCCCAAAACGTCTTTAAATGTGGCTTTGGAACGCAGCGCCTTGGATTATACAGATCCGCAAGGAAATTTAAGTGCAGTCAGTTCAGCGACGAGCTTACCCGAATTAACGGTCCACTTAAAACATGAAGATAATTTTGGTCATGTGTCTTTAAGAGGCGTAGCACGTCAATTAAGAATAAAAGACTATTCTTCATCTCAACCCTTTATAGCTAGAAAGAATGGGTGGGGGGTTGGTACTTCGGGGAAATTGTTTGTTTATCATAAATCTAACTTATTTGCACAGTTTAACTTTGGCAATGGTATTGGAAGATATATCCCAATCATTAATGGTCAGTCCTCGCAGTACAATAGTCAATCTCGAGTGCTAGATCCTCAAAAAGCAACAAATGCTATTCTGGGGTTTGAACATTACTGGAATGAATTATTTCGTTCCAATATTATATATGCTTATACCAAAATTTACGTTTCAAAATTTGTCCCCATGTTTGCAGGGGCTACGCGCGTAACAAAATCTTATGATCAACTTTATCTTAACCTAATTTATTCGCCCGTACCGCCGTTAGATGTCGGAATTGAATATGAGTACGCAAAGCGAAAAGCAGTAGGTAATTTTATTGGTAAAGCAAATCGCTTTACTTTGGGTATCACTTATAAATTTTAATGAAATATTTTAACGAATACTTGTAAAGGAAATGCGAAATGACAAAAGTTGCTTTGGTTACGGGGGGAACAAGGGGAATTGGGGCTCCCATTGCATTAGCATTAAAAGACAAGGGCTACAAAGTTATTGTCACCTATCATAGTAAAATGGAAGTTGCCAAAAAGTTTGAAGAAACGACTAAAATCCCAGTTTATCAATGGGATATCAGCAATTTTGAAGCTTGCCAAAAAGGAATAGATGCCGTCATTAGAGATCATGGGCCTATTGATGTTTTAATTAATAATGGAGGTATCACTCGGGACGGTGTTTTACACCGCCAAAGTTCAGATCACTGGAACCATGTTATTAATACAAATTTGACATCCTGCTTCAATATGACCAGGTGTGTCATTGAATCTATGCGCGAACGTGGATTTGGGCGTATTATCAATATTTCGTCCGTGAATGCATTGAAAGGACAAATTGGACAAGCTAATTATTGTGCTTCAAAAGCAGGTATTATTGGTTTTACCAAAGCGATAGCGCTCGAAAATGCAAAAAAGGGGATTACGGCTAATGTTATAGCTCCCGGCTATATCGACACCGATATGGTTCGTGCCGTTAGTGAACCCGTCTTAGAACAAATTATTAATACCATTCCCCTTGGCCGTCTTGGACAAGCCGAAGAGATTGCGCGTGCAGTTCTATTTTTAGCCGATGATCATGCAAGTTACATAACGGGAGAAACACTCAATATCAATGGTGGTTTGTTATGTAATTAAGTTAAATGCTCCCAGTCGGGCAAATTTTAATATATTTTAGCTTTACTGTCATTTTGTGCGGCAGATTAATCAAATTATCCCATATCACTTCTCATTTAACTGAAGATAACCCCCAACTTTAAAGGAATATTAAGAAATTTCATATAATCTAGACTTCAGGTTATAAACTATGGGCCGATGAGAAAGATCATTTCTCTGTCTCAGAATTGAAGGGAAAAGTATGATGTCTAAAGATGCTGCATCCAAAAATAAAAAAATTGCTATTGGAATGCAGGGGGGCGGTGCTCACGGCGCTTTTACCTGGGGTGTTTTAGATTATATCCTTGAAGATGGCCGATTAGATATTGAAGGTGTAAGTGGAACGAGTGCAGGAGGCATGAATTGCCTTGCTTTGGCTCAAGGTATGGCTGAAGGTGGAAAAAAGGGGGCTCGTAAAAGTCTATTCCGCTACTGGAAAATCTTAAGTGAAAAATCCAAAAAAATAGGCATGGTCCCGACGCCTTTAGATAAATTCAAAGGCGGGTATGGAATTGCGACGAATCCAATATTTTCTCTCATGGGAATGATCTCAAAGAATATGTCTCCCTATGAGTGGAATCCTAAAAACCAAAATATGTTGCAGGATCTGATCAAGGAGCTGTTTAACTTTAAAAAAATTGCATCATTTGAGGAATTAAAAGTCTTTTTATGCGCAACCAATGTGAGAACATCAAAATTAAAAATTTTTAGTGGGGACGAAATTACATTGGAAGCCGTTTTAGCCACAGCATGCTTACCAACATTATTTCAGGCGGTTAATATTGAGGGTGATGATTATTGGGATGGTGGATTTATTGGAAATCCAGCTATATTCCCTCTCATTTATAATTGCCAAACGCCCGATATTATGGTGCTTTTGCTGACTCCTCAGTACAGACATATGACACCAAAAACGGTTGATGAAATTCACTGGAGAATGACAGAATTAAGCTTAATTAATACTTTAGCTAGAGAAATTCGCGCTATTTCCTTTGTGACAAAGCTTATAGACGAAGGGATTGCCGATGCCACTAAGATAAAGAAAATAAATATGCATCTTATTGAAAATCCTCAAGTCTTTGCGGATTTAGATCATACAAGTGCATTAAATTCTGATTGGGATTTCTTTCAATTTCTATTTGAAAAAGGTCGTGAAACGGCAGAGAAATGGTTGGATGAAAATTTTGATCATATTGGTGTGCGGTCTACGGCGGACTTTAATGAATTTGTTTAGAGGTATTAAAAAATGATAAATCAATTAAAAAAAATTATAAAATTTGTATCATTGTATGTTTTTACATTTATTAACCCTGTATTAGGAGTGACGACCATTCAAGAATGTAATCTACCCCCTCAATACAAAGTTCATGATAAGACCTTTGTAATTAATCCCGCGCTTTCCTGCGCGACGAACGTATTTCTTCATGTTGTCCCTTCTTTTGCAGGAATAGCGGAAAGTAAGTTTACGGCAGAAGAAATGAAGAAAAACCCGCAAATTGCGGGCAGGTTAGCTTATGAGCTTTTGGGCAATGAGTTTGCAAAAATCAAACCAAACATTGAAACGACCGATTTAAAAATCCCAGGAAAAGATAATACTCACGAAGTTCCCGTTCGTCTCTATAAAGGAACAGATAGTGAGCGGTTCATTCTCTTTATTCATGGAGGTGGATGGTCACGCGGAAATTTGGAAACGCACGATACTTTATGCCGTAAGTTAAGTGAGGCAACAAAAGCAACGGTTTTAGCAGTTGATTATCGCTTATCCCCTGAACATCCTTATCCAGCTGGACTTGAAGACGCAGAAGCTGCGTATAAATGGTTCGTAGAAAAACACGCAACAAACAAAAAAGTCTTTATTGCTGGGGATAGTGGCGGGGGAAATATTACTTCTGGCCTTGTTATAAAATTTATCAAGGAGAAAAAGCGTACCCCCGATGGTGTTATTCTTTTTTACCCTGCTTTAGATTTACGCATTCCTGAAAAAACAGCCAACCCATACTCAAATGGTTATTTTTTGACACGTGACAGTATTAATGCCTACGTCAACAATTATACAAATCATAATCAAGAATTGGCTAAAGATCCTACAGTATCGCCCATTCTGGCAATCGATGAGGATCTCTCTAAGTTTCCCCCTGTGATACTTGTGAATGCTGAATGTGATCCCTTAACTGAAGAAGGCACAGCATTTGCCAAGCGTTTAAAATCACTGGGAATATATGTAGATCATAAAGTCATTCCCAAAACAATCCATGTCTTCGCTCAATATTTCGATATATTGCCAGAAGCAACTCAAGCAATTGAATTTGTTAGAGATTCTTTTGAAAATATCTATAATAAACCTGCAAAGGTAGGTTAATAAAAATCGCCACACTTTTAATTGGTGAAGATAAAAAAAGAGGGAGCCAACGGGCTCCCTTTTTTTAACGCTATGAATAAGCAAGACATTTTTAACTTTAACAAATTCCATGGTCCAATTGTGAAAATTAACAAGCACTTATTTAAGTTTTTATTAATATTTAGTCATTATTTTATAGGTATGGCTGCTTATTTACCAAGGTTGAGGGAATGAAAAAAAATTCAAAAAATTATTCTGATTCTGATGATTTTATGAATATTCCAGGAGACGCTAAAGCTTGGCAAAAAATGGCAACCACGTTTACGACACTTTGCCAAAAAGCAACTGTTCAAAATATGAAAAATTTTACCGGGGACTCCTTTCTCGATAAAATTGATCCTCCTAAGGGTTCACCATGGAATGATTTATGGGAAATGGTTCAGGATGCTAATAAAAAGGCATTGGCACAGAGCGTTAAAATGTTTGGTATGCCTTCGTTCGCAACAATAGGTAATGCTGTTTTTGATCCAGAAGTCATGATGCAAACTTTTCATATAGCTTTCCAGAAAATGGCAGAAAAGCCAGAAAAATTTGAAAAATTACGTAATCAATACTTAAAAGATTTTGAGCAACTCCTTAAAACGACAATGGGTGGGCTTCAAGGTAAAATGACAAAAATATCTTTAGAGCCCGATTTAAATGATAAGCGCTTTCAAGACCCCGCCTGGATTGATAACCCATTTTTTTCACTTCTCCAGCAAGCCTATCTCCTTAATGCTAAGTATTTGAAGAAGCTTGTCAGTTCGATAGAAGGATTAGATCCTATCACTCAACAAAAGTTGAAGTTTTACACATCTCATGTATGTGATGCGTTGTCTCCAACAAACTTTCCTTTAACAAATCCGACAGTTTTACAAGAGACACTGGCATCTTCGGGTAAGAATCTGGCTATGGGCTTTCAAAAATATTTGGAAGATATGGGGAGCGGTCAATGGCATACCCGCATGACAGATATGAAAGCATTTCAATTAGGTAAAACAATTGCCACAACGCCTGGAAAAGTCGTTTATCAAAATGACTTATTTCAACTCATTCAGTATGAACCTTTAACCAAGAGAGTTGCTAAAAGACCACTTTTAATTATACCTCCCTGGATTAATAAGTATTACATATTCGATTTAAGGGCGGAAAATTCATTCGTACGTTGGGCCGTGGAGTCTGGACTCACCGTATTTATTATATCTTGGGTAAATCCGGATAAAAAACATGCAAACAAGACCTTGTCAGATTATACCCTAAAGGGCGTTGGGGAAGCGATTAATCAAGTCTGTAAAGTGACAGCAGAGAAAAAAATAAATGTCTTAGGTTATTGCAATGGCGGGACACTCTTAAGTTTTTTGATGGTCTATTTAAAAGCGAAGAAGAAAAATCCCATTGCCAGTGCAACCTTGTTGGTTTCTCCATTTGACTTTAGCAAAGCCGATGAAATGGGAATTTATCGGTGTGAACACCAGCAGCGTAAGCTCGAAGAACATGTCTATAAAAAAGGTTTTCTAGAAGGAAAGTACATGGTTCAGGCCTTTACATTGCTACGGGCAAATGATCTCATTTGGTCTTCTTACGTCAATAATTATCTTCTGGGTCGTGAGCCTTTTCCCTTTGATATGTTGTATTGGAATTGTGATGCGTTAAGGATGCCGGCAAAAATGCATATGACGTACCTGCGCCAGGTGGTTGTCCAAAATGGTCTTATGTCTCCCGGAAGTATCGACATAGAGGGTGTCCCCATTCATTTTGAAACCATTACGACGCCATTGTTTGTTATGGCTGCCCATGAAGATCATATTGCTCCGTGGCGTTCTGCTTATCCTATTACTCAAATGGTTCATTCAACTTCGAAAAAATTCCTATTAAGCACTTCCGGCCATGTCGCGAGTGTCATTAATCACCCCAGTCGAAAAAAGTACTTTTATTGGACATCGAAAGATTTACCAAGTGAGGCGGACGATTGGTTAAAAGGAGCTCAAAAGCATGAAGGTTCTTGGTGGAATGAGTGGCGACAATGGCTAGATACATATGGGGAAGGGACAATTCCTGCTCGCCCTATTGATGAGAATCAAATTCTTGAGGAGGCCCCTGGAAGTTATGCTCTTACAGTTTCAGAATAGCCAATTAAGCGAAGCTTTGAAGGGAAATTTCGCCACAGTTATTTCTTTGTACTTTCAGTTTCAAACGTGCTGTTGAGTTCTTCATCATAAATGACAACTTCATCCGAGTGACCATGATTTAATACCTCTCGTGCACGCTGTTCGAGCATGTCTTGATCAACACTATTAGGTCGCAGAAGGTGAACGCGTCGCTCTAGGGTCTCCTTTTCAGACTGAATTTCTGCAAGCTGTTGTTCGGATTCAGAAATTTTTTGCCTAAGCCGCATCCACGAGAAAAGACCGCGTTCTCCTTGAACAATGTGATAACCAAAATAAATCATCAAAAGAAGGGCAATAAGGGGCCCTAGAATATGATTAAGACGACTTGTTAATCCCATATGAGAACTCCTATTTCTTTCTTGAGGGAATTTTTAATGAATGTTGTGCTGATAGCCAGGGTTCAAAAATTTCTTTGCCCGCGTAGCGGCTTTGGGTAAGAAGCTCTTGTTCAATACGCATAAGTTGATTGTATTTTGCCACTCGATCAGAGCGGGATAGGGATCCCGTTTTAATTTGTCCTGCATTCGTGGCTACGGCAAGATCGGCAATGGTTGTGTCTTCTGTTTCTCCGGAACGGTGCGAAATGATAGTCTTATAGCCAGCTTCTTTGGCAATACGAATGGCATCTAGGGTTTCGCTTAAGGTGCCAATTTGGTTGAGTTTAATCAAGATGGCATTCCCAGCCCCTAATTCAATACCCTTTTTAAGACGTTCAGGATTGGTAACAAATAGATCATCCCCAACAAGCTGAATGCGTTTTCCAAGAGCGTTAGTAAGATTTACCCACCCGGTCCAATCATCTTCTGATAACCCGTCTTCAATGGATATTATTGGATATTCATTGATTAATTGCTCATAATATTCAATCATTTGATCGGAGGTAAAAGTTTTTCCCTCTCCCACCATGGTGTACTGCTTATTTTGATAAAACTCTGTAGCGGCAACATCTAGGGCTATAAAAATATCTTCACCAGCCGTGTAGCCGGCAGATTCGATAGCTTCCATAATAAAATCTAAAGCCTCAGTACTGCTTCTCAATGCTGGCGCAAGGCCGCCTTCATCCCCAACATTTGTATTATGTCCTGCTTTTTTAAGTAACGCCTTTAAACAGTGAAAGACTTCTGAACCAAATCGTACAGCTTCTTGAAATGATACGGCTCCGGCGGGGACAATCATAAACTCTTGAATATCGACGGGATTGTCTGCATGAGCGCCGCCATTGATAATATTCATCATGGGAACGGGGAGAAGGTGAGCATCCACCCCTCCTAAATATTTGTACAAGGATAATTGTTGGGCTTCAGCTGCAGCTTTGGCAACCGCTAAACTTACACCCAGAATGGCATTGGCGCCAAGGTTTGATTTGTTTTTCATACCATCTAATTCAATCAAAACTTGGTCAATGTGTCGTTGATCCAAAGAATTTAATCCTTCTAAGGCCGCAAAAATTTCTTGATTAATCGCTTCAATAGCTTCTAAGACACCTTTGCCATTATACCGGGATGCATCTTTATCTCGACGTTCTAAGGCTTCGAAAGAACCTGTTGACGCGCCGGACGGAACTGCGGCTCTTCCCATGGCACCTGAAGATAGCTCAACGTCGACTTCAACGGTGGGAAAACCCCTCGAATCTAAAATTTCTCGGGCAAAAATATTATGAATCTGGGTCATGGTATTTACCTTATTGTTAAAAGTTCTCGAATCAAGCAGCACATGGGTAAGTCTTAGAGAGACGGTCAAATTCTTTTAGCTCTAGCAAGAGTTGAGGGAGATCTTTTAAACGGACCATATTGGGGCCATCACTGGGGGCATTGTCTGGGTCCTGGTGAGTTTCAATGAAGACTGCAGCTACACCTACTGAAACAGCGGCTCTTGCAAGAATAGGAACGAATTGCCTTTCTCCCCCGGTTGAGGCGCCAGCTCCGCCAGGTTGTTGAACTGAGTGGGTGGCATCAAACACGATAGGATAGCCAAATCGGGCCATTATAGGAAGGGAGCGCATGTCAGATACGAGCGTGTTGTATCCGAATGAAGCGCCTCGTTCACATAACATCAGTTGTTGGTTTCCAAAAGATTCCATTTTTTTGACGACGTTGGCCATGTCCCAAGGAGCCAAAAACTGGCCTTTTTTAATATTAATGGCTTTGCCCGTTTCCGCGGCGGCCTTTAATAAGTCAGTTTGTCGGCATAAGAAAGCAGGAATTTGTAAAATATCGGCGACTTCTGCTACGGGACTGCATTGTTCACTTGAATGAACATCTGTAACGATTGGGCATCCCATTTTTTCACGAATTTCAGCTAATATGGGCATACTTTCTTTCAAGCCTACGCCGCGAACACCATTAATGCTTGTTCGGTTTGCTTTATCAAAGGATGTTTTGTATATGAAGGGTATGTTCAGTTTATCGGTAATTTCTTTGATGGCAGCAGACATTTCTAAGGCATGGGTGCGACTTTCCAAGACGCATGGTCCTGCAATCAGCACGAAGGGGAGATCATTTCCCATGTTAATATTGTGAATTTTTAGGTTCTTATTCATGTTAAACTAACCTTTCTTGTTGGACAGCTGCGGCAATAAAAGAGACAAATAGAGGGTGGGGATCAAATGGGCGCGATTTCAACTCCGGATGAAACTGTACGCCGACAAACCACGGATGGTCTTGTCGCTCAACAATTTCTGGTAATTGTTCGTCAGGGGATAAACCTGACATAATAAGGCCCACACTTTTTAAACGATCTCGATAGGTCATATTCACTTCATATCGATGACGATGTCGTTCTTCAATGGAAGATTCCCCATATATTTTGTGAGCGAGAGATCCTTCTTGAAGTTTGCAAATATAGGAACCTAACCGCATTGTGCCCCCAAGATCACCTTCTTGGGATCGTTTCTGAAGGGTTTTCCCATCCATCCACTCAGTCATCATTCCAATGAGGGGTGTAGATGTTTGCCCAAACTCTGTTGAGGAAGCCTCTTTAAGACCTAATAAATTCCGAGCGGCTTCAATGACAGCGAGCTGCATTCCAAAGCAGATGCCCAAATACGGAATTTTTTTCTCTCGTGCAATTTGGATGGCTTTGAGTTTTCCGTCAATCCCTCTTTCCCCAAATCCCCCTGGAACAAGAATGCCGTGCATTCCGACAAGATCACCATCAAGATTATTTGTATTTTCTGCATCAAACCAATGAAGATTCACCTTCATATTATTGGCTATTCCGGCATGCACAAAGGCTTCCGACAGTGACTTGTAGGCATCCAGCAATTGAATATATTTTCCAACGATAGCAATATCAACTTGACCATCAGGATGGTGGATCCTCTCAACAACATTGTGCCATTTTGAGAGGTCAACTTCCTTTTCACCTTCAATGCCAAAATAACGACAAACTTGAAAATCAAGGCCTTCATTATGATAACTAATGGGAACCTGATAGATGGTGTCGATATCTTTCGCTTCAATAACCCGTTCGGGGCGCACGTTACAAAATAGTCCAAGTTTTTGTTTTGCATCTTTTGGGATGGGTCGATCTGCGCGACATAACAAAATGTCTGGTTGAATACCAAAGCTTAAGAGTTCTTTTACAGAGTGTTGTGTCGGCTTGGTTTTTAATTCTCCTGCCGCAGCAATATAAGGAATCAAAGTCAAATGCACAAAAAGTGTATTATCTCGTCCCCTATCATTACTAAGTTGCCGAATGGCTTCTAAAAATGGCAGACTTTCAATGTCGCCAACCGTTCCCCCAATTTCACAAATGACAAAGTCTTCGTTGGTTAAATCAGCTGTAATAAATGATTTGATTTCATCAATAATATGAGGAACAACTTGAATAGTTGCCCCTAAGTAATCTCCCCGACGTTCTTTCGCTAAGACAGCAGAATAGATTTTCCCCGTTGTTGTACTGTCACTGGCTCGTGAAGAAACACCTGTAAATCTTTCATAGTGACCCAAATCCAAATCTGTTTCCGTTCCATCAGCTGTGACGTAGACTTCTCCATGCTGGAAGGGGCTCATGGTGCCAGGATCAACATTAAGATAAGGATCAAGCTTGCGTAGGCGAACGGTGTAACCTCGTGCTTGGAGTAGGGCACCCAAAGAAGAGGCGGCAATGCCTTTTCCTAAGGAAGAAACAACACCACCGGTTACAAAAATGAACTTTGTCAAAGGGAACCTCTAATAATACCAAATTAAATAACGATTCAGTAAAAAGACATTTACATTGCGTCGCTAAAAGGGGAAGAGGATTTGAACTTTGAAAAAAAATTCCAATGCTCTTCCTGAATCTACTCGACCCGTTTCAACAATCTAAATCAGTAATCGAACAGAAAAACTATTTCTTTTGATTGTTGATGGGCGCAAGAATGGAATTAGATTCTTTCACTTGATGTTTAGAAATAATGCCCATTAGCAAACAATTGCCCATGAATAACGCCGCTAAAATACCGGTTATGCGCGTTAGAAGATTAGATGTGCCCCGTGCGCTGAACATACTGCTAGAGGCACCGCCGCCCATACCAAGACCTCCCCCTTCGCTGCGTTGCATTAAAATAACGCCAATCATGGCTAAGGTGATAAAAATATGGATGACTAATAGGGCTGTCATAATTAATTGTCTCCTTTAATCGTAGTCAGGATTGATATTATAAGATATCCATACCATAAAAAGGCAAATAAAAACTATGCATAAATGAAAAGATCGTATCTATTCTTCTGAAGTTCCCTGCAATCTAAAAAAGATTTTGGTCAAATTGTCAGAATAGATACGATTCGGTTAGTGAATACTCTAGCTTTTCGAGAAGTGGTTATAACACAGCCCCAGTTGTTGTGCCAAAATTTGTTTGCCCACTCTGATCAGCAAATTGCATTTCTATGTCTCCATTTGGAAATTGGATCTCTTTGTCTCCGTTAGAGTGTCTTATTACGAATACAGGTGCGGGAACAGGTGGAGCTGAAGGCGCAACAGGTGGAATGGGTTTCAATGCATTTTCAACCATCTGCTCTTGGTTAAAGTGAGTATAAAAGAATCGATTTTCTAAACTTCTTTTACTTCCTCTTGAATCATCCTTTGAAAAAAACGATGCGACATCATGGAAATGTTTAACATGGTCAGAAATTTGTAATTTCACACGCTCCAACAAATCTTGAGCTATCAATCTAGCTGTATCTCTTTGACTTTCATCACTAGGTAAAATTGGTTTTGTAAGATTTGTGCCACCATATTGCAATAATCCAAGGTTATCGTCTAGATTCGTCCATTTGTGGAAGAGGGTTGGGAAGGAATATACTAATTCCTCTCCGTCTAACATATTAAAAACAACATCAATGAACCGAGAATTGCGGATAACGGTCTTTGAAACAATGCTATCATCACTATAGACGGTGGTGAGGAGTGGTGAAGGATAATATTGAAATCCATACTTATGCCCTTGTGCCTGATCTATAGTTAGGGATTTAATGACGGGATGATCCAAAATTTCTGCATCAGTCAGTTTAGTTGTGCCATCAATAGGAGAAGTTGCAAAAGGATCGTAAGACGATTCCCAAGAATCTAAGTTATCAGTCGCAACCGCTACTGTGTTATGATGTGAAGATGCGGTGATCGTTTTTAAAACTTTACCAAAATCATTCATGTTATAAAGGTGTGGAGTAAAATTGGGGGCCTCATGTAAGCTCCAGAAGAAACCAACCATCGCTCTATTAAAAGCTGTTTTGCCATCTCGAGGCAGTAATTTGGTCACCATATCAGTGTAAATGCTTTTTAAACCACTCATGATGACTCGATATCTTTGAGCTGCGACAGGGGGATAAATTTCTGCGAATTTCCAAGTGTTGCCATTATTGTTTGCATGAACTTCAGCCCGACGGAGAACATGTTCTACCACATTATAGTGTCGGCGATCAGCATATTTATGAAGCATATCATGAATTCCAAAACCAAATTGGCTAAAGTTTATACCATGTCCCTTATTGGTTGTTGTTGGAAAACAAGCAGGGTACACATCATTTAAATTAGATTCGACCATCAAGGAAACACCAAGCTTTCCTTCGCCAGGAAGGGGATAAAGAATGGGTGATGGGAGTAATTTTTTCGTACGATCAGCAAATAAGTCGATCATGGGTGCTTTTAACTTTACAGACCAGTGCATATCAGGTAATTCAAACCCCTTGTTTGGATACCCCTCCAAACTGACATAGGTAGATAAACTATTCTTCCATGCATCATTTTCAGTTATTCCAAAAAAGAGATTTGGAAACGGAACATGAGAAAATAAGCTCCTTTCATCGTCAGTTATGGTGCTAATAGAGGCCGCAAAACGGAGATGCATACCCAAAAGCCAAAGTGGGCTAATATGTTGATCTTCTTTTTGGTACGTCATTTCACGTAATAAACGCCGCGTAAATATATGATGAGGATTACTGTGCGCATACTGTTTAAGATATGCTTCGAATTTTGCAAATAGAGGAGCGATTGCTGGATCATGAGAAGCATAAAAATCTTCTGGTACTTTGCCATTATACTGTTCGAGGTTCGCACGATGACCCTTAATTACTCCTTGGTCTATCTTATTGACACCAAATTCTTCTGGATGGTGACTCTGAATCATTTTTGTTGATTGTTCCTGCGAAAGAGAAAAAGGCGAATATGTCAAGTTTTGAGCCGCCAGAGTGTACTCGCTTAAACAAGTTGCCAATAGTCCACATTTTAAGAGTGTAGTGAATTTCATTTTTAATCCTTTAAAGTAAATAAATTTGTGTAATTACGTTTTTAAATTTTTTATTTACGTTTAATGTGGTGATTAAAATATAAAACACAATACCTAAATAAAATAAATATTAGTGTAATATATTTTGAGAAATTAATATACATAAAATTTAGATGAATGGATTAATTACTTGCAACTGTTAAAGCCTTAAATAATTTCCCCATTTGTGAGGGGTGTGTTAGCCGTACCGCGGCTGTTCGTAATGATCCGCGCGTTTCTGGTGTCGCATTTTTACATAAATATTCGGTGCGCATTTCCAAGCCCATGGCTGTTAAAAAATCCCCTTGGGAAATAGGTTCTTGAACGGTTAATCCAGCTTTTTTAAACAAAGAAAAGAGTCTAAAAAAATCTACATGATGTGTTAAATCAGATTTCCCTACATTGATTAATGGGGATTGCCTTTGATGATTTTGCAAGGCTTGTAATGTATCGCCTGTGGCATCGGGCTGGTTATAGCCATAATCTAAAAAGAGGGCAGCTCCTTTGTTGTTCTTCATATGCATGGCTATTTTAGAGACCCATTCAGGCATGGCCGGGCATACTTCTTTTACAATAGTTGATCCTGTGGGAATAAAACATAGTCTATTGTTTTCAAAACTGACATACCTTTCAACCCATTCTTCGTTAATTTTGACATATTGACGTATGGGCAGCGCATCCCAAAATTCGTTGGCAACCATAAGGCAAAATCCTTGGGTGTGGGGTAGGGTGGAAAGGTCTTCATGCCAACTTATAGAGGCAGAATAAGCTGACAGGATTGTTTTCTGAAGGTCTTTTAGAAGAGGGCTTACTTCAACCAAATGCACAGTCATTTCTGATACGGGAACCTTTAAGGACTGCATTGTACGTATAATATCAAGCATTAAAGTACCACGACCTGGTCCTATCTCAACAATATGAAAAGGGGTGGGGGACCCGGCCTTATGCCATACATTGATGAGCCATCCTGCAATGACTTCCCCAAATACTTGTGTCATTTCGGGAGCTGTTATGTAGTCACCTTTGGCACCGATGGGGATTTTTGTTGTGTAATATCCATCTTGTGGATCATACAAAGCTATGGTCATAAAGTCAGCGATACTTATGGGGCCTGTTGTCTCAATTTTTTTTCGAAGACGATCTTCTAGGGACATCATACTTTTTCACGACATCTCATGGGTTGCCATATAAAAATGATGCCGGCCATAATCATGGGTAGCGAGAGAATTTGGCCGGTCGTAAAGTCCATGCCAAATAAGGGATAGAACGTATCAGGTTCGCGGACAAATTCAACAAAAGTGCGGGCCAGACCGTAACCTAATAAAAAAATCCCAGTCAAGCGTCCTGGAACATTCCGAATTGCTGGGATTTGCCAACTGATATGCATAAGTATCAGAAGGATAAATCCTTCAAGAAAAGCTTCATAGATTTGGCTGGGATGGCGGGGGAAGGGACCGCCGTTTGGGAATATTATACCCCAAGAGACGTCAGTTACCCGTCCATATAATTCGCTATTGACGAAATTAGCCATACGACCCAACCCCAGTCCAAGCGGCGTAATAGCGGCCAAAATATCAGCAAATCGAAAACTTGAAATATGGTTTTTGTAGCAATAAGCAAGGATGGCAATAGTGACTCCCAACATACCGCCATGAAAAGACATGCCCCCTTTCCACGTCATAAAAATTTCTTGGGGGTGGGCCAAATATTTGTCAAATTCAAAAAATAGGATATGTCCTAACCGACCCCCAATGACAATACCTCCAAGGGCCCATAGCATGAAGTCATTAATTTGGGCCTTTGTAATAGTCGGGGAAAAGCGGTTAGCGATCCAAATAGCATATTGCCACCCCACTAATAAACTAACAATGTATGCAATACCATACCAATGCACAGCAACAGGTCCGAGATGAAGAGCAACAGGGTCAATTTGAGGAAAATTTAACATGGCTCGTTCTCATTTAAAGGAATGCCAGTACTCATTAATCATCACCCATCTTTAAGGCGGCAATAAAAGCACTTTGAGGAATTTCGACATTTCCGAATTGACGCATGCGCTTTTTACCTTTTTTCTGTTTATCAAGCAGTTTTCGCTTACGGCTTATATCTCCACCATAACACTTAGCGGTAACGTCTTTACGCATAGCGGAAATGGTTTCTCGCGCAATAACCTTTCCGCCAATGGCAGCTTGAATAGCAATTTTAAACAATTGTCTGGGTATTAATTCTTTAAGGCGTTCGCATAAAACACGACCCCTTGCTTCGGCACGACCTCTATGAATGATCATGGATAAGGCATCAACCGGTTCTGCATTAACCAAAATACTAACTTTAACAACGTCACTTTCGCGGTAACAATCAAGGTGATAATCAAAGGAAGCATAGCCTTTGCTGACGGATTTCAATCGATCATAAAAATCAAAAACCACTTCGTTTAATGGCAAACGATAGACAACCATGGCGCGATTTCCGGCATAGGTAAGGTCAATCTGTTCTCCTCGACGCTCTGTGCACAAGGTAAGAATTGACCCCAAGTAAGTATCTGGCACCAAAATAGTTGCGCGAATCCAGGGCTCTTCAATCATGGAAATTTTCATAATATCGGGCATATCGGAGGGATTATGTAATTCTTTCATCGTGCCATTTGTCATATGTAAGCGGTAGACAACGCTCGGCGCGGTAGTGATAAGGTCAAGATCAAATTCTCTTTCGAGACGTTCTTGAATAATTTCCAAATGGAGCAATCCCAGAAATCCACATCGAAATCCATACCCAAGAGCGGTTGAGCTTTCTGCCTCAAATTGAAAGCTGGCATCATTAAGTTGCAAACGCCCTAAGCTTTCTCGTAAATGGTCAAAGTCTGCAGCATCTACAGGAAACAAGCCGCAAAAAACAACAGGTACAGAAGGTTTAAATCCAGGGAGTGGGTCTAGAGTTGGACGACGTTCTTCTGTAAGGGTGTCCCCAACCTTACAATCAGCGACATGTTTGATGCTGGCCGTTATAAAACCAACTTCTCCAGGTAAAAGTTTGTCGACAAGTACTTTCTTAGGTGTAAAGACCCCAACCCGTTCAACCTCATAGGTTCCACCGGTACCCATCATGCGAATTTTTGCCCCTTTGGTAAGGATGCCGTCTTTAATACGGACTAAGATCATTACCCCGAGATAGGCATCATACCAACTATCAACCAGCATGGCTTTTAGAGGAGCATTGACTTCTCCTTTTGGAGCCGGTAAGCGGGTGACGATGCCCTCAAGAACATCTTCAATACCAATCCCTGTTTTGGCTGAAATCATAAGAGCATCACTGGCATCAATTCCAATGACATCTTCAATCTGGGCTTTAACACGTTCGGGTTCGGCTGCGGGTAGGTCAATTTTGTTGAGAATGGGTATAATTTCATGATTATTATCGATAGCTTGATAAACGTTCGCGAGAGTTTGGGCTTCAACGCCCTGACTAGCATCCACAATAAGAAGGGAACCTTCACACGCGGCTAAAGAACGACTAACCTCATACGCAAAGTCTACGTGTCCGGGGGTATCCATCAAGTTCAGGGTATAAATTATCCCATCTTTTGCCTTATAATTTAAACGCACAGTTTGGGCTTTAATTGTAATGCCGCGTTCCCGCTCGATATCCATTGAGTCGAGAATCTGCTGTTTCATTTCTCGGATTTCTAAACCGCCACAAAATTCAATCAAGCGATCTGCTAGTGTAGATTTTCCGTGGTCGATGTGGGCAATAATCGAAAAATTTCGAATGGTTGACAAGTCTGTCATGATTTTCTGAGCACTCCACCTGTAGCCTTAGATACATTTGCAACAATCCTATCACAGACATCTGTGATTTGCGCATCAGTTAAAGTGCCTGTTTGCGGTTCCAGGCGAACTTGGATGGCTAAAGACTTTTGGTTCTTTTCTAGCTTTTCTCCCTTATAAACATCAAAGATATGAATTGCTGAAATTAAGTCTCGATCCACTTTCCCAATGGCTTTAACCAACTGGTCTGCGGAAATGGTATCATCAACAACGAAAGCAAAATCACGGGTAACTGGCTGATAAGGAGAAAGATGAAGTGTTGATTTCTTTATCCGTAACGGCGGAAGTTGATCCAGAAAAACTTCAAAACCAACAAAGACACCGTCTCCGGAGAGCTGGGAAATCAGTAAAGGATGAATTTCCCCGAAAATAGCGAGGACTCGATTACCTTGTTTAAAGGTGCCTTTACGTCCAGGATGATAATATTCCGGTCCAGTGGGCGCAATTTGGAGAGAAGATTCTGATATACCCAAGGTATTTAGGATGGCAAGAGCATGGGCTTTGGCATCGAAGACACTAAAAGTTCGAGGTGTTTGTTCCCAATGGCGGGGACCTGTTTGTCCAGCTAACAGACCTGCTGCCACAAGACGTTGTCCTTCAAGTTCATATTGAGGACCCACTTCAAATAATTCAATCGACCCTTGAGCCCGATCTTGGTTACGAATAGTGATTTGAATTAAATTTGGAATAATGGAGGGGCGCATGTATCCCAATTCGACACTGATGGGATTTAATAGTCGTAGAGTTGGGTCACCTCCCCCAAATTTAACAGCTAACGCTTCTTCCATAAAAGACCAGGTTATTACTTCATTCAACCCCCGTGATGCTAAGACTCGTTTGGCAACAAACGGAATGGAAGTTGTTTGGCTTTTCAAATGTGTGGCAGGTAAAGGTTCTTCAACTATATGATTATAACCTTTGAGTCGTAAGACTTCTTCCACCAAATCAGCCGGACCTTCAATATCTAAGCGGTAAGTTGGAGCGTGAACGGTAACTTGCTCGGCGTTTGAAGAAAGTATAGAAAATTCTAGGGATTCTAAATATCCTTTAGCTTCTTCCATAGGAATGTTAATTCCACTGAGAGAGGCTAATTTGCTTTTTGTCAAAGTAATGGGGACAGATTGGGAAGGTGTCTGTGGTGTAGTATGACTTGCCACCCCTTCTTCACTAACTGTTCCACCGCACCATTGTAAAACAAGATCTATGGCTGCATCTAATCCTGGCCGAATGCTATGAAAATCAACACCTCTTTCAAAACGTGTTCGCGCATCGCTTAAGATGGAAAGGGCGCGACCCGTATTGGCTGTGCGAATGGCATCAAATGCCCCACATTCAATAAGAACATCAACCGTGTCTTCCAAACATCCCGTACTTGCGCCTCCCATAATTCCGCCAAGCGAAATGGGGCCTGAATCATCAGAAATGATGCACATTCCATTTTCAAGACTATAGTCTTTGCCATTAAGGGCGGCGAGTGTTTCGCCAGCTTTGGCTTTTCGAATGGTTAGATTTCCCTTCACTTTTGCCAAATCAAATACGTGTAAAGGCCTTCCTAAATCAAAAGTCAAATAGTTGGTCATATCAACTAGGGCAGAAATGGGACGCAAACCTATAGCTCGAAGTCTTCTTTGAATCCAATCAGGGCTAGGACCATTTCGAACTCCTTTAATGACTTGGAACTGAAAGTCTTGACATCCCTCGCTGTCCTCAATTTTTACTTGTATTGGGCATGGGAATACCCCTTTGGTAGGTTTATATGATAAAGGTTTTAATTTACCAATGCCGCTTGCTGCTAAATCTCGTGCAACACCTCTAATACCAAAACAATCAGAACGGTTGGGTGTGATTGCAATATCAATAATAGGATCTGATAACCCCAATGCTTCGGCTAAAGGTGTGCCTGGAACGAGGGAGGGGTCAAGATCTAGAATACCATCGGCGTCTTGGCCAAGTTCTAATTCTGTGGCAGAGCAGAACATTCCTAGACTTTCAACATCCCGGATTTTGCCCTTTTTCAAAATAGTTCCTGTAGCTGGAATGGTCACACCAACAGGGGCAAATGCCACTTTCATGCCTTGTCGCACGTTAGATGCCCCACAGACAACTTGGATGCGCTCTCCTGTTCCGGCATCTGCAAAACATAAGCTTAAGCGATCAGCATTGGGATGACGATCAGCTTCGATAACAGTGGCAATAATAAATCCTTTATACTTTTCAGCAGGATCGTCAATGCTTTCGACTTCCAAACCTAAGGTTACGAGCTTGTCCGCAATTTCAGATAGGGAAGCAGTTGTTTCCAAATGATCTTTTAACCAGGATAAGGTAAATTTCATGGGGTTACGCTCCTGGCGCAAAATAGGGAGAAAATCCATAGTGCTTTAACCACCGCGTATCTCCTTCAAAAAATGGACGTAAATCTGGTAAGCCATATTTTAACATTGCAATTCGATCTAATCCCATCCCCCATGCAAAACCCTGATATTCTTCAGGATCAATTCCACAGTTGAGAAGGACTTTAGGGTGAACCATGCCACAGCCTAGAATTTCTAACCATCCTTTTCCTTCTCCAATTTTTAATGTGCCCCCTTCTCGAGAACATTGAATATCCACTTCAGCTGATGGTTCGGTGAAGGGAAAAAAGCTAGGACGAAAGCGCATGGGTAGGTCATCAATTTCAAAGAAATGACTCAAGAAACCACTTAAGGTGCTTTTCAAATGACCCATGTGGATTCCTTTATCGACTACCAACACTTCTAACTGATGAAACATAGGGGTATGGGTTGCATCAAAATCAGACCGATATACACGACCCATACACAAAATGCGAATGGGTGGCTGGGTTGATTTCATTGTTCGGATTTGAATAGGAGATGTTTGGGTTCGAAGCAAACGATCCACACCATTTAAATAAAATGTATCATGGGATTGTCGAGCCGGGTGATGAGCGGGGATATTCAAGGCAGTAAAGTTATGTTCCTCATCCTCAATGTCGGAGCCTTCTGCAACGGTAAAACCAGCTTTTGCAAAATAGGCAGAAACTTCTTCAATGGTTCGGGTGAGGGGGTGCAGAGTGCCGATAGCTTCGGGTCTTGGTGACAAGGTAATGTCTACAGCTTCTTTTGCTAATTTATCTGTTAGAGCATGGGCCGCAAGATGAATACGTTTTTCTTCTAAACATAAGAGTATCCCATCCTTCACCTGGTTAATCTCGGCACCTTTTTCCCGCCGTTGTTCGGCATCCAAAGTTCCCAATGTCTTAAGCATTTGTGTAATTTCACCGGATTTGCCCAAAAGACGAAGGCGTACATCTTCTAGATCTTTCAATGATTGACAGTGATTGATCTCGTCTTTCCAGCTTTGTAAGCCTTGGCTCATAAAATTTCTACCCTTAAACGTTAACGGAATATCTTTTTTTAGCACAGAGTTTCTTTCGGACTCAATGTGAATGGTGTTTTTTATTTCACCAGAGTTATTTTAATGATGTGCCTTTTGATAAGACCCCATCAAATTTTGCTCTAAAGAATGGTTTGTGTCCGCAGTATCTCCTCCCTTAAAAATATTAGATTTCAAAAGGAATAGAGTAAAAAGAGTACTGAGTCCAAAGATCATCAAAACCAGAAGAGCAATGCGTAAGGAATGACCATTATAGCAATAACCTGTTACGGCTACCATGCCAAAACAAACCAGTGATCGCATACTCATGATGAGTGAGGAAGATGTTCCCTTGATTTCAGGAAAAATCTCAAGTGAAGCTCCAAAAATTACGGGGTAGGAAATGGCCGACCCCAAACAAACAAGGCTCATAAAAAGAGTTGTCAAAATGGGTGAAGTGGGAAACATAATGGATGATCCTACGAGAGCCACTGACCCGACGAGTGAGATAAGCATTCCTAGGTTTACACTTTTTCTAGCTCCAATTTTGTGAGTAATTTTTCCCGAAAATAAACTCACCACTGCAAAGGTGATAAGAATGACCGCTTGATGAAAAACATATTCCATTACAGAAAGCTGGAATGTTTCCGTGTAAAGAAATGAAGCTTGAGCAATAAAGGACAAATAAATGCCGTAAAGCATGCTGGGCACTATAGAGGCACAAAAAAATGGAAAATTTGTAAGCAATTGGATGTAGTCTAGACCAATTTTTTGAGGGCGGAAAGGTTCTTGAGATTTTTTAGTTTCTGGGAGTGTGAAGACAAGAAAAATCCAAGACACAAGACAAATGAGAGCAACAACACCATAGTTACCACGCCAACTAACGGCTTCATTGATAAATCCTCCTAATAGGGGGGCAAAAGCCATAATACCCGTGAAGACAGCATTCATAATCCCTAAGAGGGCCGCGGATTTTTCTTTTCCTGGGTAAACATCGGCAATCATGGCAAATGCAACAACAGCGGAAGCGGCGGCACCAATACCTTGCAGAAAACGGGTAGCAAGTAAAAAGGGGATAGAAGGGGCAATAACACATCCCACAGCGCCAATGAGTAAAATGCCATTTCCCCAAAGCATAATAGGCCTGCGACCATAACTATCAGATAATGGACCATAGGCAAGCGCTCCTATTCCAAATCCTAGTAAATTATAGGCAATGGTCATCTGAATGATGTCACCTGAAACATTGAAATAATGAGCCATATCTGGAAAACTAGGGACTGAAATATCTACTTCTATACAGCAAGCGACAATAGACAAAATAATAAGGGGTAAAAAGAAGCGAGGCATTTAAATAGCTTTCTATAATTTATAAAATTAGGATAACGGCAGAATGTGCCAATTCATGTAAACGGTAGGGAAGGGATAAATTGAGATAATCAAGTTTATTGCTGCTATAATTATGGTATTGCCATATATTGTCAAGTCTTATTGAAAATATCGATTAATGGTTATTTTATATTCACTTTTCTTATCCACCGTCTTTATGGTCTTCATCCTTTTGTAAAAATTTTACAATTGGGTAATTTTCATTACCTATCTGGCTTGTGCCCACATCTATTTGGATAGTCGTTGCTTCTTTAAGCCGAAACCATGTGCAAGAGGATAGTAAGTGCTCGCTATGATGGGACCGTCTCATATTAGTCTGTTTCATTGAATTATTAGAGAAAAAAGGCCTTATAAGAACAGATTGTAGAGGGCTGTCATTTAAAAGATCACCTGTTGACCAGATGACTTTAAGAAATACCTCATTCGAATCTATTTGATTATAAAAAACAAGCCCCTGATTGGCTTGACTATCCCTGCATGGCCACAAGGGAAGCACGGGAATAACAATAGTTTTTTTCTCCCCCGGATTAATGGTTATTATATTGGAACTTGCCATTGATTTGCCGGATGTTTGTTTAAGCAGAAAAAAACCGAGTTGAACATGGAATTTTTTTCCCTTACCTTCAGTCCCATTATCGCAAAGACTCCCATTTATATTATGGAGAACAATTTCTTTAACGGTTAGACGAGGAGTATTACTATCTTCTTCACACTCCATCGCTCTCACAACAGAAGGGAAAATGAGAAGTATAATGACGAACAATATTTGTATTTGCTTTAAAATCATTTATCTAATTCAACATTTTATGGTTTATTTTTAAAGTATACTCCTTTAATGCGCCTATAGGGTATAAAAGATAATTATTTAAAAAAATCAAGTCCAACTGACCATTGGCGGTAAAGACATGAGAATTGCATCAATATTTCCGTCAGTTTTAAGACCAAAATGTGTTCCTCGATCGTAAAGAAGATTGAACTCAACGTATCGGCCACGCTTAATCATTTGTTTTTGTTTATCAGCTTCTGACCAAGGTTTGTGCATATGACGGCGCACTAAGGCGGGATAAATGGTTAAGAAAGCTTCTCCAACATCTCGTGTGAAAGCAAAATCTTTCTCAAAGTCAGCTGAAGTATTTCCACTTGATAATTGATCATAAAAAATTCCCCCAATCCCGCGGGGTTCTTTACGATGAGGTAAATAAAAATATTCATCACACCAAGCTTTGAACCGAGGGTAATAATCCGGATTATGAGCATCACACGCAGTGCGATATGCATTGTGAAAATCCGTTGTATCTTGGTCAAATTCAAAAGTTGGCGTGAGGTCAGAGCCTCCCCCAAACCAGGAATGTGTGGTAACAATATGCCGCGTATTCAAATGAATAGCAGGAATAAAGGGATTAAGGGGATGTATAACTAAGGAAATGCCACTGGCCCAAAATCGAGGGTCATCTGTTGCTCCCGGAATCTCTTTGGCAAATTGAGGAGAAAATTCTCCATAAACCGTTGAAATATTGACCCCAGCTTTTTCAAAAACACGTCCTTTGAGTATTGCCATTGTTCCTCCCCCTAAGTCTTCATCAGGGTGAAGAGCACTTTTGCGCTTCCAGTTTTCTCGAGAAAAACGACCTGCGTCTAAGTATTTTGGGGGTAAATTAAGCGTTACAGCTTCATCTTCTATTTCCTCTAACAAAGCACAAATTCGTCCCTGTAAGCTTGAAAACCAAGTATGCAGTTTTATTTTTTGGTCAATGGTTGTCATTTGTTATCTCCATTATTGATGTGTATTCAATTGACGCATACCCTCTCCAACAACCATCGCAGCTGCCAAAGAAACATTTAAGGATCGACAGTGGGGTACCATAGGAATAAGAAGACGTTGGGGAATAAGGTGAAATATATCTTCAGGAACCCCTGAGCTTTCTTGTCCCATTAATAAAATATCATTCGAATGAAACGAGAAATCTGTATAGGGCATTTCAGCTTGGGCATCTAAAAGTATAATTCTGTGATTTACAGCTTGTGTCCATTCATAAAAATTATCCCAAGTTGTGTGATGCTGAACCGTTGCGATATCGGCATAATCCATACCTGCTCGTCGCAAACGACGATCATCAAATACAAATCCGCACGGGTGTATAATATCAAGGTGAAGGCCCATACAAGCACATAATCGCATTAATGTTCCTGTATTCTGGGGAATTTCTGGCTGATAAAGGGCAAGACGCATCGTCAAATACCTAGAGTAAATTATTGGCATTGATCCCCAAAGTGCCAAGAGGGTCAATGGATCCTAAATTCTTGAAATCAAATTGCACTATGAAGCCAGAATTGGGACGAATGTCTCTGTCTAATGAGCGCGTTTTAAAAGCACTTAAAGTCATGCGAAAACATTCATCGTGATAAAGAGCAGAAACCGTATGCGATAAGGCTCCTCGTTGATGCTTTTTTAAGTTCCGTGTTTCTCCAAGGGAAAAACTCCAATGTTCCACCGGGTTGGAACCAACAATCCACGTTGCTTGAGAAATACCTACATCATTGACGGTCGATTTTTTGTTTACATATGTATGATTTAATTGGAAAATTAGTAATTTTTTGCCAAAAATTGCAGATGTATCCGAAATACGCGGGCGCAATCGGTTCTTATCCATTGCCATGCGATTAAGTATTTGAATGCTCTGTATAGGATTGACACGTAAGCGGCTGACAATATCGGAAGCTCGTTTATCTTCACCACAGAAACGACTCGGTAAAACTTGATGTTTATCGAGGCGAATGCTTTGGCCCAAGAAAATTTGAATTAAGCGTTTCTCAGGGAAAAACCAAGTGGAATTTCCTCCATATATAAATCTCCCTCCCGTATCCACACGGTCCAATCCAGAAAATCGTTGAGCTAAGAATAGGGATGTATCTTCAATTTGCACATTCAACGAATCTTCATTGGGAATAGAAGAATTATTGACGCGTGTTGTACCCACAATCATTGCTGTAGGTTCGAGAACCCAATCTGAGTAACTGAGACGCTTGATTAAAGGGTAACGCCACTGAGCTGAAGCTGTAGGAAAAAATCGCCCTTTAAAGGTTGAGGAAAGCACAGGTTTGTTCCTTGCAGGTTGGTAGTGTTCAAGGGCATAAGAATCACTGCGCAAAGTCATATTTAATGCCCAAATATGTCCGGTAGATGTTACATAGGGAACCCGCCAACCGCCTGTGAGGGATAATCTTTGCATATGACGGGCATTTTGTCCGGGAGTATCTCGACGCCGCCCTAGAGAGAGAAGGTTTGCATCAAAATTCCATATTCCGTTCCACTGTCCCGGATCTGTTTGATAATTATACCAGGCATGAGGAAGGAGATAGGGGGTTGTATTTGGATTGTCAGTTTGGAATACAGTTGCACGAACCACGGCGTAATTGTGGTCTTGAAATTGCTCTAAGGAAGCTGTGCTGGCCATGTTTTTTGTTGGATATTTTAGACGAAAACCTTGAGGAAAGATAGGATAGCGCCGTAGATATGTCGTATCACTTGCGCGATTAATATCAAAAGTTGCAACACTTTCATCATTAAGTTCAAATCGTCCTTGAGTATAGATATGCCAACGATCTTTTCCTGGTAACTTTGAGCCCTTTGTAATGTGTTTTAAATCACGGGTTTGTGTGTAGCTTGTGCTGGCGGTAAAATCACCATCTCGAAAACGATGGCGATATTCAGCAACCATGATGGGTCCTTGCTTTGTTGTGATTATGGGGGAAAGTGTAAGATCACGATTTGGAGCGATATCATAATAAAAGGGGGTGCTAACGATGAGACCAAGATCTGATATAGAGCCATAAGCCGGCATTAAAAAGCCTGTTTTCCGTTTTACCGTTCCGTCCGCATGACGAAAGTAGGGTAAATAAAATACAGGAACACCTGATATTTCAAGGCGAGCATGGTGATAAATGATGATTTGATCCGTTTTGCTATGAATGATTTTGTCAGCTTTTAATTGCCAAAGTGGCATTTTCTTCGGATTAATTTTACAAACATTACAAGGACTATAAACAGCTTGACGAAAAATAGTTTTCTTTCCCTGGATACGTCTCGCAAAATTTGCTGCTATTCGGGCGTCATCAGCTGTTAATACCTTAGCATTTTCAATTGTTGCATCTTGTAACTCATTTGAAAATTCAGCAGAGGAAAAAAACAGAAGATTATAGTTGGAAACAGCAAGATTGTTTTGTTCCTCTAGAGAAAGTGAAGAATAATTTATTTGCTTTCCCAGTTGAGGTAAATTTAATGGATTGGAAACAATAGTGCCACTTTGCATTAATCTATTGAGAACATAATCTTGATGACTCAAAAATTCATTGTGAGCTTGAACGAGAGAGTTTGCTGAAAGCTTTCTTCTCTCGGTTTCTCTTAAGCACACGTTCCCATAGGCAGACATTTGCCCTGTTTTTTTATTGTAAATAACTTTATGGGCACGAAGAGTGCGATTACCTTGGACGACCTGTACATTGCCCGTGGCATTGACGATATGAGTTTCTTGATTGTAGTCGATTTTTTCTGCATTTAATATAATGGGGGGCTTCTCATCAAGTGTAGCTAATGAGTCTTCATCATTTTTAAAAGCATTTAGCTTGTTAGTAACTTCATTTTTTTTCCTACCAGATGTTGTGGACGCAGTTGAGAGAAGCGTCAACAATAGCAAATTGAAGATCACAAATACGGAGAAAAAACGAGAATAAATACTCATGATGTTTTAACCATCTTCAAGGTGTAAAAGGAAAGAAAGACTCAATAAAGCCATAATCAGTGTAGGAGCCCAAGCCGCTAAAAGTATTGGAATTTGGCCGCCGACACCTAAAGCATAGACAATATCGTTGAGAAAGTAGAGTACAAAACCACTGCCAATACCAAAGGTAATGTACATGAAAGTGCCTCTTTGCCGGATGGGGCGAATGCCAAAGGTTGCTGCAAGTAAAATCATTGACAACATCATACCTAATTTTGCAATTTGACCATGCCAATAAACACGATAAGTAACGCTAGAGAGACCCGATCTATCAAGAATATCTATAAATTTTGGTAAAGACCAAAATGAGATTGTTTCGGGGTCGGTATTGTTATCTTGAATTTTTTCAATTGTTAAAGATGTAGGAATTTTCATTGTGAGATTCTTTGTGGAAGTCCCTTCTTGACCTTCCCACACTGTTGTATTATTTAGCTCCCAATAACCGCGATGTAATATCGCTGAATCCGCATCAATACGTGCTTTATAAGAGCCGTCGGGCAGAAAATTATGGAAAGTAACTTTCCTAAAGGTTTTTGTTTGGGGTTGGACGTAAGTGGTGTGAATGATACTCTGTCTGTCTGGGGTAATTTCTCGCAACCACAACCCTTCTTCTGAAATAGAAATACGACCACTTGTTCCAGCAAAATAAAGAGCATCAAGATTCATGTAGCGTTTACTCATCGCGGCACTAAAAGGGTTTAGTATGATGAGTTGTAACAAACCAAATGTAAGCATACAGGCCATAAGACCCTTTAAAAGTTGCCAAATGGATAGACCAGCGGTACGAGCTGCGACAATTTCTTGGGTATGATTGAGTCGATAAAAAGTGATCATTGTTGCAGAAAGAACAATAAAGGGCATTAAAGTTTGGAAATGGTTGGGGAGTTTTAAAATAATCATTTCTAGAATAATGGACAACTGGATGTAAGGTTTACCCATGGAGCGTCGAACAAGCTCCGTACCCTCAAACAGAGATATAATGGTTCCTATTATGGCCGTACATGTTCCAAACCAGAGAAAAAAAACGCGGCAAAAATAGGTATTAAGTGTTGAAAAAAGATAGCTCATTCGGCAGCCTCTTTGCTCACAGGGATGGGGAAACCTTTTCTGAAAACAAATCCATTCCACCATATTTTAAATGTCTGTTTTTCTAGAATAATTAGGGAAGTGATCCCAATTAAAATTACGCTGAAATAGGCTAGAGGAATCGTTAAAGGCCAACGACCATTCATATTGATGAGCGCAATCAAACCAATGTTAATACAAATGGCTATCCCGATAGCGAATCCAATGCGTTTCTGACGACCCCGACGGTTTAGTTCTTGAGACAAGAGAGCACTTGAGCCGACAAGAGAAAACAACAAAACTAATAAGGGGGGCAGAAGGCGCTGGTGACCTTCAGCGTATAGTTGTGCCCTTATTGCTGGGGAAAGAGTTGCTTTATCTGGCGGGTCTAAAAGATGACTAAGAGAGCGTTCATAGGGCTTGATGATACGTTCTTGGAGGTTAGATGCAAGCTGATCTAAATCATAGTTTAAGGTCTTAAAATGAAAAAAACTAACTTTTCCTGTGCTCTCATCTTTTTCTTGACGTGTCCCATTCAGTAACATGAGCAGTGACTTTTTCCCATCTTTTTCGATAATGGCTCCATGTTTGGAAATGATCGTAAATGGATTTTTCTTGGCTCGAGAAGAGGAAGAATTTTGGCCAATACTATGAATAAATACGCCGCCTAAGTCACCATTTACGGAGCGCGTTTTTGCATAAACTGTTACACCTCTTAAAGTGTTAAACATTCCATCTTGAACGAAACTTGAGGAGAATTCATTGCGCAACTTATGTTCCATGTCTCTTAGATTACGAAAAGATATGGGCACAAAGTAGATATTTATAAATCCAACAGAAATTGCGGTGAAAAATGCTAAAATGAGAGCAGGGCGCGCCAACCGCCAATTACTTAGCCCACAACTCCGAAAAATGCTAAGTTCATGGTCTGTAATAAGCTTATTGTAAGTAAATAAAACGCTGATGAGGATACAAATGGGGAGTACGATGGCAATCAAGTCTGGGATGAGAAAACCAACAAGAGTAAAATAACCTCCAATTGAGACATTTTGATTGACAATTATGTCCACAAATCGTAACGACTGAGTGAGCCATACACCTGTTGTTAATACCGTCGTGAGAAAAGCTAAGCTCGTCAATAAATATTTAAATATATGGCGCGTAACCAAACTCATAAAGAAGCGCTCCAAACAAAAACCATCATTTTTTTCTGTTTAAAGTTAATTAGTTTGAGGTAAGTTAAACTTCTTGAGAAGGGGGGTGGCATATATTTCGTCACTGAATCAGCACTCTTTATCAAACCTAGATGCCTTAAATCTAAGAAGTTTTTGCCAAAAATGCTTTCAAAATAAGCATTTTATTAATATATTCCTAGCATCTGAACATTGAATAACTTATATATTATTCAACTGGCTAAAAAACATGAATAGATCTTTTACCAGGTTTACTATAAAACAATGAACAAAGGCAATGGCCTAAGATTTTAAAAGTGTGTCAATTAGAGGATAAGAGAGAATGAAGTTATTAGGCTTATTAATCTTAACGGGCTTCAGCTTGTTACCAAGCTTTGCTATTGGTCTAAAAGAAAAAACATCAAGCATTATTGTGATTGTAAATAAGGATGCAATTACCGCTTCCGACGTAGACGAGAGATTACGTTTGACCAATTTGAGCGCCGCGCAACCGGTTACGAGTACCATTCCTGCCCCTGTTCGCAAACAAATTATTCAAGGGATGGTTGATGAACTTCTCCAACTTCAAGCCGCTAAATCAAAAAATATTAAGGTGGAGGATGCGGAAGTTGAAAAAGCCCTGGAGAATTTAGCCAAGGATAATAATATGTCGTTAGATGCCATGGTCAAAATGCTTAAAACAAATGGCATCTCTAAGCAAACAATGTTAACAAGACTTCGTGCACAGATGGCCTGGGGTCGTTATATTCGCGAAGTGTATGGTCCATTGGTTCATATAGCCGATAAGGAAGTCGACAAGTTCCTCTCCCAATCCAAGGATGTAAAAATTGAGGAACAACCTGTGGAGCACATGAATATTACTTTATGTCAGGTGGTTTTTGATCTTAAGCCAGATTCTCCAGAGGAAATGATGATACTTCTGGGGCCAAAGATCGAGGAAACTCAAAAAGCAAAAGGATGTAGTTCTTTCGTAAAAGCCGCTCAAGGTTTTGGGGCAAAAATTGAAGAAAATCGTACGGTTAAGTTGGGACAATTGCCAACTGCCTTGAAGTCTTTAGTCCATAAGACAAAGGCAGGACAATGTATGGAGCCTACCATGACACCTAATGGGCTTGTTTTGACAATGGTTTGCTCAAAAACGATGCCAAAAGTAGCGCCACCCCCCGCCCAAACTCGAGACACAGCATCAGTTGCAATCGAGCAAGAAAAGTTAGGTAAGCGTGCAGCACAAGAAATGGCCAAATTGAAGTCGGCAGCTTTTGTTGAGTGGAAATAATTTCTCTCTGCCTTCTTTACGAGAAGTTATCGAGAGTCATGGCTTATTAGCTAAAAAAAGTCTTGGCCAAAATTTCCTTCTCAATATGGATGTGACACGCCGCATTGTTAAAGCGGCTGGAAATCTCGAAGATCTCACCGTTCTTGAAATTGGTCCCGGTCCTGGGGGATTGACACGGGCTTTACTTGAAGCAAAAGCTCAAGTTGTTGCCATTGAGAGAGATCATCGATGTGTTGAAATTTTGAGGGATCTTCAGCTCGCGTATTTAAGGGGGTCTGGTGAATCTGCCCAAAAAATGCTGAGCCTAATTGAGGGCGATGCCCTTAAAATATCTCCCCAATCCATTATTCCTGTCGGAGCCATCAAAATTGTTGCGAATTTACCCTACAACATAGGAACTCCTCTTTTAATTCAGTGGCTTTCTAATCTTGATCGCATTGTATCTTTGACATTGATGTTTCAAAAAGAGGTTGCTTTAAGATTGATTGCGAAACCGCGAACAAAATCTTATGGTCGATTGTCAATTTTAATTCAGTGGCTATGTGAAGCTCAGCGTTTATTTGACTTGTCTCCAAAAGCTTTCATGCCAGCACCAAAAGTTACATCGAGTGTTGTTCATTTGGTTCCCAGACCCCTAACTCCCCAAAATAAACTTCTTTTTCCTTTTATGGAACGGGTTACTCACCAGGCCTTCGGACAACGGCGAAAAATGATTCGCTCAAGTTTGAAGATGTTATTTTTGGAAAGCCAGTTGATAGAATTAGGGCTGGATCCTTGTGTTCGAGCGGAAGAGTTAACCGTAGCTGATTTTGTTCTCTTGGCGAAAAGCTTATCTATGACCACCCCGCCAACTTAATATTTTTGCTTCCTATGCAATAAAAATTCATAGAAAACCATAAAACCAGTTGGGAGAAGCCTTAAATCTTGCTAGAGTTTTTAATTAAGTTGTCTTGTTTGGAGAAAATAGAATGAAACCAAAGCTTAAGAGCACAAAATCTCTTAAAGAGGAGGATACTCTTTACTCTGATTCACCCCCTAGTTCTTACCCTTTTGCACGGCCTTCTCGCTTTAATCATTTTTATCGTCTTGAAGAATCAGAAGTCGTTGCTTACCTTTTAAATCAAATTCAGCAAACTCCAGAACAATCTTTGCAGATTAAGCAGGAAGCGTACAGATTGGTCGAAGGCGTTCGAGCAAGTAAAGTGTCAAGTTTTAGTATTGAGAATTTTCTTCAAACCTATGCGTTAAATAGTCAAGAGGGTCTTGTGTTAATGTGTTTGGCAGAAGCCTTGTTGCGCGTACCAGATACGGCAACAAAGACTCGCCTGATTCGAGATAAGATTGGATCTATAGATTGGATGAATCATACCTCTCAAAGCGGCAAACAGAAAACAACACTATTTGCAAAACTCACCAACTTTGGTCTGGCGACGGCCGAACAACTAATGAATTGGGGATTAGAAAAAAAGGGTTTTATGGACGCTATCGGTAACTTGACTCGACGATTAAGTGAGCCTGTCATCCGCAAGAGCATTGCCCAAGCCATGAAAATTCTTGGTTATCAGTTTGTTATGGGAGAAACCATTACGGATGCCTTGAAGCGCTCAAAGTCTTCTGATAATAAAGCATATCTTTATTCCTATGACATGTTAGGTGAAGCGGCTTGTACAAAAGAAGATGCACAGCGCTATTATCAATCTTATGCTCAAGCTATTGAAAAAATTGGCCAAACAAAAGCAGAAGGTTCTATTTTTTCTCAACCGAGTATTTCTATTAAGCTTTCAGCTCTTCATCCAAGATATGATCTGACTCAAATTAGGCGTATTCGCGAAGAACTATTTCCTCAAGTTTTATGTCTTGCAAAACTCGCTAAAGAGAAGGGGATAGGCCTCACAATTGATGCAGAAGAATCTGAAAGATTAGATTTATCTCTAGAAGTTATTGAGTATATGTCTGGCCATGAGGATTTAAGGGGGTGGAATGGATTAGGAATAGCGGTACAAGCCTATCAAAAGCGTTCTCCTCTGCTGATTGATTATCTTATTGAAATGGCCAAAAAAGACCAACGACGTTTATGTGTTCGCTTGGTAAAGGGAGCCTATTGGGATGCTGAAATTAAGCGAGCGCAAGAAAAAGGGTTGAAAGGCTATTCTGTTTTTACCCGAAAAGTTTTTACAGATGTTTCCTACCAGGTATGTGCTCAAAAAATGCTGGCAGCACCCGATGCTATTTATCCGCAGTTTGCAACTCATAATGCACGTACGGTTGCGACGATTTTAGAGCTGGCTAAACCTACCCATGAATTTGAACTCCAACGCCTTCATGGAATGGGTGAGTCGCTTTTCAGCCAAATTATGAAACGAATGTCACCTGCCATTCCTTGTCGTATCTATGCACCTGTTGGGGAATATCAAGATTTATTGGCATATCTTGTACGGCGGTTGCTTGAAAATGGGGCAAATACATCTTTTGTCCATAAGATTTATAGTCCATCTGTACCCATTGAGACTTTGGTTGCTGATCCTGTAGAAGAAACGCGGAGTCTTAATATTATTCCACACCCACAGATTCCACTTCCCTTAGATTTGTTGCAACCTCAACGGCAGAATGCGCTGGGTATTGATTTTTATGACCTAGCAGATATTCAAGATTTTTATGCTAAAAATGAAGCTCACTTAGCGAGTATCCCTCAAGGGATTCTTTGGAATTCTTCCCCGCTTGTGGGGTCAAAGAAGATTGAACCAGGTAAGACTACTCAGAGACAAAATCCAGCGATAAATTCTCAAATTTTGGGCCGAGCGGGTGAGGCAACAGTTGAGTTGGCCAATCAAGCCATGACGATTGCTAATGATGCTTTTGAGAATTGGAGTACAACGACTGCAGAATTTCGGGCAGAAGCGTTAGATCGCTTAGGAGATCTTTTTGAAAGTCACCGAGAAGCATTGATGTCGTTATTGATATATGAGGGTGGAAAAACAGTTCCTGACGCTTTATCAGAAGTTCGGGAAGCCGCTGATTTTTGTCGATACTATGCGAGTGAAGCGCGACGATTAATGAAATCTCCTTTTCCCCTTCCAGGTCCGACTGGGGAAACCAATGAATTAACTCTTCATGGGCGGGGAGTATTTGTATGCATTAGTCCCTGGAATTTCCCCTTGGCAATTTTTATAGGGCAAGTTGCGGCTGCATTGGCTGCAGGAAATTGTGTAATTGCCAAACCTGCCCATCAAACACCTCTAGTTGCTTGCCAGGCTATTAAATTAGCTTATCAAGCGGGAATACCAAAGGAGGTTTTGCATTTTCTACCAGGTTCGGGAAGCCTTTTAGGCGCAGAACTTATTGCAGATTTACGTACAGCTGGTGTTGCGTTTACTGGCTCAACAGCTGTGGCTCAGGCAATTGCAAAAACACTTCTTGGCCGCCGCAATGCGCCTATTGTTCCCTTAATTGCTGAAACAGGGGGGATGAATGCAATGATTGTTGATTCCTCCGCTTTACTAGAACAAGTGGTTCAAGATGTTATCATTTCCTCATTTCAAAGTGCAGGCCAGCGTTGTTCCGCTTTACGCTTGGTTTATATTCAAGAAGAAATTGGGGATGCATTTTTAAAAATGCTTAAAGGTGCCATGGCAGAACTTTCTGTTGGAGATCCAAGTCTATTGTCCACAGATGTGGGCCCTGTCATTGATCATGAAGCCCGTAAAGCTTTGCAAGCCTATGAAGTCAGTCTTCAGAATAGAGCACGGCTCGTTTATAAAGTGGAATTGGATAAGACTCATCAAGAGGGCAGCTTCTTTTCCCCTCAAGTCTGGGAGTTAACAGATGGTTCTCATATGGTTGAGGAAGTATTTGGCCCTATATTACATGTTGTGCGATTCAAGAGTACAGATTTAGATAAGGTTATTAATCAAATTAATGCAACGGGTTATGGATTAACCTTGGGCATCCACAGTCGTATTGATGAAACCATTCAGCTTGTTCGCAAAAAAGCGAGAGTTGGGAATCTGTATGTTAATCGTAGCATGATAGGAGCCGTGGTTGGTGTGCAGCCTTTCGGTGGAGAAGGGCTTTCGGGAACAGGCCCTAAGGCAGGGGGGCCTCATTATCTCCTCAGATTTACAGTTGAGCGGACATTTTGTCAGGACACAACAGCCTCTGGTGGGAATGCAACCTTGCTAGCGAATTTAGACTGATCTTCAAGATTATAACCCTTAAATTCAATTATAATAAAAGAAAATCCGTCTTTAAGAGTAATAGTAAACAAATCGTTAAGATATACGAAAAAAAATAAAAATATTCTATTAGTTATAATAAAAATTATTTGTTACGATCATTTTAGCAGTTCAATCATTTGGAGGTTTTGATGAGAGTACTATTAATCGAAGATGATTCCGCTACAGCAAAAACATTGCAAACGATGCTTCGCTCAGAAGGATTTGTTTGTGATACAACAGATCTAGGGGAAGATGGCCTAGAAATTGGTAAACTATATGAGTATGACCTTATTGTTCTGGACCTAATTTTACCCGACATGGACGGTTATGAAGTTTTGCGTCGCTTACGAGCAGCTCAAATTAAAACTCCTATATTAATTGTATCTGGCCTAGTTGAAATTGATGATAAAGTTCGTGGCCTTGGGTTTGGTGCGGATGACTATTTGACAAAGCCATTTAATAAAGCAGAAGTGCTAGCCCGTATTCATGCTATTATTCGTCGCTCGCGGGGCCATTCAGAGTCTATTATTCGCACCGGTCGGTTGAGTGTGAACTTGCAACATCGCACCGCCAGCGTTGATGACAAACCTCTTCATCTGACAGGTAAGGAATATGCCATAGTTGAGTTGTTATCTTTACGTAAAGGCACAACGCTTACAAAAGAAATGTTTTTAAATCACCTTTACGGTGGAATGGATGAACCTGAATTGAAGATTATCGATGTATTTATATGTAAACTTCGTCGCAAGTTGGCTGAAGCCTTAAATGGGGAGGATTATATCGAAACAGTTTGGGGCCGGGGATATGTCCTTAGAGAATTGACATCCGATGAAGCCAAGCGCGTTGAAAAGAGCGCAGTAACGACCGCCGGTATTGCTCCGAACCTTCAAGAGAGAGAAGTTGTAAAAACAGTTTCGAATTTTGGCTAGTTTATGGTTATGCTCCTAAGAAAAGCCCCCCTTATATAAAGGGGGGCTTTTTTATTTCTAAAGGCTTTTAAGTGAGTTATTCATTATATTTTATCACCACATGCCTTTTTTTCCCGGCTGACAACTTTAAAATTCCGTCCTGGAAAAGCTCTGGGATAATTTTTTGAGATTCGTCTAAAATTGGCCTATCATTCAAACGAGCTCCATTACCCTGAATAAGGCGTCGAGCTTCCCCTCTACTGGCTGCTAATCCTGACAGAGTCAAGAGATCAATGATCAGCATATTTTTGTTAACGTCTGTTGAGGAAATCTCAAAAGTAGGGAGACTATCAAGAGAGCCAGATTGATTTTCATACAAACTGGCTGTGGTATCATGTATGTTTGTTAAACATTCATTTCCATGAGCAAGACCAGTGGTGTGATCAGCCAAAATTTTCTTAGCATCATTAATTTCTGCCCCTTGAAGGGCTTCCAGTCGGTTAATCTCATCGAGAGGAAGTTCCGTAAAGAGTCGTAAGTAGCGACCCACATCGGCGTCTTCCGTATTCCGCCAAAATTGCCAATAATCATAGGCGGACAAGCGATCTGTGTTGAGCCAAACAGCACCACTAGATGTCTTACCCATTTTTGCTCCACTTGAAGTTGTTATAAGGGGTGAAGTCAGTCCATAGACATGTTGACTTAAACATCGGCGTGTCAGTTCAATTCCATTGACAATATTTCCCCATTGATCAGATCCGCCCATTTGAAGGACACAGTCATGACGACGGAACAATTCAAGAAAATCATATCCTTGTAAAATCATATAATTAAATTCTAGAAAGCTTAAATTTTGTTCTCGTTCTAGGCGCAACTTCACACTATCAAAAGCCAGCATTCGATTTACGGAAAAGTGTCGACCATAATCCCTTAAGAACTCGATATAATTGAGCGTACTGAGCCAGGTATCGTTATTGAGCATGATGGCCTGATTCATATCAATAAATGGTTCAAAAGATTTTCGAATACCTATGGTGTTATTTTGGATGGCCGCATTGTCCAACATTTGGCGAGCTGCCTCTTTACCGGAAGGGTCGCCAACTTTACTTGTGCCTCCTCCCAGTAAGATTAAGGGGCGATGGCCGGTTTTTTGCAACCAGCGTAACATCATAATTTGCACCAAACTACCCACATGAAGACTGTCTGCTGTCATGTCAAATCCGATATATCCTGTGATACTTTTGGTTGACATAAGCGTGTCAAGGGTTTCGATGTCTGTTGCTTGATGGAAAAAACCGCGGGATTGAATAATTTGCAAAAATTCTGATTTCATCGTGGGTCTTTCGGGGTATACTACGAATAATTAATTCAATAAATTGACATTATACATGATGTATCACATTTAAAACGGAATGGCAAAATGGAACCGATTTGGTCCTTAGGATTAATGAGTGGTACGTCATTAGACGGCGTCGATGTTGCGTGGTTGCAGACAGATGGCACGACGATAAAAAAAATAGGCGAGGGACTTATGGTCCCCTATCCAATGCCTTTGCGAGAAAAAATTCGCTCAATTCTTGGGCAAAATGTCATGACTCTTGAGGTCAAATCTATTGAACGGGAATTGACTCTTTTTCAAGCTCAGATCGTAAAAGAGGCCCAAAAAATCCAGTCTTTTGATGTCATTGGATTTCATGGTCAGACAATATTTCATGCTCCCCCTTTTACACGACAAATTGGTGACGGAGAACTTCTCGCAAAAGAAGTGGGAGTTGATGTTATTTATGATTTTCGTTCGCAAGATATGAAGCAAGGCGGTCAAGGAGCCCCATTGGTTCCCATTTTTCACAGAGCCCTCATCGAAACTGAAGTTCCCATAGCTATTGTTAATGTGGGCGGTGTGGCAAATATGACATGGATGCAAAAAGATTGGCCCTTAATCGCTTGTGATACAGGTCCAGGGGGGGCCTTGTTGGATGATTGGACATTAAAGACTATCGGACTGCCGTATGATGAAAATGGTCTATTAAGTTCCCAAGGAAAGGTAAATGAAGCTTGCGTTCAGCAGTGGCTTGCACAGGCTTATTTTGCTAAATCATATCCTAAGTCATTAGATCGAAATGATTTTAACGGCCTTATTAAGGATATTGAAATCATGTCTCCCGCTGATGGAGCGGCAACACTCGTGGAATTAACGGCCAGAAGTATTATCCATGCATTAACTCAAATGCCTGCATTGCCCCAAAAATTGTATGTGACTGGGGGAGGGCGGCGGAATTTACATTTAATGCAGCGCTTACGAGCGCTTGCTTCTTATTCTGTTGATAGTGTGGAAGACCTAGGTTGGGATGGAGATTTATTGGAAGCCTTCGCATTTGCTTATCTGGCGGTTCGTGTAAAAGCGGGTTTGCCCACAAGTTTTCCAACCACAACGGGTGTTAATCAGCCAGTAAGTGGGGGGAAGTTGGTAGAAGGTTGGAGAAAGCCAAGTGAGGAATAACCCGTATTTACTTTACTTGCCTATAAAATTTCGAATAGATCTTATCTGCTTCTCAATACTTAATGTGCCATCCACGACAAAATCCGCAGCCGTTTTCTCGGCAGTATCAAAGAATAAAGGACGAGAATGATCAAGATAATATTGAAGATCTTCAAGAACATGGTTTACCGTTCGAGGATCTTTTTTAAAATCTCGTAAAGTGCGTCGTGCAAGTGCAACATCTAAGGGCGTATCAATATGAATCCATGTATCGATGAAATGACCTGTTTGTTGGTGAAAGCGACCTAAAGGCGCATCAAAAATAATATACTTTGTGGGGAATAATTCGTTATTTAATACAGGGTGGATTACACAATTCCCCTTCTTTAAGGTATCTAAAGTTGTAGCTAAAGTTGGATAATCCCAAGTTTCATATCCCTGCCCACTGTTATGCCAAGCAACATAATCATCTGGACTTGTAGAAATTTCGTCAAAATCATCCCAAAAAACAGCTGTTGCGTTTAGAACTTTTGACAGAGCTTGAGTGACTGTTGTTTTCCCAGCCCCGGAGATTCCACTTATTCCGATAATCAGAGTTGTCATGTGAAAATTTCCAAAAAAATCAAATAATTATTATAATCGCTTGGAAGATAAGCTTTTTGATAAAATCCATATTTCCCATGATGCTTTGCAAAATCAAGCTTAACACACCTTCAAAAAAAATGTTACGGTACATAAAAACCACACGGGAGAAAAATTTTGATTAAAAAAATTGGTGTTTTAACCAGTGGGGGAGATTGCGCGGGGTTAAATGCGGCCATTCGCGCTATTACCTATCGGGCAATTCAAACTTATGGTTGGCATGTGATCGGTATTCATAATGGTACGACAGGATTAATTGTTCGACCACTAGATTACCAAGAATTGACTCTGACTACCTGCAACAGCATGATGATGCGCAGTGGCGGCACGATGCTAGGAAGCACAAATAAAAACGACCCTTTTAGCTTCCCAGATAGCCGTGGCAATCGCACCGATCGTTCTCAAGATTTCATAGATGGGTACAACGAACTAGGTCTTGATGCTTTAATCGGGATTGGGGGGGATGGAAGCATGCGGATCCTGCGGCAACTGGCTCAGCAGGGAAATTTGAATCTCGTGACCATTCCTAAAACCATTGATAATGACTTAGGCCATACGGAAAGTGCAGTTGGCTATCCAACAGCTGTTGAGGTTGCAACGGAAGCTTTAGACCGTCTTCAACCCACAGCGGCTAGCCATAAACGCGTTATGATTCTTGAGGTAATGGGGCGGGACGCGGGGCATATTGCTTTAAGTGCCGGCATTGCGGGTGGTGCAGATATTATTCTTATACCTGAAATTCCTTATACCTTAGAGAAAATTACCCATAAAATTTCATCTCTTGCTGATTTAGGAAAAACTTTTGCCCTTATTATTGTTGCAGAAGCCGTGAAAACTGAAGATGGTAGCCCTGTTATCCAAGCCAATGAAGGCACGAGGGCTCGCTATGGGGGTATTTCATCGTATTTGGCAGAAAAAATTACAGAATCCACAGGGGCTGAAGTTCGAGCGATGGCTTTGGGTCATGTACAACGTGGCGGGCAGCCGTGTGCCCAAGATCGCATTCTCGCATCAGCGTTTGGTGTACATGCTGTGGATTTAATTTCGCAAGGAAAATTTGATCGAATGGTGGCATGGCATAATCGGCAGGTCGAAGATGTACCCATCGAAGATGCGATCAATCAGTTTCAAGAGGTTGATATCCACGGTGCTATGGTTCGCACAGCTCGTGGCTTAGGGATATTTTTGGGTGATTAATGAAATAGTGATTCTAAACTTCCTATTGTTCCCCAAATTCAATTAGATTTTAGTCTTTTACCTACTTCCAAAGCAGAATAGGTGAAAATTCCCGTTGCACCTGCACGTTTCAAAGATAATAGCGTTTCCAGCAACGCCGCCTGTTCATCAAGCCAACCGTTGGCTGCTGCTGCTTTTATCATGCTATATTCTCCACTAACATGATAAGCAAATGTAGGCACCTTAAATGTTTGTGAAACACGGGAAATAATATCCAAATAAGGAAGGCCCGGTTTGATCATAACCATGTCGGCCCCCTCTTGCAGATCCATAGCGACTTCTCGTAAAGCTTCCTGTGCATTAGCTGGATTCATTTGATACGTCTTCTTATCTCCGACAGGGCGTCCATTTTGACCTGGCAATTTTACAGCACCGACGGCCTCGCGAAAGGGACCATAAAAAGCCGAAGCATATTTCGCTGCATAGCTCATTATAGCTCTATCTTGAAAATTATGATCATCCAGAGCTTTACGAATGACAGCAATGCGGCCATCCATCATATCGGAGGGTGCAATAATATCCGCACCCGCTTCTGCTTGTACAACAGATTGTTTGGCTAACAATTCAAGACTCAAATCATTATCAATAGTTTGACCATTCCAGACACCATCATGGCCATGAGTTGTGTAGGGATCAAGAGCCACATCGGTTATCACGCCAACAAGAGGTGTTAATTCTTTAATGGCGCGGATGGCTTGGCAAATAAGATTTTCTGGATTAAAGGCTTCTCGCCCATCTGGAGTTTTAAGACCTTGAGGGGTTAGGGGAAACAAGTCAATTGCGGGAATACCAGCTTCAACGACTTGTTCAATAATCTGAGGAAGCTCTGCAAGGCTCCATCGTCGTACACCTGGCATACTGGGAATATCCGCTTGTCCATCGGGGTAGCGAATAAAAAGGGGAAGAATGAGGTCAGAAGGATGAAGCTGCGTTTCTTGGACCATATCACGCAACCAACTATGAGTGCGTAAGCGTCGTAATCTCGTTTCGGGAAACTGTCCGAAGTTCATAAGCTTGTCCCTGGGTTTCAACTTTCCTCAATTTATAAAAGAATCTAACATCATTAGCAATAGACCCTTCATAAGTCTTTCAAGGATATTTTACTTAATGTGATTGTCATTATTTAAAGCAATGCCATTTTCTATATTTCTCAAAAAACAACATATTTTTTTGTGGACTTAAAGTCAGTATCATTGCGAAAATCAATTTAGGAAATGAGAGACAGGAAATATCTGACTGATTTTTAAAGTTTATACGCTAATGTTACGTATTATATTCAGTGGATAAGCATTTCGATTGCGGGGCCTCATGGATTTTTCAATATCACCAGAACAAGCTTCTTTCCAAATCTTAGCCAGAAATTTTGCCAACGACCAATTGGCCCCTTTTGCGAGTACGTGGGATCGGGAGGAAATTTTTCCCGTTCCCACTTTACGAAAGGCGGCTGAATTAGGATTTGGAGGGATAATGGTTCGCCCCGAGTTTGGGGGATGTGGCTTAGGACGTTTAGATAGTGTATTGATTTTTGAAGAATTAGCTAAAGGTTGTCCTTCCACAGTAGGTTACCTATCTGTTCACAATATGGTGTCATATCTTCTGGATCGGTATGGATCATTCAACCAACATCAGAAATGGTTACCTAAATTAACGACCATGCAATGGCTTTCAAGTTACTGTTTAACAGAGCCGGAGTTTGGAAGTGATGCCGCATCTCTTGCCACTAAGGCCATACGTGAGGGTGATTTTTACAAAATAACGGGTACAAAAGCCTTCATTTCTGGGGGAGGGGTGAGTGATCTATATTTATGTATGGCACGGACTGGAGAGCCAGGGGCAAAAGGTATCACCGCGTTTTTAATTGAAAAAGATACGCCAGGATTAAGCTTTGGGAAATGTGAAGATAAGATGGGGTGGCGTTGCCAACCAACAACGATGGTTGTGTTGGATGGTGTTCGTGTACCTGTTGCAAACCGTTTAGGCGAAGAAGGCGATGGATTTAAGATTGCAATGAATGGTCTTGATGGGGGAAGGCTAAATATAGCCGCATGTTCTTTAGGGGGTGCGCAAGCTTGCTTAGAACTTGCCTTAAAATATGCCAATGAGCGAAAACAATTTGGCAACAAACTTAACGAATTTCAAGCAACCCAATTTCGACTAGCAGATATGGCTACAGAATTGGCTGCTGCACAATTAATGGTTCATAAGGCGGCATGCATGTTGGATAAGGGAAATACTGACGCTACCCTTTTCTGTGCTATGGCCAAACGACTGGCCACAGATACAGGATTTAAAGTGGCAAATGATGCTCTTCAATTGCATGGGGGGTATGGCTATATTAAGGATTTTCAGGTAGAACGTTATTTGCGAGATTTGCGTGTTCATCAAATTCTCGAAGGAACAAATGAAATTATGCGGGTTATTATTGCCCGTAAACTGATTGAGACGTTTAAAGAATGACCCTTGTGCCCTCCGCTAAACCAGCTGATGATCAAGAAATCTTGTGCCAAATTGAGGGCAATGCTGGTGTCATTACCTTAAATCGTCCAAAAGCTTTAAATGCCCTTTCTTTGGATATGATTCGCCAAATTACACAAAACTTATTAAGGTGGAAAGATGATAAGCATGTAAGAACCATTCTGATTCGAAGCAGTACTGATAAAGCCTTTTGTGCTGGGGGAGATATTCGTTCTGTTTACGATGCACGTTTACAGGGCGATAAAGAGTTAACAGTAAATATCTTTCAAGAAGAATATCTTCTTAATTTTATGATCAGTATTTACCCAAAACCCTATATATCCCTTATTGATGGCATCGCCATGGGCGGGGGGTTAGGACTTTCTATTCATGGCAGTCATCGGGTTGTAACCGAACGAGCCCTCTTAGCAATGCCGGAAACCAATATTGGCTTTTTCCCAGATGTGGGCGCAGGTTACTTTCTCAATCAATGTCCGGGGGAAATTGGAACTTTTCTTGGAGTATTGGGGGAGAGTATTTCAGGTGAAGATGCGCTTTATGCTGGTCTGGCCACCCATCACCTCGCATCTCGGGATGTTGAAGCCATTTACAATGCCTTAACTGAAGCGCAATCCCAGGAAGAAGTTGATGATATTTTGCAAGACGCAGCGGGCGGGCAGAGCGATTGTTTCTTACAAACCCATCGCAATCTTATTGATCGCTGCTTTTCATTCTCCACCATTGAGGAGATTTTTGAAGCTCTTCAGCAAGAATCAGATTCAGTTGCCCGTGAATGGTTAAAGAAGAGCTGGAAGAAGTCGCCGACGAGTTTAAAATTGGCATTATCAATGATAAGACGTAACAAAGGAATGTCCTTAAGGGATGTTTTGGCGTTAGACTTTCAGGTGAGTCAGCACTGCGTGGCAAAACATGATTTTCTTGAAGGGATTCGAGCCTTACTTATTGATAAAGATCAAAATCCCTCCTGGAGTCCCTCAAATTTGAGTGATGTCAATGAAGAAGTGATTGCTGAATATTTTTTAGATGTAAGTCATTAATTTATTTATATCATTGTAGAAATAATATAAACATAAAAAATCTGTACCCATTTTTTCTCACTATAACCTCTTGTGTCTATGTGGCGTTAGCGTCAAAATGCTTATGGTGAGAAATTAAATTTAGGCAGATATGAATGCAGCTTTTTAAGAAACGTATAAAATCTATCTTAAACCCCTTATATGGATCTTATCTTATAAAAGCATGGGGGTTAATACTTGGCATGGTTTGTCCAACTTTGGCTTCGGTTCCGAAACCCTGGCAGTTAGGATTTCAGCCCGCTGCATCGCCGATGATGGAGGGTATAAGCCATATGCATGATCTGCTGTTGGTCATTATTACCCTCATTGCTTTGCTGGTTATTGTTTTATTGGGGTATGTTATGGTTCGTTTCCGAGCTTCTCGTAACCCGATTCCCAGCAAGACATCACACAATAGTTTGTTAGAGGTCGTTTGGACAATCATCCCTGTGTTTATTTTGATTGCTATTGCTATTCCCTCCCTAAAATTGCTCTTTTCTCTCGATAAGGCACAAGATGCTACCATGACCGTGAAGGCAATTGGACATCAATGGTACTGGTCTTATGAATATCCTGAAACCCAAATTAGCTATGATAGTTATATGATTGAAGAAAAGGATCTAAAGGCTGATCAAATTCGCCTGCTATCTGTAGATAATCCGATTATTGTTCCGATTGATACGACAGTTCGTATTTTGGTTACCTCTCAAGATGTGCTTCATAGTTTTGCAGTTCCTGCCTTGGGAATTAAAAAAGATGCGGTACCGGGCAGATTAAACGAAACTTGGCTTCGTATAGGAAAAATCGGAAATTATTATGGTCAATGTTCTGAATTGTGTGGTGTTAAACATGGTTTCATGCCTATTCATGTTAAAGCCGTTTCCAAACCAGATTACGAAGCGTGGGTACAATTAAAAAGCAATAAAAAAGTGCCGGAAACAAAAGGGGCAGGAAGTCAAAAAACGCCTGAGGTTACAACTCAAGAATCGAATAAGGATCAGAAAAAATGAGCCAAAAAGCAGACCATAACGTACAAGGCCAAATTCACCATGGAAGCGATCATCCTACAGGGTGGCGTCGTTGGCTGCTATCAACAAATCACAAAGATATTGGAACGCTTTACTTGATATTTGCCATGGTGGGCGGATTGCTAGGTGGAACTCTTTCTATGATCATTCGGCTGCAGCTCATGTATCCCAACAGCATGATATTAGGCGGGGACCATCAACTTTATAATGTGATTATTACTGCTCATGGCCTCTTAATGATTTTCTTTATGGTTATGCCTGCTCTTATTGGAGGCTTTGGGAATTGGTTTATTCCCTTAATGATTGGGGCACCCGATATGGCTTTTCCCAGATTGAATAATATAAGTTTTTGGCTCTTGCCGCCGTCGTTAATCTTATTAATTTTAGCCGGTACAGTTGGAACGGGTGCAGGCACGGGATGGACCTTTTACCCCCCCTTGAGTTCTGTCATTGGCCATGCCGGGCCGGCGGTTGATTTTCTCTTATTAAGTCTCCATTTGGCGGGTGCATCTTCGATTTTAGGTGCGATCAATTTTATCACAACAATTTTTAATATGCGCACCATTGGTATGGGATTTCATAAAATGCCTCTATTTATTTGGGGCATGCTCATTACCTCTTTTCTGTTGCTGTTGTCTGTTCCTGTGTTAGCAGGGGGGATTACGATGTTAATTACGGATAGAAATTTTGGAACCACGTTTTTTGATCCAGCAGGTGGGGGAGATCCTGTGTTGTTCCAACACTTGTTCTGGTTCTTTGGTCATCCGGAAGTCTACATTATGATTATGCCGGCATTCGGTATTGTGAGTACGGTGATTTCTACATTTTCTCGTAAACCCGTCTTTGGTTATTTGGGTATGGCTTATGCAATGGTATCCATTGGTGTATTAGGATTTGTTGTATGGGCGCATCATATGTTTACTGTAGGGATGAGTGCCAACACGCGTGCCTATTTTACCGTTGCCACTTTGATTATAGGCGTTCCGACAGGCATTAAGGTTTTTAGCTGGATTGCAACCATGTGGGGAGGAGCGATATCATTTCGAGTGCCGATGAAATTTGCGCTTGGGTTTGTCTTATTGTTTACGATCGGTGGTTTAACAGGGATTGTGCTTGCCAATGGTGAAGTGGATATGTCTTTACATGATACATACTATGTTGTGGCTCATTTTCATTATGTACTATCCATGGGGGCGGTCTTTGGGCTATTTTCAGGCTTTTATTATTGGGTTGGGAAGATGTCAGGTTACCAATATAATGAACGTTTGGGAAACATTCACTTCTGGCTGACTTTTTTGGGTGTTAACATACTATTTTTCCCCATGCACTTTTTAGGGCTTTCGGGCATGCCACGACGTATACCGGATTATCCAGATGCCTTTGCCGGTTGGAATTATGTTTCTTCCCTTGGAGCTTTTCTTTCAGGTTTCTCGGCCCTATTTTTCTTTTATATCATTTATCGGCTATTTAAGGATAAAGCAATATGTCCCGCAAATCCTTGGGGCGATGGGGCAACCACTTTAGAGTGGGATGTTTCCTCCCCGCCACCCTTCCATACCTTTAAATATCAGCCGATTATTAAATAGGAAATTGATATGACAATAGCTGTAGCGACTTTTAACCCACCCTATGAGGCTGACGTTCAAGACTACTTTGATCTTTTAAAACCCAGAGTCATGTCTCTGGTGGTTTTTACTGGTCTGTGCGGACTTTTAATGGCACCTGGTACTATTCACCCCCTACTGGCCTTCACAGCAATTTTATCAATCGCTGTGGGAGCGGGAGCTGCTGGTTGTTTAAATATGTGGTGGGATAGGGACATAGATAAACTCATGAGTCGTACGCAAAAGCGTCCTATACCTGCGGGTCGTATCGATCCTGATAGTGCTCTATCTTTTGGAGTCATTTTGAGCGTTTTATCTGTGATAACTATGGGTGTGGCTATTCATTGGTTTGCCGCAGCCTTATTGGCAACCACTATTCTATTTTATATCGTAATTTACTCAATGTGGCTGAAGCGTTGGACGCCACAAAATATAGTTATTGGCGGAGCAGCTGGCGCTTTACCCCCTGTTATTGGATGGTGTGCTGTAACACAAACGGCACCCATGGAAGCTTGGATACTTTTTGGTATTATTTTCCTATGGACTCCCCCTCATTTTTGGGCGCTCTCGCTTTATAATCACCAAGACTATGCGCGGGCCGACGTACCCATGCTACCTGTTACGGCTGGTATTGCAGCAACCAAACGCCAAATTGTATTGTATAGTTTTTTGTTATTTTTCATGAGCCTATTACCATCGATTATCGGGATGGTTACGTGGATATATGGGGGAATAGCCAGTCTTCTGGGGGTAGGATTTATGATTTTAGCCTTGCGAGTCATGCGTCATGGTAATCCTAAAATTGCCGTGCAGTTGTTTGTCTATTCTATTGTGTATTTATTTGCTTTATTTTTGGTGATGACTATGGATCGGATATGTCTATGAAAAATTCTTTAAACACTAAACTAGCTCTTCGCAATAAAGCCATGCTTTACGCTTTGGGTGGTTTTTCTCTCCTATTATACTTTATTTCCTTCGCGCGATTGGGGCAATGGTAGCGACACGCAACCTGGGTGTTGTTCTGACAGGCGTGTGTGTAACAATGTTAGTCCTGGCATATGCTTCCGTGCCTTTATACCGAATGTTTTGTCAAAAAACCGGATATGGAGGGACTACCCAGAGAGCAGAAAGTGCCTCGACTCAAGTCATAGATAGAATCATTACCGTTCGCTTTAATGGCGATACCCATCGAGACTTGCCGTGGCACTTTCGTCCTCTCCAAACGGAGATAAAAGTTAAGGTTGGTGAAAATGCGCTAGCATTTTATGAATCTCAAAATTGGTCAGATCAGCCGGTATGTGGTATGGCTACCTATAACGTTACTCCTGATAAAGCAGGGATTTACTTCAATAAAGTTGCTTGTTTTTGCTTTGAGGAGCAAGTATTATCCCCCCAACAACGGGTCGAAATGCCAGTTCAGTTTTTTATTGATCCTGACTTTGCTAGCGATCCAGATTTGAAAGATGTAAACACCATAACCCTTTCCTACACTTTTTTTAAACTCAACAAATAATAAGGTTACAAAAATATGAAATTATGGATTCGCAATATCTCCCTTATGATCATGCTGGGTGTTTCAGCAACCTCGGCAGAACCTAAAAATAGTTTGGCTCGATTTGGTAACCCAAAGTATCCTGCTGACTTTAAAGCATTCTCATATGTTAATCCCGAAGCTCCTAAGGGGGGTAAACTAAAAATGGGGACTTTTGGAACATTTGATACCTTAAATCAATACATTGCTAAAGGAATTCCCCCTGTTGTTCTTGCTATTCAGAGTGGTTCTTTAACTATGGACTCTTTAATGACAAGAGCGGTGGATGAGCCTTTTTCTCTATACGCGCTTATAGCAGAAAAAGTTGATCTTGCGGCTGATAACTCATCTATAATTTATTATCTGAATCCCGCTGCTAAATTCCATGATGGCTCCTCAATCACAGCAGAAGATGTGAAATTTAGCTATGAAATGTTGAAAGAACAAGGATTGCCCCGGTATCGGCAATTTTATGGCAAAATAGAGAAAATTGATATTATCAATCCAACAACAATTAAGCTCACTTTCAAAAAAACAGAAACGGGAGACTATGATCCTGAAATTCCTTTAATTACCTCTATGTTACACGTTTTTTCCAAGAAACAGTATGAGGGAAAAAATTTTCGGGAAACCGGCATGACTCCTTTATTAGGAAGTGGCCCCTATAAAGTGGTTAAGGCCGAACCCGGACGTTCAATTACTTACGAAAGAGTTAAAGATTATTGGGGTAAGGATTTGCCCGTTAATAAGGGGAAATACAATTTTGACATTATTCAGCTCGATTATTACAAAAACGCAGAAGCTCAGTTTCAAGCGTTTAAAGCGGGAGAATTTGATGCATTTTTTGAGGTAAATTCTCAACAATGGCGAGATGGGTATAATACTCCTGCCGTTCGATCGGGAAAAATCTTAAAAGTTGAAGCTAAGCATAAAAGACCTGTGACGGTTCGCACATCAATCTTTAATATGCGACGCCCTTTGTTTCAAGACATTCGAGTCCGACAAGCTATTGGTTTAGCGTTTGATTGGGAAACCGTGAACAAAATGATTTGTAACGATGATTATCAGCGCACAACTAGCCTTTTTGCGAATACACATCTCGCACACGCAGGTCCAGCTCAAGGGTTAGAATTAAAGTATTTAGCCCCCTATAAAGATAGTATTTCAAAAGATTTACTTCAATATGGCTATAGGGCTCCAACGACAAAAGGGGACGGGGATGCGCGTGAAAATCTAGAAGCAGCAGATAAACTATTAAATGAAGCTGGGTGGGTTGTTGTCACAGAAAAAGACCCTGTGACGCAGCAAAATGTTATACGACGTATCAATAAAGAAACGAAAGAACCTTTGGTTATTGAGTATATGTATAAAGATCCCCGTTTAGAAAGATTTCTCACAATTTTCCGACAAAATCTTCTTCAACTCGGGATTAACTTGCGCTTACGTTTTGTGGATTCTGTACAATATGAAGCGCGAGTTGGGGAGTCTGATTTTGATATGATCAGTCATTTATGGTCAAATTCTCTCAGCCCAGGCAATGAGCAAGTTTATTACTTTAGTGTAAAAAATGCCGATGTAAAAGGAAGCAGCAATTATATTGGTATGAAGGATCCTGTAGTTGAAGCCCTTGCTGAAAATGTGGTTAACGCAAAATCAGCTGAGGAACATGTAGCTGCTGTTCGCGCATTGGATCGTGTCGTGATGGGACGTCATTACTTTGTTCCCATGTTTTATGATAATACAATTTATTGGGCCTATTGGGCGGATAGAGTTGAATTTCCGCCTTTCAATCCATTAGTAGGAACGAATACTTTGGAATGGTGGTGGGCAAAACCAACCCCCATTGTAGCCGATAAGAGCCTTACAAAATCCTCTGAAAGTCGTGGGTTTGGGGCGTGGATACAGTCAAAGCTATCTTGGATTATGGGCAAATAGTAGGATATAATTAACTTCAAGTTTTGTATACTGATCTTAATCTTTTTGGAAAAGGAATGAATCAGATGGCTAATTTTGAAGATAAGACTCAAAGTCAAAGCAGAGGGAAAGTTGGAGGGAATTCGGTGCCAGAAACGACAACGAGTCTTATAAAGCATTCATTCCATCTTGTTGATCCAAGTCCTTGGCCTTTCGTGGGGGGGCTTTCTTCTTTAGTCCTAGCTGTAGGGGCTGTTTTAGCAATGCATGGTCTTGATAAGGGAGTTTTTCCGGTAGGGGTGTTTATGATCCTTTTGACTATGGTTGGTTGGTGGCGAGACGTTGTGCGAGAAGGCAACACTCCTGGTTTACATACCCAAGCTGTACGACGGGGTTTGCGTGTTGGTATGCTGTTGTTTATTTGTTCAGAAATTATGTTTTTTGTTGCATTCTTTTGGGCTTACTTCAATGCAGCTTTGGCCCCTACAGAAGCTATTGGTTCTGTTTGGCCGCCCAAAAATATTATTCCTTTTGATCCCTTTCATTTGCCCTATTTTAACACGCTATTGTTATTATTATCCGGGACGACCATAACATGGGCTCATCATGCCTTGCTGGAGAATAATCGAAAAGACGTGTTAACGGGTTTGGGGGTCACTATTGGCTTGGGACTCTTATTTACGACAGTGCAGGCTATTGAATATTCTCATGCCGCTTTCTCCTTTAAGGGAGGCATTTATCCGTCAACTTTTTTTATGGCGACGGGCTTTCATGGTTTTCATGTAATTGTGGGGACCCTTTTTTTAATGGTCTGTTGGTTTCGGGCTTATCGGTTTGAATTTACGCCTGATCATCATGTGGGGTTTGAATCGGCTGCCTGGTATTGGCATTTTGTTGACGTAGTTTGGTTGTTCTTATTTATTTCTATTTATTGGTGGGGTTATTAAACTTTCAGCAAATAAAAAATAAATTTCCCAAGGAAAAGAATCCCAGCTTGATTTCGTCTTAGATATTTCAATAGATCTAGTACGGTCGGTTGCTGCCATAGGGTAGAGGTTGTTGAATGGGCGTTCCATTTGTAAATCTAGGGCTGCGCCAATTGGTGGCGCGGGTATTCTTTTCTATTTGTTGCCATTCAATATATCCATATCCCGCTAATTTTTTCGCTTTTTGTTTCTTAAGCACATCATTCCATGAAGGGCTTAAGGGATTGTACAATGATAAATAAAGAGATGTATTAAATATCTTTGTCTCCGCAAGCCTGCTGATATTTTGTCTTACGTTTGACAAAGTTATTCTGACCGGATCAAGGGGAGCAAGTCGATTCATCAAATTTGTAACAATTTGCAAATCGCCTCTTAAGCAATTTACATATCTATCACAGTTTCTGTGGTTGTGACCTAATTGTTGAATGAGATCAGTCAAAACATCATCTTGATTAAAAAAGCCAGGTGTTGAGACCCAAGTTGATCCCCAGGGAGCTCTCACATATTGTGGTTGGATCGGGGTGACACGAAGCCCATTGCGATACTCCATTTGACGAATGGGGGATAAGCTTTGAAATACAACCCATTCACTGACAAATTTTTGCTGCTGCGAGTCTTGACTAATAATTGTATAAATATTTTTAAATATTAAAGTTGCGGGATGCATCGGATAAGTATAGATGTAACTCGTTAAAGATCTTAAATCAAGATTTAGGCATTCATTTCGATTGCGGCAAATATAATGGTTGCGTCGGAAAGCATTTTCAGCCCAAATGAAGGCTTGTTGTACAGCGAAACGCCTTTGAGGATCCATTCTAAATGCAGGATTTGTTTGATAGTATTGTGGCGTATAAAGAGGGGGAAAAGGAAGCATGGCTTTTGTCGTGCCGGTAGGGATAATTACTATCAACAGTATGACACGAAAAATATTCATCAAATTGCTTTTCATCTTTTATCCAGTTAGTTCCTCGAGAATCTCTAAATAATTATAGGAATGATTCTCTTAAAACGGAGTTAACAGGGCTATTCAAAATAGGTGGGGTTCTGTTAAAAGTATAACTATGACTCAAGAATTAACAATTATACGCAGCGACAGTATTACTGCCGTGGATAGACCTTCTCAACTTGAGGGGGACGCACCTCCTTACAATTTGGAGGCTGAACAATCCATATTGGGTGCACTTCTCCTGAATAATAGCTCTTTGGAGCAAGTGGGAGACTTTTTACGTCCCCTTCATTTTGCAGACGCTATACATGGTCAAATTTTTGAAGCCATTGTGCGTCTCATTGAACGCGGACAAGTTGCAGACCCCATTACCTTAAAAGATTATTTTGATAAAAACGAAGCTTTGCAGCCCGTTGGGGGAGCACGATACTTAATTGATCTTGCTCAAAGTGTGGTCTCTATCATCAGTGTTGGGGATTATGGTCAATTGATCTACGATCTTTTCTTGCGCCGTCAATTAATGGGAATCGGTGAGGATATGGTCCTTACGGCCAGAACACATGATTTAGATATCAATGCTGTGCAACAAATTGAAGAAGCTGAGAAGAAGTTATTTGATTTAGCCACATCGGGCAATGTTTCTGGTGGGTTTCAGAGTTTTCGCGATGCGCTGACCGGATCTATTGAAATGGCAGAAGTCGCTTATCGTCGAGATAGCCATATTGTGGGTGTAACAACCGGTTTGCTGGATTTAGATAAATGGCTAGGAGGGCTTCATTCTTCCGACTTGCTTATTATTGCGGGACGCCCTTCTATGGGGAAAACAATTTTGGCAACAAATATTGCCTTTAATGCGGCAATTGCGGCTATGGAAGCCAACAAAAATGGGGCATCTGTGGCTTTCTTTTCTCTTGAAATGTCAGCTGAACAACTTGCCACCCGTATTTTGGCGTCTGAGTCGGGTGTCTCATCTGATAAAATTCGACGAGGAGAGATTCGAGCTGAAGATTTTCCAACATTTGTTGAGGTGAGCAGGCGTTTGAGTTCCATACCGTTATTTATTGATGATACGCCGGCTTTAAGTGTATCGGCTTTGCGAACACGCGCCAGACGATTGAAACGTCAAGAAGGTCTTGGTTTGATTGTAATTGATTATCTTCAACTTATGGAATCTGGTGGTTCAAACCGCCGACAGGACAACCGTGTACAAGAAATTTCAGACATTACCCGAGCTTTGAAAGCTTTGGCCAAGGAATTAAATGTGCCCGTAATTGCCCTTTCGCAATTGTCTCGTGCTGTTGAACAACGTGAGGATAAGCGTCCCCAATTGTCAGATTTGCGAGAATCAGGATCCATTGAGCAAGATGCTGATGTGGTTATGTTCATATTTCGAGAAGAATACTATGAGGTGCGCCGCCAACCTCCTGAAGGTACCGATAAGCATGCAGAGTGGCAAGCTCGCATGAATCAAATTGCGAATCAAGCTGAAGTCATTATCGCCAAACAGCGCCACGGCCCTGTTGGGACCGTTCGACTCTATTTTGAGGGTAGTTTAACCCGTTTCGGGAATTTGATGCCTACCGCATGAGGCATTAGAAAAAGTCTTTGTGATTGTACTCAATAAAGCTTTTTTTCAGCGCTTTCTTCCTTAACTTCTATTTAACGAAAAATTCTCTATACTTTTATTAAGATGTTTTCTGTATGCCTTGCCTTTGTGCGAGTTTAGAATGCAGCGTGAATTTTTTAAGAGAGTTTATTGAAAATTTTTTATAACAAAATGGGTTCAAAGTGATGACTGTGTTGCAGACCCTGGTAGAGCCAAAATCTAAAGAGTATCAGAAAAACAAACTGGCAATGCAGATTTTGGTGGCAGATTTGCGAGATAAAGTTGCTCTCATAGCTCAAGGTGGCGGGCCAGCCTGTGAGGCGAAACATAAAGCCCGAGGTAAAATGATTGTTCGTGATCGTATCGATCATTTGATAGATGCGGGTAGTCCGTTTCTCGAACTTTCTCAACTTGCAGCTTACGATGTTTATGATGAAGCTCTCCCCGCAGCTGGCCTTGTGACAGGTATTGGAATGATTCAGAATCAACCCTGCATGATTGTAGCCAATGATGCGACAGTAAAAGGCGGGACTTATTTTCCCTTAACAGTAAAAAAGCATCTGCGTGCACAAGAAATTGCTAGGGAAAATTGTTTGGCCTGTCTTTATTTGGTTGATTCTGGCGGTGCGCATCTCCCTAACCAAGATCAAGTTTTTCCGGATCGCGATCATTTTGGCCGAATTTTTTATAATCAAGCTAATATGTCAGCTGCGGGTATTCCTCAAATTGCTGTTGTAATGGGTTCGTGTACAGCTGGTGGGGCCTATGTCCCAGCAATGGCAGATCAGTCAATAATTGTGGAAAAAACGGGTACAATCTTTTTAGGCGGGCCACCACTAGTAAAGGCCGCAACCGGTGAAGAAGTTTCAGCTGAAGAGTTAGGGGGATCTAGTGTGCATGCTCGATCCTCAGGCGTTGTGGACTATGTTGCAAAAAATGATAGAGAGGCCTTGAGTATGGCCCGACAAATCGTTGCCTCTTTAAACCGTAGCGAAGTTAAGTTTTTAAAAGATGTTCAGTCCCCGCTTTATGATGTCTCTGATTTGTATGGGATAGTGAGTCAAGATTTAAAACATCCCTATGATGTACGAGAAATTATTGCTCGTTTAGTAGATGGTAGTGAATTTGATGAATTTAAGCCTCTATATGGTGCAACATTGGTTTGTGGTTTTGCTCGTATATTTGGGCATTGGGTAGGCATTATCGCCAATAATGGCATATTATTTTCCGAAAGTGCTCAAAAAGGGGCTCACTTTATAGAATTGTGCTGCCAAAGAAATATTCCTCTCGTTTTTTTGCAAAATATTAGTGGCTTTATGGTGGGACGAAAATATGAGGCTGGAGGTATTGCCAAAGATGGAGCCAAATTAGTTCATGCGGTTGCTTGTGCAGCTGTTCCGAAATTCACAGTTGTTATCGGGGGAAGTTTTGGAGCTGGTAACTACGCTATGTGTGGGCGTGCCTATGCACCTCGTTTTTTGTGGATGTGGCCAAATGCGCGCATATCTGTGATGGGGGGTGAGCAGGCGGCTATGGTTTTGAATCAGATAAAAACCGATGCAGACGTGGCCAAAGGCAAGACAAGAGATTCAGCTCAAGAAGCCCAATTTCGAGCTCAGATCCAAACACAATATGAAACACAAGGCCATCCCTATTATTCTTCGGCCCGCCTTTGGGATGATGGCATTATTGATCCTCAAGACACACGTCGTGTTTTAGGATTAGGTTTGGCACTTGCCCAGCAAAATCATACGCAAACCACAAAATTTGGTGTTTTCAGACTGTAGTTTTTACGAAAGAGAGTTAAGAATGTCTACGCGAGCAAAATCCGAAACGACCTCGATGACACCACTCATAATCCATGAATTTATGGAAGAGTTAACAGGTGTTGCTAAAATTACATTGAATCGCCCACATGTGCACAATGCTTTGGATGAAAAAACAATTGAGGAATTAACCAAAGCTTTTCTCAAACTTAGCCAAGATCCATCCGTAAGAGCAATTGTGTTGGCAGCTAATGGGACAGTTTTTTGTGCTGGTGCCGATTTGAATTGGATGAAACGGGTTTCAGCTTTGTCTCAAGATAAGAGTATTGAAGATGCGATGAAACTATCACAGTTACTCGACGTTATTGATACTTGTCCTAAACCAACGATTGCTTGTATACAAGGTGCCGCTTTTGGTGGTGGTGTTGGGTTAATCGCCGCTTGTGATATTGCTGTTTGTGCAAAAGAGGCTGTTTTTTGTCTCTCGGAAGTCAAATGGGGTCTCATTCCAGCCACGATCAGCCCTTATATTATTAATGCCATAGGGCAACGGCAGGCTCGTCGCTATGTCTTAACTGCAGACCGTATGAGTTCTGGGGATGCTCTGCATTTCGGGTTAGTCCACCAAGTCGTAATGCAAGGGGAGTTGGAAGCAGCAATTGAGACATTAGCTGTATCTATTCTCAAAGGAAGTCCGGCGGCTATAAAAGCTTCAAAAGAATTGATTCGTTTCGTTGAATCTCGACCCATCGATTCATCAACTCACAAGGAAACAGCGCGTCGGCTTGCTTCGGCTCGATTATCTGCTGAAGGTAAAGAAGGAATAGAAGCATTTTTAGCAAAACGGACACCCTCATGGGCCTTGTGAAAGAGTGTCAAATAAACGGTATTAAGCGGCTTCTGGTTGCAAACCGGGGGGAGATTTCCTGCCGTATTCAAGCGACATGCCATCGTCTTGGTATCGAAACCATTGCAGTGGGCTCTTCTATAGAACAAGACACTCTCCATATGCAAATGGCCGATCAGGCCGTGGTCATTGGGACCCCTGAGGCAAGGGATAGTTACCTAAATGGTTATGCTATTATTCAAGCGGCTCTTCAGTATGGTGCTGAGGCAATTCACCCCGGCTATGGTTTTTTGTCTGAAAATGCAGATTTTGCTGACGAGGTAAGGAAAGCGGGTTTAATCTTTATTGGACCTTCATCTGAAGCCATTCGCGTAATGGGATCAAAAACTCAAGCAAAATCTATAGCTGAGTCTGTTCACATACCGGTTATTTGCGGATATCATGGAGAAGGGGATCTACTTAATGAAGCAGAAAATCTAGGATTTCCTTTGCTGATTAAAGCTTCTTACGGTGGGGGTGGGAAGGGGATGCGTCGGGTCAATGAAGTCAGCGAATTTAATGACGCTTTGGCGGCTTGCAGACGTGAAGCGATGGCTGCATTTGGTAATGATCAGGTTATGTTGGAAAAGTACTTGGTTCGACCTCGTCATATAGAAGTACAAATTTTGGAGATTCTTTTGGAAAATGTATCGTTTTGTCTGATCGGGACTGTTCCTTACAACGCCGCCATCAGAAAGTCATTGAAGAAGCTCCTGCCCCTAATCTTTCCTCTTCTTTACGGACTAAACTTCATGAAGCCGCCTTGTGCATTGCAAAGTTAGTTGCTTATGAAGGCTTGGGAACAGTAGAGTTTTTAGTAACCCACGACAGTGAATTCTATTTTTTGGAAATGAATACGAGATTACAAGTCGAGCATCCCGTTACGGAGTTAATCCTGGGGATAGATGTTGTGGAGTGGCAGATACGCGTAGCTGCGGGAGAACCCTTATCTTTGCAAGAAGTGCAATATCCGCAAGGGCATGCTGTTGAAGCTCGACTATATGCTGAAGATGGAGAAAATAACTTTTTACCCTCAACAGGAACAATTACAAAGCTGAATTTCCCCATTAAAACAAATCTGCGTGTTGATACAGGCAGTCGTGCAGGCGATGCGGTTACCATATATTACGATCCGATGATTGCTAAGTTGATTGTTTGGGGAAAAAACCGCGAAGAAGCTTTGCAAGGGTTATCAGATGCTTTATTTGAAACTCAATTAAAGGGAATAAGAACAAACCAATCCTTTCTTCAAAATTTGCTGAGTCATCCCGAGGTATTAACGAGGGCACCTGATATTGATTTTATTGATCGGTATGTTGATCACCTCAAGAAGAATGTACCAGAAGTTGCTTATCTCTTAGCTGCATTATGGTTATATGATCATAATTTACGCGCTCCAAACGTATCACCTTGGGAGCAGGGGGATGGTTGGCGCCTCAATATTCCCCCCGTTCATTATTTTCCCCTTCAAGGAAAAGAAGCTGTTTCTGTTCTCCCAAAACAACGTAAATTGGCGCTTCATTTTGAGGGCAAAAATTATCAATCTCACTTCCCCCGCATTTCGTTGGGTAATGAAATTGATGTTTCAATCGATGGAAAAAAATATCAGGGTAAAATTGTTAAGAAAGATCAGGAAATTCATGTGAGTTTAGAAAATGAGTTTTATATCTTGAAATTGGGAACATTGACTTCGCAGCAAGAGATCATAAATCAAGGATCTGCTCCTCTTACCTCACCTATGCCTGGACGCATTGTCTCAGTCATGGTGGCCTTGAATGAAATGGTTGAAGCGGGCCAACCCTTGGTTGTTTTAGAAGCAATGAAGATGGAACATACGATTCGAGCACCCCACAATGGTATTGTAGATCTTCTTCCATTTTCATCCGGGGATTTTTGCGATGAGGGAGTTGAATTGATTCGACTAAAAGGTCTTCTTTAAAAAAAGTCCTATTTCTCAATCTACTCCGTGATAGGATGAAGATGAGTGTTTTCTAGATGACAATTATGGAAATAATTTAGCTTTATGACCAAGCCAGCTATTAGCATCGTTGAAGTTGGTCCACGTGATGGACTTCAAAATGAATCAAAAATCATGACAGTTGGACAGCGTGTTCAACTCATAGATTTATTATCAGATTGCGGTTTTGCAGAAATTGAAGTGGGCAGTTTTGTTTCGCCAAAGTGGATTCCTCAAATGGCGAATACAGACCTTGTCTATGGTCAAATTCAACAAAATATGACTTGTCGCTATTCTGTGCTCGTTCCCAATGAACAAGGAATGGCACAGGCGGTTGCTGCAGGTGTTCATGAAATATCAATTTTTACAGCCGCTTCAGAAACCTTTAGCCAAAAAAATATTAACTGCTCAATTGATGAAAGTTTTGAGCGCTTTAAGCCCCTCATGAAGACAGCGAGAGATCAGGAAATTCGAGTGCGAGGTTATGTCTCTTGTTCCATTGCTTGTCCTTTTGAAGGAGCAATTTCTGCAGATGTTGTTGGAAATATTGCTTGGCGCTTGATGGATTTAGGATGTGCTGAAATTTCTTTGGGGGATACGATTGGGCAGGGAACAATTCAAACAATTGGCACACTTGTTAAAACTGTAAGAAATCAGGTGCCGGTAGAAAAATTGGCCATTCATTGTCATGATACTTATGGGGGTGCGATCCAGAATGTTCTTGAAGCCTTACGCCAAGGTATTCGTATTGTTGATTCAGCGATTTATGGGCTAGGGGGGTGCCCTTATGCAACGGGTAAAAATGGCGAAAAAGCCACGGGAAATGTGGCGACAGAAGCGATTCTAGCTGCATTAAAGGAAGAAGGATATCTCACAAATATAAATGAACAGGCTGTCACGCGGGCTTCACAGTTTGTGGACACATGGATGCATGGAAATTAAGCCATTAAGGGGAATATATTATTTTATGTAACCGATCTTTGGTGACAAGTAATATTAAAACCTGTATTTTACAGTAGTTCTCTTAATAGGGCACATAAAGCTGGATAACAACTAAGGTATTTGTTTATGGATAATTTTCTTGTAACGTTGTGGGACTCTCTTAAACAAAGGAGCATTCAAACGATCCTTTTTCTCGTAGCTTATGTATTGATTGCCCCTTATTTGCCCCGTGAAATCCATGAAGGATTATATACAATAAGTTTATTTATGAAGGATACCTTAATATGGATTATGCCTTTAACCGTCGGATTTTTTATTGCTTACACGGTTAATTCCTTTGAACGACAAGCTCCCCTTTTTGTTCTTGTTTTATTGATCTTTGAAACATGCTCAAACTTCTCGAGTGTTTGGTATGCTTTTGGAAGTGCTACATTTGCTGCAGACTATTTGCCCTTAATTAAAGCCACAAGCTTAGAGAGTGATTTTAATGCATTATGGCGTATACCGTTCGATCGCCCCCGCTGGTGGTCTACGGAAAAAGGGGCTTTTATTGGCCTTGTATTGGGAATATTTTCTGCTTTTACTAAAGGTTCGCAATTAAAGATTTTCCTGAAAAAGGGTAAGAACACAGTTGAATGGATACTGACGCGTGTCTTTGCACAGCTTATCCCGATTTTTGTTTTGGGATTTGCTGCCCATATGATTCAAACAAAACTACTTGACCATGTAATGACTCATTATGCTGTTTTGGTTATGTGGCTAACGGCATTTTTATTTGTATATCTAATATTTCTATTCTTCCTCGGAGCCGGATTTTCTGTAACCCGTATTCTGTCAAATATTAAAAATATGCTCCCGGCAGGGGGAATGGCTTTAACGTCCAGTTGCAGTATGTCCACTATGCCCTGGACGATTGAAGGATCTGCTAAAAACCTTCATAATCCGTTATTGGCAAAAGCCATAATTCCAGCGACGACGAACATACAGCAAATTGGAGATTGTTTTGCAAACACCTTTCTATGTTTTTTAATCTATCGACATTTTTTCGGCCATAACCCTGACATGATGACGTGGCTTCTGTTTAGTAGCGTATTCGTTCTTGCCCGATTTGCTACTGCAGCTGTCCTTGGGGGTGCGATCTTTATTATGTTGCCAATTTATGAATCTTATCTTAATTTTACACCGGAAATGATCGCCATTATTCTTGCGTTGAATGTGGTTTTAGATCCTTTAATTACAAGTTGTAATGTTATGGCAAATGGTGCTTTATGCCGCGTATTTGAACGTATTTGGGCTATGATTCAAACCCTATTACCCTCTTCAAGCTTAACCAAAGCCCCGTCTCCCTTGGGAAAAGGTTTGCCTGACCATTCAGGAGTAAGCTATGAGCTCATTGCAAAAACTGATCTCCCTTGAACTCAAAGCAGAAGCGTTAGGCTTTGAATGGCCCAATACCTTGGCAATCATTGATCAAGTCGTAAGTGAATGTGATGAGATTCGTCAATCTCTCACGTTGAAAGAAGGCAATGATAGGCTTCAAGAGGAAGTTGGAGATTTGCTATTATCTGTTTTATCTTTGAGTGTTTATGAAAGACTAGATATTGAAAAAATCATAGCGGATGTGGCAAATAAATTTCAGGGACGCCTTGATGCTCTTGAAACTATAATGAAAGTTCGGGGTTATGATTCATTAAAAAATCAATCTTTTGATATCATGCTTGAATTATGGGAAGAGGCCAAAAGATTTGTTGACTCAAAACGCTTGTAATCCTTCGCTTTCTTTCTTATTTAAAGTTCTATAGAATGAAACGCATTAACCTTTTAGAGAATTGAGATATTTTATGTTTGGAATGGGAAAACGCTTGCATCATCACCATCATGAGGGCCCTTGTGACCACGACCATGGTGAGGAAGAGGAAAACAATGATATTACCATCCATGGGGCTGAAGATTTTGTAGGAATGCGCAAAGCCGGCAAATTGGCATCGCAAACCTTAGATTTTATTACTCCTTTTGTAAAAGCAGGCGTTACCACTGAAGAGTTGGATCAGTTATGTCATAAATTTATTGTTGAAAAAGGTGCTATTCCCGCTCCCTTAGGATATAGAGGGTTTCCAAAGTCTATTTGTACTTCAATTAACCACGTTGTTTGTCACGGTATTCCGGGAGATCGAAAACTCTTGGATGGTGACATTTTGAATATTGACGTCACGGTTATTGTAGATGGTTGGCATGGCGACACCAGTCGTATGTTTACTGTGGGTAAGGTTGGGGTGAGAGCAAAGAAATTAATAGACGTCACTTATGAAGCGATGATGCGAGGGATTGAAGTTGTTCGACCGGGCGCTACTCTTGGGGATATTGGATATGCTATTCAATCCTTTGTTGAAAAGCAGGGATTTTCTGTCGTACGCGATTTTTGTGGTCATGGCCTTGGAAAAATATTTCATAGCCCTCCCAATATTGTTCACTTTGGCAAACCCGGACAAGGCCTTGAGCTAAGAGAGGGGATGTTTTTTACAATTGAACCAATGATTAATGCAGGTCGGTATGAAGTCAAAATTTTATCTGATAATTGGACGGCAGTGACGCGAGATAAGTCTCTTTCCGCGCAATTCGAACACTCCTTGGGTGTAACAACAAATGGCTACGAAATCTTTACGCGTTCAGAAAAGTGAATCTTCACCCCGCCAAATGCCCCATTTTCATGGGCATCGAGCGCGGTTGCGTGCTAAGTTTGACCAAGCAAAAGGCAAGGGTCTTGCAGACTATGAGCTTTTAGAATTGCTTTTATTTTTAGCGATACCTCGTGGTGATGTAAAACCAATTGCCAAAAATCTCCTTCAAAAATTTGGATCTTTAGCCGCTCTCTTCAGAGCAGATAAAGGGTTAATTTTAGAAACACCAGGTGTGGGGGTATCTGCTTTACATGTGATTGAGTTCATACAAACTCTCATGGTTAATGTACTGCAACAAGAAGTCATCGATAAACCTTTACTTGCCAGTTGGCAAAGTGTTCTAGATTATTGCAAAGCCTCAATGGCGTATGATCAGATAGAAAGTGTACGATTGCTATTTTTGGATCGCAAAAACAAAATTATTGGCGATGAAATTCAGCAAACCGGGACAGTAGATCATGCTCCGCTTTATCCTCGAGAAGTTGTAAAACGCGCTCTTGAGTTAGGCGCCTCCGCACTTATCATTGTTCACAATCATCCCAGTGGTGACCCAACGCCCTCACGAGGAGATATTGAAATGACTTTAAAAGTTCAAGAAGCTGCTCGTCACTTAGGTATTGAAGTGCATGATCACCTCATTATTGGAAAAGGTGGCCATACATCTTTAAAGTCAATGGGGCTCATATAAGAAATAAAATTTTGTCATTCCCTATCCTGGATATTTAAAATGATAATCTACAAACATTTCATCGCAACAAAAACTAGAGTTAAAGTACTGAGTAATCAGTAAGTAGTCGATATACCATTAACGGGCCATTAATACATTTTATAATAAGATAATAGGAGGATTTTATGTTGTAATTATCCGCTTGAGGATGGCTTTAATGAATAAATATGCAAAATATTTTGGTTCAATACTTTTCATTTTTTCATCTATCTTTCTCAGTGGTGAAACGCAAGGTTCAAGCTCCCTTATGGGAATGAATGATCCATCCCTTAGTGGTTATAATGATGGTTCAAGCTATGATTCCAGTTATGATAGCTCCTATTCAGATCCAGATTCACAATATGGTGTGGATCCATCAGGTTTAGGGATGGATAATTCATTATCAGGTCAATTAGGCATGGGGGGAATGGATCCCTACGGAACAGGCCAATCTTCATACATGGATCCAAGTCAACAATATCCGCAACCAACGCCTGCACCAATGCCTTACCCACCTCAACCCCAGATGCAACAATATCCACAACAGGTTGCGGCACCGCCCCCTTTACCTATGTCTCAACCAAATATGGCAGCTCAAAGTACTGCAGCTCCTGCTACGGCTGGAGGAAGTGACGCTGCGGCCTTGTTTGGAACGATTGGAAGTATAGCCAATACCAACACAACGGCAAATGCCAATGTGGCAACGACTGCCCTTACGACAGGCGCAACAACAGCCCAAGCTAAGGCAGCACAAAACTACGGGCTTGCTTCTCAAAATATGGGTATGCAACAAGCTCTGACTCAGCAAGCCATGACCAATCAATATAATGCCAATATGATGAATCGATCTCCCTACATGGGGGGAATGTCTTATGGGAATCCAATGCAATTTGGCGGTCAGATGGGGGCAATGCCTTATGGGAACCAGATGTCTTATGGAAATCCAATGAATAATTCTCAAGCAGGTTTCTCGGCGCAAGGAAGAGTTGGTTTTAACACACAAGGGAGTCAAATTCAAATTCCTCAGTCAAATTTTGGGCAGCAGTTTTCACCGCAACAAACTCAAACACCTCAATTTCAAACTCAACAGCCGCCCGCTTTGCAAATGCCGGCACAACAATCCTTTGTACAACAAACCCCGATTCAGCAATCCCCTGTTGTAGAGCCTCAATCCAGCAATCTAGGACAACCTGATGCAGCAATTGTACCTTCAACAGTTGTACCACCCCCATTGCCGCGAGCTAAAAGGAAGAAGTCAGATAAATTAGCTGCCGCAGATCCTTCTGTTTCAACGGCTGCAGGCGAACCTGCAACTGCGGCAAAGTCTCTTGTAAAACCTACAGATCAAGATTTGCAGGCAGAGATAGCAAAGAGAGCGAAGAAAAAATCAGATGCGACGAATCCGAGCGCAGAAACAGCCAATGCGCCAATCGCTCCAACTCCACCGCCACTCCCAGCAAAAAAGAAGAAGTCAGGTAAATTAGCTGCCGCAGATCCTTCTGTTTCAACGGCTGCAGGCGAACCTGCAACTGCGGCAAAGTCTCTTGTAAAACCTACAGATCAAGATTTACAGGCAGAGATAGCAAAGAGAGCGAAGAAAAAATCAGATGCGACGAATCTGAGCGCAGAAGCAGCTAATGCCTCAGTTGTGGAAGCACCCATTGCTCCACCGCCACTCCCAGCAAAAAAGAAGAAGTCAGGTAAATTAGCTGCCGCAGATCCTTCTGTTTCAACGGCTGCAGGCGAACCTGCAACTGCGGCAAAGTCTCTTGTAAAACCTACAGATCAAGATTTACAGGCAGAGATAGCAAAGAGAGCGAAGAAAAAATCAGATGCGACGAATCTGAGCGCAGAAGCAGCTAATGCCTCGGTTGTGGATGCACCCATTGCCCCACCGCCGCCACCGCCTGTAAAAAAGAAGAAGTCAGATAAATCAGCGGCTGCGGGTTCGTTGGTTGCAACTAAACCTGCAGTAGAAGCAGCTAATGCCCCAGTTGTGGACGCACCCATTGCCCCACCGCCGCCACCGCCTGTAAAAAAGAAGAAGTCAGATAAATCAGCGGCTGCGGGTTCGTCGGTTGCAACCAAACCTGCAGTAGAAGCAGCTAATGCACCCGTTGCGGGCGCACCCATTGCCCCACCACCCCCGCCGCCTGCTAAAAAGAATGTCTCAGCAGGAGCTCATTCTTCAGTAAAACATAAACCGGAGGTAGCAGAATCCAAATCTACGTTGCCGACCAGTGATAAACCGCACGCTGAAGTCAAAACGTCTACAGCGGCTACAAAATCCCCTCCACCTTCTAAGCCCTCTGCTGAAGTATTGCAGCAGCAACGAGCAAAAATAGACCAAAAAAAGAAAGAAGCTGAAGCAAAGAAAGAACAGCACGATGCGGAAGCTGCTGAAAAGCAAAAGGAGACTGAAGCAAAGAAACAACAACATGAAAAAGATGTCGAAGCGAAGAAGGCAGAACACGATAAGCAAATGGCTGAAAAGAAAAAAGAGGATGAAGCAAAAAAAGAACAACACGAAAAAGATGCCGAAGTGAAGAAGGCAGAGCACGCTAAGCTAATGGCTGAAAAGAAAAAACAGGATGAAGCAAAGAAGGAGCATCAAAAAGAGCTGTTGGCTCAAAAGAAGAGAGAGGCAGAAGTTAAGAAAAAACAGGCTGCACAAGCAAAGCAAGCCAAAGCTAAGTCTGCCCCTCCTGGGTCAGGCGTAAAAGCGTTAACGGCTCATCACGAGCAGCAAATAAAGAATGCGGGATAGCAGGCACCTGTGATATCTTAGCTCTCCCATAAATTTTATTTTAATCCGCTGTTTTTTTGCTGATTTTGCATAAAAATCTCGCTACATTGGACACTCAATACCCTTATACAAAAGAGGTCATAATGAGTGGGTCAGAAATTCAACGGTTAATCCAATATTTGAGTAAACTACCGGGTCTTGGGCCACGTTCTGGACGCCGTTTGGCCTTACATTTGCTAAAAAAACGTGAACAAATTATGCTCCCCTTGATTGAAGCCCTCCAATCAGCGGAAGCCACAATAAAGACATGCCAAATATGTTATAATTTGGATTCAAGTGACCCTTGTTATATTTGTATGGATGCTCGCCGTGACGGGGGGGTTCTTTGTGTGGTGCAAGATGTTGCAGATTTGTGGGCTCTTGAGCGCGCAAATGTCTTTCGGGGTCGGTATCATGTTTTGGGCGGCGTTTTGTCTGCTATTGATGGAATGGGCCCAGATCAATTGACCATAGAACCGTTGGTTGATCGCATTCAGAAGACGGGGGTGAAAGAAGTTGTTTTAGCCTTAAACGCAACGATTGATGGCCAAACGACCATTCACTATTTAATTGACCGTCTCCAACCTTTAACTGTTTCCCTTTCCACCTTGGCTCACGGTGTGCCTATTGGGGGAGAATTAGATTATCTTGACGATGGTACCCTCACAACGGCTTTCACAGCAAGGCGCGCTGTTTAATTAAACATGATTCCCAAGATAGGACGTTGCTGATCCTCTACGAAGAGGAGTAGGTTGGGAATCGTGAGGAGCCCACCCGGTTAAAGTGATTATCTCAAACGTAGCTGTTATGCGGCCATCTGGTAAACTATACTTTTCTTGATAGAGTTCGAAAGCCCGTGTAAAAAGTGAGCGAGAGGTCACGGTATGAGATCGCTGATAAAGTGCATTTGTTTCTCCCATGTTGCGTAAATCTTGGAGTAGGGCTAACGGGTGGGGATAAGTAATTTGTAACCGGTCTTGATCAACAACGGGTAATGCAAACCCAGCTCGTTGAAGAAGCCCCCCTGCATCTTGTAAGGTTAACATCGGCGATACCCGAGGTGAAACGCCACCGTTAAGCTCCAATTCAGCAATTTGGAGACATTCTCTCAATTCCTTTAATGTTTCTTCTCCCAGTAGGGATGCCATAAAAAGACCATCGGGCTTCAGTGCCTTATAAATTTGGGCAAATAGACCTGGGATATCATTGACCCAATGTAAGGAAAGAGCGCTCAAAACCAGATCAAATGCGTGATCAGCAAACGGAAATGTTTCTAGGTCTATAACCAGTTTGTGGGTAATAGGGCAAGAGGCAACCATTTTTTCACTGATATCGGCGCACAAAAGCTTGATAGATAATATTTCTTCAACAGCCTTGGCCATTTGGCCTGTATGACAACCTAAGTCAATGCCTTGTTTAAAAGTTCGGCGTACGCGTTGCAGGCGATTGGCTAAATCAGAAACTACCCGATCTTTTAAAAAACAATGATGAGGGTAAGTTAGGGCAATTCGGTCGCGATGGCGGGCAACAAGTTGAGCATCAAAAAGTGTCCCGGGACTTAGAGCGTCAGGATATTGTGAAATAAATTTTGGGTCACGGGAGGGGGACGCCATCCTCGTCCTATTCCATAATTTCTTTCACAGAGAAACGAGTTCGCCGGGCTAAGTAATAATAGAAAGCGGGCAGAACAAACAATGTGAATAGGGTTCCAACAGTCATACCTCCAACAATGACCCAGCCAATTTGACGACGACTTTCGTAGCCCGCGCCCGAAGCCATGGCAAGGGGGATTGCCCCTAAGACCATTGCAAATGTAGTCATAAGAATGGGGCGTAAGCGCATTTTTGAAGCTTGTATAATAGCGCCTAAACGATCCATACCTTCATCTCGCAGGCGATTTGCCACATCAACCATGAGAATACCGTGTTTGGTAATTAATCCAATGAGGGTCACAAAGCCAATTTGGCTGTAGAGGTTTATACTTCCATTATCAATCATAGCTAAGGTTAAAACAGCCCCCGCAAGGGATAACGGAACGCTCAACATAATAATGAAGGGATCAATCCAGCTTTCAAATTGAGCGGCCATCACAAAATAAATAAAGCATAAAGCTAAAGCAAAAATGAGAATGATATTTTGACTTTCACTTAAATAGCGTCGCGTTTCTCCGACCCAGTCAATGCGCGCATCACGGGGGAGAATCTCTCTGGCTGTATCGCGGACTTTGTTTATACCTTCCATTAATCCAATACCATTATGCAGTTTAAGGGAAAAATTAACGGAACGAAGACGGTTATATCGGTAAATTTCCATGGGGTTTGTGCGGGGAAATACAGAAACTAACTCAGCCAAGGGCACCAAAGATTCTTGCTTATCTCCGCCTTTCACAAACAAGTTACTTATATCTTCAGGGGTTTGCTTGTGGGCTTCTGTGATTTCAACCATGACATCATAAAGTCTTCCCTCTTTTTTGAAGGTGCCGGTTTTACGTCCTTTCAAAAGGGTTTCAATTGTATCAGCTATTGTTTCGGGGTCAATGTTGAGTGTAGCAACCTTTGATCGGTTAATGGAGACAACATAATCTTGAGCATCTGGATGAATATTACTTAAAATAGCGGCTACAAAAGGATACTGCTTAAGTCGTCGAGAAAGATTTTCAGATAATTCTCGGACTTCACGGTATGTTTTGTTGCCTTGTACAACGAATTCAACCACATTACTTTTATCACCAGAGACGGAACCTGTTTCTATTTTTACTTCCAAGCCTGCAATGGTATCGAGACGCAATTTAAGATCTCTTTCAATTTCTGCAGTTGAGCGTTGGCGTTTATCTGCCAATTGAAGAAATATCTCATATGTTGGGTTATTAACTTGCGTGACACGGCGTTCAATTTCTGGATAGGTTGCAAGAATAGAATCGACTTCCTTGACATAGCGGTCTGTGTGTTCAAGTGTTGCTGTCTGGCTAGCTTGACCTTCAATAGAAATTTGACCTTGGTCTTCTCTGGGGAACATTTCACCGGGTAAAGTGTAATAAATAGCTAATCCCAATAACGCAAAAAGTACGCCACTCAAAATAACCATTGTTCGTCTATAGGCTCTATCCATAACACTATGGAGCAAGCGGGAATAATGATTTTCAATCCATAAAAGCCATACCCCAGACTTAAACAACTCATAGGGCGTTGTAGGGGGCGTATCCAGGTGTGTGTCTCGCTTTAACATACGAGCACACATCATCGGGGAAAGCGTCAAAGCGGCAAATCCAGAAATGAGAACAGCACCTGCAAGGGTTAGGGCAAATTCGACAAAGAATTTACCTGTTTTTCCTTTTGAAAGAGCAATTGGCGCATACACAGCAACCAAGGTAAGTGTCATGGCAACTATGGAAAAACTAACTTCTCGAATTCCAATAATAGAAGCTTTAAAGGTTTCCATCCCTTCTTCAATACGACGATATATGTTTTCAAGAACCACAATCGCGTCGTCAACGACTAAACCAATGGCAAGAACCATGGATAAAAGAGTAAAAGTATTTAAGCTGAACCCAGCTAAATACATGAGAAATAAGGCGCCGATTAAAGATACAGGAATCGTAACCAAAGGAATAAGGGCTGCCCGAGCTGAGCGTAAAAAGATGAAGACAACAAGAATAACCAAAATTATGGCTTCCGCGATAGATTGATAAACCGCATGCAAGGATTGTTCAATAAATCGTGCGCTGTCTTTTCCGATACGTAAAGTCACGCCCTCAGGAAGACGTTCTATAATTCGGGGTAAGGCTGCCTTAATATCACGGGTGACATCGATAGGATTGGCAACCGATTGTTTTACGATTCCAACACTGACGCCTAACCTGCCATTAAAACGCATTCTTGTTTTCTTATCATCTGCAGATTCTTCTGCTGTTCCAATGTCTTTTAAGCGAACGAGATGCCTATCTTTGTTAGAAACGACCAAATTACTAAATTCAGAAGGTGTTTCTAAATTGGCGAGGGTGGTTACGAGATATTCTCTTTCCGATGTAACAATCCGACCCGCAGGTTTTTCAAAGTTTTGTGTGGCAATTGATTTCCTCACCTCGGCAACCGTAAGATTATAAGCAGCTAATTTTACAGGATCGAGTTTTAAGTTCATTTTATATAAGCCGCCACCTGCGACTTCTACACGGGCAACACCCGGAATGGCCTCAAATTCCTTTTTCAGCTCTGTATTCGCGTAGTCACCTAACTCACTGGGAGAAATTTTGTCGCTGGTGAGTGCTAAAGTCATGAGGGATTTTTCTTCAGCGCGGGCTTTAATGATGTTTGGATCAAGCATTTCCTTAGGAAACTTGTCTTTAGCCTTGTTCAAGCGATCTCGCACATCATTAGTGGCATCATCTATTCTTCGTTCAGGTGAAAACTCTAGTGTAACCTTACTGTCCTCAACACCACTGGTTGAGGAGGTAGCTACAATACCATCAATACCTGCCACAGCTTCTTCAATAGGCCGTGTAACGTTATTTTCAATAATGTCTGGACCGGCGCCTGGTAATGACGCTTCAATAGTAATGTAGGGAGTCTCGATTTTTGGGTCCTTTTGGAGAGACAACCGGCTTCCCCCGACCAAGCCGAGAGCAATAAGAATAAATGTCATCACCCACGCAAAGACCGGTCGTTGAATGCAGACTTCAGATATTTTCATTTAATTTCTCTAATTTCTTTTAAACAAGTTAACGACATAATCACGAGATCGAGAGAAAAATGACTTCTCTTCAGGTGTTCCTAAAGATTTTTCACTATCTACAGACTTATCTTGATGAGGGGATATGGTGACCTTAGATGGTTCATCTTCATCTTTATCTTTTACCACGTTATTTTTTGTAGTTTGTTCTAAGGATTCACTGGATTTTACTGAGTCTGTCATCGCTTCTTCTTTTTGAGAAGTATCGGCCTTAAGAGGCTTAGCGGTTTCTGGCGAATAATCTTTATTTCCGTCATTGGGAGCGGATAAAGGATCCTTCTTTTCAGAAAGTTTTTCCTTTTCTGTTGATTCTTTCAACATAATATTTTCTTTTGAAGTTTTTTCATCGGTTCCTAGTTTAGGACGAGCAAGACTCTCAACCTTTTTTTCGCTCTCCAGCTTCGGTTCTATAGTTTGGGAAGAGTCTGGCTTTACAGAATCTGATGCTTCCATTTTTGTTGACTCTTGAGGGGAAGGTTTTGTTTCTTCCGTTACAGTTTTAGTGTCGCTTTTTTCGGATGGTACATCTTCTACTGCGGTTTTTGGTTCTTCCTGTTTAGGTTCTGCTTCTTCTCCAGGTTTTGGCTCATCTTTTCCAGATTCTTTTTCAGGGGAAGGCTTTGGCACTTGTTTGTTCGATATCGCCGGAGATTTTGGCGTAGCTTCATCTTCGTCTTCATCTGTCAGTTCAACGTCACCATCCCCCATATTCGAAATTTTTACGGCCATTCCTTCGCCAAGTTTCAATTGACCAGAGGTGACAACAATTTCACCTGCACGTAGACCAGCTGTAATTTCGGCTTGGCCGTTTTCTTTAGTGCTCGTCAAAACACGCTTACGTCCCGCCTTGCCATTGACGACGACCCAGACATACTCAATATCCCCTTCACGCCCTAAAGCAGATTCTGGAACCAATAGTGCATCATTCTTCACGCCAATAATAACGCCAACACTACCAAATAAGCCGGTTTGCAGTTTGCCATCTTCATTTGGAATGGTTGCTCGTACAGCAATACTGTGTGTTTGAGGATCAACGCGTGAGTCAATGGCTTCAACATTTGCCTGGAATAGAACATCTGGAAAGCTGTCTAATTTGACTTCTGCGGTTTGCCCAACACCAATATCATGAATAAATTTTTCGGGAATTTTGAAATCAATCTTCATAGGATCGAAGTCAACGAGGGTAACCAATTCCTTTTGACTATCAACGTATGCGCCAACACTAACATCAATTAATCCAATTTTTCCTTCAAAAGGAGCTGTTATCGTGGCTTTAGCAAGTTTGGCTTTGGCAACCTCCAGCTCGGCTTTGGCCATATTCAACTGGCCTCTTTCTTGGTCAAATTCTGTACCTCTACCCAACCCCTTCGTTTGAAGGGACTCAAATCTACCAAACCGAACTTGTCGGTACTCTACATCCGCTTCCGCCTTATCCAGTTGGGCTTTTAATTCTTCATCGTCAAATCGGAGAAGAATATCGCCTTTTTTAACTTTTGCCCCTTCTTTAAAGGCTATTTCTTTAATTTTACCGGCCATTTCTGTGCGTAAGGTAACAGATTCATTAGCCCGAAGTTGGCCAACGGTAGTAATGCGTCGTGATATTGTTCCGGGTTTTACAACAATAGCTTCGATGGAAGCGAGACGGACATCTCTTTCTCCCTTATCTGGCGCTTCCAAAATGGATTGACAGGCTTTTTTTACAATAGGTGTTGCAAGTTTAAAACTAAAAACGATGGCAAGAGCCCCAATTAACGTGCCGCCAATCATAAGAGCAAGGCGCTCACCGGTAAATTTAAAAGGGGGTTTGTTGTTCTGGGGGTGTAGTGGTTCCATTATTGTGTCCAATTCATGAGAAAAACGTGAAATTTACTCTCATTTATAGCATAAGCCTACAGCATTAAGAAACTGTAAAATTGTACATTATTTGTTGTAATGATTTGTTTTTTATTCTTTTGATATGCTTATTGTGATTAACTACTATTTAACTAATAAATATTACAATAATACTTATATGATTAAGTATTTAAAGTATTTATATATTTAAAGTAAGTAAAAAAGAAGTTTTGTGTTTAAGGTTATTGCAACAATAAATGAGGGGGGAAAAATGGTTAAAATAAGTAAATCGATTTTATTAAAGACGATTGCCATGGGTGCATTGCTAACAAACGGATGTGTGGCAGCGCAAAATGAGAAGCCGAATGGGGCAGAAAATTACCATGCGACTTCGGCATCTTCAAGTGCAACATCCCCAAAAATCTCACCGCGCTTTGCTTCTGCAACAACTGCAACTTTGTCCCCCAGAGCTAGTTCACTCCTTGTATCATCGCCACGTGATCCAATGATGGAGTCAATTTTAACAGAGAGTTTTCTTGATCGTACTCTTGAAGAAAGAGAGAAAGAAGCTAGGAAAGCGCTTGAAAAACCATATACTTTTGACTTCTCTGATCCCGAGGTATCCGTTGTTCAGGTTTTGAACCTATTAACAAATGCTGCTAGACAATCAAAAGATCCTTCTAATCCAATAAAGGTTAATATTAATCTCATGAATATTAATCGATTGCAATTAGAGAACATTATACACAGTGTGAATAGTGGTCACATAGGTGTAATTAAACATACTTTGGTTAACCGTTTAGCAAATTACGATGATGATGATAATGATGCTCCTCCAACAGATGATGCATTAAAACCCAGCAAAAGCAAAGGCAAAGGCAATAATGATTGGGATGATGACTTGAAAAAGGATAACGATGATGACAATGACGATGATGATGATCTAAAGAAATCTAAAATTTATCCTGATAACAGCAAGCACCAAAAACATCCAAATTTACACCGTAGACATTTGAAAGGCGGTGTCCACGTTGCGCGAGGAAGAAAATCAATCCAAGAAACCGATTCGGCTAAAAACTCTGTACAGGCTGTTGGTCATCTTACTTCTCAGAGACTGGTTGGGTCAGGATTCAAGAGTAATCTGGAAAATAATTACTATTCCGGTAAAATAAATTGGGTGGGAACTTCGAAGTTTAATATGGAGAATAATGATCCTAAAAATTTAGGAGCTCCTAATGTAAATTCACGTGCTACACCCCCAAATTTAGTGCGTATATTTTGTAAAAAAGATTCAACCCTACGACCTCAGATGCAAAGTGTAGAATAGGTGATAAAAACATACTTCTTTAAATTTGTATGAAATTATTTTATTAACTTCTCTTGTGATTCAAAAATTATGGGAGAAGTTAATCTAAAACTTACAAAACTGCCTGGAAATAGGGGGTGTACGGAATTACTCGTCTATCTTGTTGGGATCCGTGAGCTCACAGATGGCTTCTGCCATTCTCCTTACCGCGGCAGGAGATGAATGAGCCTTTTCTAATCCGTTCAATGAATTTCCTCTTTTTAGCCTATCTTCACGCAAAATAATGTTAGTTAATTTTTCTGTACTCACATTCCGTAAACCCTTACCCAGATTTCCGGCCAGTATTAATTCTTGTTCTTGTATAATAGGCGGAGTAGGGGGCGTTGACGGAGGTAGTGGACCAACAGTATTGTTTAACTGTTTAAGCCGTTGCGTCCAATAATTAATATTTTCTTGAATCCATTCTTGATCTTTTGTTGGATCATAAGGAAGCCCAACGTACTTTCGAAATTCTCTTTTTGCTTCTGCTATTTGCTGGTTTCTTAGAGAGAGGAGTTCCGGCGAAAGTGGTGTTTGGGGACTATTACTTACATTTTGATCAACTCTATGAGTTGGTGTTTCAGGGGCTTTAACAACCAAAACTTCATCTAAAGCACTAATATCTGCGAGGCAGATGTAGCCTAAACTAAGCATTAGAAGATGTGCAATAAGCTTATTCATGACAAGTACCCTTTACCCTGCACTTTCAAGGTCACCTCGTAAAAAAACTGCTCGTCTCTTATTATCTAAACTAATTGTTAAAATAAGATGACTTTTTGGCCGCATTATATTTTTTCGTTTAATTGCATAATACGCTTAAAAGCCGCCTCTGACAATATAGCATAATTCCTTAACTAATTTTTCTTATAATTAATTATAATTGAAGTTAACTCCGTTTTAGACAGGTGTTGTTTATGCATGTGGATACAAAAGCCCTCGTTAATAAGCTTAATTCAACCTGCAAAAGGGCGTTGGAAAGCGCTGCTGCATTATGTGTATCTAAAACGCACTATAATGTGGAATTGGAACATTTTCTCTTGCGTCTTTTGGAAGCGGCGAGCTCTGATGTTCAGATTGTCTTAAGGTACTATGAAATTGATGTTTCCAGCATTTTAAAACAATTACAAGGTGTTGTTGACAAGTTTCAAACCGGCAATACAACACAAACGGCTTTATCTCCCCATATTTTAACAGCTTTGGAAGAGGCATGGATGGTATCGTCGCTTCAGCTTGAGGACGAGCATATTCGTTCCGGCGCGATATTAATGTCCGTTTTGGATACAGAAGCCCTACGAGGCATTTTGTTGGAGAGTTGTCCCTTACTTTTACGCATTTCACGAGAAAGTTATCGAGATAATATGCGGGAACTTCTCCAAAACAGCCCTGAAGCTAAGGAAAATAGCAAACGAGCAAATTCATTTAAATCAAAGTCTGATCAATCCCCTGCGCAAGTAACAGCGAATACAACGGCATTGAATCAATTTACCATCGATATGACAGAGCAAGCTCGTTTAGGGAATCTTGATCCGATTTATGGGCGGGATCGGGAAATTCGCCAATTAATTGATGTTTTATCTCGCCGTCGGCAAAACAATCCCATTTTGGTTGGAGAAGCCGGAGTAGGGAAAACGGCAGTTGTAGAAGGGCTTGCGCAGCGAATTGCCTCCGGTGGTGTTCCGCCTTCATTAAAAAACATTTCATTGCGGTTACTTGATGTGGGGCTTCTTCAGGCGGGAGCGAGTGTCAAAGGAGAATTTGAAGAACGGCTGAAAACCCTTCTTGATGAAGTGAAACAGTCCCTTATTCCTATTATTCTGTTTATCGACGAAGCGCATACATTGATTGGGGCCGGAGGACAAGTTGGGTTAGGAGATGCCGCCAACTTATTAAAGCCTGCTCTCGCGCGAGGAGAATTAAGAACCATCGCTGCCACGACCTGGGCGGAATATAAACGATATATTGAAAAGGATGCAGCGCTGACCCGTCGATTTGAGGTTGTGAAAGTGGATGAGCCGTCACCGGAGAAAGCCCTTGGCATGTTAAGAGCCATAGCTGGGTCTTTGGTGAAGCATCATCATGTGACAATTTTAGATGAGGCTATTCAAGCTTCCGTAACATTATCCCAGCGCTTTTTAACAGGGCGTCGCCTGCCGGATAAAGCCGTTAGTGTATTAGATACAGCTTGTGCTCAAGTCGCATTGGCACATTCTGCTATTCCCCAACCCTTGGAAGAGGCACGCAACCAATTGACACTATTGGAGATTGAAAAGGAAATGTTATTGCGTGAGGATCATGGTGCATCTGAGCATGAGCGACGATTAAACGAAATTGGCCAGGAAATTGATTTAACAACCTTAAGAACTGAGGAAATGGCTAGTGAGTGGTCACAATCAGCAGACGTTGTTCAAAAAATTCAAAATTTAAGAGATGAATTAAACAACTTTCCCCTTGAGCAATTAGATGGGGAAAAGGCACGGGGGCTTCGTGCACAGGTTAATCAATTAGAACGGGAGCTACGGGGGCAGCAGTCCTCAGAACAAAATCTTGTCCCGCATAGCGTCGATCGGCTTACAGTGGCTAAAGTTATTTCAGGATGGACCGGCATTCCTTTAGAAACCATGATAAGTTTTGAAGAAGGATTAACCGTGGAGCAATTGCGTCAAGCCCTGGAGAGACGAATTGTTGGACAAGTTCATGCATTAGATATGGTAGCAAGCCAGGTGGTAAGTTATCGAGCGGGCTTGTCGGACCCCAACAAACCGATGGGTGTTTTTCTATTGGTGGGTCCCAGTGGTGTTGGAAAAACAGAAACTGCACAAGCATTAGCAGAAATTTTAAATGGTCATGAACGTCACTTAATTCGAATTAATATGTCTGAATTTCAAGAAGCTCATGCGGTAGCCACCCTAAAAGGTGCACCTCCCGGCTATGTCGGCTATGGAAAGGGTGGGACTTTAACAGAAGCCGTGCGCCGTAATCCTTATAGCGTTATTTTATTGGACGAAGTCGAAAAGGCCCATCCAGATGTTATGGAAATTTTTTATCAGGTATTTGATAAGGGTATGATCGAAGATAGCGAAGGGGTAGAAGTCGATTTTCGTAACACAATGATTATCCTCACCTCAAATATCGCTGCTGAAGAGGTTGAGGCAGGAATGTCCGAAATTATGAAGGCTTTAGATCGTCACTTCCCACATGCGTTTTTGGCTCGTCTTACCGTCATTCCTTATTATCCCTTAAGTATGCCGGATCTAACTAAAATTGTTCGCTTAAAAGTTAATAGCGTTGCTCAAAGGCTTTTCATGCAACATCATGCCCGGTTAATCTATTCAGATCAGGATATTACAAACATTGCTGAGCAATGTACCGATCCCCATCAAGGTGCGCGTTCCATCGATCATATTTTAACACAAAAAATTCTTCCCAGTTTATCTGAACGTATCCTGGAAAATCGGGGTCAGGGTTTGAAAGAGTTATCATTAGTCGGCTAAGACTTGAAAATTTAGAAAACTTGATTGTCAGGATTTTATATCCTAATATTCTTTTATGTAAAAAGTTTTATAGGATTAATGTGTTGAAAAAATTGAATAAAAAGTATTTTACTTTTGTGTTTGCAAGTTTTATGTCTTTTTTGATGTCTGGCATTATCTCTCTTTGCATTACCACTTACGAATATGGTTTGACGTCAACGCTTGTCTCACAGTTTTTCAAAGCTTGGCAAGTCGCTTTTCCGGTCGCGTTCGTTGTTGCTCAGTTCGTTGCGCCAGTTGTTCGAAAAATGACTTCAAAATTTGTTGAACAATAAACACCCACATAAGAGGAAATTGAATACAAATTGTTTAATTAACCAATCTGCTCAATACGATCTTGAGTAGCTGAAGCGGATTGGTGATTTCTCTGTAACGAAGGTGAACTTAAAGGTTCAGAGGGTGTTTCAACAATTATGTAGTTGTTAGATTGACAAAATTCAATGCACCATTTCTTTTTTTCAGCATTAGTTCCCAGGGTTGATACATTGAAATGGGCCTGAGTTTTTCTGTGATTGGCAGGTTGTTTTATCCTTTCAAGTTCAATAATATATTGCATGACATCAGCATAATTATCGCATAAACCTGCACTGGCTCGGTCTAAGTTAAATATCCAGATCATGATTGGCTCCTTACCACTTTCTTTAGAGGCCTTAACTTTCGAGATTCTTTTTGTTACCCAAATGGGTGAGATTTAAGGTACTTTTTGACCGCAAAATTGTACCGTTGCTCTTGCCAAAGCGTTTGGCGAAGCTTGAGGGATACAATATCCATAAAGCTTGCCCGCTTTATATTTGTCTCTTCACATACAGGGAAAATTATTTCGCTAAATGTATCCATCTTTACTGTTGTCTCATGAATCGTCGTTAGAAATTCTCTATATATTCCCAAAGCATCACCCGAATTGTTATCCGTATAAATTACGAGGTTAGAAGCATGATGAGTTAAACAAAAATTATAGAGTTGCTCGAGAACTTTCATCTGGAAGTCAACCATAGTTAGACCTAAGAGCATTTCATCTTGATCGATAAATTTATAAAGTTCATCATCTTGAATTTCAGGGAAATGGCAGACAACAAATGTTGGCTCATTATCATTAGGGGAATGCACCACTTCCAAAACGAGTTCACAAGATAAGAAGTGAGAAGGGTCTATAGCGGTCATAACGAAGAGCAGATGCCCCTTGGGGAGAACATTCACATGAAAAGGTTCTCTATCTGAATTCGTAATGACATCATCTGGTAAAGAAAGGATTTTAGGGCTGGGTTTCGTTTTTGATACAATTAATTTCAGCATTTCGGAATCCCTTCTTTATTAATCCTTTATGGGTACCTGTGCTTTACAAGCATACACAAAATGGGCACAGGTATCAATATCCTATTTGCCAATTATTTTATCAAAAATTTATGAAAATGAAAATTTTAGGCATACATTAGGATTTTTGTGTCAAATAAAATCACTTAAGTAATTTGGATTAGTACTTTGCTGACAGATGAGTTTGATTATACGTCAAAATTGGTACAGGTAGAAATTTTCTGGTGAAAGGCTATAATTAGTGATAGGATGTTTGTAAGAGGAGTGTAAAAGTATTGAGTGCTCTTGATGGCTAAAAAAAACTTAATCATTGAAAGAGGCAAGAGGTTGCAAGCCTTAAGAAAAAAGGTTGGTCTTACTCGTCTTGCTTTTGCAGAACAAACAGGCATGAGTGCTAACACTTTGAAAGCTCTAGAATTAGGTGACAGAGAACTGACTCCCCAAAAAGCTCTTCTTTTCTCAAATCTTTTTTCCGGCTTGTTTTCTGTGTCCTTAGGGGAAGATGTGCACGAAGCCAGTTTTGATTATCTGTTTTACGGTAAAAAAGATAATCCTCATGAGCAAAAAGAGTTGTTTATAAATGACAGTGACGATTTGCGCATGCAAAACGAAATTAGTTCTTTAAAATCCAATCCCTCTTATGCCACCCTCCAAATCCAAGATGAGCTTATGTCACCACTTTTTAACAAAGGTGATATTGTGGCGGGCAAAAAAATTGTGAATAAAAGTCATTTCCCTTATTATCAGGGCTGTATTTGTATTATTGAATCCCTCGAGGGAAATCTTATGCTAAGACGGGTTATAAAATCAGATAATCGTCTGATAACCTCCTGTATTTTAAATACAAACATTAACTCAAGTACGAACATCATTGAGGAATGTGAAGTTAAATATATTGCTCAAGCTATATGGCACTGGCATTTGTCACAATTGTTAAAAACCTTGCCAACTTCTGATTAAAATTATCTTCTAAAATTTATGAAACATTGCATCTCAGGGCAATAAAGAAAAGTCCATCTTTAATGATTTTTGTATGTTGTAAAGTTTTCCCAAGGTTAACGTTTGCTACTAAAATTTGGTAGAGGGGAGTTTGTCATTTTATCATTTTTATTCAATGAATTCAGGTTAGATTTATCTAGAGATTGTATTGAGAGATTCGGATAGATCCCGATTCCTCGTTCCAGTTTTATAAAATGAAGAATGCCATACAGATAGCCTAAAGTAATAGGGAGGGTTATAAACCATAAACCAAATGAACCAAAGGAAGAACCTAAATAAACCAATCCAAATGATGTTATGGCGTACATGAGGGCTCTTGATAAGGCGTATAGGAAGCTTGCAAATGTAAATCGACGAAAGATGGGTAAGTGATAATAAAATACAGCATCTGCTGGCAAGCCTGTTGCACTGAAGGTTAGAATCAGGGCTTGTACGCAAAATAACTGTGTGGAAGTATTTATATTAATTATGAGAAAAGGGAGGGCTGCCATAAGCAAAAATGTGAAGATCCATCTTATTTTTAATATTTTTAAGGGGTGAACCTTGCAGCTGAAGGCAATAAGGATCATGGAAGCAAACACCATAAACATCGACAAATAAAAATTATGAACGATAATGCTTTCTGCTGAATATTCGAAAATATCCTTTAGCATCGGATTGAAATATATATATCCTAAATAAAATGATAATGGATAGCCGCAATGAATAAAGAAGTAGGCCAAAAGTGTTTGTAATTTTATGGATTCTTTCCAAGTCGATTTATTACCAGTTGATGATTGACGTGTGGTTGATAGCTCATCCTCTTTCGTCAATTCAGCAATTGCATCTCTTATTTTCTGCCTTTTCATTTTTAAAAAATCAGGCGTCTCACGCAGACGAGTTCTGGCAACGGCCCCAACGAGAGCAATACCGGCACCCATCCAAAAAGCAAGACGCCAATTCAAATAAAATGACGTGACAAGAGTAGCCAATCCTAGAGCCGCTGTTCCTCCTAAAGAGCAAGCAATGCTCACGAGTCCCACGGCGGGATATGCTAAGGGACGAGGGGTTGTTTCAGATACATAAATTTGAGCGCCCACAATTTCCCCTAACGAAGACATGCCTTGAGCAATACGACAAAATGTCATGATCCAAGCAGCCGATATACCAACTTGAGCATAGGTTGGCAAATTTGCCATTATTACACAAGAAACAGACATCATGAGCGTTGTAATAATAATAGTGGATTTGCGTCCTATGTTATCTCCCAGCCATCCAAAAATAAGAGCGCCGATTGGACGCATGACATAGGTAGAACAAAATGCAAATGCGGATAGTAGAGCCGCCGTATGGGGGTCTGTCTTGGGAAAGAAAAGCTCATTCAAAAGAACGGCCATATGGATATAAAGCATTAAGTCAAAATATTCGAGAAATGTCCCAATTTGTAATAGTCCAATAGCTTCTTTTTGATTGCGGTTTAGAGAGGAAAAAAAATTCATCTTATTAAGCCCCGCGCTGTTTTCTTAAAGGCACAGAGTTTAAAGCTTCTTTATTCATCCGTTCACTTCCAGGATTTAAAGAGTCTTTAAGGGTAAATTGTGGATAAAATCCTAATTTTCTTTCTAGATTTTCAAAATACAAAACACCTCCAAGGTAAGAAAAACTTACAGGCAGTGCAATAAACCAAATCCCATAGGGGCCAAAATAATGACCTAAATAGACGAGGGCAAAAGAAGTCGTGATATATACTAAAGCGTGAGCCACGGCATACATGAGGCTTGCCAATGTAAAGCGGCGATACACTGGTAAATGATAAATGAGAACCGCATCAGCTGGGACACTGCTTATGGCTAAAACGAGAAGAGATGCTTGTATCAAAAATATTTGAATATTGCTAGTTGAATTTATTATTAAAAAAGGCAATAGCAGCATTAATGAAAGAATAAAAGTACCTCGGATTTTAAGTATTTTTATAGGATGAATTTGATAACTGAGAAGAGTCCAAAAAATCTGGGAAAGGAGAAGAATCATGGAGAGGAAAAAATTATGTTTGATAATGTCAGCAGCTGAATACCCAAATGTTTCTTTGAGGAGGGGATTAAAGTACATATAAGCTAGGTAAAATGTTAAAGGCCAACCACAATAGATTAAAGAATACGCCACTAGGGTTTTGGCTTTGATCGGTTCTTTCCAATTAAAAGATTTTTGTTGAAAGATTTCTTTATTATTTTTACTTTTTTCCTGTTGATTGAGTTCGGCAATCGTTTGCTCCATTTGTTTTCTTTTCATATCAAGAAAATCAGGCGTTTCTCTAAGACGTGTCCGTGCAACAGAGCCGATCAATGCAATTGCCGCTCCCACCCAAAAGGCTATACGCCAGTTAAATAAAAGAGACGTCGCTAGGAATGAAATACCCAGCGCAACCATTGACCCCATATTAGCAGCTATCGCCATGAAGGCTACAGCTGGATAGGAAGTAGGGCGAGGAATCGTTTCTGCTATATATATTTCTGCCCCAACAATTTCACCCATAGAAGACATTCCTTGCGCCATTCTACAGAAAATCATAATCCAGGCGGCTGTAATGCCTATTTGAGCGTAAGTTGGAACATTGGCCATAATGAGGCAAGAAATTGACATTGTTGCTGTTGTGAGAATGATAGTTGATTTTCGACCAATGTTGTCTCCTAACCAACCAAAAATTAAGGCACCTATGGGGCGAACAGCAAAAGAGGAGCAAAAAGCAAAAGCAGACAAGAGAGCGGCAGTTTGAGGGTCAGTTTTTGGGAAAAATAGTTCGTTAAGAAGAACCGCCATATGAATATAGAGCATGAGATCAAAATATTCTAGGAAAGTCCCGATCTGCAAAAGAGTAAGAGCTTCTTTTTGGTCACGATTTAGAGATGAAAATAGGCCCATGGATGTTCCTTTATTATTTTCAAAATCTCAGTGGCTATTTATGTGTGAATAAAATTTTAAGAATTGTCAACAATTAAATATTATTTTTAGGAATTGCACCAGGGTTATGGAGGCACTTTTTAAAAAATTCTATTTCCCTTCGTTTCCCGTTGCGAGGGGGGTAGCTAATTTTATATTAAGAGGCGTAAAGGATCTTCTATAAATTCTTTAAATGCTTGTAAGAAAGTAGATCCAACAGCACCATCAACAGCACGATGATCAACCGATAATGTGCACGACATTTGCGTTGCAATCTGAACTTGACCATCTCTGACGATGGGACGGGGTTCACCCATTCCTACGGCTAAAATACATGCTTGAGGCGGGTTAATAATCGCACCAAAATTCTTAATTCCGTACATTCCTAGGTTTGAAATGGTAAAAGTACCTCCTTGAAATTCTTCTGGGGCCAGTTTACCAGAGCGTGCTTTTTCAGCTAAAATTTTCATCTCTTGAGAAAGTTGACGTAAATTTTTATGCTGGGCTGAACGAATAATGGGTGTTACCAAACCGCCCTCAATGGCAACAGCAACCGATACGTCGGCAGATTGATATTGACGCAAACTCGTTTCTTGCCAAGAAACATTCGCCTCTGGCACTTTAATTAAACTTAAAGCCACGGCGCGAATAATAAAGTCATTTACGGAAAGTTTTTCAGAATCCATACGAGCGTTTAGCTCTGAACGTAAAGATAGAAGGGGGTCAAGGGTACAATCCACTGTTAAATAAAAATGAGGGATTTGTTGTTTTGACTCTGTGAGTCTTTTGGCGGTAATTTTTCGAACATTATTAAGGGGAATGTCAAAATATTCGGCATCTCCATAAGAAAGAGAAGATGGTGAAGAAGGCATTTTTTTGGCATTTTCCACATCAAATTTTACGATGCGACCATGAGGACCTGTCCCCGAAATGGTTTGCAAATCAATATTCGTATGTTCTGCTAATCGCCGCGCTAATGGACTTGCAAATACACGGGTTCCTGCATTATTTGCCTGTCGCTGACTTGAAGCAAGATCTTTTACCGGAAGCGTTGCAATATTGGGAGAAGTCGGAGCTGCTTTGGAGGCAGTTAAAGCTTCCTTGGGTAAGTCTTTACTCTTTTCTCCATTAGATTTCTTTACGCTTTCTTCAGATGGTCCAACGCTACTGAGTGCTGAAGGATCCTCTCCTTCCTCAAGCAGAATAGCGATGATTGTGTTTACAGCAACTTGCTCTGTCCCAGCTGCGATCATAATACGAGCTAATGTTCCCTCATCTACAGCTTCAACTTCCATGGTAGCCTTGTCGGTTTCAATTTCAGCAATAACTTCCCCCGCCTTAATCGTATCCCCTTCATTTTTTAACCATTTGATGAGATTTCCTTCCGTCATGGTAGGACTGAGGGCGGGCATTAGAATGGATATTGGCATATGGACTTCCCTATTTGTAACACACAGTTTTAACAGCATTAATAATCTTTTCAACGCTTGGTAAAGCTAGTTTCTCTAAATTTGCAGCATAAGGCAAGGGGACATCTTCAGATGCAACGCGAACAGGAGGTGCATCAAGATAATCAAAAGCCTTTTCACAAATCATTGAGCAGATTTCAGATCCTATTCCCGCAAAAGGCCAGCCTTCTTCTACACTGACCAAACGGTTGGTAGATTTTACAGAGCGTACGATTGTATCCTCATCTAAGGGGCGAATGGTTCGAAGATCGATAACTTCGGCACTTATACCCAATTCAGCCAATTTTTCAGCTGCTTCTAAGGCATAACCAACTGTTATTGAAAAAGCGGTAATTGTAACATCTTTCCCGGGGCGAACAATTGAAGCTTTCCCAAGAGGGACTAAATAATCTTCATCAGTCGGAACCTCGAAACTACGACCATAAATGAGCTCATTTTCCAAAAAAATCACAGGATTAGGATCGCGAATTGCAGATTTTAATAATCCTTTCGCGTCGGCAGCTGAATAGGGAGAAACAACTTTAAGGCCGGGACAGTGGGCATACCAGCTTGCAAAACATTGGGAGTGTTGTGCACCAACCCTTGAAGCCGCGCCGTTGGGTCCCCGAAAAACAATGGGACATCCCATTTGTCCGCCTGACATATAGAGGGTTTTCGCGGCTGAGTTAATAATTTGGTCAATGGCTTGCATAGAAAAATTAAAAGTCATAAATTCAATAATTGGTTTAAGACCAAGGAAAGCAGCACCCACTCCAAGACCTGCAAAACCATGTTCCGTAATAGGAGTGTCGACAACTCGTTTGTTTCCGAACTCTTCCCACAGTCCTTGGCTAACCTTGTAAGCACCATGATATTCAGCGACTTCTTCCCCCATGAGAAAAACACTGATATCTCTACGCATTTCTTCAGCCATCGCATCGCGCAAAGCTTCTCGAACGGTTAATTTTTGTGTCATGAATGTTCTTCCTTCAGATGAGTACGTCTGTATATAATTCACCCGCGTCTGGCTCTGGTGAACTTTGAGCAAAAGCAGCTGCCTCAGTTACAATATCCTTGATTCGTTTCTCAATGGTTTTAAGGACATCTTCATTTGCAATTTTTTTATTTAAGAGGTACTGGCGAAACGTTTCAATAGGGTCGTGATCCTGGCGGACTTTTTCGACCTCTTCTTTAGTTCTATAATTTGCTGGGTCAGACATAGAATGGCCACGATAGCGGTAAGTTTTAATGTGAAGAAGAGTCGGGCCCTTTCCTTGACGAGCATAATCTAATGCCCAGGCGCCAGCTTCTTGAACCGCAAATAAATCCATGCCATCAACGACACGTCCGGGAATATCATAAGCTTCACCTCTTTTATGAAACTCACCATTTGCAGATCCACGCATGACAGAAGTTCCCATGGCATATCCGTTGTCTTCAACAATATAAACGACTGGGAGTTTCCATAAGGACGCCATATTGAAGGATTCATAAACTTGTCCTTGATTGACACCACCGTCCCCCATAAATGTTAAACAAACACCATTGTCCTGCTTATATTTATGTGCAAAAGCCATTCCCGTTCCTAAGGAAACTTGTGAACCCACAATGCCATGTCCTCCGAAAAAGTTTTTTTCTCGGCTAAACATATGCATGGAGCCGCCTTTTCCTTTGGAATAACCCGTTTGACGTCCTGTTAACTCAGCCATAACACCTTTAGGATCCATTCCACAGGCCAGCATATGACCATGATCACGATATCCCGTTATAAGTGTATCTTGAGGTTTAACGCATTCTTGCAAGCCAACAATGACAGCTTCTTGGCCAATGTAAAGGTGGCAAAAGCCTCCAATCAGACCCATACCGTAGAGTTGCCCCGCTCGCTCCTCAAAACGACGAATGAGAATCATTTGCTCATAACAATTTAATAAATCTGTTTTAGACTGTTTCATATTATTCAAGGTAACCTCTTCATCATCAAGGATTTGATTATTTCTAGAGCTTGCCATGGCAATCCTATTCCTTCTGACCTTAACGTTATCATACCCAAAGTCTCATAAAAATCTATAGAGGGTATTTTTGATTGTTTCTCCTTTCGTACCTGTTTTTTGCATCTGATGCAATTCCTCTTATAAAAGTTAAGGGTACAAAGTTGAGATAAATTTACTTGTAGATGTTGTCTTGTCTGTTAATCATCAGAATTTAAGCGGCTATTGAAGTTGAGAATAAATTTATTTTTCATGCGTTTTAATAATAGAATTAAAATGATTAAAAAAGACTTTTTGACAAAATTTTTCCTGTCTTCTATATATAAACTTTCTACCTGAAAATTAATTGTTGAAAGAATTAGAAATTGAAAAAAATAATTTTGTCTATTCTTCTTGCTGTAATTCTGGTTTTTGTCGGTTGGACAATTATCAATAATAAACCTGCAGATAGGGTATCAAACGCGGGCAACTCTGATAAAAAAGAAGTTCCTGACGTGAAAACTCCTGATTCGAATTCGTCTGAAACAAAGCAACATGAGCAAAAAAAGCCTACTCGCGATGATAAAAAGGGCTGCGTAGTGCATTTGTGAAAATCTTTTAATTTTTAACTCATAGATTACGTTCGTATAAAAAATCTAATCCTATCCTTAAGATGACCTTATAGACAAAGATTGAGTCCTTTCAGCATAATCTTAACCATTTTGTTTTACTCTTTGAGGTAAAAGAAGATTAGAGAAGGCTAAAAAGAATCGTGTATCGGGGATTACGGTATTTTATCATTTTATACGCCATGGCTTGGGGAGATTGTGCTGGGTTGTCAGTTATCACGGGCTTTTCCTTAGATAATGCTGAAGCGACATCGATATCCTATAAATTTAGAAAGAAAACAAAAACAAAGAAGAAAAAAGTTAAGAAAAGAAAGAAAAGAGAAAAAGTTTATTCTGAAAAAAATATTGAAAAAATTTTAAAAAATGACAATGAAGATGGTAAGTGTAACCGTCTCAATTGTGCGTCAAATTTAAAAATTGCCAAATCATGTCTTAAGACGAAAGCAGATCACCGAGAGAATAAAAATTGCTTTCGGGCTTTTTGTGCATATGGGTGTAATGAAATAGATTATAAAACAAAGTCAGAAGTTTATGATTTTTGTAACTTAAAGTGCTCAAGTAAAAAATATTTAAAAAACAAAAAGAGACCCAAATAATTCAGGATTCCCTCTCCCCTACTCGGGAGAGGGAAAACATTACCTATTATTTCTTTTTGGCAGCAGGCTTCTTAGCAGAAGGTGCCTTTTCCTTTTTAGCTGCAGCTGATTCATTTTCTTCCCCACCTGCATCCTTTTTTGCTGCTTTTGGTGCGGCTTCCTTCTTTGCAGGCTTTTCAGCTGAGCTTTCCTTAGCTTTAGCCTTTGCCTTGTTCATTGCGGCTCCTAGAATATCTCCTAGACTTGCCCCACTGTCGGAAGAACCAAATTCAGACATTACTTGCTTTTCTTCGTCAATTTCTCGTGCCTTAATTGAGAGAATGACCTTGCGACTTACTCTGTCAATAGAAGCGACTTTTGCGTCAACTTTCTCGCCAACAGCAAATCGATCTGGACGTTGCCAGTCACGGTCACGAGAGAGGTCAGCCTTGCGGATAGAACCTGTAAGGCCGCCCTCAAGTTCGACTTCAATTCCTTTGTCTTGAATTGAGGAAATGGTCCCGGTTACAACGTCACCTTTTTTAATTCCTAAGGAGCTAGAAGAGAAAGTATCAGTTTCAAGTTGTTTAACACCAAGGCTGATTCGTTCTTTTTCTGCATCGATGTCCAGAACCTTAACTTTAATCATTTGGCCTTTTTTATACTCTGAAAGGGCTTCTTCTCCAGTTTTAGACCATGAAAGGTCGGTCAAATGTACCATCCCATCAAGATCATCAGAAACACCTACAAACAATCCAAATTCAGTTATATTTTTAACTTCGCCTTCAAGAATATCTCCTATAGGATGATTGTCTTTAAATTTTTGCCATGGATTGTCTTGGCATTGTTTGAGTCCAAGACTGATACGACGCTTATTCATATCCACATCTAAGACTTGAATTTCAACTTCTTGACTTGTTGAAAGAATTTTGCCGGGATGTATGTTTTTCTTAGTCCAGCTCATTTCTGTTACATAGATAAGGCCTTCTACGGCTGGTTCTAGTTCAACAAAAGCACCATAATCCGTTACGTTTGTTACAACACCTCGGCGACGACTGCCAATTTGGTAACGCTCTTCAACGCCTTTCCATGGATCTTCTTCCAATTGTTTCATGCCTAAGGATATGCGTTGATTCTCACGATTGAAGCGAATGACTTGAACTTGAATGCTCTCTCCCACTTTCAAGATATCGCTTGGATGATTTATGCGACGCCAGGAAATATCTGTGACGTGAAGCAATCCATCTACACCACCTAAGTCGATAAAGGCACCATAATCGGTTATATTCTTGACAACACCTGCCAAAATTTGACCTTCAGACAGGTTAGAAACCAACTCAGTTCTTGCTTCAGCGCGTGTTTCTTCAAGGACTGAACGACGGGAAACAACGATGTTACTGCGGGCTTTGTCCATCTTTAAAAGTTTAAAAGGCTGAACAATATTCATAAGAGGTGTGATATCGCGAATGGGGCGAATATCAACCTGACTACCGGGCAAGAAGGCAACAGCGCCGTCCAAATCTACAGCAAATCCGCCTTTAACTTTACCAAAAATTACACCGTTAACCAAAATACCTTCTTGATAAGATTTATCAAGTTCACCCCAAACAGCTTCACGGCGGGCTTTTTCAACGCTTAATAGGGCTTCGCCATTTTTATCTTCCATGCGTTCAACATATACATCTACAGTATCACCAACACGAATTTCAGCTGTACGGCCATGTCCTGTAAATTCCTTAACAGGGACTCGACCTTCGGATTTTAAGCCAACGTCAATAATAGCAATATCATTGTGTATGCCAACGATAAGGCCCTTTACTACACTGCCTTCAAAACTTTTTTTACCGGCAAGGGAGTCATCTAGAAGAGACGCGAAATCTTCTTTTGTAGAATCCATAGTATTGGTTGATTTTTCTGTATTTGATGTTTTTGTCATGTTAATGGTTAATCCTTAAAAAACACGGTTAGAGGTTAATAATGGTGGGACTACTCATCCCTTAAGTTTAAGCAACATAGAGCAACGTATTCTGCCGCTTTAGTACATGCTTCTTCAATTGTCAAGTCTGACGTATCAATTATAAAGGCATCAGGGGCAGGTGTCAAAGGCGCAATTTTCCGTGTTGAGTCCCGCGTATCTCTCTCTGCGATCTTTTTAGCAATAGCGGATAAATCCTCTTTGGTTTCTTTTGATGTGATTTCTGTTTCAAGCATACGTCGCTGATTTCGAATCTCTGAGCGTGCAGTAATAAACAATTTTCCCGTGGCCTCTGGGCAAATCACGGTACCAATATCACGTCCATCTAATATAGCTCCTTTATAAGGTGCCTTCACAGACTGGCAAAAATCCCTTTGAAATTTGTCGAGAATTTTGCGTGCCTCTTCAATAACGGCGACTTTCGATGCGATGGCAGCTATCTCTTCCCCTCTTAAATCAGGGTCTTGAACGTCTTCAATCGTAATTTCGCGAGCAATATTCGCGACAGCTTCTGCGTTTGTTGGATCAACATTTTTATACAAGACAGCTTTGGCAAGAGCTCTATATAGAAGACCTGTATCCAGGTAGATGAGGTCAAATTTTATGGCTAAATATCCAGAAATTGTGCCCTTTCCGGCGCCAGCTGGTCCATCTACGGCTATGATCATACTTTTCCTTCGGGCATTTCTGTGGTTAATTTACCTCATTTTATATCATAATTCATATGAATCTATTGCATAAAAAAAATCATTCTTTTTAAAATATGAGGGAATAATGTTAATTTTTAATTTCTGGGGAAGGTGTTGTTATTTTTAAATCTTTATGGTTAAGGTAACCTATAAAATCGAGGTTTATCACATGCATTTGGCCCTTATCATTTCTTCCCTACAGACCGGAGGCGCAGAACGTGTGCTTTCAGAATTAGCAAATGCGTGGAGTCTAAAAGGATACCAAATCTCCTTCATTACCCTTTCTGCAGAAGATGAAAAATCAATATATCCCCTAAATTCCCGAGTACAATTGTTCCCCCTCAATCAAGCATCATCGCACCATACGTCTTTCCTAGAGCGTTTAAAAAGGATCGCAAGGCGTATTTTTATCCTTAGAAAAACTTTAAAAAGTTTAAAACCAGATGCCATAATTTCATTTGTTGATGTAATGAATATTACAACAATATTGGCCTCCCGATTTCTAGAAATACCTGTCCTCGTCTCTGAGCGAACACATCCCGCCTACCACAAGCTGGCCTTTTTTTATAAAATACTACGGCGTTTGACGTACCCTTACGCCGATAAGGTGATTTTTCAAACAGATACGGCTTCGAATTATTTTTCAATATTGCCTCTGTCAAAAAAAGTGGTCATTCCCAATAGTATTAATAAACCTGTAAGGCAGAAAAAGTATGATGATATTATTAAACCTGTTCACCATATTGTTTCCGTAGGTCGTCTGTGCCCCAATAAGGGATTTCAAATTCTGATTAGGGCTTTTTCAAAAGTTTTGACTCAAAATCCAAATTTAAAGCTCACAATTTATGGGGAAGGGGAAATGCGTGCAAGCTTGGAGCAACTTATCAAAGAGCTTAATGTGGCCAACGCTGTTTTTCTTCCCGGAGTAATTCAAGACATTCAAACAGCGCTTATTGATGCAGATCTATTTGCTTTTCCATCATATTATGAGGGGTTTCCCAATGCACTATGTGAAGCTCTCGCCATAGGATTGCCGGTCATTGCTTCGAACTGCTCTGGAACCATAGATATTATTCAAGATGGTGTCGGGGGGCGGCTCTTTCCTGTAGGTGATGTCAATGCATTGGCAGATCTCTTACAAGAATTAATCACCGATATTTCTCAACGTGTAATGCTGTCTGAGAAGGCTCAGCACGTCATTGAGCGCTTTAGTCATACTTCTGTGATGAAACGCTGGGAGGATGTTCTTTTTCAAGTTATAAATCGTTGAAGGGGATATCCCAACTCTCGAAACTGTGTTAGGTATTTAATCATGATTTTAGTGACGATTAAAAGTCATCAAGAATGAACGGGGTCTCATGTTTTCTTTATTTGAACGTATCGTTGCTTACAGATATTTACGCTCTCCTCGTCAAGAAGGCTTTATTTCGGTAATCGCAGGTTTCTCCTTTGTAGGTATTGCCTTAGGAGTGGCGACTTTGATTATTGTTATGTCGGTTATGAATGGCTTCCGGCACGAGCTTTTGACTCGAATTATTGGAATGAATGGCCATATTACGATTCAAGCGCCTGGGGGGGCATTAATGAATTTTGATGATTTAGCTGCGAAAGCCCGCACAATTTCTGGAGTCAAGTCCGTATTGCCAGTGGTAGCTCAGCAAGCCGTCGTTATGTTTCGCTCACAAGCTCAGGGAGCTGTTGTGCATGGGGTGAGAGCGGAAGATCTAAAAAAACGGGATATTATTGCTCAAAATATTAGAGCTGGAAATCTTGAATCTTTTGGAAAAATAGATGATTCCAAACATCCAAGCGATACCGTTGTTATGGGGCGCCGCATGGCCGAAGGTTTGGGTTTAAAAATTGGAGATCGCTTTAATCTTGTGAGTCCCCAAGGAAATATGACCGCTTTTGGGACTATGCCTCGTCAAAAAAGTGTTACATTGATAGGCGTGTTTGAAGTTGGGTTGCTTGAGTATGATAAATCTGTAATTTTCATGCCTTTGGAAACAGCCCAAAGTTTTTTCAAACTTGGGCAAGCAGAGGGAGCGGGAGAACCTAAAGGTGTTTCTTATTTAGAAATTTTTGTCGATATCCCGGACAAAGTTGCTGAATATGGCTTTTTGATTCAGCATATTTTAGGAAATAAAATTGTTGTTTCTGATTGGCAACATATGAGCAGTACCCTCTGGCAGGTGGTAAAAGTAGAACGAAACGTGATGTTTATTATTTTGACGCTCATTATTTTGATCGCTGCCTTTAACATTGTTTCGGGTCTAATAATGTTGGTTAAGGACAAAATGCGCGACATTGCCATTATGCGGACCATGGGGGCAACACGGTGGACTATTTTAAGAATTTTCTTTTTAACAGGAGCCACAATAGGTATTATGGGGACCCTTACAGGCGTTGCAGGGGGACTCGCTTTCGCCCTCAATATTGAAACCATTCGTAAATGGCTTGAGCGTTTGTTGGATATGGAACTTTTTAATGCTGAAATCTACTTTCTTACCCAAATGCCTTGTAAAGTCGATTCGGGCGATGTAACAGCAACAATTTGTATGGCTTTGGGATTGTCATTTTTAGCAACATTATACCCCGCTTGGCGTGCAGCACGCCTTGACCCTGTGGAGGCATTACGACAATGACAGCAACCTTAGAATTACAAAATGTCACCCGCAATTTTGAACAAGGCGAAGAAACAATCAATGTTTTAAGAGGTATTGATCTTTCGATTGCACCGGGTGAAATTGTTGCACTTGTGGGCCCAAGTGGGGCTGGAAAAACAACTCTTCTGCAGATCGCTGGTTTATTGGAATTGCCCAGCAGTGGTAACGTTATCATGAATGGTGAAAATTGTAATAATTTATCTGACAAAGCTCGTACCGACTTGCGCCGTGAATTTGCGGGATTTGTTTATCAATTCCATTATTTGCTTCAGGAATTTTCCGCGATGGAAAATGTCATGCTGCCAGGTCTTATTGCTGGATATACTCGTCGTGCGTGTAAAGAACGGGCAGAAGAATTGTTGGAAAAATTGGGATTGAGCCATCGACTCAATCATCGGCCCAAAAAGCTTTCAGGAGGTGAACAACAACGAGTTGCTATTGCGCGAGCCATTGCAAATCGTCCTAAAATATTGCTTGCGGATGAGCCTACCGGAAACCTCGACATGACTACAGCTGAAATTGTTTTTAAGGAAATGATTAAGCTGGTTAGAGATACTGGTTTATCAGCGTTAATTGCAACACACAATTTAGATTTGGCTGCTAAAATGGATCGCTCAGTTCGATTGGTTGAAGGTAAGCTAAAGGTATTATAGTCCCGTATTATTTCAAGGAACCCCAGCTATGCGTTTATCAAAATATTTTCTCCCCACCCTAAAAGAAGTGCCTGCAGAAGCACAGATTGCTTCTCATCGCCTGATGTTGAGGGCTGGCATGATTAATCAGACGACTTCGGGAATCTATACATGGCTCCCTATGGGGTTACGGGTTATGGAAAAGATTGAGAAAATAATATGTGAAGAACAAGACCGTATTGGATGTCATAAAGTTCTGATGCCCACCATACAACCTGCAGAACTTTGGCGGATTAGCGGGCGCTATGATGATTATGGTAAGGAGATGCTCAGATTTACAGATCGCCATGAACGAGAAATGCTTTATGGCCCAACAAATGAAGAAGTTATCACTGATATTATTCACCAATACCTCAAAAGCTATCGTCAGGTTCCACAAGTTTTATATCAGATTCAATGGAAATTTAGAGATGAAGTTCGACCGCGCTTTGGGGTTATGCGGGGGCGCGAATTTTTGATGAAAGATGGTTACTCTTTCGATATTGATTTTGAGAGTGCAAAGAAGACTTATGAGCGCATATTTGAGTCGTACTTACGGACATTTGCTCGAATGAACCTAACAGCTATCCCTGTTAAAGCTGATAGCGGGGCAATAGGGGGAGATATGAGTCATGAATTCCAAATTGTGGCTCCCACCGGAGAAAGTGCAATTTATTATGATGTTGCTTTTGATAATTTAACTCTCGAGCAAATGACGTTACAAAATGTGGAAGGTCTGTACGCGGCCGCGGATGAGAAACACGATTCCGCAACATGTCCCTTACCTGCAGATAAGATAAAATGCGCACGGGGTATTGAGATTGGTCATATTTTTTATTTTGGCACGAAATACTCTGAACCTTTGGGTGCGAAAGTTGTTGGGTCAGATGGAAAAATGATTACTTTGGAGATGGGATCCTACGGAATAGGAGTCTCTCGCCTTGTTGCTGCCATTATTGAGGCAAATCATGATGAACAAGGAATTAAATGGCCAGAATCTGTGGCTCCTTTTCGCGTCGGTTTGTTAAATCTTAAAGTGGGTGATAAGCGAGCCGAAACACTTGCTGAATCTTTATATCACAAGTTGGGCGAGCAAAATGTTGAAGTTTTATATGATGATCGTGACGAGCGTGCCGGGACAAAATTTGCGGATATGGACTTAATTGGTTTGCCTTGGCAGCTCATTATAGGGACAAAAACGGTTGAGGCGGGAATTGTAGAGCTAAAAAATCGCTTTACAGGAGAAAGAGAAGAATTACAACTTGAAGTTGCTTTAAATCGTTTAATAGGTAAGTCTGTCTAATCGGTCATACCTGTCATTCAAGAGATGTAAATAGGAATTAAAGGGGGCCCCATGAGAGGTCCACTTTCACCCTAACATAACTCGCTATTATTCTATTGCTAACAGTTTCGTAATGCATGTCCATAAATATCCAAACATTAATTCCCTTTTAATTTTAGATAAATTGTAAGTAAGATACACTATGTCTGCTTAAGTAATGAAGATTTACTATGTATTATGTTGCCTTTAGGATGCTTGTGGGGGATCGAGGAAAATATTTGGGTATCATTATCGGCATTTCGTTTGCTGCTCTCATCATGACGCAGCAACCCAGTATTTTTGTGGGGGCATTAACGAGAACTTATAGTTTTATTACGGATATTAGTTTGCCGGATATTTGGGTGATGGACCCTAAAGTTCAATTCATTGATGATAATAAACCTATGCCGAGCACGTATCTTTATCGAGTTGCGGGAGTGGAGGGTATTGAGTGGGCAAAGCCGCTTTTCAAGGGAACAATTCAAGCGCGTCTTTCCAATGGGGCCTTTCAAGCTTGTAATTTAATAGGAATTGATGATGCGACCCTAATTGGGGGGCCTGCTGAAATGTTTCAAGGGAATGTTGAAGATTTACGCAGGAATGATAGTGTTATAGTTAATTTAGAAGGTGCTCGAACCAAATTAGCAGCCCCGCCCTTGTATCCTGGTGGCCCGAGAGAACCTCTGAAGGTGGGGGATACTCTGGAATTAAATGATCACTATGTTGTTAATGTTGGTATTGCCATTACAACGCGAACATTTCAGTCACAGCCGGTAATATACACAACCTATTCCCGGGCAACGCAATATGCTCCTGCCCAAAGAAACGTTTTGTCTTTTGTTCTGGTGAAAGTAAAGCCTGGTGAAAATATCAAAGTTGTAGCTAAACGTATTCGAGAGAGAACAAAATTAGCGGCCTATACCCGTGATGAATTCATTGATATTTCTGTTAATTATTATTTAAAAAATACGGCACTGCCTATTAATTTTGGCACTTCTGTTCTCATGGGCTTCTTGATTGGCGCTGCGGTTGCGGGTCAAACTTTTTTCAATTTTACAATGGAAAACTTGCGGTATTTTGGTGTTCTAAAGGCCATGGGTACCAGTCAAAGAACCCTTGTAACAATGATATTAAGTCAGGCTGGATTAGTTGGTTTTGTAGGATACGGTATTGGGTTAGGGGCAACTAGTTTTTTTGCTTGGTTAACAAACAATTCTGTTTTGGCTTTTCGCTTCACTTGGCAGCTCTTTTTGCTAAGTATTATTGGCGTAATGATAATTTGCACATTTGCAGCGTTAATTAGTATTCGCAAGGTTTTTAAACTTGAGGCTGCTGTCGTGTTTAAAAGTTAAGGGTAGCTTTATCATGGGTCAAACAAAATACGCTGTTCAATGTCAAAATATTCGGAAAACCTATGGGGTAGGTAATAACCAAGTTCAAGCATTACGGGGGGTAAACCTAGACGTTATTGAAGGGGAGCTTTTGATTTTAGCGGGTCCATCAGGATGTGGAAAAACGACTCTTATATCTATTATTGCGGGTATTTTAGAGCAGACTGAGGGAGACTGTCGAGTTTATGGGGAAGATGTTAATAACTTGATTGAGCAGCACCGGCTTCTTTTTCGTGCCCAAAATGTTGGTTTTGTGTTTCAGCAATTCAATCTCATGCCAACATTAACTGCGGCTGAAAATGTTTCTATTCCCCTTATTATAAATGGAGTTCTTTTGAAAGAAGCCATCCAGCGGGCAACACTCCTATTGGGAAAGATGGGCCTGGAAGGACGGCAAGAATCCTTACCAGGCCAGTTGTCAGGGGGACAACAGCAACGTGTGGCTATTGCACGGGCCATTATCCATGACCCGAAACTTGTTGTTTGTGATGAACCCACCAGTGCCTTAGATGCTGAAACGGGTCGTAAAGTCATGGAATTGATGAAGTCTTTGGCCACGGCCAAGGGTCGTACACTTGTTGTCGTTACACACGATGTACGCATTTTTGGTTTTGCAGACCGAATTGCTCAAATGGAAGATGGGCAAATTTTGAAAATTATTAAAGCGACAGAGGCGATGACACATGAATCTTAAGGCACTGATTAAACACATCTTTAATCTTTTATATGGGAAATTTCAGGTTTTACGTAAAAGTAAATATAGTTTTGATGTCATTTTAGGAACCATTGCTGTTATGGGAGTATTAGGTGGCCTGGTTCTCATATATGATGGCCGACGTCCTCCTCGAACAGCAGTGCCCTTAACGGCACCAGCGGCTTCATATTTTAAAAGTTTTATTGCGGGTTCTGGCCTTGTAGAAACAGAGAGTGAGAATATTGAATTGAGTACGTTAGTTGGTGGTGTGGTTGATAAAATTTTTGTTGATGTTGGTGCGCAAGTGAAAGCAGGTACACCCCTATTTTCGCTGGATAACCGGCAGGCCCAAGATGATATTGTGACGCAAAAAGCGACCGTGAACAAAGCCAAGGCAACGTTGAAGCAAATTGAAGCCTCCTTGAAAGATGCGAAAGATAAGTATGATCTGGCTCAAAATCTGAAAGATCGTCGTGCGATGAGTCAGGATGACTATTTAGCACGCCAAAATGCTTATTTGATAGCGCAGAATGCATCTCTCGCTGCTCAAGCGGATTTAAGCATTGCTGAAGCCTCTCTCAAACGAAGTCAAACCAATTTAGATATTTTGACGATAAAAGCACCTATAGACTGTGAAATTTTGCAAATTAATATTCATCCCGGAGAGTATGCGCAAGTGGGTCCCTTAACGACGCCCCTTATGTTGGTGGGGAATGTTAAGCAAACCCATGTTCGTATCAATATTGATGAAAATGATGCTTGGCGTTTTTCCCCCGGGGCATCTGCCATTGCTTATTTACGTGGCAACAGTGCTGTTCGAATTGAGTTAGAGTATGACCATGTTGAGCCGTATGTCCTCCCGAAGAGATCTTTAACAGGGGATTCGAGCGAACGAGTTGATATTCGCGTTCTTCAACCCATTTATCGATTTAAATCTAACCCACCGATCGCCGTTTATATCGGTCAGCAAGTTGATGTTTTCATTGAAGTCCCTGAATCTCTTTCTTATGAGAATGTTTTGAAATTGCAGGAAGCTGTTTTATGAGTAAGTACGTCAGCCTATCCCTTGTTTTTCTTGTTGCAAGTTGCGTTGGACCTGATTATGAACGCCCCATTACCGTAATTCCTTCAACATGGAAAAATTCCCTATCTTCTGCAACTGAAAGGCAAAAGCCCTGGGAAGTTATATGGTGGCAAAACTTTCATGATGAACAGCTTGAAAAGTTAATTGAAGATGCCGTAAAGAGTAATATGGATTACCAGACCGCCCTTGCTCGTATTCGTGAAGCCCGGGCGAGTTACTTAGGCGTGGTTGCAAACCTATTCCCGACCTTGAGGGGTATAGGTTCTGCGGGTCAATCTTACTCAGGTTCTAAAGTGCAAAGAAATTCGACTACCTTGACCTCCTCTTCAGGGGTGAATACATCAAATAATTCTCAATCAACAAATTCAAGCCAATATATGGCGGGATTTGATGCTACGTGGGAACTTGATTTTTTTGGAGGAGCAAAAAGAGCTGAGGAGAGTGCATTAGCCATTTTAGAGTCTGTTGAAGAGAATGCTCGAGCAATCCTATTAACCCTCCTTGCAGACGTTGCTCAGAACTATATTAATTTGCGTAGTGCTCAACAGCAGCGAGACGTGTTAAAAGAAATTGTGACTTTGTGGACAGAAAATCTAAAGTTACAGGCAAGTCTTGAGAAGACGGGTCTCAATAGTCAGATCACAACCCTAACGGCGCGAAGCGCACTTGATCAAGCCTCGGCTTTATTGCAGCCTCTTGAAGCAAGCATTAAAATTACCCTTCATCATTTGAGTATTTTGTTAGGAAAAGACCCCACAGCCCTCTATCCTCAACTTTTAACTGGGGGAGTTATTCCTTCTTCGTCAGAAAAAGTAATAGCAGGTCTTCCTTTTGAGCTGATAACTCGACGGCCAGATATTCGGGCAAGCGAAAAATTGTTAGCCTCTGCGACAGCGCAAATCGGCACAGCAAAAGCTGCATTGTTTCCCCAATTTCAATTAACAGGAAATTATGGTTTCCAAAGAAATCAACCTCGACATTTATTTAATTCAGGTAGTAACTTTTGGCAGTATGGATTGAGTTTTACCATTCCCATATTTGATTTTGGAAAAATTCAAGCCCAAATTGATGCAAAATATGCTCAAAAAGATGAAGCTTTGTTTGCATATCAGAAAAGCATACTCACAGCCCTTGAAGAGGTTGAAAATGGCTTAGTTTCTTATGCGACTGAATCGAAACGACATGACCAACTCAAAGAGCAAGTGACGAGCCTAGATCGCGTTTATAAACTCACTCTACATCGCTATAAAAGTGGATTAAACAGTTACTTAGATGTCATCCAGGCTAAATTGTCAGTCTTAAATGCCCAGCTTATGGCTCTTCAAAGTCAAACAACAGTTTCCTTAAATTTAGTGTCTCTTTATAAGGGGCTTGGGGGAGGTTGGGAAACATTTGAGGCGACAAATGTAGTAAATCTTTCGTCTTCCAATACCTGTGATTAGGCAGCATATAATTCCGATAAATTTGTCAGATAAGCAAAGATTGTTCCTCCAGTATATTTTCTTTTTTAAATTTCATTATAATTATTAATAAAATTTTAATTACTTGTGCGCTTTTCTTAAATTAGATACGCTATTTTTAGGATCTAATATAAAAGTCTTTTTATGGAAAATTGTGCATTTCAACTTTAACGAGAAAGACCGCGCTGATGAAGAAAATTTCTCTTGGGTTAGCATTATTCTGTTTTGGAGCCGCTTCAACGCTAGCAGATAATTGCCTGATAAAAACAGGTTTCACTGCCGGTGCGCAAGTTGGATACGTTCACAGTACAGGCACTTTTAATTCAAATTTTTATACACCGTTTCCTGTAGATACTACCGCATTTGTGTCCGGGACGGGCAGTAACTCATCTGCCCTATTTGGCGTCGTTGGGGGATATCGGGAAGTTTTTATGCCTGGATACACATTGGGCATTGATGTTTCGGCTAATTATGTGGGCTTAAGTGATATTCGTAAACAGTTTGTGCAAATCTCTTCAACATTCGTAAATCGCCTAAAACGCACCTACAACATTATTCCTAACGTAACATTAGGAACATTTCTGAGTAATAGATTTTTAGCAACATTAAGTATTGGTATGGGAGTGTCAAGATTTCACTTATTTGTTGATAATCGGGCAGGGGGCGTTACGGTTAGAGCCTCTTCCACACACATAAGTTTTGCGCCTTCATTAGGGTTTGAATATGCCACGACAGGGAATGTATCGCTTATTGGCAACGCCACTTACGAAATTTATAACAGGGTTAAAAACGTTTATAATTCACGAGTTGCTCCTGCATTACAAGGCAGCAACTATACAACCTCAATTAGTCCGCGCTACTTAACCTTAAAAGGTGGATTTGTATTTAAGTTTTAGGGCGAAAAAAGCGATTTATTGCTTCTGGGATGGCATATCCCACCTCGGTTGATCAGAAATACACAAGACAAGGAGACATAACGATGGATATGAAAAAAGCATACTCTTTAGCGGCTATGTTCATGCTCTCAACTCTTTGTGAAGCATCACAACAAAGTGTTCTCGCGCACCACGGAATTCATGTTGACCCCCATGCTGCTGCCCAACTTTATGAGCGAAAAGATATTGCAGCAAAACTTGCTTTGCAAGGGATGCCGGAGGGAGCTCATAATGATTTGGCAGGGTTTATAACGGTTCATGATTCCAATCCTATTCATACGCCCATTCCAGAAATTGCGGCACAACACAGGGCTGTCCAACAATTAACAGCATTCGGCATAACCTCCCCGAGCCCACAACAAGCGAAAGCATTATGTGACCAGAATCATGTGTTAGATGTATTTCGAACAGTCGTGCAACCGCTTGGCTATTCTTTATCAGCCTTTGAGTATAGAGATGCTCATAACGCAGCGTTACCCGGGACACAGCCTCTGGATATTGTTCATGGATATTTGGGGCAGAAAGCCCTGATGGCTTTAGGCAAAACGACACCAAGTGATGAAGAAATTAGGGCGAGCCGACATTTTGCAAAGGCTAGAATGCTTGATACAATGGGTGATTTATTGCCTTATGCTCTGTATCTCCAACAAAATCCGGATGGTCGTTTATCTGCAGCTATTCTAGAGCCATCTCTACCTCAAATGCGCGCAACGAAACTATTGCAGCAATCTGGAGTCGCATCGCCAACGGATGCGGAAATTAAAATGGTGGCGAAGTTGATAGGGGTCGATCAAACTTTGAATTCGGATGAAATCAGGGAAAGTCTTCGTTTAGCGGCCTTAAAAGCAGATCTTCAACCGGATCGTCTTCAAATTGAGGAGGGATTACGGCAAATCAAACTTGGACTAAGGGCAGGTCTAGAAGACATTACAGAAGGACTTCGACAAAAGGAAATGGGCATAACGGCTCCAGATTCTGAATTGCTGAAAGAAGGTATACGGCTAGCAAGAGATGAGGGACTGCCTGGTTGTACCCTTCAAGACTTAAGAGCCGCTTTCACACTTCAAAACCCAGGCGGTATACCTATTATTCAAAATCCTAATGCTGAGCAAGTACATGCTATGGCCTATATTATCGATATGGGTCTCCAAAAACCAGATGCTTCATTTGTGAATGCTGTTGCAACACTTCGAAATCCGGCGAAACTGAATATGAGCCACCCAGAAATGAAACATGTGCTTGGATATTTGCGCCTTGTTGATTTAAAAAAGACCAATCCCACGCGTTTCGATGTTGTGGCAATGGCACATCTCGTGAATCCGGATGGTTTGAATGAAAGCCCCAAAACACTTGAGCGGCTAGACCCTGTAATCTACCTTCAAAATACCTTATCTATAGAGGCACCCGCTGCAGCAGAGATCGATGCCGCTTTATATTTAATGTCTCCGGGTTGGGGAGCGGCGATTCTTCCTTTACCTAAAAAAGAAGACATTAAAGCGACAGTCTATTTGCGCACCCAAGCAATCGAGGGTGGTCTTGAAATAGCCAAACCTGACGCTGAGGATGTTGCTGTCGTGGCTCAATTACAAGATAAGGCGGGATTAAATTTGCCGTCCCCGACTCAAGCCCAAGTTGTTGCTGCTAAATTTTTGAAGTCACTTCCCCTCCCAGATTTTAAGGCAGATGACTTATCCGCTACTGTTGATCTTCAAAATGGGCACGGAGATGTCCCGGCGACTCCTCGACCAGATATCAAGACGATAAACGCTGCAAAATGTTTGCTGGGTCATCAACAAGGTGGCTATACAGCTCGGGATTTGGAAGCCACGAAATATCTGCAAACGGATCCGGGTAAGTTTTTAGGCACGCCCCCTCTTAAAAATCCAGATTGGGATCAAATCCAGGCAACGGTCCAACTTCGACGTACCTCAAATCGGGGCTTAGGAATTAAAAAGCCAACCTTAGCCCAAATCAATGGGATGGCATACCTTCAAAGGAGGCTGGGGGCAGCTCATCCGGCTTATCTTATTCCGAGTCTTGCGCAATTGAACGCCATTGTTCATTTGCAAGGTTCCCTTATCAATAAGGCAAATCCTTCCGAACAGGAAGTGCGGGCCACGATGGGGCTTCAAGCGCCTGCACCTGCAGGGGGATGGG